>Ga0187885_10002763_pt1 | contig 16568 bp, 17 predicted proteins | sample June2016WEW_20_1_3_FD_132970 | JGI IMG/M metagenome (GOLD analysis project Ga0187885, IMG submission 132970) | Peatland microbial communities from SPRUCE experiment site at the Marcell Experimental Forest, Minnesota, USA - June2016WEW_20_100 | ecosystem: Environmental > Terrestrial > Soil >... | reverse complement strand
GCCATTACACTAGTTAATGCTGCTGTTAATGTGGTTTTACCATGATCAACATGGCCTATTGTGCCAACATTTATATGTGGCAAATCTCTTTCAAATTTAGTTTTTACCCCAGATGACATTAAAATTATCCCCCAACAAATATCAAAAATTAACTAGAACGACTCTTAATAATACCAGCAGCTATACTAGATGGTACTTCTACATAACGCTTAAATTCCATACTATAACAAGCTCGACCCTGAGTAATAGATCTTAAATCTGTCGCATAACCAAACATTTCAGCTAATGGTACCTCAGCTTTAATTTGTTTACCAGCTATACCATCATCCATCCCCTGAATAATACCTCTGCGTCTATTTAAATCTCCAACTACATCTCCCATATAATCTTCTGGAGTAATTACTTCCACTTTCATAACTGGTTCTAAAATAACTGCTCCCGCTTTTATGGCACCAGTTTTAAAACACTGTGATCCTGCAATTTTAAATGCTATTTCACTAGAATCAACATCATGATAAGAACCATCAAATAAACTTACTTTAACGTCTAACACAGGATATCCAGCTAACACTCCATTTTGAGTTTGTTCTAATACTCCCTTTTCAACCGCCGGAATATATTCTTTAGGAATTACTCCACCAACAATGTTATTTACAAATTTAAAGCCACTTCCTCTTTCACCCGGTTCAATCTTTAACCATACATGACCATACTGACCACGGCCACCTGTTTGCCTAATGTATTTCCCTTCTTGTTCTACTGACTTAGTAATAGTTTCACGATAAGCAACTTGAGGCTTACCAACACTAGCACCAACACCAAATTCTCGTAACATTCTATCTACAATAATTTCTAAATGTAGCTCTCCCATACCGCCAATAATAGTCTGGCCAGATTCTTCATCCGTACGAACTCTAAAAGAAGGATCTTCTTGTGCTAATCTACTTAAAGCAATTCCCATTTTTTCTTGATCTTGTTTAGTTTTAGGCTCTACCGCAATGTGTATTACTGGCTCTGGAAATTCCATACGCTCTAATATAATAGGCTTATTGGGATCACATAAAGTATCCCCTGTTGTTGTATATTTTAACCCAATTGCCGCAACCACATCGCCCGCATAAGCTTCTTTAATTTCTTCACGATTGTTAGCATGCATCTGTAATAGTCGACCAAAACGCTCTTTTTTATCTTTTACAGTATTGATTAAAGAATCTCCAGATTTTAATACCCCGGAATAAATTCTTAAATATGTTAAAGTACCTACATAAGGATCGGTAGCAATCTTAAATGCCAATGCAGAAAATGGTTGGTCATCTGATGCTGTTCGTTCTGCACGAGTCTCCCCATCCATTAATAATCCTTGAACTGCTGGAACATCGATAGGGGAAGGTAAATAATCTATTACTGCATCCAGCATTGCCTGAACACCTTTGTTTTTAAAGGCTGATCCACATAAAACTGGGACTATTTCGTTCTTCAATGTAAGATAACGTATAGCTGTTTTAATTTCTTCTATAGACAATTCACCTTCGTTTAAATATTTTTCCATTAATTCTTCAGAAGTCTCAGCAACTACTTCTAACAGCTTTTCTCTCATCTCTTCGCTTTGTTGCTGTAATTCTGTTGGTATATCTTTTATTTCAAAACGCATGCCCTGAGTTGCATCGTCCCAAAAAATCGCTTTCATTTTAACTAAATCAATTATCCCAAGGAAATTTTCTTCAGCACCGATTGGTAATTGAATAGCTAAAGGTTTTGCACCTAAATGGGATTTAATTTGACCAACCACTCGTAAAAAATTTGCACCTGCACGATCCATTTTGTTTACAAAAGCTAATCTAGGTACCTTATATTTATTGGCTTGCCGCCATACAGTTTCGGACTGAGGTTCAACCCCACCAACTGCACAAAAAACTGTGCAAGCTCCGTCTAATACCCGTAAAGAACGTTCTACTTCTATAGTAAAATCTACGTGACCAGGAGTATCTATAATATTAATACGATGCTCAGGATAAGAGCCATCCATACCTCGCCATCGACAAGTCGTAGCTGCCGAAGTAATTGTTATACCTCTTTCTTGTTCTTGCACCATCCAATCCATAACAGCAGCACCTTCGTGTACTTCTCCCATTTTATGAGATACACCGGTATAATATAAAATTCTTTCTGAAGTTGTGGTTTTTCCGGCATCTATATGTGCTACAATACCGATATTACGGTATCTTTCTATTTTTGTTTTACGCTGAGAAACAGACACTATATTAACCCTCTATCTAATCTACTACCACTTACCAAAATGCGAAAATGCTTTATTAGCAGCAGCCATACGGTGAGTTTCTTCTCTTTTACCTATAGCTCCACCTTTACCAGTACTACCACCAGTAGAACTGTTATCGTCTGCAGCATCTAAAAGTTCTCCTGCTAAACGCTTATCCATACCTTTTTCGCCACGCTTTTTGGCAAACTGAATAATCCAACGCATTGCTAAAGCCATTGCTCTAGAAGGATTAACTTCTATAGGCACCTGAAAAGTAGCACCACCAACTCGCCGTGCTTTAATTTCCACCACTGGGGATGCATGCCCTAATGCTTTTTTAAAGATTGATAATGATTCCGCAACTTTAAGTTTTTCTTTAATAAGATCTAACGCACTATATACAATTTTTTCTGCTATAGACTTTTTACCTTTTTTCATGACACAGTTAATAAATTTTGCAATTACTTGATCATGATAACGTGGATCTGAGTGAATCTTTCTTTTTTCGGCCATTCTTCTTCTTGACATAAAACTCTACCTACTTTTTACCCTTTTTATCATCACTTTTGGTACCATATATGGAACGAGTTTGCTTACGTCCCTTAACTCCAGCAGTATCGTAACTACCGCGTACTACCCTATAACGAACACCAGGTAAATCTTTAACACGACCACCATGCACTAAAACTACAGAATGCTCTTGTAAATTATGACCTTCACCACGAATATAAGCTGTTACTTCATGACCATTAGTTAAACGTACTCTACAAACTTTACGTAAAGCTGAGTTAGGCTTTTTAGGACTTTGAGTATAAACCCTTATACATACCCCTCGTTTTTGAGGACAGCCAGCCAATGCCGGGGTTTTACACCTTTTCTTTACCCTCTGCCTACCACTTCTAACTAATTGATTAATAGTTGCCATTAAAAAAACTCCAAACCTTCCCTAAAAAATTTAAACTTAAAACCAATTATCAAACTTTTAAAATGCCAAAAGTTTATCGCACACCATACGCTCTGTCAAACTAGTTAATCAATTAATTGTTTTGCGTTACTGTTGTTATAAAAAAATATTGAACTCAACTACTGAACTCTTGGTATATTATATTTATTTAAAAGATATGATATACAATCAAAGGCGTGAAATCAAAAGATTTTTTAAAAATCTCTTAAATTTTTCGTTATAAGTTCTCTTGCTAAATATTAAATAGCTTTTATTTTACTAAATAAAAATAATAATTTAAAAATTTAAATAATTTTAATAATAATATTTAAGTAATAATAAATATATTTAATAATAATGCTAAGTAACATTAATTAACTAGCCGGAATAGCTCAGGTGGTAGAGCAACTGATTCGTAATCAGTGGGTCGGAGGTTCGAGTCCTCTTTTCGGCAGTAATGAAATCAATAGATTGCCAAGAAGTTACAAAACTATATTTTGACTTGCGGGACACTGGTGGGACAATTCTAAAAATATCGTGATATTGCACTGATAAATTTTTTAGGTTATATCCATGTAGCTTCAAGTTTGAAATAGGTTATTTTTATGGCAAGTATTGAATCAAGGGGATCTAAGGATCAAAAAGTCACCTATAGAGCAAAAGTCCGTTTAAAAGGATTCCCTTTACAAACAGCAAGCTTCCGCCGTTTAACTGACGCTAAAAGGTGGGTGCAGCAAACAGAATCAGCAATTCGAGAAGGACGTCATTTTAAAACTAGCGCTGCAAAAAAGCATACTCTATCAGAAGCAATTGATGCGTATGTATTAATAATATTACCACGCAAACCTAAATCAGAGCATGATCAATTTACACAATTACAATGGTGGAAAAAAGCTATTGGTTCACATTCCTTAGCAGATGTAACCCCTCAATTAATAGTAAAACATAGAGATCAATTAGCAAAAGAAATAACAGTAAGAGGACAGCAAAGATCTACTGCAACAGTGAACCGCTATTTAGCTGTCTTAAGTCATTTATTTACTATGGCCGTTAAAGAATGGGGATGGTTAGAATCAAACCCTTTATTGAAGGTATCTAAATTAAAAGAAACTCGTGGACGGGTTCGTTTTTTATCAGACAATGAAAGAGAACACTTATTAAAGATTTGCCAACAAAGTGATAGCCACTACCTTTACTTAATAGTAGTGCTGTGCTTATCAACTGGTGCTCGTAAAATGGAGATTTTGGGGCTTCGTTGGGAAAACGTTGATTTAAATAGAGCTGTAATAACTTTACATGAAACTAAAAATGGAGAACGAAGGCTGCTACCTTTAACTGGGCACGCTTTAAAACTAATGAAGCAGCATGCTAAGGTTAAAGCCGTTAGTACGTCTTTAGTATTTCCATCAAAAAATCTAAAAAAACCTATAGATATACGCACACCTTGGGAAACTGTTGTTAGACGTGCTGGAATTGCAGATTTTAGATTTCACGATCTTCGGCACAGTGCTGCTTCCTATTTAGCTATGAGCGGTGCTAGTCCTACAGAAATAGCATCTATATTAGGACACAAAACATTGCAGATGGTTAAACGTTACGCTCATTTATCTGAAGCTCATACAAGCAAGGTGGTAGCAAGGATGAATGAGAAAATTTTTGGAGAGTAAAAATATGGAAGTTATAAATAATACAGAAATTAAAATTAAGACACTAACTTTATCTCAATTATTAGATCGTCCTGGTTGGCAGCCACCACAATGTTCAATAGAAAATATCTATGAGCTTTCTGAGATCGGTAATTTTGGCTTATATTGGAAACCTTCAAAAATAAATGGGCATAATAAAAGAAAAACTCATAAAACTATTATAGAATATCTGGAAAATTGCATAGAAAAAGCAGACAAAGTAATTGATGTCTCAATGAAAAATGATTCTTTTTTAAAGAAAAAAGAAAAGTATATAAATTTTTTGATCAGCCATAAAAATTTATTAGTGTATAAATCTGGGTATGTTAGGCTGGCAGTGGCTGCTGAGATCGAAATGTTTTCTCTTTGTGAAAATGGATCTGTTAGATTTTTTAAAGAAAATAGCGGAATTAATGGTAGTGAATTTAATAATTATTTTGGTTTTGTGTTTAATGAACCAAGTTATGATATACCAGAAAAAAAATGTATTTCACCGGCATATTATTTTTACCAAAGAAGTATTATGGAAGATGATTTGTTTGTTTTTACTGAAGAAATAGAAGAATTCGAAAGGACAGAAGAGTTCAAGAAGATAAGATCGCCATTAATATTAAATCAATCTAATATCACAAAAAATAAAAATAGTTTTTTAAAATATGGAGATTGTTATACGATCACATTTAATCATATATCATTACCACCTATAAAAATTACTGTGGGGTTGAAATATATTGAATTTCTCTTAAAAAATCCAGATAAAGAATTTTCAATAAACGACATTTATAATCATTGCAATCCTATGTCACCCGAGGCGTTTATAAATATAAATAAACAACAGCAATACACGCAACAAATTAATGACACTCCATTGCAAAAAACCGATAAAAAAACTATAAAATCAGCAAAACAAAGGCTTGAAGATATAGGCGAAGAAATAGAAGATGCAAAAGAGCAATGCGATATCGTTCTTACGGAAGATCTTGAGGAAGAAAGAAATAACCTAATGAATTATATAAAAAAAAATTCATATAAGAATAAAATCAATACATCACATGACACTCATAATCTGGGTCGTATAGCTGTTAAAAAAGCAATCGTAGACGGCATAGAAAGAATAGGTAAGCATTCCTCAGAGCTACAAGAACATTTGGAAAAATATATAGATACAGGGAGTAAATGTAGCTATAAAGCATCTGGCATTGAGTGGTAAAATCTTTTTGTGAATTTTTAAGTCACAATTGTGCATTAAAAATTCACACCTTATCTCCTATAAGGCATCACAATTCGTGATGTCACTAGATCACTAACTATTATAGGAGATTATGTTTATGGAAAAGCAAACTATAAAACGTCTAGCTACAGTCAAAAAAATCCCAGAATTATATCCTGGGGTATTCACTGAATCATCTATCAGATGGTTAATTTTTAACGAAAAACAAAATGGGTTTTCTTGTTGCGTACGCCGTCTCGGCAAAAAAGTCCTGATAGATCTCGATAAATTTGAATCTTTCATCGATGGAAAACAGCAAGGAGGCACAAAGAATGTGTAAAGGTTTTGATAGAAAAATGCGGCAACGCATTAAAAAACAAATAGCAATTATAAATCAATCATTCTGGCAAGTTTATTATGATATCGATCTACCTATTGGAATGTTTCTACGTTATAAAAGCAAAAAAGAACTTGAGGATTACATTATTGCTATGCATAAAATTTACGAAGAGATAAATGATCCAGCTAAAGCAATTAAATTATATATTTAAGGAGATTAATAATATGAACCAAAATATAAAAGCCACTTGGAGTAACCGCTCCAAAATGGCTTACAGTAACATTCAACAACATAATAATACTAGAATTACTCCAAAAAAACCAGCTAATGGTAAATTTAATAAAACAAAATTACCTAGTCCCATATCAGTATTAAACAAACTTGGCATTACTCATGATAAAGCAACTCATGCTGGATTTTTAAAAATTCGTTGTCCATTTCATAAAAATGGTGCTGAAAAAAATCCTAGCTTAAACCTTCACCAATTGGATGGTTATTTTAAATGCCATTCGTGTGGAGCAAAGGGAGGCGACATTTTGGCATTTTTTATGAAAGTAACAAATATGTCTTTTATTGATGCCGCAAAAGTACTTAATGCATGGGAGGTTTAATTATTATGATAGAAGATATTAATGCTATAAAAAAAGCAGCTAGAAGTTTGTGTGTTCATGCAATAAATAATGGGTTTCAGTTTGAAGCTATACATAGGTATAGAAATAAAAATGGTGAGATTATCTATTATCGTAATAGATTGAAACATCCAGATGGTAATAAAAAAATTTTTCCTATGCACCAAAATCAAACTGGTAATTTTTGTTTAGGAGAACCGCCAGAATTTAAAGATAAGCCAAAACCATTATATAGGTTAGATTTGTTAGCAAAAAATCCTGAGGCTGCTGTTATTATTGTGGAAGGAGAAAAAGCTACAAATGCATTAAATCAATTCTTTAGTAAGCAAGGCTTAAATGCTCAGTATGTTGCTATAACATCTGGAAGTGCTAGCAGTGCCAAGATGGCGGATTGGACACCAATTACTAATAGGAATTGTATTATTTGGCCAGATAACGATGATCCTGGAATAAAATATGCATATGAAGTGTTTGAACACTTAAACAATTTAAAGTGTAAATCTGAAATTCTAGATTTACGTAATTTTGATTTGCCAGTTGGAGCAGATTGTGTTGAATGGATCGAAAAAAACCCAGATGCTTCAATCAATGATTTCCTAAAAATACCAACCTTATTAATAGATCTGAAGGGAGAAAAAAACTCTAAAGTTGTCACACCATTAACTGACCATGAAACTATAAAAAACCTAGCAAATCTATCCATTCTTGAATACGGTCGTATTCGGAAAGATACAGCTGCAACGCTAGGTATCAAAGTGTCATCATTAGATCAACTTGTAAAGGAAAAAAGGAACCAAATGCAAGAAGATCAAGAAGAACAGCTGTTTATTGATCCGGATCCTGAACCATGGAATGAACCAATAAATTTATCTATACTATTAACTGAAATTACTAACGCAATCCAACGATTTATTTTTTGCTCTATAGAAACTGCTCACGCTGCTACATTGTGGGTTGCCATGACTTGGGTAATTGATATTGTTAGGGTTGCTCCATTAGCTGTTATTACAGCTCCAGAAAAGAGATGTGGAAAAAGTCAATTGCTAGCTATTTTTGGTAAGCTTGTAAAAAAACCAATTCCAGTATCAAATATTACATCTGCTGCATTATTTAGGACGATTGACGCAACGCAACCAACCTTACTGATTGATGAAGCCGATACATTTATGCTTAATAACGACGAATTGAGAGGGGTAATTAATTCTGGTCATACTAGAGATTCAGCATATACCATACGTTTGGTTGGCCCTGAACATACACCAAAAAGATTTAATGTGTGGGGAGCAAAAGCCATAGCTGGAATTGGAAATTTAGCAGATACTATTATGGATAGAGCAATAAGGCTAGAATTACATCGTAAATTTGTTCATGAAAATATTGAAAAAATTAGAGATGCGGAACCAGACTTATTTATTACTCTAAAATCTAAACTTGTTCGATTCGCTCAAGATTATTTTGAACCTATAAGTAATTCTAAACCAATGTTGCCAAAAGAACTAAATGATAGGGCCCAGGATAATTGGGAACCGTTACTTGCTATTGCTGATTTGGCTGGCACCGAGTGGGGCATATTTGCGCGTAGCGCTGCCTTAAAATTGAGTAATAATATACAAGAAGAAAGTATATCCATGGAGCTGTTAACCGATATTTATGAAATAATTAAAAATAAAGATCGGATAACCACAGAAAATTTATTATCAGCATTACGTAGTGATCAAGAAAAGCGTTGGTTTACTTATGAGCGAGGTTCACCTATGAATGCTCGCCAATTATCAAAACAACTTAAATTATTTGGAATACGCAGTAAAAGCGTACGTTTTAATTATGATATAAAGAAGGGTTATACCACAGATCAATTTGCTGATGTATTCAATAGGTATATTTCAGTTTTACCGGTAACAACGTCACAAGCTAATGATTATAACGATTTTGATGTTACTGAACCGTTACTTGTTACGGATAAATAGGTAACAGGTAACATTGAGTAACAAATAAACATAAGCATTACAACGGTTGTTACGTTGTTACCTATAAATACGCAGTACTAGTAGAGTAATAAAAGACTTTAAATATTAAAAACTGTTATTATTATAACTATATTCAATTAAATAATGGGAGCAAAGATTGACTATAACAAAATCAAAAAAAGGCAGACCAACAGACTACACTCCAGTAATAGCAAATGAAATATGCGCTACTATTGCTTCATCAAGTAAAGGCATCGGAAGATTGTGTAAAGACAATCCAAATTGGCCAAACCAAGATACTATATTTACTTGGTTAAAAACCTATAGTGATTTTTCCGAGCAATACGCGCGAGCAAAAATCGTTCAGGTGGAAGTTCTAATAGACGAAATTATTGAAATTGCTGACGATCCATCGCAAGACAATTTAACTAATGGTCAAAGTCAGACTATTTGTAATAATGCATCAATTAATAGAGCACGATTAAGAATAGATACTAGAAAATGGATTGCTAGCAAATTAGCGCCTAAAATCTATGGCAATAAAATCGACAATACACACAGTATAAATACTAGCCATGAAGAAGCACTTACATTGCTTAAGTAATGTGATTTATGGATATTGATGGGGAGAAGTAAAATGATATTTAAAATTTTTAATATAGAACTATACACCTTTAACTAAAGAGTATATGCATGGCATATATTCATTTTAAATCTTTTAGGTAAATTTTATATAACCATAACACATTATATATTCCTGTGATTTACACCAGTGTTATTTCAATTGACAACAACTTTAGCTTTACAGTAAGATTGCTAAATATTAAAAACTGCGAGTTAGGGTAAAGTTATGATTGAAAAATATAAAGCATTTGTTGACAGTTTTATGGGGATTAGTTTAGATGAAGCAATTTGCACCATAAAATCTTTATACAATGGATCTAAATCACTTAATTATATGAAGTTTATTACCTATGCAGCACCTATAATCCTAATGCTAACTTTTTCTAGTGCATACGCAACAAGCTATACCAACGATGATAACAATAAATTTTATAAACAAAATTCGGTAAAAAATCCATACGCTATAGATACGCCAAAACCATATGACCAAAACGAGAATTACAAAGGAAATTTAAACTCAAATCCGTATGATCCAAATTCTACTTCTAATCCATATGGCAAATACGGAAGTCCTTATTCTCCAGATAGCATTAATAATCCTTATGGAGAATACGGTAGTCCGTATAGTAATAAGTCAGCTACAAATCCATACGCTACAAATGCACCAAAACTCTATGACTCTCACGGTAATTACAAAGGAAAATTAAGCTCAAATCCATACGATCCAGATTCTACTGCTAACCCATACGGCAGATACGGAAGTCCTTATTCTCCAGATAGCATTAATAATCCTTATGGTGCAGGAGGCAGCGGTGGCGATCCATATTCTTCTAATCCAATCAGTATTTACGGGGAATAAACATGAAAAAAACCCCATCAATTAAATTTGGAATAATTAGTTTAAAAAAATTATTTTATTGCCAAAAATTCGTTAACTAAAAACCATAATTCGATGAAATAATAATAAGAGGAGACATGTTCGAACATGATAAAAAATTTTTTAAAATCAGTCCTAGGATTACTTATATGCCCGCCAAGAATAAGCAGAATAAATTTTTTGGCACGATTTTTATTTTGGTTCTTTGCAGTACCATGTATTACTGTACAAACAGTCAAAGTTGGATCGATTTTATTTGGAATTGAGTTTGAATGGATATCTGTTATAGGTGGCCTTCTAATTATAATAGGTAATCTAAATGCATTTATTGCCAGGTTGCACGATATTAATAAGTCAGGTTGGTATGTTTTATTATTATTCATACCATGCGTTCACTTAGCAATATTAATTTACGCTTTCTTTTTCGCTGGAACTAAAGGTCCAAATAGGTTTGGTGACGAACCACTTAAATCTAATATTAGACCTAACATAACTACTGAAAATACCACTATTGCTTTGTCATAATAAGAAGTGGTTTAAGGTTAATCATAATATGAACCATATAATTAAGTATTTAAAAAACCACTGGCAAGGCAATTTAAATTTATGTCAGAGTTTTTGGATTAACGTAGTATTAATTAATTGCGTTATATTCTATGCATCTAACCAGCTATACACTTATTTTGAATCATGGAACAACAAATTAATTGTATACCAGTATATTACAATATCTCTACCATGCTGGAGTATTGTATATGTATGGCAACTTATAGGTTGTTGGCGTTCCATGATTACATTGAAACAAAAATCAGAATGGTCTTCTTTTTCAATAGTAGCAATTCAAACACTATTACTTGGTAGTTTGTTGTTCGTAATTCCCGGTGGCTTTTCTTACCTAGAGTTTGCTAAAATAGCAACAGGTACAGATGGCATATCAGAATACAGCATTGAACTTGACGGTAGTGTTCTAACCATAAATGGTTATTTTGGTTTTGGTTTAGAGGATGATATAGAAAAAATTCTTAGTAAAAATGAGAATATTTATTTAATTGTACTAAACAGCGCAGGTGGACGAACAGGGGTTGCAAGAGATGTAGCTTATTTGATCCATAAATATCAATTAAGCACATATAGTACAGATGGTTGCTATAGTGCGTGTGTCACACCATTCATGTCTGGCACAAACAGAATGCTTAGAGAAGGGGCTAAGATTGGATTTCATGCTGCCACTTTCCCAGGACTAAGTAAAAGAGAGTTATATGATCTGGAAGCATCTGAGAGAAATTTTTACAAATATAAAGGATTGCCTAATTCTTTTATAGAAAAAGCATCTAAAGTACCTCCAGATGATATGTGGTATCCAACAATCGAGGAGCTTGCAGGCAACAATGTAATCACACATATTGAGAAAGACGGAAAAATAATATCAGTTACAAATAATTAATTATCGAGTTGTTTACTTTTGTTATTTTATCTAACGAAATAACAAATTTATTATAGAATATAGGAGATTAGAGTGATTCTATTAAGTAGCATTATAAATATCATAAAAACACCGAACAGACTAAATAGACTAAGTTATTTATGGAGATATGCATTTTGGTTTATAACACTATTTATACCTATAACAGTTACCATGATCAAAAAAGTATTTTTTCCAAATTTTCCCTTGATTTCTAAAGAACTAAACATTTTATTATCAGTATGTACAGTATGTTTTTATATTGGTGCGACTTTCGCATTAATACGTTGTTGTGTTGCTAGATTACACGACTTAAATATGTCTGGCTGGTGGATTATTCTATTTCCGATTATCAAAATCATTCCTATTTTTGGTTTTACTTTAGGAATCTTATTATTCATATGGCCAGGTACAAATGAACCTAATAAATTTGGAGAACCTATTTTATAATTTGAGCCTAATAACTTCTACACACTATTAACGATTAAGAATAGATACTAGAAAATGGATTGCTAGCAAATTAGCGCCTAAAATCTATGGCAATAAAATCGACAATACACACAGCTTGGCTATTGTTAATCACGAAGAAGCACTTAAATTGCTGGCGTAACGTATTACTACAGCTAAATACGATTATTTATCAATATAATTGCCGGTAACTACTACTACAACATTACCATAACAAAAAACAAAAAATAATATTTTATTACAACAACAAGAATCAGATTTTATACCACAAGAATTAAAAGATTTTGATTCTGTTTGGAGTACTGATGTACAGCTTGGAGATGAAATAGGTAGAGTTACCATGGTTGCAACCCAAACTAATATCGTCAATTTATCTGCAGGAAAAGATAAGGAATACAAAAGGCAATAGAGGTGGTGGAGATGATGATGGTAATCGTTATGGTGGTGGTAAAAATTCGCAACATGCTAATCGAGATGCAATAAGTTCAGCAGAAAGCAGGTTAAAGGAAGCAGTAATTGAACGAGACAAGTTGAAAAGTATAACGAATAACACATGTTATTAATATAGTAATGCTCTGAATGGTGCGTAATAAATTTTAAAAACACCTACCAACGTCTGAACAATTACAATTAAAGTTCATCCAGAAGTGGTACAGATAATTTTCGTCGTTCTATCTCATGAACACCACCGCACTCAAGTCGTTCAAGCCAAAGCATCGTATCTTTATATGCTTGAGCTGGCGTTCGTAGATGACCTTCAGGTATCACCCCATCAACTGCAGCATCAGCAATAGATTTTTTGAATTGAATACGCTTCCATCTAGATTCACACCAAGACCACCTATCTCCATTTATTATTGCAAAAGTTAGTGGAACAAAAATATCAACATGGTTATGAACCTGTCCTTGCCTATATATACGACCTTTCAGCTGTTCAAATTCAGCATGTGTCCATGGTAAAGAGTTCACAATTAGCCTATTACAAACGAATTGCAGTTTATCTACTCCTGTTCCAACGCAACTAGACGCAATCAAAATATCCGAATCTCCTTTGATAAATGCGTCTAATCCTAACTTATTTTCACCTGTGAATATTGCTACTCGCCATCCTTTTTCTTGAATTGCATTCTGTAGCGGCAATAAAATATTTTTTATATAATGTGTATAAACAATAGTCTTTGGTTGAAGACATGATAAAATGAATGGGATTTTCGCCCTTGTAAGAATTATTTCTAGATCAACAAACGAACCAATTATACTTTGTTGTTTAATTTTAGAAAGAAGCTCGGTACAGTCAACTGGAATATCATGTATATTTAATTGATGCTCATATTTTGGAAGCCATCTAATTCCATGCGATACGAATTTTTTATAAAGAGAGATGCAATTGTCAACCGATGGCAGCGTTTGTATATCATCATGATGTACGCCGGTTACCAGTTCAATAAGCGTTTTTCCTTCGAAAAGAGTATTTATCACTGGAGTTGCTGACATACCTAACACATGCAGATTTTCGTTTCGAGCATTTGCTTCAGATAAAAATGCTGCAACTACTTTTTTTCTCTTTGACACTTTGCAGTTTACACGTTGCTTCGAAAAATGTATCTCGTCAACAATAACGAAGTCAACAATATGTTCTTCTAACAGATTTAATAAATTTCTCTGTGCTGACGAGTGTTGAAAGAATTCATAGTGCAGAATTAGGTATTGATGTTTGCGTGCATTTTTCTTTAAATTGGTTGTTTTAGATACACATATACTATTAGGATATATTTCTTTTATGTTTTCTTCCCAATTTGATACAACATTGTTTGGGCAGCATATAACTGTCACATGAGAATCTATCACCCTACTAGCTAATATAGCTGATAATGTTTTTCCTGCTCCGGTTCCAGACCAGTTCCCAACTCTCTTACTGCATTTAACCATGTATGCGGTATATCGTTGCATTAAATTTGGATGATGATTGAAACCATACCCAGAAGGGATCTCCAGATTTTTTGTTTGTTGATACTCCTCTAAAAATATTCGTTTTACCTCATCAGAATAAGCCCCGTGAGCGTCATATTGTTGAACTTGATTAAATGTTACTTCTGGTTCTGAGAATGCTTGTTGCCAAATTTTTGCTACGGCTTCTTTAATAAAAAAATCTATGGCCTCTTTATCCAGATTACTAAAAATCCGATTATCTAAGGAAGCTAATATTTCTTTTGATTCAACAGTTGGATAAAAGCTTTCAGTATCAAAACAATCATTTTCATTCGAAACTTTTTTTCCCTTAGATAAATATTTATCTACTAAAGAATCTTCATCATTTACAAATTTTTTTAATTCTTCTTTAGGAAACTTGCCGCTTTTAAAAGCCAACAAAAAAGAGTCGCTCTTATTATGGTTTGACACTTTTAGTCCAGTCTGTTGAAACAGAGTATGTAACCCAGCAGGTGAAAGAGTATTAAGGTGAGGCAGAAGTGATCTTATAAAAGCTTTAACATTATTAATGTTCCAGTTATTAAATAATCCCAACCAATCTTGCCAACCACTCCACCCTTTTTTCGCATATACCTCATTTGGATATGCAGGAATATCAATTGGTCTAATATCTAATTTCGCCCATTCAGTCCAGTCATTTTTTCCTACAAACTTTAATGATCTCGCGAATGCCCTGGCATCTTCAAAAGCTAGCCATTTCCGATTTTGATGGGCTATATAGCCTGTACCAAGCCAATCTCCCCATCCTTTCCATTCATCGGAATAAGTATGCTGTGGGTTTCCTGGAATATCTTTTGGTCTAGCTTCGGTTGCAGACCATTTACTCCAAGCTGTTTGAGATTTAATTCCCAATGATTGAATATATTTTGTAGCGTCGTCAAAGGATTTATATTTCCGATTTTGATGGGCTATATAGCCTGTACCAAGCCAATCTCCCCATCCTTTCCATCCCTTATTTTTATATACAAGGTCTGGTGCTGTCGGAATTCTTAATGGCATTTTATTTAATTTTGACCATTGCCAAAAAGCTGCACGATTCTTCAACTTGAGAGTGTGTACAAATAACCTAGCTTCTTCGAAAATTAAATATTCCTTTTTCCTCATAAATGATCGCGCCCAGCAGTTGACTAAATAATTGTTATATAACTAGGCTTTGTTGCATGAATACAATTAAGAATGGCATGCACCTTACAACATTATTAACTTAGCATATTAATGATTAATTTAACTGCTAGTAAGGAAATCTTAATATGCCATATAAACTCAAAGATCCATTCCGCCATAAATTTATAACAATGCCAAGTATCATCTTAACAATTGACCAGCTTATAATGCTATCAAATTTAAAGGTAAACTTACTGTTTGGTTTACAGGTGATCTAAAAGATAAATGCTACTATAAGTTTGAAAATAAGAAAAGACTTGGGGCACAAAAAAATATTCTAATTTGGCTATTATAATTATGAGAACTATTGGTACCATATATAATAAACGCTCAAGGCAAACCGAAGGTTTAGTATAAAGCATTGTGAATCTTATTCTTCTAAATTTAATTCATGGGGCACTGACGGGACACTAATTCACAAATAACCACGATAAACAAAAACAGGCAACCACACTAATTATTTATACTTTCCTGATTTTACCCGCATTAATCTATTGCCACTTATCGTAGTTTATTGATATCATATGATTCGTAATCAGCAGGTCGGGGGTTCGAGTCCTCTTTTCGGCATTTTGGTACTAAAACAGGTTAGCCTCCCAAAAAACACTTACCATCTTTCTAGCCCATTTGAGCAGTGCTAACCCATATGCCTTTAAGATTATTTCTTTTTAACTAAATCGCAAGCTTCCATGAAATAGGCAAATGTTGCTTTATCGACAATCAATCCTCCCTTGCTAACACGATCTCCACCCTCAACCTCATACATATGCTCTATAGATTTACGAATGGCAGAGTTTCCGCCTGTGAACTGGTCAATCATTTCCTCTGAACGTTTAGCTAAAATTTGAGCTTCAGGACAAGAAGCAGGCTTTTTTGCTTCATATAATTTTTTAAATTTGTCAAAAGTTTCTCGCCATTCTTGCTCAACCGCTTTTATAGCATCTTCACCAATC
>Ga0187885_10002762_pt1 | contig 16577 bp, 14 predicted proteins | sample June2016WEW_20_1_3_FD_132970 | JGI IMG/M metagenome (GOLD analysis project Ga0187885, IMG submission 132970) | Peatland microbial communities from SPRUCE experiment site at the Marcell Experimental Forest, Minnesota, USA - June2016WEW_20_100 | ecosystem: Environmental > Terrestrial > Soil >... | reverse complement strand
GCTCGAATTGCTGCCATTGCTGATACGCCTTCGACGGCGCCGTCCTGCTCGAGCTTGAGCCTGACATTTGGCGGCCGATCGAATGTGCTAGAATTTAGCCAACCCGGCTGCAAGGGACAGGCCGGAGCATAACGTATGACCCTGGCGGATAAGAACTTCGAGGTCATCCGAGTTTACCGGCGCCAGGCGCCGGTAATGGTTCTTGGCCCGGGGCGGAGGGCGGTGGTCTGGGTTCAAGGCTGTCCTCTGGGTTGCAAGGGCTGCATCGTCCCCGAGTCTTGGGATGATGGGACAGGCGAATCTGTCTCCGTTCACGACCTGGCCTGTTGGGTGTCGCGGCAGCCGGCCATAGAGGGCATCACCCTGACGGGTGGTGAGCCCATGGAGCAGGCTGGAGCTCTCGTTGGGTTGGTCGATCTGCTGCGGGTATCAGACGATTTCGGAGTGGTCTGCTACACCGGTTACACCTTAGAACGGCTGCATCACATGGGTACCAAAGCCCAGAAGGCCTTGCTGGAACGCACGGATCTCCTGATCGATGGGCCGTACATCGAGCATCTGCATTCACCCCTTCTTTGGCGGGGTTCATCCAACCAGCGGCTGGTTGCTCTCACGGGTCGCTATCGTTGTTGGGTTCCCGAGCCGAACAGCGACGCCGATAAATTCGCCGGGCTTCAACTGCTCGTTGATACTGATGGAAGTTTCAGTTTCGTCGGAGTACCTCCACAGCCCCGATTCCGGCAGACGTTTCAGCAACTGATGTTGGATTGCGGAGTGACCTTAAGGCACGGGGAGGAGGACAGCAGAAATACATGAGTGATACACCGAAATACTCGCAGGCCCAACTCGACGCCCAAAGGCGCGAGCGACTGGAGCAAGCGCGGCACCGTAGAGCCGCGCAGGAAGAACGGCAGCGCAGGGAGGCCGAAGAACGTGAGCGCAGACGGCGGCTGTCGGACTTGCGAACCAGATCCATTGCGAACGCGGAAGCCTTGGCCGAACATGTCAGGTTGAGAGGCAATGAGATTTACTCGCATGACGCGAGCCATCTGGAAAGGCGCTGTGCTGCGCTTACTTCGGCACTGCAGGCCGCGCAAAGCGTGAGGCAGCTCCGTGAGCACGAGTCAGAGATAGGACGGATTCTTGTGGACCTAGACGAGGCGGTAGCCCGCAAGCGGCGAGATGACGAGGAGAAGAGGTGCCTGGCCGAGTTGGACCGGCAGCGGTTTCGGCTGTCCGAGGTCGAACACAGGCTATCCGGAGTCCGACCCCACGAAGCCATGAAGTTCGATGCCCCGGGTGCTGCTGCGGCCAAACAGGCTATCGCTGGTGCCCGCTCAGCGATTGCCACTGGAAACCCGGAGAGCGCGCAAGGACCACTCGCGCAGGCGGAAGAGGCTTTAGGGACGCACCTCAATACAGTGGCCCAACACCGCGGAGAGTGGCAGCGCAGGCAAGCAGACGCTGAACAAGCGACGTCCGAGTTGGTGGCACTTGTCGAAGGACTGAAAGCGGACCCCGTACTCGTTCGTTGGCATGGGCACTCCCTTTCTCAGCTGGAGGCCAACATCAACGAGGCTCACGATGCCATAGCGAGGGAGCAGTTCGATCAGCCTTCAGCAATTCTGTCCTCCGCTCAGACGAAAGCCAAAGCCATGGTCCATCAGGCAAACGAAGCACAGATCAAGGCCGACCAGCGCGACTACATCGTTCAGAGCATTGCTCAGACCTTGCAGGCAATGAATTTCACGGTCTCACCGATTTGGCAAGAACATCCCGGCCATCCGGCGTCGGCTGTGATTCTGCAGGCTGCCACAGGTTCCAATAAGAGCATCTACGTTAGCGTTCCATTGGAGGGAAGGATCATGTATAGCGTTAACGGCTATCCGATGACTACGGAAACGGCCGTTGGCGGAGGCAAGGCTGCCGTCTGCGACGAGGCCGAGCGGGTCCTCGTCGAGATGCAGCAGAATCTGGAGGCGGTGTTCGGCGTGAAGATGGACGAAGTCTGGTGGGAAGGTAAAGACCCGACTCGGGCTCTTCGAAAGGCGGACGAGCTGCCAACAAGTAGTAGCCACCAAACTAAAGGAGAACGACGATGAGCGTGCAAGCTCAAGTTGCTCGCCTCTCTTCTAGGTGGATTGCTGAGTTTGAGAAACAACTGCTGCGCCGCAAACACATTGTCCTCTACGGCAATATTCATGATCTGTTCCTCTGTCGTGGTCAATACCAGAGCGTCAACGATTTCTTGATGAGTATGTTCTGTGATCGGGGCTTCGATGTCATTGTTCGCTATGATCCGATAGATGGTTTCACTTTCGTAGGCGAGAATCGTCCGCGCCAGGACAGAGGTCAGCAGGAGGCGCTCCCAGCTGACATCGGTGACCGCTTTCGCGAATTGGTACGGCGGGGAGTGGCGGAACGCAATCCGGCTGTTATGGGTACACAGCATGCTGACCCGGTTCCCGTGGCGGGTCCCGGGAATGATCCATTGCAGCCTCCCGAGCGCAGACCACCGGGTCCTCCAGCCAGACAGCAGCAGCACCATCAGCGAGTTTCGGCCGAAGACGCTTTCGGGGACCTTCGCTTGGTGTTGCGCCAAGACCTGGCGTCAGTCGCGGCAGTAGTTGATTTGGGAGACATGCTGACGAGCGATCCAAATCGGTACACGGGAGACGAACGAAACGCGCTCATGCTTCTGAAGAAGTGTACTCTGGAAGCGTCTGTAATCCCTGCGGGACGGCCACTCGCGGGGTACCGTAACACACTGGTGATACTTGCCGGAGAGCTAAAGCGTGTACCCGCGTGGTTCTACATGGAAAACCCGTACGTCTCCCTCGTTCACGTTGCCCGCCCTGACAAGGACGAACGCAGGCAGTTCGCTTTACAGTACATTCGGCCTTCCGGTTCCTTCGGTGGCTTCCTTGGCGGCAACCTAATCTCGCTGCAGCGTCCGTCACCGAATCTGCCTTCGGAACTCGAGCTGGTTGCCGACGAGTTCGCTGACCTTACGGACGGCATGCAGTCGATTGACCTGGACGCCCTGCGAACGACCTCGCACACCGCGAACATAGCCGTGAGGCCGAAGGAGGTGCGGCGGTTGGTTGACTACTTTAAGTTCGGTCTGAAGGAAGACCCATGGGAGAGATTAGATTCGGGGCGGGTTAAGTCCGCCAGGGAGATTCTGTCAAAGCGGGTGATCGGTCAACCTTTGGCGGTGGATGCAGTTGTTTCGATGCTAACTCGGGCCAGGGTTGGTCTGAGTCTGAGAGGTGGCAGTGGTAGCGCTAAGCCCAAAGGCATGTTCTTCTTTGTTGGTCCTACGGGCGTGGGCAAAACGGAACTCGCGAAGGCCCTCACTGAGCTCGTGTTTAGTGATGAGAAAGCCTTTGCTCGCTTTGATATGAGCGAGTATAAGGAAGAGCACGCGGCAGAGAAGCTCGCTGGGGCGCCACCTGGTTTTGTGGGATATGACGAAGGCGGCCAGCTCACCAGCCGAGTGCTTCAGCAGCCACACAGCATTCTGCTGTTTGATGAGATCGAGAAGGCGCACCCCCGAGTGTTGGACAAGTTTCTTCAGATTCTTGAAGACGGAAGACTTACCGACGGCAAAGGACAAACGGCCTACTTTAATCAGACTGCGATCGTTTTTACTAGCAATATCGGTGCTTCGGATCTTGCCGATCCGACCGAGGGCACTGTGATACGACCGGGCATCATGAATCGAGTTCGGGAGGAAGGAGCGGACCAGTTTGGCTATGAAGATGTCGCTCGTCACTTCCGTGCTGAGGTCGAATGGCACTTCACTACTAAAATCGGGCGAGCGGAGCTTTTTAACCGGTTGGGGGATAATATTGTTGTCTTTGACATTCTGCGCCCAGAATATGTTACCCAGATCGGGCGCAAGTTTCTCGGCCAGCTCGAAGCAGTCAGTCAGGAGAAATTCGATTTGGCCCTGCGTTTTCTTCCCTCCGTTGACGAAATGCTAGTTCGCGAGATGTCAAAAGGAGAGAACATGTTGCTGGGGGGCCGGCGGATCGGAGCCCTCTTGGAAAGTCTGGTCGAGCGGCCGCTCAACAGATGGCTGTTCGAGAATGTGTCGGATTATTCCTCGCTGGCGGGGCGTGCGCTGGAGGTGGGGATCTCGGCTCAGAGTCTGTTGGAGGTGAAGCTTGTTTGACCTCGATTTAGCTTGGGACAGGTCAGCACACACGGGGAGCTACGCAGGCGAGCATGTGCTGCGCGTCCGCATTAGGCCGCGTGCAGGAGCGGGACCCAAAGGAGGGTTGCCCGTCAGGATGGCGATCGCTTTGGATACCAGTAGCTCGATGGACGGAGAGAAGCTGGCACGCGCAAAGCAGGCCTGCAGCTCGATAGTCGGGCGACTGCGACAAGAAGACAAGTTCTGGCTGGCCGCGTTTGGCACGCGACTAATCCCCTGTCTTGAGAATGTGGCAGGGGGAGGCCCGGCCGCGTCGGGCGCTCAGACGGCTTTGGGCGGTCTTAAGGCCGTCGGGGTTACTCGCACTGATTATGCGATCGAGTGGGTGGAGAGAGTTTTGCAGCCTGAACCTGGTACCGTCCGGGCGGGAGTGTTGATTACTGACGGGCATGCGACCGACCCCCGGGGAAATGCACTTTCGGATTTGAAACCCCTGACCGATGCGGCTGCCAGATTGGGAGCCCGGGCCATTGCCCTCTTCGCAGTGGGGCTCGGCAGTGCAGATGATTTCAACACCGGGTTTCTGGCCGATCTAGGTCGCGTTTCTGGGGGTGCCTTTCTGTACGCAGATGCCCCTGAAAAGCTTGAGCAAGAACTGCGCAGGCGGCTGAGCTCCTGCCAGGGCATGGCCGCTGAAGATGCGACACTGTTGGTCCAGCCGGTCCTGGACGATGTGCGGATCGTCGGGCTGTGTCGGATACGGCCAGACTACGTTTCAATGGACGTCGCCCCCTCAATTAGGATCGGAAGCCTCAGGGCGGATGCGCCAACCGATATTCTCGTTTCCGTTCTGGTTCCGCCCAAGCGACTTGAGCAGCCGCTGGGCAGTATAGAGGTACTAGAAGTGCGGCTCAACTACGTTGGTGGTGACTTGTCTTTGACGACTGCTCCGATTGAATACACGACCGCCTTTTCTCGTGCGCAGCAAGTCAACTCAGAAGTTGATCAGGACCGTTTGGTGTGGGCCATCAATACATATGCGGATGCACTGAATCGTACCACCGATCGCAACAAAACGGGTGAACTTCTCTCGAACCTTGCCGCAGCGGCTCAAATGGCCGGGCAGGGCGCTTTGGCGGGGAACGCCTTAAAGCAGCTCGATGAACTCAAGTCGTCTGGGAAGCTAAGTGCTCACAGTCGCACCCAGGTTCTTGCGCAGTCCCGAGACCTCGGAGGTAATCCATGATCGGAGGAGCACCCATCCCGACGATTCCCTTGACTCCGGAGAATGCCCGACTACGCGTCGTCAATGGGCCGGCTGCTGGGAGGGTGTTTCTGGTCGACAAGATGCGACTCGTGGTAGGCAGAGGCGACCCGACAGCGGTTGTCGTGGACATCGATCTGACAGAGTGCGAGCTGGGGTCTCCGCCAATGGTGTCCCGCTGGCACGCAGAGCTGCAGTGGATTGACGGGGAACTAAGGGTCGTCGACCTAGGAAGCATAAACGGCACGTTTGTGGACGGTAATCGGCTGGACGCCCAGACAGCGAAGGTGCCATCAGCGCCCGTTCCACTGAACGCTGGCTCACGGCTGAAGCTAGCCAACGTGGAGCTTGAGGTTATTCGCCATGAGGATTGAGGGCCTTGGCGTGTCGGGCCTCGAGGCTGCGCTTGTCACGGACAGGGGAAGCGTTCGGGAGGTCAATGAAGATGGCGCTGTGATTGAGGCCTGGCCTGACAAGAGTGCCGTGTTGCTGGTAGTGGCGGATGGGATGGGCGGGCAGTTTGGAGGTGGCGTAGCGTCTCAGCTTGTCGTGGAGACGTTTCGAACGCTCTTGGGTCAGCCGGTGCCTGCGACCCTCTTCGAGCGATACGAAAGGCTCTTGGGGTGCTTTTACAAGGCAGACGAAGCAATCAAGAGAAGAGCGAGTGAGGACCTTGGTCTGATGAGTATGGCTTCGACCGCGATTGCTGCCATCATCTCTCCCACTGAATGTCTTCACTTGTACGCAGGCGATTGCCGAATGTACCATTTCGTCGATGGTTCCACTCCCTACGTTACGCGCGATCATTCCGTGGTGAGCGTTTTGGTGGAGACCGGGTTGGTGGCTCTCGAGGAGGTAAGCGATCATCCTATGCGGTCAGTGGTCACTTCCAGCCTTGGGGCCGGACGCAGCAGCCGACTGAATGTTGACCCTAAATGGCGAGATGCCGCCAATGAGCAGCCCGCAGTCCGGAGCGTTTCTCCCAGGGATGTGCTTCTGTTTTGCACGGACGGCCTGAGTTGCGAAGTGAGCCTTGACGGCCTGACGAGTTTAGTGGCCCAACATCGTTCCGATCCTGATGCGCTTGTGCGGGCCTGTTTGGACGCTGCGTTGGCCAAGGGTGCAAGAGACAACATTACGGTCGCTGTCGTGCAGGTCACGGGCCTGTCCACCGGCGCTTCCGAGGCTGTGACGAGTCCGGATGCGCTGGATCGGAACATTGAGTACAGAGATCCGACTGTTGCTTCGGCTGTCAGTCAGCAGCTGGTGACTCCGATAGTGTCGGACAAGGATGCGGAGTGAGGAATGGGTACGAATCCCTGGGAATTGCTCGGTCGGCGTTTAGAAGGTCAGGTCGTAGACAACACATATCACCTGTTGAGATTTCTCGGCGCTGGCGCTTACGGTATCGTCTTTCTAGCTGCGGAGGTAGTGAGCGACCGTGAGCTTCAACGGGTCGCAGTAAAGCTTATCCCGCCCGATCCGAGCAATCAGGAGCGTCAGATGAGAGAGCTGGAAGCTGCGGCGAGGGTCTCTCACCCGAACCTTCTACGATACTTCAAATCCGGGCAGTGTCTAGTCGATAGAATTTCTTTTCTGTACCTCGTCACAGAACTGGCCGAGGAAAGTTTGGAGCGGCGGCTGACTCGGGGGGGAATGACTCCCGAAGAGGCGCGTGTGTTGGTTGAGGACGTTGCTGCGGCCCTGAGATACTTGCACGATCCGAGAAATCCGAGGGTCCATCGAGATCTGAAGCCCGCTAATGTTCTCAGGGTCGTGTCCGCCGAGACTGACGGGAGGCAGCGCAGTACCTGGAAGCTATCCGATTTCGGACAGGTACAAGAACTCGGGTTGCGATCAGTCGCACAAGTCAGTAGACAATTGGGAACTCCTGCATACGCTCCCCCGGAGGCTTGGAGGGGCCTTCAGGTCTCTACGGCCTGGGACGTCTGGTCCCTCGGGATCATGGTGATGGAGGCACTGACTCAACGGCGGCCGTTTGAAGGAGCGACGGAAGAGGAACTGATCGCCGCGGTACTAGGTCGCGAACCTGTGATCCCTACCAACGTGCCTTCTCCATTTGACCAGATCGTGAGGGGCTGTCTCATCAAGGATCGAAACGCGCGCTGGACTGCGGCACAAGTGCTGGAGGCCCTGCGGCCGCCCGAACGCGCGTCTGGTCTTGTTGAACCGGCACGGCCTCGTCCAATGGTGCGTCTGTGGACGTGGCTAGCTCTCGTTGCACTGTTCCTATTTGCCGCTGTTGCCGTTTATCTGTGGACTGCCCGGTCACAGGTCTCCCCACCTGGCTTGAGCCCTGGAAGCCGCGGTGGGACGGCCGAAGTGGCACCTCCGGAAGGGATGCACACTAAGAGCCCAGTCCAGAACTCGGGGGCCACAGAAGAGAGACCCAGCACGTTGCAGGAGAGCCCAAGCGAAGCGAGTCCCCACCGAAGGCTTACAGTAGAGCCGCGTTATAACCTCGTCGTCTCCGCTGGTGGCGCGCTCATCGATCGGAACGAGAGCATCTCAGCTGCTGACAGCCGCGTCAAAACGCTGGGTTTTATCGTGTTCTACGAGGGTCCTAGTCCTCGCCCAGACGACGTGCGCGTGGAATGGTGGGTGGGCGCGGACCGGTGGAGCTTCTTCGACTTTCCCGCGGGTACCCAGCCGCTGGGACTGCGGGAGCAATACGACAACAAGGCAGTTCCTGGGGCCTATGAAGTGAGACTCATCATTAACGGCCGGCTGGTGCAGGCCGTCCCATTCAAAATTACGCCGGACTGAACCTCACCTATCGCGACCTTCTGGGAAAGTCGTCGAGAGTGCAAGTCACGCCTAGCACCCTTGCCCCGGCGATCGACTGTGGATCGAACTCGATGACTCCGACAGCGATCTCGAAAGGTGAGCAACGGTTGCCCGGATGGGAGCGGATTAGACTCTCGACCGCGTCCTGGAAGGAAAATGGGAACAGCGCGTAGGGAACCAACGACCGGGTCTCAGGCCACGCACGCCAGATGTCGTTGATGAAGGCGTACTTCTCAGGTTCAGCGATCGTCATCCAGTAATACCTGTCCAGCGATATCCCTTCGCTTGGTGTAGGAACCAGGTCCCAAAGAGGCGGTTCGAAAACAAGGGCGACCGTCTCGTGGTTCCCGAAACCTACGCGAGCACCCTGCCGACCGTAACGCGCCAGAACCACCGGGAGATACTGCTTGAGATCCTTATAGGGGAACCTTACCTTGATCTTGGTTTCGGCTGGGCCCACTTCCGTTGCGCCTTTAGTGAGCTCGGGCGGCAGCACAAGGCAGCCCGGACACCAGCCGGGCGGTTTATCGCGAGCAGTCGTCGCATCCTGCGCCGGAGCAACAAGCTTCACCGCGGCTACACCGTCGTCACGCGAAATGGGTTCTGTCCCGAGACGAGGATGCAGGAAACTCGGCGAAGCCACTGCGAGGGCAAACAGGACATGGAGAACGCCGCTGACACCTAGTCGAAGCCCCCACGCGGGATTCCACGAGTGGCCCGTCTGGATCTCCACGAAAGCGGGACACGAATCGGCGAGTGTTTCGGACCTGAATGTACGGCTCGGGCCACCGGCGGCTGCCATCTGTAGATTCGCACGAGTGCCAGCGGTTCAACTGGCGCGTCCCTTTAGTTGTTTCTGTCTTCCCTCGACTTCGCAGAACGATCTGGTTGTTTTGTCGACGTCGAAGACGGAGCGCTGGCGGGCCTTGCGACCGTGTCGGGCCTACGTTCGAGAAGCATTGGGCACATTCTCCAAGCGGTCACGGCGCCTCCTGCTGGCTGACCGGTGCACTCAATTGCGAGTCTATCGCCCTTCACCAGCTCTAGGTGCAATGTGCCGGACGTCCAGCCCTTTCCTTCCCACGTATAGCCACCTCGGTTGTCCCGGGTCGGACCAGCAAAACTGAACTGAAGGCTTGGCTGGCTCGGGTCTATTGGTTCACTGAACCAGGCTCGAAACCTGCCATCGAGTTGCGTTCCCTCTCCAGTCGTCGCGGTAATGATGTCAATTTCGACGCGCCGTGGGCAGTCGCGTGATCCGGGCTGAGTGTACTTATGCCACACCCCCGCGAGAGCGGATGCCGAAAGCGAGCCTAGAGCGCCTTGCTGCGGCAGGACTGCGACCACGGGAGGGCGGCCAGCTTGCGAGGGCGTGGTCTGCGTCTGTTGCTTCTTGATCTCGTCCATGCGGTCCTGAACAATGGATTCGAGGCTCGAGTAATAGTCTTGAAGGGTAGCCCTCAGCGCTTGTGTCCTATCGGCAAGACGCCCAAAGGTCGTCGCCTGTTCTCGAAGAGCCTGGATGACCCCGCTCCGGGTTTGATCAGCGCTAGAGCCACTCTGAGTAGCCCTTTCAAATTCCCTGCGCTGCAGGAGCAACGTGTTTATCAGCTTCCGAGCGGCATCCGCCTGCCCTTCTAGGAGCCCAAGCAATTCGGCTTTCCTCGGGTGCGAGCTCGCCGCGAGGTCGGCGATCTCCTGTCGCAGTTTCTTCTCTTCAGATTCGACCGCGCCCAGCTGTTGCTCAATATCGTGCTGCCTCACAGCGACGTATTCGGTCCAGCGGATCGGATCTAGCTCGACAGCAGCTAGATCTTCCTGGGCTTCGTTACGCAGGCTGTCATATAGGAGGTACTGCCGTTCCTTGGCATCCCTCATCCTTCCTGCAGCGGCACGTACTCGGGGTAGCATTTGCTCAGGAGGCTTGGTGAAGACATCTTGGACAAGTGTCCTATCAGCATTGCGCCACTCCTCGGATGCGCGCTCGGCGTCGAGAGCGAGCTTGGATGTCGAAACACGCGTGGGCGGAATCACGCCCTGTGCCGGAAGCAGGCTCGCTACAGTCACGACGAGTCCGACCAGTCTGAGTGAAATCATCGTCTTTAGAGCACCGATGTGGAATTGCATGCTGCCAGTCCTTCTCAGCCGTCAATTGGGTCTCGGGTTCAGAGGAGGGGGCGGCGGGGTCTGAGGGCAGAGCAGGTCAAATTGAGCTGCCCGGAGGTCATAATGTGACTGCCAGTACTCATTGTTAGCGTTAATGCTGGTGATGTCGCGTCTGTTCTGGTCTCGGAAGTCATTGGCGTCTACCACACCCCTAAGGAGGCTGTCCAGGACCGCATCGGCATTGTTCCTGCTCTCCTGTAAGTCAAAAGCTATATCCCGTTGCTGGTCGATAGCTGTGAGGAGTCGCCTTCGGGTCTCCGCTACCCTTTCTCCCCCGCCCCCCGGAGCAGCGTCGAGTGCTTTCGACTGTTCCTGGAGCGAATCGAGTTCCCCCCTTTCGGTTTTGAAAGCCAATTCGAGGTTTGATATGCGTTCACGCTGCCTAGCGATCCGGCGCTTCCTGTCCTCTATGGTCTGTGTGGCTTCCCGCAAGTGCTGCTCGTAAAAGAGGATCTTCTTCCTCACGAAAGCCTCGTGCGCTCTCCGCACCTGCTCCAGATCCTCTTTACACGGCGAGTCGCACACCGGGCTCCGCCCAGGTGACGTACTACTGGTCAGAGAAGCTCTGTACTTGCTGTCGAACGCTCTGTTAACCCCATCCCAGATCCGGTAGGCCTCGTACATTTCTTTACCGAGCCCTGCGTAAAGGTCCCCGGCAAAGCGGTCACCGGGTTTGATTGCGGTGCTGCCCTGCTGGGCGAGCATCGCGGATGGCGTAATCAAAACCAGCAAAATGATTCCAAAGCTCACTGCCGCTCACCTCTTGACAGCCTGCCAGCGCCGTCATTGCTTCTTCTTCTTATTCTGTTCGTAAGCCGCATAGCCTAGCCCACCTAGGAGTCCGACTAACACCACGATCCATGCTACGCTCTTGGCTGTGCGAGAACCTACTCGGACTTTCCTTTCCGCCCGGATGCGGGCCTTCTGGGCCGCTTGGTGCTGAACTAGGACTCTCCTGGCGTGCATGATCTTCTGGGTAATCTCTGGAGATTCAACATTGGCGCTGCGCGCCTCCTCGTACTTGCTGATTGCGGCTTGCGGTTCGGTCTCCACAACGGAATCCGCATCAGCGATAAGCTCAGAGAAGCGCCTCAACTCCCCATCCAGCTGAGTCGTGAGCGTCTCAAAACGCGCGTCACACGCGAGGGGTTCCGTTTCTCTTAAGACCCGCTGCGCGCTAAGCAGCCTAGCCTGTTTGAGGGCCTTTTCCATACTCTTGGCGCCGGTGTCGAAACGGGCCTGCCTGCCCTCTAGTTCGGTCAACTGGCGCGTTTGCCGCGCGATGAAAGCGGCGGCCCTGCCCCTCTCGTCCTTGTCGGAGGTTCTCAGTTCTTTGGCGGTCGTGATAGCGCGCTGCGTCCATTTGATGGCCTCCGCGACTGGGTCTCGCGGTACGGAATCGTTCGCCCCTCGACAGTTCAGAGCGTCAGTTGCGAAAGCGGCATAGCGGTTCGCTTCTATGAGCTTATCTGGGCCGCCGGACTTTTGGGCCAAGCTCTGCTGGCAGAGGACCAATGCGAGCAGAATCGCGAGGCTCTGCTGCAAGGTTAAGTGGACCCGTGAGAAAAGGTTCATCCGTGTGCCTCCGCGCATTTTCTGAAGCGACGCAGGCAGCCGACGCCGACTGTGCTTCCCGTGCGCGTGGAAAGCCTCCGCGTCGGCTCAACTTCGTTTCGGAGGTGCTGATCCGATGCCATTAGAGACGTAGTGTACACCACATTGCTGGGAAGTGATCGCAAATACCAACGAAAAGCGCGCGGTTCTAGTACTTCCAGAACCGACCAAGAGGGTGAAAGGTTGTTGAGCGGCCGATAAGGGCATCTTGCGCAGCCCCGCTCTCGAGGATCGACTGCTCTCTAGCGTTGAGAATAGCTTTCAGCGCCCCAGATCCCTGTAGCCTCTGATGCACCGGAAGTTCTTTCCGGTCGCCAGCAACGTCGTATTCGGCAGCGTTCAGGCTCTCGCTTGCCTGGCGCGTAATCCTCTGCGGCTGTTAGGGAAGTTTTGCACTTTCGTTCGCCGACTCTCTACAGCCGAGCTCGTGGCCTGGGCGGTCCTTGCTTTGACCTCGTTGTTGCCGTCAACGGGGGGACGCTACTGTGCGTTCCCTCACAATCCGCGATTGGCATCTGTCCATACTCGGTTTTCGTACTCTCTGAGTAAAGGCCCGCAGCGCTTGATTTCATTGACCGGGGCGAGAGGATCTGAACCTCCGAACCCGTGCGCCCAAGTCGGTGGCCAGTGTTCAGGTGTTGAAGTTGGTGGATCTTGAGGGAACGTGCCGTCTACAGAATCATCTACAGGTGCTCTCGAGCCCTCGGGAAAAACATCTGTAAGCTATTGAAAAGGCTGGCCGGGCCGCCGAGATTTGAAATCGGGACCTCTTGCACCCCAATCAAGTTGTCCGCAATCGTCGCTTCACTTTCAGGGAAGCACCAGCCACAAGAACGACCACAGCAGGATTCGCGCGGCACCGAAGGATAGGCCTAAGCTATTGAAAACACTGGTTGGCGGTCGCGGGCTCGACCCACGGACCTCCTGTTTGTAGGGCCGGAGGCTTTTCTATCAGCTGTACCACCTTGTTGATCTTTGAGGAAATCGCCATCACAGAATGTACTCGAGCCCCTTTAGCTGCGGCTAACGAAGACGGCCCAACTTATTGACTCCATTGGTCGGGGCGGCAGGATTTGAACCTGCTACCCCTTGCGTCCAAGGGGACCGGCACGGCCGCGCCAGAATCGAGGCAGCGCCGGAAATCGGCGGCGCTGATGCTCGCAAGAACCAACTCGCCGCGTCCGGTCCGGCAGGCAGGTCGACACGCACAAGGCATCCATGTCGGCCTGCTACAGCCGCATGCTCAGCCGTCTGGCGCCATGTTGTCCCGCGGCTGTTTGAGGTCGCCATCCGGACAAAGATACGCCCTGCGCGGGCCTCCGTCACCCAGTCGGCCCAAGGTGGCGCGGGCCAAGATGAACGCCGAAGGCGGCCACCGCATGATCGAAGCCCGCCTGCTCGCAAACGGATGACGTTGTTGAAGTCTGAGGATTGCAGCAGCTACACAATCGTCTACAGGCCAGTTTGCCGGGTGTAGACGGTGCGCCCATAATCCATTGAATGGACAGCACTTATTGGAAACTGATGGACCAAGGCACCCCCGCCTTGGGCGCAGGGGGTCGTTGGTTCAAATCCGACCGCCCCGACCAAATGGTCTCATCCGTTTGCGGCCGCCGCCCGCGATGCGCAGTGGACCGCCCAAGCCAGAACGCACAGATACCGCCCTGCAGCCAGCAAGATAGCCAGGAACATCGCCCCGGCGCCGCCCGTAGTGATCGATAAGGCGCCAGGCACGCCGGTAAGTCCCAGGGTCGGGAGGCAATCACATGGCGGCACTCATTCAGGACCTTCGTTACGGCTTGCGTATGTTGGCCAAGAACCCGGGCTTCGCGGCGGTGGCAGTGATTGCCCTGGCGCTCGGGATTGGCGCCAACACCGCCATCTTCAGCGTCGTCAACGGCGTGCTGCTTCAGCCGCTGCCCTACCGCGATCCCGACCGCCTCATGTGGCTCAGTGAGAGCTCGCCCGACTTCAGAACGATGTCCGTCGCCTATCCGAACTTCGTGGACTGGAAAGACCAGAGCCGCAGTTTTGCGGGCCTGGTCTCGTTCCGCTGGGAAGACTACGACGTCACCGGAGCAGGGCCGCCCGAGCACCTGAGCGGCAAGATGGTCTCGGCCGATTTCTTCCGCGTCCTCGGAATCCATCCGGTGCTGGGCCGCGACTTCGACCCCCGGGCAGACCGGCTCGGAGCCTCGCCCGTAGTCCTCATCGGTGGCGGCCTGTGGAGCCGGCGGTTCGGCTCAAGCCGCGCCGTGCTCGGCAGTCAGATCACGCTCAGCGGCCGAAGCTACACCGTCGCGGGCGTCGTCCCCGCCGGGTTTCAGCTTGCAGGCAAAGCCGACGTCTACACGCTTCTGGAACAGTGGGACGACATCCTGGCCAGGTCGCGCGAGATGCATCCCGGCATGTATGTAGTGGGGCGGCTCAAGCCCGGCGTGACGCAAGCCCAGGCGCAATCGGAAATGACCGCCATCGGGGCCCGCCTGGCCGAGGCCTATCCGAAATCGAACTCCAAGCACGGCGTCAATGTCGCGCCGCTCGCGGGCGTGATCGTTGGAAACGTCCGTCCCACCCTGCTGGTTCTGCTGGGCGCGGTGGGCTTCGTGCTCCTCATCGCTTGCGCCAACGTGGCGAACCTGCTCCTGGCCCGCTCTACCGGGCGCCGGAAGGAGATTGCCATCCGCTCCGCTATTGGCGCCGGCCGCGGCCGCGTGGTCCGGCAACTGCTGACCGAGAGCGTGGTGCTGGCGCTCGCCGGCGGCATCGCCGGGCTGGCCGTCGCCCGCTGGGGCACACAAGCGGTGCTGGCGGCCGTGCCGGGCGGCCTGCCGCGCATGGAGAACATCGGCGTGGATGGCTGGGTGCTCGCCTTCACGCTGGCCGTCTCGCTCCTGACCGGCATCGTTTTCGGGCTGGTTCCGGCCCTGCAGGTCTCTGTCACCGATCTGCATGAGACGCTGAAAGAGGGCAGCCGTGGTTCGTCGGCCGGGCATCGGCGCGTGCGCAACCTGCTGGTGGTCTCCGAAGTGGCCGCCGCGCTGGTGCTGCTGACCGGAGCCGGCTTGATGCTGCGCACCATCTGGACCCTCGGCGGCGTCAATCCAGGATTCGACCCCGACCACGTCCTGAGCTTTTCGGTGGGCCTGTCTCCGGCCAACACCAGCAACAGCGATCGTATCCTCCAGACCTTCGAGCAGACGGTGGATCGCATCCACAACGTGCCCGGAGTCACGAGCGCGGCAGTGACCTCGCTCGTTCCCTTGGGCGGCAGCGACAGCGAGATCCCCTTCTACGTGAGCGGACGGCCTCGCCCCACCTCCCAGGGCGACATGCTGTGGGCGCTGTTGTACGCTACCGGTCCCGGCTATCTCAAGGCCATGGACATTCCGCTCCTGCGTGGCCGCTACATCGGGCCCCAGGACATGCACCGTGGCTCCCATGTGGTGGTGATCGACAACGTCATGGCGCGCGCGGTCTTCCCGAACGAGGACCCGCTTGGCAAGAGCATCGTGGTTGCCGACTTGAGCGGCGATCTCGGCCCCGAGACTTCCGTGCCGATGGAGATCGTGGGTATCGTGGGCCACGTCAGCCATTGGGGACTGGACAACGACGCCACGGCCCCGGTCCGCAGCGAGCTTTACCTGCCCCTGTCGCAGATCCCGGATCAGTTCATGAAGGGCATGGCCGGCTCCAGCACCTTTGTGGTGCGCACCGGAGTCGATCCGCTCGCCCTGCTCCCGGCGGTGCGCAGCGCGATCCTCGAAGCCGGCAATGACCAGCCGGTCTACGGAGTGGGGACCATGGATCAGATCGTCTCGGCGTCCATCGCGGACCGGCGCTTCTCCATGCTGCTCCTAGGCATTTTCGCAGGGCTGGCGCTGTTGCTGGCTGCGGTCGGGATCTACGGGGTGATCTCCTACACGGTCGCGCAGCGTACCCGCGAGATTGGCATCCGCATGGTGCTGGGGGCCGGTCAGGCCGATGTGCTGAAGGTTGTCGTCGCCCAGGGCATGCTTCCCGTTCTGGCCGGCCTGGCCATCGGCCTCGCCGCCTCCTTCGGGCTCACCCGCCTGATGGCCGGCATGCTTTACGGCGTCAACGCAGGCGACCCGGTGACCTTTATCGGCGTGGCGCTGGTGCTAGCCGCAGTGGCGCTCATCGCCACCTGGGTCCCGGCCCGCCGCGCCGCCCGGGTCGCTCCCGTGGTGGCCTTACGGTACGAATAGGGCCAGGCAACGAGGAAGTGAAGGCAGCAAACCTTGTGTTCGCCGCCGGATCGAAGCAGGATCCCGAGAGCGTGCCGCAGGCTGCTGGAGCCGGATTCGTCTCCGATTCGCCTGACGCGCATTCCGTGACCGAAGCCGTCTGCCTCGACCTGCCCGCCGATGCCCCGCAGGACTCTTCCACCGGGCCACCGTATCTTCGAAACAGGCCGGCCACGCAGGCTTCAGTTGTTGGGCTCTCACGATGCGGTTGGCTATAATTGCAGCGATGGAATCGAATCCCATCGGGAGATCTCCCTGCGCCGGCGAAGCTCCGTGCAGTTCGGCGCCGGCGGTC
>Ga0187885_10002741_pt1 | contig 16681 bp, 11 predicted proteins | sample June2016WEW_20_1_3_FD_132970 | JGI IMG/M metagenome (GOLD analysis project Ga0187885, IMG submission 132970) | Peatland microbial communities from SPRUCE experiment site at the Marcell Experimental Forest, Minnesota, USA - June2016WEW_20_100 | ecosystem: Environmental > Terrestrial > Soil >... | reverse complement strand
TGACGCCGGCCGGTGGGCGTCGATACATCGGGCACTTCGACGAAAGTCTCCTTCTTTTCGTTGTAAATCAACGCGCTCTCCGGAATCAGGAGCACGTCGTGATGTTCATCGAGGACGATCTCGGCGTTGGCGCTCATGTTGACCTTTAGAAGATCAAGATCGTTCACAATCGATACGCGCACCTCGAAACGGGTCACGTTGTCTTTCTCGATGCCCATCGGCGCGATACGGAATACCTTTCCTTGGAACGTCCGGTTTTTGTAAGCATCGACCGTCACGCGCACCGGCTGATCCAGCTTCACCAGACCGATATCCGTTTCGTCGACTTTCCCCTTCACGTACAGCTCCTGCACGTCGCCCAGTGTCATGATCAACGTCGCATTCGAGCCCAGCTGCAGGATGGAAGATACGGCATCGCCGACTTCGACCTCGCGACTCAATACCACGCCATTGATAGGTGACCGGATGGAGGCATACGCGAGGTTTTCCTGCGCCTGCTCACACTGCGCCTGCGCCTGCACCAGCTCCGCGCGCACTGTTTCGATGGTGCGCGCGTTTTGCGCGAGCTCGGCCTCTTTCACCGTCACGGCAGCCTGCAGGGAGTGAAGGGCCACCTCGGCTGCTTTCATCTTTTGCTCCGAGCCGTCGAAATCGGCCCTGGCGATCAGGCCTGCGTCGAACAGGCCCTTACTGCGTTTGTATTCCGCAACCGTGAAGTCGTAGTCCTTGCTTTCGGCTTCGAGCTGCGCCTTGTGGAGGTTGGCCTTATACGTCATGTCCTGGGATTGCATTTCCTGCAGCTTGCTCTCTGCTGCGTCTAGAAATGCCTTTGCCTGCTTCAATTGGGCTTCCAGGATTTCCTTGTCGAGCTCGACCAGCAGCTGACCCTCGCGGACGGGGTCTCCCGCGTTGACATAAAGATACTTGATGATGCCGCTGGCCTTGGATTTTATATCCACTTGCGACAACGCTTCTATCTTGCCCGTGGCGACCACCGACTTGGCGATGGACCCCTTCTCGATTCTGGCGAGTTTTTCGGACGGGATTGTCTTGTCAACCGCAAAGAGCGCTGCGAACACCCAATAGCCACCGAGAATCACGAGCAGTCCAACGACGGACAAAAAGGAAATCGTGAAGATTCGTTTTTTGGCCATGCGCTACCTCCATCTGCCTATACGAGAATCCGGCGCATAAAGTTTGCTGGTTTTCGCAGTTTCTCCGTCGCCCTCCCAGGGGATATTGCAGCGCGCTCTCTGCCTATGTGACCGCCGGTCATGCCCGTTGAATAAGCAAGTTTCCTGCCAGGCCACAAGTCATTCTTCCGCCACATGTTTGTTCCCGAGAGATCGTGAATTGTCGTCACACGTGTGCCGGGACCGTCACAAAACAGCGTTGAGAAGGCGGAGCAGAAATAAGTTCGAATTGCGGGCTGAGGAGAGCGGCGGCCGGCCGCCACTCTCCAAGGTGTATTCGGGGCTCAAACATCGAAACGCCAATTATCGGATAAGCTTCACATCACCAGAGGCGGTTGAAATCGTCAGCTTGACGGCACCGGAACCCAGAAGTCCGGAGGCTTTCTGCCCGTGCGGCTGGCGCTCCTCAATCGTGAGCGGGAAGTCGGTCTTGACCGATCCGTTGACCGTGGACATCTCCACCTGAGCGCTCAGTTGCGCCGGAACTTTGACCGTAACATCGCCGCTGGCGCTGGAAAACTTGAGATCTCCGGTCCCTTCGATCTGAGTCAATTCGACATCCACGTCTCCGCTGGCCGTGCTCGCATTCACTGTGCCCGCGACACCGCGCACTCTTACATCCCCGCTGGCGGCCGAGGCTTTCACCGATCCTTGCACCTGCGTGATTTCCACGTCGCCACTGGCAGTTTTGACATCCACGGAACCGATCATCGAGCCAATCGTTACGTCTCCGCTCGCGGTTTTCGCATGGAGATCGCCGGCCACGCCGGATACCTTTATGTCTCCGCTGGCCGTCGAAAGCGACTCAAACTGATAGCTCGGTCCGCTCGGCACCTGGACGACAAAGCGGACATTCGCATCATAGTTGCCGCCATCATGCGGATACTGCACTCCCAAAACTATCTTGCCGGGAATGCTCTGGTCCACGATCTGGACTACGCTTGCGTCCTTGCCTTCCCTATAAGCGGTTACCATAACGCCAGTGCCGTTGTACCCGGAGATCGAGATTTCTCCGGAGACGTTGGCGATGTTGATGGCCCCACCCGGCGCCAGCGAATAGTTCTTTTGAAAATCCTGACCCCAGGCTGCGGTGATCGCCAGCCCGGCCCATAAACCGAAGAAAACTAACCCACCGATGCATTTCCTCATGACCGTTGCGCTCCTATCAGGTTACTCGGCGTCTTACACACACCCGGTGAGTGGCCGGTAACCGGAAAAGGTTTCATGCTCGACAAAAGTTTTGACGGTTCTCGCCGGATTCCGCTAGGATAGCCACTGCCGCCGCCAATGCGGCGGGCCGGAACCGTCGAGATCAAATTCGCGCACTGCGTGGGCTTTGAGGATGCTGTTTTACCTCCTTTTCGCCCATTGGAGAAATTTGGCTGGTTGATTGTCAATAGCATTCATCCTGGGAGGAAACTGTGGAACTCTGGAATTCACTCGGTGAAGTACTAGACTACGCAATTGGCGAAGAAGAAGCCGCCGCTGATTTTTATAGCCGCCTGGCGCTGCGAACTAAAGTTCCCGGGATGAAGTCAGTCTTTGAGGGATTTGCGCAGGAAGAGATGGGCCACAAGGAGAAGCTTCAGGCCGTCAAGGCCGGAATCACGTTCCTGTCAGCCTCACAAAAAGTGATGGACCCGCGGATCGCCGAATATGTCGTGGATGTGAAACTCGACCCATTTCTGAACTATCGGGACGCGCTAGTCTTGGCAATGAAAAAAGAGAAGGCTGCCTTTAGGCTCTATTCGATTCTCGCCGAGAGCATGGAAGATCAGGTCTTGAAAACGACATTTCTGGCATTGGCCCAAGAAGAAGCCAAGCACAAACTGCGCTTCGAGCTGGAATACGACGATCTGCTCATCGAGAACTAGGAGCGGCCCCTCCTGATTCTCGGACGGTAAGTGTTTAGACACATCTAAAAGCAGCCACGAATTACCTAGCGCGGCCAGTAGGCTGCAATCAAATGTGATCGACCAAGCCTGATTCGAGATTCGAGATTCGAGATTCGAGATTGAGAATATTGAATCTCGAATTTCGAATCTCGAATTTGATTTCGACTTGGCCGCTAAACATTTACCTTGGACCGGTTCCTCGGATTTCAAGTCGCGTCGGGTGCAGGCTCGCTGTCGATGGAACTTTGCGACCGTTGTGTGAGGATCAGGCTCAGCAGGATCATGCCCCCGCCCAGCATCTGCCAGGAATTCATCCGTTCGCTCAGTATGAAGTAGGCGAGCACCAGTATGCATGGCAGCTCGGCGACACTGACCACAGATGCTTGAAAGGCGCCGATTCTCCTGATGGCGAGATACATCAGGTTCATCGGCACCACGGTGGAGAGAACCGCGAGGCTCAGGATGAAAATCCAATCGTTTCGGGGAAAGGCAAAAGAACCCCAGGACTGCCGCGGAAAAAGCGCCAGGAGAGCCACGGTAGAGACCGTTGAGGTCGTCGTTGCGATCACCTGGGAAGACACATTCTCTGTCAGCTTCTGGCCATGAATATTCATGAACGCATAGGAAAAGGCGGCGCCAACAGCCAGGATCAGCCCCAGCCGGTCGATGGCAGCCGTGGTTCCATGGAACAGATCGACGGAAAGCACGGCACCGCAGAATGCCAGCAGCAACGCCACCAGTTCCGCGGGAGCGGCCCGGCGTTTTTCCACCACGATTTGATACGCAAGCACCAGGGCGGGATAGGTGAACAGAATGATGCTCAAGAGCGAGACATCGATTCGCTGCGCTGCCCAGAAATAACACACCGATATGGCGAAATTTCCGGCCAGCCCCTGCCAGATGAGACGGCGCAGCTGTCTCAGTCCGACCTTGGGTATGCCCTGTAGGACAAGCAGCATAGGCCACATGAATGCAATCGCCACCAGGTTTTGCATTGGGAGCAGAGCGGCGGGCTGCAATCCGGCGCGATACGCCAGCTTGATCAGGATCCCGGCGGCGCCATAGGAACAGGCCGCCAGGAACATCAAAACGATTCCGAAAGTGCGCTGCATGGGCGCGTCCGCGGGATTTCCTTTTGTCTTGCGCGGGCTGTCAAGGGCGAGAGTTGAGACGCGCGGGCAACCTGGAAATGGCTGCCCGCGTGCCGCAGGCTACATTCCGAACTTATCGATCAGCGCTTTCTTTCCCAGGCCCAGAATGCCGTGTTTCGCGCCGACTTTCCTGAATGCCGCGATGGCGGTGTCGAGGTGATGCTTCTCGTGAGCTGCCGAGAGCTGGGTACGAATGCGCGCCTGCCCCTTCGGCACAACCGGGAAGAAGAATCCGACGGCATACACGCCTTCCTCAAACAGATCGCGAGCAAAGTCCTGCGCCAGTTTAGCGTTGTAAAGCATGACCGGCACGATCGGGCTTTCCCCTTCCTTGATGTCGAATCCGGCTTCTTTCAACAAGCCGCGCCAGTATTTGGCGTTCCACTCCAGCTTGTCGCGTCGGTCCGTAGTAGCGGAGATAAGGTCGATTACCCTCAACGCTCCTGAAACGATGACCGGGGCGACCGTGTTGGAAAAGAGGAACGGGCGCGCCCGCTGGCGGCACATTTCCACCAATTCCTTGCGCCCGCTGACGCAGCCTCCGGACGCGCCGCCAAGCGCCTTGCCCAGCGTGGTGGTGATGACGTCGATCTTGCCGAATACGCCGCAGTGTTCGTGGGTGCCGCGGCCTGTCTTGCCGATGAACCCGCTCGCATGCGAATCGTCCAGGAACACCATCGCGTTGTATTTTTCCGCCAGCGCGACGATCTCGTCCATTTTGGCAAGATCACCGTCCATGGAGAAGACGCCGTCCGTGACGATCATCCGGAAGCGCTTGTCCTGGTGCTCCTGGAGTTTTTCTTCCAGATGCCCCATGTCAGAATGCTTAAAACTGTCTTGCATTGCCTTGCAGAGGCGCATGCCGTCCACGATTGACGCATGCACAAGGCGGTCGGCGATCATCACGTCCTGGTCGTTCAGGCACGCTTCAAAAAAACCTCCGTTGGCGTCCATGCAGGATGGGAACAACAGCGTGTCCTCGGTTCCCAGAAACACCGTCAATTTATTCTCGAGCTCCCGGTGAATGTCCTGCGTTCCGCAAATGAAACGCACTGACGACATCCCGTATCCGCGTGTCTCAAGCCCCTCGTGGGCAGCCTGGATCACGGCGGGGTGGCTCGACAGCCCCAGATAGTTGTTGGCGCAGATATTGATGCACTTCCTCATTGCCGAGCCGGCCGGGAACTCTACTTCGATCTCCGAAGATTGAGGAGAACAGATGTATCTCTCATCTTTGAACAGACCCGCGGTCTTGATTCCCTGTATCTCGGTCTGATACCAATTACGAACTGTATCGGCGAAGGCCATAACTCACCTCTATGATTGAGTCTGAATGAATGAGGCATAGAGCTGATTCGAGATTCCCGATTCGAGATTCAAAATCCCCAATTGCCGATCTCGAATTTCGAATCTCGAATTTCGAATCTCGAATTCTCAAACTACGTTTTTTGGAACCGCCGCACAAGATCCACGATCTTCTGGACGGAATCGAACGCGTCGGGCGTGGCATCCGCGTCGGGGATCTGGACGCCGCACTTCTTTTCCAAAAACCGTTTGAGCGACACCATCGAAAACGAATCGACAATTCCACCGGAGATCAGCGGGGTCGTCTCGGTGACTTGACGATCATCCCCTTCCTCCAGATATTCTCGGACTACATAGTCGCGCACCAGCTTGGTCAGTTCATCCATTACGGCTTTGTCTCCTCTCTGGCATTGGTTCTTCGGTGCCCGGACTGCCAACGACCCGGGGCCGTCCTGCTCATGTCAATCGTTCATAATCGTGGAGAGATCACCCACGGGTTCATTAAACTCTTTGCTGCGCAAGACGCGGCGCACGATCTTGCCGCTGCGTGTCTTCGGAAGGGAGTCGATGAATTCGATCTCCTGCGGCATTGCCAGCGGCGACAGACGCTTGCGGATGTGATTCATGATTTCCAGCTCCAGATCGTCCGACGGCTGATATCCCGGCTTCAGAGTGACGAACGCCTTGACCACCTCCATATTCACCGGATCGGGTTTAGCGACGGCGGCGCTTTCGGCGACGGCAGGATGCTCGAGCAATGCCGATTCGATTTCGAACGGGCCAACCAGATGCCCGCCCGTGTTGATCACATCGTCGTCCCGCCCCACGAACCAGTAGTAGCCGTCGGCATCGATCGAGGCCCGGTCGCCGCACAGGTACCAGCCATTCCTGAACTTGGCCTGGAACCCGAGCTCGTTCTTCCAGTAGAAACGGATTTGAGAAGGCCAGCCGGGGCGAAGGGCGATCAGGCCGGCGATGCCCGTCTGATTGACGGGCTCATAGGTGGCCGGATTGAGCACGGTCGCGGTGATACCCGGAAACGGCTTTCCCATAGATCCGGGTTTGATGGGCATGCCTGGAAGGTTGGTGATCACGATGCAGCCGGTCTCCGTCTGCCAGAATGTGTCGTGAAACTCCTTGCCGAACACCTCGCGCGACCAGAGGACTGCTTCGGCGTTGAGCGGTTCACCGACGCTGCACAGGTGGCGCAGGCACGAGAGATCGCGTTGCCGGACCAGGTCGTTCCCCTCTTTCATCAGCAGGCGGATCGCGGTGGGCGCCGAGTACCACACCGTCACACGGTGCTTTTCAATGAATTTGTACCAGCGCTCAGCGCCGAATCCGGAATCCAGGACGGCTTGTGTGACACCGTTGACCCAGGGGCCGATGATGCCGTAGGAAGTGCCGGTGACCCAGCCGGGATCGGCGTTACACCAATAAATGTCGTCAGGCCGCAAATCCAGCACCCATTTGGCGGTGAGATATTGCGAGACGATGGAATAATGAACGTGCTGCGCGCCCTTGGGTTGCCCGGTGGTGCCCGACGTGTAATGCAAAACCGATGGGGTTTCCGCCGTCGTGGGATAGACCTCGAACTCCTCGATGCGCGGCACCCTTTCCATTTGAAAGGATACTTCCCGTTCCTGCAGCGGAGCTTCGCCCGCATCCACGACGACGATGCGGCGCAGGTTCGGCAGCTGGCTGCGAATCTTGCGCACTTTGTGGACGTGTTTCTTCTGCGTAATGATGGCAGAGGTCTCGGCGTTGGCCAGCCGCACGAGGAGTGATTCATCGCCGAAAGCGGAAAACAGAGGTTGCGCCACGGCGCCGGTCTTCAGGATTCCGAGAAACCCGATGTACAGTTCGGGCACTCGGTCCATGAAAAGGCAGACCCGCTCCCCGGGCCGGATGCCGAGCCCAACCAGGAAGTGGGCTATGGTATTGGAGAGCACGCGGACATCGTTGTACGTGAACCGCCTTTCGTTGCCCTGATGATCTTCCCAGATCAGAGCAAGTTTCTCAGCCAGACCCATGCGGCAGATGCGGTCGCTGCACATCCAGCCGATGTTGAGAAGATCGCCCTTTTGGTAACCCAGCTCCTTTTCGGAGATCGACCAGTCGAAATTTGCCGTACGTTCTTCATAGGAAGGATAAGTGCTTTTGGGCATGTCCGATATTGCTCCGTGAGTATTCAATCTTCCAGGATGACGATTGCGCCGGCCCGATCGTCGTCATCCGCGATAGAGAGATGAATATGCCGGACGCCCAAGCGTCCGGCTTCCGATTCCATGCGGTTTCGCAATACAATCTCGAATCCGCCGTTCAGTGCCGGCGCCAACTCGACCTCTTGAAACATCGCCAGGTCGCTGACTTTGACACCCAGGGCCTTTAATGCAGCCTCCTTGGCTGCGAAACAGGCGGCAAACTGGCGTGCCGGTCTCCCGGCGGAGCTGCAGTGCCTTATTTCCTCGGGTGTAAAAATGCCGTCTTTGGGCAGCCACTCGCCCCGCATTAATTCCCGCTCGACGCGGCCGGTTTCCAGACAATCGGTGCCTAAACCCAGAATCACGTCGGGATGACCCTTTCGCGAGGTGCATGCGGACTTGGAGCGGATGTCCTCAGGCAGCAGAACTTTATATCCTGTGCGCGGTTCCGGGGCAAGCGAAATTCACTTCCTTGAGGGGCAAAGGGATAAAGGGGAAGAGGGGTAAAGAGGTAGACGGGTAAAGGAGCGGACAGACGACTCTCTTTACCCCTCTACCCCTTTATCCCTTTGCCCCTTACTTGCCGCCGAAGCATGAGGGCAGCGCTATGTCGCGCATGGTCCTCAATCCCGGCGCAGCATTCAAGATTTTCGGGATCATGTTGGCTGTAATCGACGCGGTGGCAATGTCACCATGGATGCCGCCGTCGATCTTCGAATGCAGCCGTGGGACTCCCTCAATCGTCACCGCATCGTAGGATTCCGGCGCGCCCAGATAGGCCTCCATGTGGAGCGTGATCAGAGGTTTCTCTCCCTGGTAGCCGATTCCATCCTGAATGATGCCGCTAACCCGTCCCACATCGACCGTCAGGAATTGACTCGAAACCTCCTGTTTCGCTATCTTGGGTCCGATCGTGTCCGTGATCTTGTCTAGTTTCCAGCCGAGCGCGTCGGCGATCATGGCGATCGACTCGGTCAAACCGACGTGGCGCACCGTGCCCGCGTCAACCTTGTCCTGGAACTGTGCTTTGGTGAGGCCGGAGCCGATTTTCTTCTGGAAGGGAAGCCGCCGGGAGCGCGCGTCCTGAATCCTGTCGACGCGAATGGAATCCACTCGTTCGCATACGCCGGTGAGCATGATCGGCAAGGCGTCCATGGCAAAACCGGGGTTGACGCCCGTGCCCAAAATGGCAACCTTGGCTTTCTTGGCCATTTCATCGATCTGCTTCGCGACCTTTTTGTTTGACCAGAACGGATACGATAATTCTTCGGTCGTTGAAACGATAGGAAGTTTGAATTTGAGGACGGTCGCAATCTGCGGCACAATCGCTTTGACGGAACTCAGGGTGCACAACACGATAACGTCCGGCTGCGTCTTCTTGATTGCGGCCACCGGGTCGTCCATCACTTTTGCGCCCAGCTTCCTGTTCAATCCCGCGATCTCGCCCAGATCTCTGCCTACTATGTCCGGGTTGATGTCAATGCCCCCCACAGGCTTGAAACCCTTGCGTGTTGCGATCTGCTTGAGTACGCCTACTCCAATAGGACCGAGCCCAAAATGCATGACACGAATTGCCATAATGAATGCTCCTCTCTTCCGAATAGTAATGAGTTTCTGCCTCAACGACCTGTGCTGCTCACGATCGCTAGAATAGCGCAATGAAATCGGTGACAGCCACCATTTTTCGAACATTGCGTGAATTGTTATGGCATGATGCTGCTGCGGAAGTTCTGATGAGTTTGCACTTGGAGTGCTGCAGGATGCAGCTCGAGTGGAGGGAAGAGGAGGAGTGGGAACCAGAGCAGCTCGGCAAAAGAGTTCCAGGAATTCCGCCTCTGCCCCGGTCCGCGGGAAATCTCCAGTCTCGGGAAAAACGAGCTGGCGCTCCCACCTCCTGGCTTATGCACTGATCGCTTTCATCGGCTTCGCGACCTATATCGGATCGCTGCACAACAGTTTTGTATGGGACGACGAATTTCAAATTGCCCGCAATCCTTACGTGCATGGCGATATGGCCTGGCAGCGGCTTTTCACCACGGACGTTTGGGGTTACGCGCATGCCGCAGGTGAGGGTGCGAGCAATTACTACCGTCCCCTGCAAATGCTGACATATCGCCTGGTGGCGCATGCAGCAGCTTTGGATCCGTCGGCCTTTCATTGGGTCAGCCTCGTCGCCAATGTTCTGGCAGGGTGGGCGGCCTACGCGTTCCTGTTCCTGCTATGCCGCCAGTACGGAGTTTCCTTGAGCGCGAGTTTGCTTTTTGCCGCGCACCCCATGCATAGCGAGGCCGTTCTATGGATTTCAGCTCTGAACGAGCTTGGCTGCGCGCTTTTCTATTTTGTCGCTTTCTGCTTCTTCCTGTTGGCGTGGCAGAGATCGCAGCCTGGGAGACATTCTGACGGGCGTACTCATAACGCGGGTCTTCGTGCGCCCGCGCCTCTTCGTCGTACCCAAGCGCTGTTGCTAAGCATCTCAGGAGCGGCGTTCTTTGTCTCCCTGTTATGGAAGGAAATGGCGCTCTCTTTCCCGTTCCTGACAGTCACCTATGCCATCGTCAATACCGCTTCCATGCCATGGAAGGAGCGGGTGAAACGCGTTCTCGCCTATGCGGCGCCCTATGGCGCGCTTGCCGCGGTTTATGTCGTTATACGCATTACGGTGCTGGGGCGTTTTGCCGCCGTGCAGCACGAATTGGTTCTAACACCGTTTCAGTACGCAATGAGCGCGATTGAACTCATCGGCGAGTACTGGTTTAAGCTGCTCGTTCCGATCGGTTTGAATGCCTATCACATTTTCGCGCCTGCCAGGACCCTGCTGGAAGCAGGAGCCATATCCTCCATCCTGTTCACGGCGGCCGCGGCCGCCTTCATTCTGAAGGGTATGCGCACTTGGCCGATCGCATGTTTTGCGGCGGCCTGGGTTTTTCTCACTCTGCTGCCGGTGCTCAACCTTCGGGGCGTGGGTGAGAATGTGTTAACGGAACGCTATTTTTACATCCCATCGCTGGGGTCTTGCCTGTTAGTAGCATGGTGTGGCGCGGAAGGTCTAAAGCGACTACCAAAGCGGATAGCCCAAGTCGTGGCTATCGTGGGGGTAACTGGGCTGGTTATTGTCTGCGCAATCGAGGTGCGAGCACGCACCGCGGTTTGGGAGAGTGACTACAGCCTGTTTTCGGCCACGGTGCAGGCCTCACCTGAATCAGCAACGATGCACAATGGGCTCGGCCACGTTCTACGGGAGCAGAGGCACGATCAGGACGGCGCCGAACGTGAATATCAACTGGGGTATGACGCGGCTGCAGCGGAGACACCACCGAATAAAGAGCAGATGTCCCACGCTCTGGTCGGACTGGCGGGTGTTGCCTATTGGCGACACAATCCCGCGCGGTCGTTGGAATTTGTTGAAAAAGCGCTGGCGCTGGATCCTCAAAACGGCGACGCTCACGTCGCCCGCGGCGTGGACATGTTGGCGCTGGGCCGCCTGGACGAAGCGCAGCGCGTGTTTGAGCAAGCGCTTCGGTACGCCCCCAACGACGAGGTGGCTACCAATGGTCTCGGGTTGGTAGCTTTGTCACGCCGACAGATCCGCGAAGCCATTGCCTACTTCTCCCAGACCGTTAAGATCTCTCCGGGATACGCAGATGGCTATAACAACCTGGGACGCGCGTATTTCGAGGCCGGTCGGATCGGTGATGCCTTGCCTGCTTTTAAGCGCGCCCTGGAATTGGCGCCCGACGATGCCCGTTTCCACACCAACTATGGCGTAGCGCTCGCACGGGCAGGGAAGCTGCACGAAGGTCGATTGGAGTTGGAGCGCGCCCTGGCGTTGGATCCTGAGCAGGCCTGGGCCCGACAGAGCCTGAAGGTTCTCAGCCAGATGGAATCTCAACATCCAAGCGCCAAAGGCCGCTGAGGTCTCTTGCCCAAGACCCGTGACCTTCAAGAATAGCGTCTGTTTTAGGGGCCCTGGGTCCCTGAGGCAGACGCCATTCTTGAAGGGAACCTGCGCAAATGGTCCCGGTCACCGATTAAAACTAAAGAGGCGGCCCGCTTGCGCAGGGCCGCCTCGGCTTGTTGAAGTGAGTTGCCGGCTTCTGGTTCTCAGAAGACGAACCGGAGTCCAATCTGTATCTGTCTGGTCGACCAGGCGAAGTTGCTGTTTGCGCTGGTAACGGTGCCAAACGGAGCATTGTAGTTGAGGCAGGGACTGGCGCTGGAGCAAACGACCGATGCGCCTCCGCCGGGATTGGTATACGTGCCGCTGGTGGCGATGATATAGCCCGTATTGTTCAAGTTAGTGACGTTGATTCTGTTAAAGAGGTTGAACGCCTCTCCCCTCAGCTCAAGACTGTACCTCTCGCCGAAGTTGATCTTCTTCGTAATACGCAGGTCTGCGTCTTCCAACCGCGGGTAACGGAAGCTGTTGCGGCCGATGATAGGGAGCCCTTTGCGTCCGTTGGAGCCGTTCACGCCTCCGAATCCCGCAGTACCGCTAGTGACCAGGCTGTACGGCAAGCCGCTCTGTGCCTGGAAAATCGGAGCGACCTGCCATCCGTTCAGCAAATAACTCTGCCAGCCGCAGAACTTCCAGGGTGCGTCAATCACCGCGTTGAAAACGAAGCGATGCGGCACGTCGAAGATCGACGGCCCGTATTCCACCTGGATGTTGTTGGGCACGAGCAGTGCGTTCACGGTGGTGAACGTCTGGGCATTCTCCCCGTAATCCAGGGCTCTCGCGTGCGTATAGTTGAATTGGAACTGGAGGTGTTCTGCCATTCGGCGATTGAGTTGAACGGCGACGGCGTTGTAGTTGGAACTGACTCCGCTGAAGATATTCGTCATCGAGCCGTAACTCGAATTGGGCCGCGTGTTGTACAGGGGAGTTGAAAATGTGGTGCCGAACGGCAGCGGTCCCGCCGAACCCACGATCGTGTAGGCGAGCGAGCTTGAAGTCGCGAGATTCTGATCCACGAAATCCGGCAGGTTCCTTCCGAGACTACCCAGATAGCTAATGGACAGGACGGTGTTCCATCCGAGATCCCGTTCCAGGGTCAGATCCATCTCGTGCACTGTCGGCGCCTGGAAACCGTTATCGAAGTAGACGATATTGGGCTTACCCGCAACCGCCGCCGAAGCTACAATCTGGGGAAACGTCGGAAGTCCGGCTGTCGATGTCGTGAATGAATACGTTAATTGCCCGCCAGGCATGCCGGTGTTGAGCAGGGCATTGTAGATGGTGGAATTGATGATCCGGCCGTAGTAGATGCCGTATCCTGCGCGCAAAGCAGTCTTACCGTCGCCGGTCAGATCCCACGCGATGCCGATGCGCGGGCCCCAGTTATTCTTGTCGTGGGGGAACTGGCCGGTCTGAGGTACTGCCGGATTGACGAGAGTGCTGATCGGATCCGGCAACATTTCGTACTCATACCGCAGGCCGAGGTTCACCGTCAGTCGCGGGTGGATCTTCCACTGATCCTCGATGAAGAACGCGACGTCGTTGGTGTTGAAGTTTGATCCCAGAGGGCCGAACGACTGTGTGTAACTCGACCAGCAGGGCTTGCCGCTGCAACCGACGTTCTGCTTGCCGTACTGGGGTGCATACAGATCCGTCAGGAAGTTGCCGATGCTGCTGAAGCTGTAATACCCATACTGATAGATCAGGTTCTCGCTGAAGTCATTCACGTGGGTGTAATCCACGCCATACTTCAGGCTGTGCTTCCCATGCATCCAGGTCATGGTGTCGGCGAACTGCTGCCGGCGTTCGTCCGGATAATGGGGCCTCTGCAGGAACGTGGCCACGCCCATGTCGAAGCCGTTGGTGATGTAGATATCCGGCGCCAGGCCCAGAGGATTCGAGTAACCGGTTGGATTTATGAAGTTCTGCTGCTCATATGCCGTCGGGTTCTGGGCGAACTCATACTCGAAGTCACGGCCCCACTGGTAGCGCGCCTCATTGAGCAAATTCGTCGTCAAGGAAGAGCTAATCTGACCCACGAACCAGGTGTCCTTCACGTAATCGTTGCCGAAGGAGTCGATGGCGTAGGTGTTGGTCGCCTGGGTCTGGATGCCTGCGGGAGAGTCCCAGCGCATGCGGTTGAGTTCGAACGAAGCATGGTTTTTGGAGTTGATTGTCCAGTCGATCTTAGGGAAAAGGATGTTCTGATCTCCTGTGCGGGGTACCGGACCCGTTTCCGACAGCAGGCCGGCCAGCCCGGCATTGTATTTCGCAACTGCCGTCGGATAATCAGCCAAGCCAAGGCGCGTCATTAGGTTGCATGCGCCCTGGGTCGCGGTCAGAATATTGGACCCATTCGTAAGAGACGAGAAGCTTGCCGTATTCAAGCTGCTGCACGATCCGCCGAAATTGGTAAGGTCGGCCTGCGGCGTCGCGTAAAATGCGGCTGGGCTACCGGGTAGCGAAGTGCCGGGGAAATTCCTGTGATAATCGTCCCATGCCAGGAAGAAGAACAGCTTGTCCTTGATAATCGGGCCGCCTATGGCGAAGCCGCCGATCTTGCGAACATCCTCTGGCTTGTAGGGAAGAGACTGAAAAATTCCCGGAGAGGTCTGCTGCGTCAGCAAGGTAAATGGGTTCATCGATCCCCAGGCGTTGTCGCGGTCGTTGATGTAGGCCTCGCCGTGAAGCGTGTTGCTGCCGCTCTTGCTCACCGTGTTGACAACGCCGCCCGCCGACCGGCCGTATTCAGCGGAATAGTTGGAAGTGTTGACCTGAAACTCCTGCACCGCCGCCTTCGCGCTCGAATACCCCGCGCGTGTACGGCCGCGTTCTTCGGAGAAGAACGCCTGATTGTTGTCGGCGCCGTCAATGGTGTTGTTGTTCAGGAGCGTGCTGATTCCCCTGAAGCTCAGCAAGCCGAAACCGCTCGCGTCATTAACCACGCCGGGGGTCATCAGCGCGAAGTCGGACCAGCGCCCGCCATTGATCGGCAGATTTTGAATCGCCACCTGGTTGACCACCGGAGCAAAATCCATCGTCGATGTGTTGACTTGCGGCAGTTCCGAGGTTACCTCAACGGTCGTTGTTATTCCGCCGACCTGCAAATGAGGCGAAAGCTCTGTAGAAGTACCGACCTGTACGGTGACCGGAGAAGCTGAGTATGTCGTAAAGCCGGTCGCTGTAATCGTGACCGTGTACTCGGCCGGCCGCAACTGAGGAATTCGGAAGTAGCCCGAAGCGTCCGTCGTTACTGTCTGCGTCGCATTCGTTCCATTGTTTTTCACTGTGACCGTCGCGTTGGGCACAACCTTGCCGCTCGCGTCATACACAGTTCCCCTGATGGCGCCTTCCGTAGTGGACTGCGCCAGCGCACTGCCCGCTAGAACTGTAACTAGCGACAACGCCAAAAGGCACTGTATGATTCGTGCACAAACCCCGCTGATTCTCATCGATTGCCTCCAATAAATGGTCATACACCAGCGGTTACGGAGTGACTTGCGCGGTGCACCTTGCGGCTGGAAGAGCCAGGTTCTCTTCCTGAGTCACACTCAACGGCTGCGCTGGTTTTGAATCCCTCAAAAATGCGTTTCGATGCTTCTCAGCCGCGCGCGGAGCCTCGGCATGCTGCCAATAAACAGCTTTCCCTTGCGCCATGGTCAGACCCGGCTGCGGCAAGCCAAATCGTCAGAACTTCGCTGCGATTCGGCAGGATTCTACACCAGAGTCGTGGGGGATCCAATGAATTCCGCATTAATTTCTGACGCTCATCACGTACCGGAGCATTCTTCAAGAGAATTTAGTAGATTTTTGACGGGAATTTCACGCCGGATATTACGTGAGCTGGCCTTCTCTGAACAAGGCGTTCACAGCCTTGAAGTGCGCGTGATTCTTGTCGCGCGCCCATTCGAATGCCACAGACTCGTGATTGGTAAGCACCGCGCCGGCCTGAGCCATGCGATCGAGCGCATGACGGCGATACTCCGCGCCGCGTCCGCTGATGCATTCCCAACAGAGATGTACCTCGCTTCCTTGTTTCAGGAGTTCCAGCACGGTCTGCATCACGCAGATGTGAGCTTCAATCCCAGCGACGACCAGTTGGCGCCGTGGCGGATTCAGTTCGGGCCTCACTTCCTGGAGGAGTCTCTCGAAGCCGGGATCGCCGCAGCAACCGAAGCTGGTTTTGTCTAGGTAACGCTTGCGGGTTGTCAGGGAATCGAAGGCGGCCCGGACTTCTGGATGTGTCGCGCCCAATCCGCGCGCGTACTGTTCCGTCAGCACTACGGGCACTTGGAACAAGTCCGCCAGTTTCAATAGCCTTTTCGTCGCGGCCACGACCAGCCTGGGACGTTCGATCATCTCCATTAATTTGCCCTGAAGATCGATGATCAGCACTATGCTGCGATTCACATCCAAGAGTTCCATTCGATACTCCATCGGAAAAGAATTTCAGCGTAAGCAGTATGATCGGCTTTGTCAATGCTGTCGGGGACTCGTCGCAGTAGCTGAAATGCATCTGCCTTCATTTCCGGCTTGCTCCGCGCGGCGCTCCCGCGTTACAAATACCCTTCCTGGAGGAATAAGTGCGCGCATCCTGCGATCGTTTTCGGGTGCTGCGCCATGCTTCTGTTATCGAGGTGCAATCATGAATTTCGCAAAGGGAAATCTGGGTTGGATTGAGGTGGTTTGCGGTCCCATGTTCAGCGGCAAGAGTGAGGAGCTGATCCGCCGGTTGCGCCGCGCCGAGATCGCCCGCCAGCGGGTGCAGATTTTCAAGCCCGCGATCGATCAGCGCTTTGCCGAGGACCACATTGTCTCGCACAGTGAACTCAAGATTCGTTCCGCGAGCGTCAAGGATGCGGCTGAACTCGAAGCGGCGCTCGACCGGCGGACGGAGGTGATCGGCATCGATGAGGCGCAGTTCTTCCATGAATCGATCGTGCAACTCACGGTGGAGCTGGTGCATCTCGGCAAGCGC
>Ga0187885_10002740_pt1 | contig 16688 bp, 18 predicted proteins | sample June2016WEW_20_1_3_FD_132970 | JGI IMG/M metagenome (GOLD analysis project Ga0187885, IMG submission 132970) | Peatland microbial communities from SPRUCE experiment site at the Marcell Experimental Forest, Minnesota, USA - June2016WEW_20_100 | ecosystem: Environmental > Terrestrial > Soil >... | reverse complement strand
GGAGTTTTCCTCCTCGGTCTTCTGACCAAAAGGCGAGGCAACCGGGTCAATGTCGCCGCCATGGCTCTGTCCGCACTGGGAATGCTGGTTCTGTTGATTCTTTCCGAGAAGAGAATATTCCCGTTGGGATGGACCTGGCTTTTGTTGATCGGCACCTTTTTGACTTTTGCGACTGGTTGGATCTTTGGAAAAAAAGAAGAGAGCGCCGCCGACCTGCCCGCCAAAAACTGATCCTTCCTTTTGCGACAAAACGGAAAACGGAAAACGGAAAACTATTCTTTCAGCCATCGGCGCCGGAGGCGCAGCAAGGTTTGCCGGTCCGACTGGTAGACTACCTCCAGGACCGCGGCGTTTTTCAGATGATTGATGATCTCTTGGCGACGTGCCGCGGACATATGGGGCCAGCCCTCGTCCCAGAAGGGCTCCCCGGCGGTGGCCGCCAGCCATTCGACCAGTTGCTCGGTCCGGGACCCGGGGAGCCCAACCGGGGCCAGGGCCAGGGCCACCCGGCGCGTAAGGCGCGCCAGCCTCACCTTCAGGAAGGAATCCGCCAGGCGGTAGCGCACCGCCGCGGACCTTCTGCCGTTATGGAGCAATAGCCCGGCCTCCTGCAATTTCTGCAGGTATTCCCAGGCCGTCTTGCCATCGATGTCGAAGTCTTGGGCCAGCTCCTTCACCCGAAACCAAGCGGCCCCGGGTGCGTTGCAGAAAATCTTGCAGGCCCTCCGGATGGAGTTTACGTTGGGGCCGGTGGGGCAGGATCTCGCCGCCCGGCTTCTCCAGCCAATTTTAACCATGTATTCCAGCTTCCCCATTATCACCAGAGCCTCATAGAATCAGCTTTCAGTTTTTCCTTGACTACCCAAGTTTACTTTTATATGGTGGGACTAATGGTGGGACCTGCCGCGCGCCGGCTTAAAATTTAGCCAAATGGGGGGTGATCTTATCCCCAAAAAATTTCCGCGAACAAAGACAAATTATCCTGGCGTCTTTTACATCATGGGGACCGCCTTAGATGGAAGGCCAGAGCGGATTTTTTATATCAATTATTATCGAGCCGGCAGGAGAGTGGAGGAAAAGGCAGGCCGCCAATTCCGGGACGCCATGACGCCGGCCCGGGCGAATCAGATTAGAACCCGGCGCATTGAAGGAGCGCAAAGCAATCAGGAGCGCCGGGAAAAGGCCCGGCAAGAGCCATGGACCATATCCCGCCTATGGCAGCACTATGGCGCCCACCGCGCCGTAACCAAAGGGCTTTTGATTGATAGGAGCCGATTTCAGAACTATCTTGAGCCTTCCCTGGGCAGGAAAAAGCCCCAGGAACTTGCCCCCTTAGATATTGAACGCGTGCGACTCCAGGTGGCCAAAGGTCATAAACCTCAAACCGTGAAGCATGTCTTGGCCCTCCTGGTGAGAATAATTAATCATGGCGCCCGCCTGGGCCTTTGCCAGGCCCTCACCTTCAGACCTCCCACTATCAAGGTGCACAACCTCAAGACAGAGGATTTGACGCCGGCGCAACTGGCGGCCCTCCTGGAAGCCATTGATGAAGAATATGATGAGCAAGCCGCCAATTTAATGCGGCTCGCCCTCTACACCGGCATGAGGCGCGGGGAATTATTCAAACTGAAATGGTTAGATGTTGATTTTGAAAGGGGGTTTATCCTTATCCGTGGGCCAAAAGGGGGGAAGGATCAAACTATCCCATTAAACCAGGCAGCCCGGGAAATTTTGGAACGGCATGAACGGATCTCGGATTTCATCTTTCCCGGACGTGGCGGCCGGCAGCGCAAACATTCTCATAGGCGAATCGAAGCCATAAGAAAAAGAGCCGGGCTCCCTTTGGACTTCCGCCCCCTGCATGGCCTGAGGCACGTTTACGCCTCCATACTGGCCTCTTCAGGCCAGGTGGACCTCTATACCCTGCAAAAGCTCCTGACTCATAAGAGCGCGGCCATGACGCAACGCTATGCGCACCTGCGAGATGAAGGGTTACGTCGGGCTGCCGATTTGGCGGGGGTCCTGATAAGCCAGGCAATGAATGAAAAGCACCTTGAACCTGTAAAGAAAAATAAATAGATTGCCGGCCCGGCAATCCTTTGGGATCTGGAAAGTGACCGCGAATCAGCCTCTTTTTATTTCCTATGCCAATCTTTCCTTGAGAAATGGCCCCAAGGCTTTCGGTATTCTCCGCTTTCTTTATATCCTTAAAAGACAATTCCCTTTCCAACTGCCCCCCTATTTCTATGAAATAATAAGACATATCTTTTATTTTGCCAGCTTGCCAAATATTCATTTTGCGCAAACAGCCTTAACTTGCTTAAAGAACAATTTACTTATTCGAGATACCGACTTACCGGGGGGTCTTGATATTGCATTTGAAGCCATTTATGGATATCAAGATCATTATTGCATGAATTTCAAGGGAGAACCGTTAAAATGGTTCGATTCTTTGTGCGCCTTGTATTCCCCTGGGCGCCATGCCCTTATCGAGGCCGAATTATTTCAGGGGCCGGATGATCGCCCCGGGCGGCTTAAATGCTTTGAATGTGAGCAGCTTTATCTGAAAGGGGTTTTAGATCAGATCATTGAAGGTAAGGAATTTTCAGAAATTTTCGGATTGCGCGAATTTCTTCAATGTGCTGTTAACTATCAGCAAGGAAATATTGCAGTTGCCGATAGAAAGATAGCAATAAATAACTTTTGGGGCGGCCTTATTACTTTGGCCCCCCAAATCCGGTATGAAGAAGGACCGGATCGGGACTATCCATATAAACATGTATTTAATGAGTTTGTTAGAAGCATAATTGCTTATAGTTTGGGAGATACCTTATTTAACGATTCAAAGGAAATAAAACGTTGCTCATATTGCGATAAATATTTTCTTAAAATCAGAAGGAAGGATGATTTGAATTTTTGCCGCGACAAGTGCAGATATGCCTATCATAATAAAGAGAAAATAGAAAGTGGATATTTTAAAGACCTTAAAAAGCGAAAGGGTTATTATAAATATTAATGGGTAACACGCAAAGTTGTTTTTAAAAGGTTTTTTGCGGGTTTCCAGTTTTATAATTGAATTCGGTTTATCAGCTACCCTATATTTACGGGTAGCTTTTATTTTTGGAGGTTAATCTATGGAAGCTCCAATAAGATACATTCGAGAGGCAGAGGCCGCGGTTATCCTTTCGGTTAGCATCTGCACCTTGCGCAACTGGCGCCATAAGGGCCAGGGGCCGAAATTCCACAAGCCGGCCGCCAAGGTGGTGCGCTATCGCCTCGATGAGCTTCAGAAATTCATGGAGCAAAAATAATTCCAATCCCGGGGAAGGATTTTGTCGGAGAATCTCATCCATCCGGCCCAACACATCGCCGCCGCCCTGAAGTTTTTGCATCCGGCTGGCGGGGTCTTTGAAATATGCGCTATCGGACTCAAACGACGGTTCGGTCCCTGGGAAGGCCAGGCCAGTGGCAGAAATCCCATTGTCGCCGGATGGTTTAAGGATCAGAAGAAGGCGGCCGATCTGGCGATGCAGATCCAAGCTGAAGCCGTTTATGTCGGTTTGAACCCCTGTCATGAAGCTCTGATGGCCCGGGCCCATGAACGCCTCAAGGCCAATGTCTCGCGTTCCGCCGATCATAATATTATTCATTTATCCAATTTGCTCCTTGATTTTGACCCGCAGCGCCCCAGCGGTGTTTCCAGCTCGGACCAGGAGCACGAAGTGGCGCTGCAAATAGCCAAGGAGATAAAGGCCGAACTGGCGGCAGAAGGCTGGCCAGATCCCCTGGTGGGGGACTCAGGCAATGGTAGCCATTTGATTTATCCTCTGCCGGACCTGGCCAATGCTCCGCGTAATATAGAGCTGCTCAAGGGAGTTTTGGAGGCCCTATCACAGCGTTTTGAAGAGAGGCTGGCCGACGGGCAACTTGATCTTGATCTTAAGGTTTATAACCCTTCCCGCCTATGCAAACTTTATGGAACTATGACCCGTAAAGGGGACAGCCTGCCCTCTCGGCCGCACAGGCTGTCACGGATCATAGAATTACCCCTTGGGGGCGAGCCGGTGTCCCGGGAGCTGCTGCAAAAGGTGGTGGATTCGGCTGCATCCAAAACAATGCTTATTTCCCCTGCTGCACCACCACCAGACGGGCGTTTTGACCTGGCGAGCTACCTGGCCCACTATGGCGTGAAGGTTTTGAAGGTTAAGGAGTTTAACGGCGGCCAACTGCATTGCCTGGAAGAATGTCTTTTTGATCCCTCGCACGGGAACAATGAGGCCGCCATTGGCCAGGCGGCTGATGGCAAGCTATTTTATCAATGCTTCCATGCCTCCTGCCGAAAGCGGACCTGGGCGGAGGCCCGGGCGATTATGAGCCAGGACGCCAACCTGGGGCGGTTTGTCGGGAGGGCCCCTGGCGCCGGTAGCGCCCGCCGGGGGCTGCGGATAGTAGGCGGCGGGACTCTGCCGGCAGCGCGGGTAGCCGAAAGCCCGGGCCGGGAGCCCGTCACAGAAGTCTTCTCCTGGTCAGACGCCGGCAACAGTAAGCGCGTGAGGGATGCCCATGGCCGGGATATTCACTTCTGCCATAAAAAATGGTTAGTTTGGAATGACAACTTTTGGGAGGTTGATAAGACCGGTGAGGTTATGCGCCGGGTGCAGGATACGATTGCCGGTCTTTTTAAGGAAGCACAGGCGCTGGAACCGAATTCAGATCAGCAAAAGAAACTCACTAAATTCGCCTTGAAATCCGAAGACTCCGCTCGCTTGAACGGCGTGCTTAATTTACTCAAGAGCGAGCCGGGTATTTCGATATTGCCGGCGGCGCTTGACGCTAATCCTTGGTTACTAAATTCCCCAGGCGGGACCATTGACCTAACCACGGCCCTGGCGCGGCCGCCTGCCCGAGAGGATCTACTGACCCGCATGACTTCGGTGCCTCCTGATCCAGAGGCGAAGTGTCCTCAGTTCTTAAAATTTCTTTATGAAACTCAGGATGAATTAAGGCTGCCCCTGGTGGCCGCACGCATGGTGCCTTTCCTTCAAAATGTCTTAGGCTATACCCTCACCGGATCTATTAAAGAGCAATCCCTCTTCATCCTCTGGGGACAGGGGGCCAATGGAAAATCAACCCTGTTAAACATAATCAAGGAGATCATGGGGAGCTATGCCGTAACCACCTCCGCCGAGACTCTCTTGGCCAAGAGCAGGACCGGCAGTATCCCCAATGATGTAGCGCGCCTCGATGGTCCCAGGCTGGTAACTTCCGCAGAAGTGGATCGCGGACGGCGCCTGGCCGAATCTTTGGTAAAAGAGTTGACTGGCGGGGATATGGTTAGCGCCAGGTTCATGTATTCGGAGTGGTTTGATTTCCGGCCGCAGTTTAAGCTCTTTCTCTGCACCAATAATCGCCCGGTGATTCGGGGCGGCGATCATGCCATTTGGAGAAGGATAAGAATGATTCCCTTTTCGGTGCGGTTTGGGGAAGGAGGGGATTTACCCGCGGACCCGGACCTGGCCGACAGGCTGCGCAGTGAGGCGCCAGGAATTCTTACATGGATGCTCAAAGGTTGCCTCCGATGGCAACGGGAGGGCTTGAGATCTCCGGAGCGGGTGCAAGCCGCCCTCATCGATTACCGAAATGAAATGGACCCCCTTTTAGAATTCATCGAGGACTGTTGCATAGTCTCTAAAGAGCTGACGGTTTCCGCCTCCGATATCTATGAGGCTTATTGCAAGTGGGCTGATAGGGTCGGTCTTAAGGACCGCGACCGGTTGAAGAAGAAAAGTCTTGGGACGGCGCTCCTGGAGCGGGGCTTCGAGAGAGATCGGATTGCCGGGGTCCGCCTCTGGCGTGGGCTTGGCTTGGGTTTCATCGGTTAATTGAAGGATCATCATGTCAACTGGCGTGCGCTCGGGTTGTTATCGCCGATTGATTGTGTCACTTGCGTCATATGCGTCACCATATGCGTCATATTTTTTATTAATCATTTTACTTACTTATGACAGATGACCGAAGGTGACACAACTTTTCAGGAACTTTTTCTAAATCCTCTTCATGAGGCTATTTCCTGTAGTTTTGTGTCATATGTGTCATATAATTAAAAAATATAATGATAACAGGAAGTTCCAAATGACTGATAGGATGACCCATGAGGGTTTTAATGACGCATCAATGGAGCTTTTTTTACTCATGGCTCTACTAATGGCTGGGTCCTTCCCAGAGGGTCAAAGGCAGCAGTTCGCCGCATTGCGGCGCCTTAAAATACCTGGGAGAAAAATCGGGTGTCGCAGCCTGTCGTTCACGTCAAAAGAGACGGGTATTTTTACATCGGCTGGAAACTGGGAAATTTTTCGGGGAAATTGGCAGATCCCCACGAGTAAGGCCGGCTCCTGGCCCTGGCGCCTGGGAAGAGCCGGTGCCGGTTCGGAAGGTCCCGGGCCCGGCACCGGCCGGAGATCCCGGGGCTGGCCTGGTGGAGGGGGGCGCCGGCGATCCGGCAACCCACCTGGCAGAGGACCTGGCCCAGCACCTGCCAGTCCGGAAGGTCCCGGTCCCGGCGCCCGGGGAAGGATGGCCGGCAGCTCTTCTTCGGCACTTGTCCCTGGGGCCGGTCACGGGGCCTACCCAGATCCAGGCCCGATGCCTGAGGGAGAGGGTCGCCGCAGCTCCCTGGCCTGATGGAGGGCCACCACCAGGAGCCCGCCCGGGCCAGGGAATTAACGGCGGCCGGTGACGCAGGGTGACACAATCGACCTTAGATGAAATCTGAGAAAAAAGGGCTTCGGCGCTGTATGTCAAATTTTAACATATAGCAAAGCCGCAATAGGAAGCTATCTAAGGGGCTTACAAAAACGAACAAATTGTTCGTTTTTAGAACTGGCCGCAAATCCTGCCTCTTCAACCGCATGGTTTTGGAAAGCTTTTGGATTCCAAGGAGATCCAAAGGAATTCCAAATGGAATCTCATGGAAAACGGTTGGAAATCGCTGGATTTTAAAGGAAAACCAAAAGGGATTCCCTCTGTGAATTCGGGGTCGATTCCCGTTGGGGTTTCAAGAGGAAAGCGCATGATTGCCGGGTTTGTGGGTTATTGTGGTGTGAAAATGCCTGTCAGTGGGCCTGGTTCAAAGGATTGAAGATGAATTTTCTGGATAGGGCGATCAATTATTTAGCGCCAGGCTGGGGACTCCGCCGCCTGGCGCGGCGGAATCTCCTGGACCAGGCGCTCAATCCCCCATCTCAAGAAGATACGGAGCTGCCGCCCCGATGGCCGAGTGGCTGGCTTAATCGGGAATACAAGCCGGGGGAAATCCCTGGTCCTGAAAGTGATGACTGTTTTGAGGCGTTACAAAGGCTTTCCCATTTCAGGAAAGGGCGGAAGGGTTAAACCTGGTGGATCAGGTTAAAGATCAATGGTTAAGGCTGGCCGAAGTCGCGGAGATTCTAAGGGTTTCCGAGCGGACAATACGCCGGCTGATCCAGGATGGCCATTTTATAGTTTTGCCGGTGAGGGGAAGTTTACGAATCCAGAAATCTTCGGTTGATAAATATATTATTCGACAAATTAATTTGTACGCCCAAAAAGAAGGTTTGCCAAATGCGGCAGATCGGGACAGCGATATTTGACCTAAAGGGAGCCAGGCAATAGTCTTGCAAAAAAGCAGAAGGCTCTTCAAGGAAATTGAATATGAATAAGGCCATTCCCCCCAGGACGTTTGTTGATGCTGTTCTCAGAGTAATGAAGAACGAGAGGCTTCCGGTGAAGGCTGCCATTGCCCGGGCGCGCTCCGTTTTCCCAGACCTGTATGCGAGCGATAGGGCCCTTACCCGGAATTTCACAGATCGGGCCTGGTTTGACGTGGTGGCGGAGGCCCGGGCCCTCGCAGCCGATCAGAATATTTCCCTTGAAGAAGCATTTTCGCAGGTTTATCGGGATAACCCGGCCCTGGCCGCGCAGCTCCTGGGCCGGGAGCAGCTATAATCCGAAAAATCACCCGGAAGGAGAGATTTTATGCCGAGCGGGAAAGAAGAGATCTTAAAAGTGTTATTAGAACGGGCCGATGGACCCGGCCTGAAGGAGAAGCAAGATAATCTGGCGCAGGCCCGGGAAAAACTGAGGGTTATGGAAAAGAAACTCGCCCCTGCCCAAGGGAGGGAGAGGCAGCTCCAATCGGAGATTTCATCTCTTAAAGCTAAACGTGATTCCGGCGATGTGGGCGACGGGGAAGATCTCAGTGTTCTCAGCCGCCAGCTCTTCGAGATGGAGGGGGAGCTAGAAGCCCTGACCTCTTGGCTCAATAATATTTTAGGTGCGAAAAGGGACGCCCCTCGGGGAGCCTATGGCCCGGCCTTTATCGCGGTGCAGCGCGAGATTAAAGAGGCCCAACAAAATCTGGACAGGACTATTCTCACATTAACCATAGAGGTAAAGCAACAATTTGAGGCCGAATTGAACGCCATACTATCCAGCGCCAGAGACCTTCGCGAAGCCTGGAAAAGCGCGGTTGGCGAGCTTTTAGATAAATATGGAGCCAAAGACCGTAATTTTAGGCCGCTTTTTGTTGAAATAGATAAATTCCATTTCGATTGGTCATAAAGGAGTGGGGAAAAATGAAAAGGTCCGGCCTGCTTTTTTTGGTTTGGAAGAATAATATCTGCCAAGCCGGCTTCCAGACTGCCGCTTATGCGTTGGAGATAGCCACTAAAATTGGAGGTAAGGTTTATTCATATCTCGAAGATACGGCGAGCTTCCTGCATGAGGCGCCCCCTGGGATCACATCTCCCTGGCATTTGCCAAAGGACGTTCCCATTGATAATCGAGATATCGAGGGACACGTCGGAGCTATGCAACACCAGCATAGCAGGTCGGCAGGTTCGGCTTTCGAGGCTAAGGTAATCGAATACATGGCGCTCGGCAAGAGCAAGGGTGAGGCGGTCCGCCTGGTGGCCCTGGCCCTTCCCCACCTTCACCAGACCTATATGAGCGCCCTGGAAGGCCGGGGCGCCGATTCGGGAGTAAATATGAATCCAAATTATTCTCGCAGGGGGTCTTTTACTGCTTTTGAAGCAAAGGTGTCTGAATATATGGCCCGGGGAATGAAAAAGGCCGAGGCGGTCCGCATGGTGGCCAGGGATTTCCCTGATCTCCATGCGGCTTATCTGAGCTCCCTTGGGGGGACTACTCCGGAGGCTTATCTTGCCTGAAGGATGATCGGCGAGCGTAGCGCTGCCCGGCGCCGGCTACGCAAGGGCTCCTTCCCCCTAAAACCCGGCTGCCACTTTTAAGGAAAAAGCCATGCTCACTGAACGGGGAATAAATCTTGAAGTCAGCGACGCGGTTTGTGAGCGGTGTAGGGTAGCTTTTCTAACAGATTCCACAGGAGGCGTCGCCTATCCCCTTAAGTTGGTCCCGGCCGGCCCGACGCAGCGGGGCATTGGCGTGACTCTAATTCATGCCGACAACCCAGAGCAGGAGCCGGAGGTGCCATACGGATTTGACAAAGTGGCCTCAGTGAAGCTCTGGGGGGATAGCGGCACCCTCGAAATCTACGCCGCCACTCCGATTGAACCGGGATCAGTCGTTTATGCTTATGGCTATGGCTGGGCGGGAAATGCTGGCTCAGTTATCCTTGGCTGGGCCTTAACAGGTACCGAATATCCGGGATCATGGATTGAGATGATCCCTAACCCTAATGCCGATTAAAGGGCAAGAGCAATGGCTGATGAAGGCAAGGTAATCATCGAGTTAGTCGGCAAGGACAATGCCACCCAGGCTTTTATAAGCAGCCTCCGGGGCATGGAGGACTCGCTTAAAAAGCTAGAATCAACCGGAGCCGGGCTGGACCGGCTGGGGGGGAAGTTTGACTCCCTGGCCTCGCATTGGAAAGCCCTCGCCGGCGCCTTCGGCGGAACCTATCTAATAACCAAATCCATCAATGAGATGGTGGATTCGTTCAAAAAAACGGCCGAAGCTGAATACGCGCTCGAACATTTATCCGTCAAGCTCGGGGCCAGCACTCGGGATCTTAGCGCCCTGCAATTCGCCGCCCAGCGTTCCGGCCTGGAAATAGGTCAGTTGGACACGGGCATTACTCGCATGACCCGCAATATCTCCGAAGCAGCTCTGGGAATTGACCGGGGCAAAGGGGCCGTGGATGAATTTGGGGACGCCTCCGGGAAGGGCGCCGAGGCCCTGAGAAACCTGGGGCTGAATGCCCAAATTTTAAACAAATTGCCCTTGCAAGAGAAGCTCATGGCAGTTGCCGTGGCCATGAAGGGGATCAGCGAACCGGCCGAGAAGGTAAGGATCGCCTTTGACATATTTGGCCGCGGCGGGACCGCAATGCTGCAATTAGCGAATCGGGGTCCTGCTGCAATTAAAGCCCTTACTGCGTCAGCAGAGCATTTTGGAGTAGTTGTAAATGATTCAATGGGCAAAAGGGCCACGGCGGCCGTGGAGGGGATGAAAAATGTAGAAAGCGCCTTCCAGGGGATCGCCATTCAGGCCACGGACAAGTTTGCGCCGGCTGTTGCTCAGGGGTCTAATGCCCTGGCAGAGTGGATCGTGCGGGCCAGGCAATCCGGGGCCACGGCTGATTTTTTCAATGTCATCCTGGGAGTCCTGAATGGGACCGTGAAGGTTGGCAAGACGGCTCTCGAGGGGCTGGCGCCCTATTTGGAAATAGCTCACCTGGGCTTTGAGGGGATTGGTAAGATGGCCGCCATGGCCTCCGGAGCTATGGCGACCTTTAACGGCTGGCTTGACAGCATCGGCAATACCATTGCTTCGCATCCGGAGATCTACGGCATGCTTTCCCTGGCCGCCCAGGCCCGCCAGAGAAATGTGGCCGCCTATGCCGGCCAGGAGGTTGGATTTGGGGTGATCGCCGGCGCTGCGGCCGGGGGCGCACCCAAGCCCCTCACCCCTGAGGAAGCGGACGCCAAGGCTATGGATGAACTGCGGAAGAAATATCCCGGACTTTTCGGGACCGGGACCCGCACTTCGCCCGCGTCCGGCAAAGGGCTGGAAGCCGCTCAGAACGCCCTGCAATCCTTCATTAACCTCATGCAGACCGAAATCGCCAAGGCTTCCGGCGACGCCCTGGACACCCTGGACGCCTGGTATAAGAAGGAAGCCGATAGCCTCAAAAAGATTGAAGAGAAGACCGGGGCCAGCCTTGAGGCCGAGGCGGCCCTGACCGCGGCCTATGACGCCAAAAAGAAGGCCCTCACCCGGGAGTTTTTCGATTACTTGGCCAAGGAATCCGGGGACGCCTATCGCAAGATCAATAAGGACCTGGACGACAACCTGGCAAAATATAAAGGAATCGCAGGGGCCAAGGCGTCTTTAGAGGCGGTCCGGGCCCGGCAATTCGGGGAGCAGAGCTATAAGGATACCGAGGCGTGGCTGACTTTGCAGAAAGGGATGCTGGAAAAGGCGGCCGGGGCGACTCAGGACCCGGTGCAGCAGCTCGCCCTCCGCAGGGCAGCCCTCGCCCTCGAGATCCAGGAGAGCGACCTGGCCCTCAAGGACAAGATCGCCAGGCAGGAGGCCACGGACGCGACGCGGGTGCAGGCTGGCCTCCTTCCTCTTATGACCGCCGAGATGAAAGATCAGCTCCTGGCGGCCGAGGCGATGGATGCAGTTTTCAAAAAGCAAACCCTGGATCTCGAGGGCCTCCGGATGCAGGGCTTCGCCGGCGGCCTTGAATACTGGCGGCAGACCCAGGGGACCAAATCGGCAACCGCAGACGCCGACTTGATGATCTCTACGCTTACCGATTTGCAGACCAAGGGCGGCGAGCTGCTGGCCAGCAGCTTTTCGGCTGGACTCGAGAAACGGAAGCCCGGCGAAACCATGGCCGCCCAATTCCGGCAGGCCCTCATCCGGGGGATGGATGAGATCGGTAAGGAATTCTTCAAAAAGGCGGCCCAGGCGGCCTTTTCCCGGATTTTTGAGAGCCTACTTGGCAGCCGGCCGGCCGGTGCTTCCGCTTACAGTTTTGGCGGCATTCCAGGGCTGGGCGGCGCCGGCGCTGGTCCCGGGGGGCCGGCCGCCATTCCTTCGGGCGGCAGCACCGGAGCGCTTTCCAGTTTCTTCTCCTGGCTGGCCCAATGGTTCGGAGGGACCACCAGCGCCAATACCTTCCAGACCGGTGCCGGCTTCTATACCCTTTCCACCGCGGCGGGCGCCGGGATGCCGGCCTTCCCGGGCATCTCCGGCGTCGGGCCGGGGCCGGGGATGCCCAACCTCGGCCTTTCCAGCGGCCTGGGCCTAGTGACCGCGGCCCTGGGCGCCCGGGGCGGGGGCGCCGCGCCCGGCTTCAACCTTCCCGGCGGCGGCTCGCTGGCGACTCAGGCGGGAGGTTTGCTGGGAGGACAGATTGCAAAATGGTTCGGTGGCGGGGGCGGCCCGGAATATGAGACTGGTGGTGGCCTGGATACCGTGGAAGCCGCCTTTGCCGGCGCCGAGGGCGGCATCCTGCCGGGCCGTTTCCGGCCATTGCCGGGCTTTCAGACCGGCGGCATCATTTCCAAGCCGACCCTCGGCTGGGTAGGCGAGGGCGCCGCGCCGGAGGCGGTGATTCCCCTTCAAGCGGGGAAGGTCCCGGTGAGTATGCAGGGCAAAGCCGGCCATACTTTTATCAATAATATTACTATCCAAACTCCGGACGTACAGAGTTTTAAGGCCAGCGGCCCGCAGATCATGGCCATGATGGCCCTGCGGATGAACAAGGCCGCCGAAAGGAATTGGTAAATAGATACCAGTTTCCAGTTTTCAGTTTCCAGAAATTCCTTTTTGCTTTTGATTTTACTGAGATCCGGGAACTGATAACTGGAAATTAAAGAGGTTTCAACCTGGTTTATTTACAGGAGCGGTAATGGACCCCCGGCTGGAAATTTTTATAAAGAGGATGAAAGTCGAGAGGGAGAGGGCTGAATTGGCCCTCCTGGAACGGAAGCTGGCCATTGAGAAGGCCGCCATGGGCAAAGAATTAGACCCGGCCCAGCTTCCGCCAGTGGCGGCGAGAATTCAAACCCGCCAAATCTTAGTTTATGTATGGAGGGCGGCCCCATTGTCGGCGAGTTGATTTTTGGCCGGGAACTTACCTCCGCCCGGCCGTGGTGGTAGGCAGGCAAAAGGGCAGCAATAATGGTCAAGGTGTGCCCAAGGGTCCCTATCCAGGCCCTCTTCTCCCGCCTTGACCATGGGCGTGGCCCCGGCCCTCCGGGAGCGTCGGACCTGGTGATACGGGGCTTTTTTATCTCCCAGCGCGGGGCGCTCCCGCCCCCACAAAGGCGCGTCCATCGCGGCCATGGCCCCGGGTCGAGAAAAGTAGCTGGCGGGCGCCTTTGTCAATGATCGCCGCCAGCGAAGTCGGGGCCTTTTGCTATTTTTCCGGCAGGCCAGGAGTCCTCGGCTGCCGGATTTGTGAAAAGTGCAAATTGCCGGAAGTGGGATAAGGCAGCCAAAATGGAGCTCCGATTTGCCCCTCAAAGTGGGAGCCTGGTAGGATCCTGCTGGGGCATTTTTGGGGGCAAAGTGGGATTTCCGCCTTCCCGGGGGCAATCCTTCCGAAAACGATCCCCTGAGAAGCCCCAGGTTGAGAGATAGGGGGCTGCCCTGGCTCTTACCATTGCCTCCGGAGGGATCGGCTGAGGACTCCCGGCCAGGGAAGGCAGGCCAGGCGGATTAGGGAAGGGGATCTAACCAGGAAAAGCCAGGCATGAAAATTTTTCTTGACAGCTCTCCCCAATTGTGAAAAGCTGAAGTTGTCAAAAACTCACCCGGAGGCCCCCGGCATGAGGCCATTTTTATTTACCGACAACCTTTTTCCTGAGTGTCCCGACGTCGCGAGGCCCGGGGGGTGTGTGAGCACCTGACAGCACTCAGGAATTTTTTTTGGAGGATCGGCCATGAATTGCCAGGAGCAAGAAGAATTAGCGGCAAATACCTGTTCATTTAATTTGGAAGATGTTATTGATAATGCCCTCGGCCCTATTGATTCTCTCCTTTCCCTGGCCGACGAGGGCACCGATATCAATGATTTTCTCATCCTCCTGAGAGCGGTTTTGGAAAAGGCCGAGAAGGATATGGAGCGGCTTTCCGATTGCCTTTCAATGCACCTGGGGGATATCAAGGTTCACGCGGTTCGATATCGAAAGGTCCTAAAAATCGACGGCAAGTGGTATCATGCCGGCGATCTGGTGAGCGCTCGCCTTGAGCCAGGGAAAGAAACGCTCCTAGCTCCGGACCCTGGCAGCCTGGGGCTTTTAAATTCCCTGGTCAAAGACCCCGATTCTCAGAATATCATCTTAATGTTGGCCAATATTCTGGACTTTTCCAGGAAGTTGGCCCTTCACCCTGAAAAGATTGAATGCTTAAAAAGCTTTATTGCTGAGGTCCATGAGGAACTTAAAAAGGAATTTAATAAACAGGAAGCCTCCAGGCAAAAAAACCATGCGGCCTGATCTGCCGGTTCGCCAAGCGGCGGCCGAGATCAAGGTCTGCCGCAACACCATGAGGGCCATGATCGCCGATGGCCGGGTGATCGCCATGAATATCACCCGGCCCGGCGCCTTGAAGCCCACCTGGCGGGTCAAGGCCGAGAGCCTGAGGGAATTACACCTAAAGGTTTTTGAGGAAAAAATCAAGGAATTAGAACTGGAAGGGAGATTTGATCTATGAATCCTTTGGAAGAAAATAGATTTAAAGAAGTAGTTAATTATATCCGAAAAATATATTTTCCCCAATGGGATAAAACCCGAGAATGGGTTATTAAATATGAGCCAGATTCTCCAGAAGTGGAATTTTGCCTTGGGAAATGCAAAAAAGATATTAAAACTATCTATATAAAGAGATTGTTCGATAATGATATCGAACTGATGGAGTTATTAATTCACGAAATTTGCCATGTTTTTGCAATCGGTCATGGAAAACCATGGCAAAGGAGAATGTCAAAAGCAGCGGAACAAGCTGCAAAAAAAGGTGAAAATGAATTATCAAATAAACTCATTGACGAGGTTAAACGTTATAAAAGGAGATACATTGTTACCGCAATAATGATTTATAATCAAATTAATGACATCGTCCTTGATACAAAAGGCACAATAACTTTTGAAAAATTGAGGCATTATTTAGCAAGTGAATATGGAGGCTATGAGGTTATAGATGCCTATAAAAAAATAAGAAATGTTTATGATGAATCAATAAAATTTGTATCATCACTTAATTCTCCCGGGAGAGGTTTTAGATGAGATTATTCGCTAAATGGCTCGCTATTGTATGGTCCCTGCTTTGCCTGGCAGGGGTGGTATATGGCACGGCGAACGTCGGCCAGCACCTTGACCGCTCTTCTTCCCAGGCCGCCCAAGCCGGCACGGCCATTGGCATTGCCCTGGGATTGGGAATGTGGGGGATCATCTGGTTTGCCGTCGCCGCCCCGGCCACCATAATTTTTCTTGTCTCCGGCAAGAAGGATTCCCCCTCTCGCCGGCCGGCGCCGGCGAACCTCTCCCCCCGGGCGATCCTGGCCTCCCATACCAAGCAATGCCCCAAATGCGCCGAATCCATTAAGTTTGAGGCCATTAAATGCCGCTTCTGCGGTGAGCTATTCGACCCGGACCAGGTCAAGCAGGCCATCGCCGATCGCCTGCGCCACCTGGCCGAGGGTCACCGCGCCTGCGCCTGGTGCGGCGGCTTCGATATTGTTGAAGAGGCCGTGCTCCCGGATGGCAGCCGGGGCCCCTGGTGCCCTAACTGCCAGCGCCGGGCAAACTGACTTCGGCGCCTCTTTTTTTACATTTTTGGCCGCGGCCGCCGACGTGGCCAGGCCCAGCCCTTTACGTTTTTGTAAAAGGTAGAGGCGCCTTATGGAAGAGGGTAAATGGTTTTTGCTTTTTCCCTCTTCCACTTTGAATAAGCAAGAAATCCCTTTGATTTGCAAAGCTTCGCAAGAGATTTTCCCTGATAATCAAATGCAAATCCTTGATAATCTTTTTGCGGCGCAAACCGCCGGGCAGATCCTGGCAAGGGTATCACCAGCTCCCGGATTCGCCGCCGAGCCCCCCCCCACCAGGAGCAGGTGATCGGCCAGGGCCGAGGGGCGCCCCGATAGAGGGACTAATGGCGGGACCAAAAAAACGAGGGGTTAGCCGAGATTGGCTAACTATTTAATTTCTTTTGACCATGCGATGAAAATCAAACTTTTGACCTCCGGCTTCTCCAGCCACTCCTTAAGGCAGCGCCGGCGCACCAGGGTTTGGGAAGAGGTAGAGGCGGCGCTCGGTCCGCCGCCCGGGGGATAGGGCCGCGGCTCTTCCGGCGGCGGCGAGGGGGCTGGCATCAGGGGATAATAGAAGGGGAACCACTGGTCCAGGCGGTGCATCAGGGCCCGGAAGCGGTCCAGGGTGATGCGCCCGGACAGAAGCTCCACCAGGGAATCCCTCAGCCGGGACTTGATGAGTTGGCGACGGTCTTGGGGATCGCCGGGCCAGGGCGTGGTCTCCAGGACCACCTCCAGCATCAGGCCGGCCACCATGGCCCGCTCCAGCTTCTCTCCTTCCGGGAGCGCCCAATTTTGACCGCCGCTGCTGTCCGGGGTCGTCCAATAGCCCGGCTTCATCCACCAGCCCCGTTAGCCGGCAGGGTTTTTTTTCTAGGCCGCCACCCTCCGGCCCAACTTG
>Ga0187885_10002738_pt1 | contig 16706 bp, 13 predicted proteins | sample June2016WEW_20_1_3_FD_132970 | JGI IMG/M metagenome (GOLD analysis project Ga0187885, IMG submission 132970) | Peatland microbial communities from SPRUCE experiment site at the Marcell Experimental Forest, Minnesota, USA - June2016WEW_20_100 | ecosystem: Environmental > Terrestrial > Soil >... | reverse complement strand
GTGGCCGTGACCAGTCACAGGTTATTCAATCCGACGCCGTCGGAGGCTGAGCTTGCCCGGGGCTATTCTCTTCCGCGCCTCCGGCGCGTTTTTTCCCTCGTAATATGCCAAGCTCCGATTCGACATCTGACCCGGAGGGTCAGCAGACAGCAGCCGGGGGCAAGCGCAGCGCGGCCCCCGGTCGATCAATGACATGCGGACAGCCCCGGCGGGGCGAGAGAAAATCATCCCAATTTCTTCAGAGGGGCCTCAAATCATTCACTCAGCACTTGCTGTCGAAGGCGGCTCGGGTGGAGGTGGGTTCGATGAGCAAACACGCGCACAGGCTTCCGACGGCGACTGCTATCAGCAAAGTTGTGTACGGGGTGCTGACGCTGTGAATGGCCGCGGCACCCAGTAGCAGCAAAGAAACAAACAGGATGTCCGCGCCGCGGACCCAGCCGGCCACGCCCCGGCGCTGGTCCGCTAGCTCTGAAGGATAGAAACCCGATGTAAACCACAGGTGAAAGCGAAGGTTGGCAGCGACCGCCACGGCGGCAACACACATGAAAAAGAGCAACGCGCCCCAACCACCGGGAGTCGACTGTTTCACTTTCCACATCGGATAGAGCATGGCGTAATACAGAAACCCGATCACCGCCTGATGAAACTGCCACCACCATTTTGGATGCAACCGGCGGGGTACGGCTACGCCGGGAGTGGGGATCGGCTGCTGCTGCGGAGCCCGCATCTCCGCAAGACTCTTCTGGAGTTTCTCCAGATCAGCCACGAGGTCGCGAGAGCTGCTGTAGCGCGCACCGGGCGTTTTGTGGAGGCAGAGGCGTACGATCTGATCCAGATCGACGGGCAAGATCGGCCTGATGTGAGTGAGTGGGGCCGGCTCGGCCTCAAGGATTCGTGCGATCATGGTGATAGAATCGGGGGCAGCAAATGGGTGGATGCCGGTTGCGAGTTCATACAGCATCACGCCGAAGGAGAAAATGTCGCTGCGGAAGTCCCACTTCCAGACCCAGCAACTGTTCCGGGGAAGCGTAGGCTGGAGTTCCCAGAAACGTGCCCGCACCTGTCAGCCGGGTTGCGGTAGTCGCGCTCATATGCCTTCCCGTCTGAAACCGCGCCAACCCGAAATCGAGGATCTTGATTGCTCCCTCGGGCGTCCGGATCACGTTCTCCGGCTTGAGGTCACGATGGATCACTCCGTGCGCGTGGGCCGCGGCAAGTGCGCGGGCAACCTCAACACAGATTTCGAGCAGCACGGAAGGTGCGAGCGGTCCAGCGGCCAACTCCACCAGGAGTGTGTGGCCGCGCACATACTCGCTGACGATGAAGAGATCCCCACCATGCTCTTCGAGTGCAAAAACGGTGGCAATGGCAGGATGCGCGAGGGTGGCCGCAACTCGAGCCTCGCGCTTCAGTCGCTCGCGGTGCCGGGCATCGCTCGTGTGTTGCGGCGCGAGAACTTTGATGGCAACCTCGCGGCCTAGGCGAGTATCTTCCGCCAGGTACACAACCCCCATGCCTCCTTCGCCAAGCTTCCTCTCCACCAGATAGGGTCCAAGCCTGCGCCCCAGAAATCTGTCGCCGCGATCGTCTGCCGATGCCAGCGTTTACGCTCCACGCGTGCCTTCCTTCTGCAGTTCTCGCTTGAGCCATGCTTTCGCCATTGTCCACCCTCGCTTTACGGTGGCGGGAGACACGCCCAAAGCTTCTGCGGACTCTTCGATGCTGAGGCCGGCGAAGAAGCGGAGTTCAACGATGCGTGCCTGCTCCGGATCGAAAACCGCCAGCCTGGCGAGCGCTTCGTCCAGGGCCAGCAGATCGAGCGACGTTTCTCCTCCTGCGGCGACAGCATCGTCCAGAGTTATCCTGACCTGCTCGCCACCTCGCTTGGCCGCATTCCGTGCACGCGCCCGTTCTACAAGAATCTGGCGCATGCAAGTTGCCGCAATGGCAAAGAAGTGAGTGCGGTTCTGCCACGGCTGCCTTTTGTCTTTCTTCAGACGAAGGTAGGCTTCATTCACGAGCGCGGTTGCCTGCAGCGACTGTCCGGGCCGCTCACGCCTCAAATAATGACGGGCCAGCCTGCGGAGCTCGTCGTAGACGACCGGCATTAGCGTGGAAACGGCCTTATCTCCGGCGTGCCCGCCATTCACGAGAGGCGGAACTTTGGATTTGGGTGAGTCTGGCATCATTTTGTAAGCTTCGGGTTTATCAAAAACAGTCTTGAGTTTTCCCGGGTGCGTCGCCGGACGCTCCAAGTGGTAGCGCTATTGTAAGCGAAAGGATGAGAAATGCTTTAAAATATCAAGATGGAATTTTTCGATGTCGTAAAATCAAGGCAGTCGGTGCGAATGTATCAGGACCGCTCCGTCGAGGAGGAAAAGCTGCGCACCATACTCGAGACCGCAGCTCTCGCGCCCTCGGCCGGCAATCTCCAGTCTTATGAGATCTATGTTGCCAGACGGGCCGCGGATCGCAAAGCGCTTGCGCAGGCAGCATTGGGGCAGGAATTCATGGCCGGTGCGCCGATAGCACTGGTGTTTTGCGCCAATCCTGGGCGTGCGCAGCCAAAATACGGGCAACGCGGCACAGAGCTTTATGCGCTCCAGGATGCTACGATTGCCTGTACCTACGCCATGATCGCTGCGACGGCGTTGGGTCTGGCGTCCGTCTGGATCGGCGCGTTCCGGGAAGATCAAGTGCGGCGCGCGGTGCGTTTACAGCAAGAGGTGCGGCCCGTTGCGATCCTGGCGATCGGGTATGCGGGCGAGAAGCCCGCGCTCACCCCGCGCAGAAAGTTCAACGATCTGGTTCATGAATTGTAGTCGGATGCCGGCTTGAGGGTTCGGTCGCGTCGGCAAGGCAAAAGAGAAAGGCCCGGTATGCAAATTGGTCATGTTACGGACGTTCCCAAAGAGAGCATTTCAGCAGAAGGAAGCCACGGCGCAGGTCTGCAGTGGCTGCTGTCAAAAAAAGACGGCGTGCCTCACTTTTTCATGCGCTTGGTTACCGTGGAACCCGGCGGCGTGATCCCGTTGCACAAGCACGAAGTCATCCACGAGATGTTCATTCTCCGGGGAAAGGGAGCAGTGTTGCGTCCGGATGGCGAGATCCCAGTCGCCGAGGGCAACTTCATTTATATGCCCTCAAACGAGATTCACGGCACGAAAAACACGGGAAGCGAACCGCTGCAGTTCATCTGCTGCATCAATGAAGTCCGGTGACACGCCTTACCTGCCGTATCCGGGACCGCGGAGAACTTTGCCGGGGAGCGCGTCGGTCATCTTGCCCCCGTCAATAACGGGGACACCGTTGACCAACACGTACTTCATCCCCTGGGATAGCTGGTTCGGATTCTCAAAGGTGGCGAGGTCGCGCACAGTTTCCGGATCGAAAACCACGAGATCCGCCCACATCCCTGCTTTGAGCACCCCTCGATCCACGAGGCGCATGCGTTGGGCCGGCAGAGCGGAAAACTTCCGGATGGCATCTTCCAGCCGCAGTTTCTTCTCCTCGCGCACATATTTGCGCAAGATGCGTGGGAAAGTTCCATAGGCGCGCGGGTGCGGGTGTTCCCGGCCCAGTATCCCGTCCGGTGCGGTTCCCTGCGAGTCATTGTCGACGGAGACCCAAGGTTGCTCGAGGGCGAGAGCAACATCGTCTTCGGACATGCCGAAGACCGCGACGGATGTGAACGCGTCATCCTGGATCAAGAGATCGAAAATCGTGTCTATCGGGTCTTTGCCCCACATGGCGGCAATTTGAGCAAGGGTTCTGCCCTGCAGCGGCAGGAAAATCGGGTTGTGAACGACACTGACCAGAATGGCTTCCGGACCGGGTATTTCCTCCCATTCGTTGTCCCAGGCATTACTAGGAGTTTGCATCTCCTTGCGGATGCGCGCGCGCATTGCCGGATCCTTCAGCCGCTCCACCAGCTTTGCGTCGCCGCCTTCGTGCGCCCACGGCGGGATAAAGGCTGAGAACGAATTGAACCATGCGGTATAGGCATACGTGTTGGCGCTTATGTCCACGCCGGATCGGCGCGCCTCCTCGATGTGGGCAATGATTTCCGGCATGCGTCCCCAGTTGCTTTTTCCGGCGGCCTTCAAATGCCAGATCTCGACGGGCGTTCGGGCTTCTCTCCCGATGCGGATCGCTTCATCCAGCGCGGGTAGAATTGCGTCACCCTCGCTGCGCATGTGGGTAGCGTAGATGCCGCCGAAACGGGCGCTTTCGGCGGCGAGCGCAATCAGTTCCTCCGTTTTGGCATAGGGAGCCGGCGCGTATTGCAGGGCCGTCGACAACCCCGCGGCGCCATCCTTCATGGCTTCGCGTACGAGGGATTTCATTTGTTCGAGTTCGGACGTGTCGGGAGTGCGGTCCTTATCTCCCAGGACCATGCGCCGCACCTGGGTAGCGCCGACATAGCTTGCCAGGTTTATCCCGATGCCTTGTTTTTCCAGACGGGCAAAGTATTGGCCGAACGTCCGCCAGTCCGGCGTGATATTAAAGTGTTGATAGGTGATGCGGTCGGCAGCCAGGATGGCGTCGTTCAGCGGAGCAATGGACCCGCCTTCTCCGGTGATTTCGGTGGTGATTCCCTGGAAAATTTTCGACGGCAGGTGTGGATTGACCAGGACGGTCAGCTCGGATTGCCCCAGCATGTCGATGAAGCCAGGCGCTACCACCATACCGGCAGCATCCAGCACGCGCTTGCGCGGTGAGTCGGTCAGATTGCCGATCGCCGCGATTTTCCCATCTCGAATCGCAACATCGCCGGTGTACCATGGCGAGCCGGTGCCATCGATGATGTGGCCGTTCGTGATCACGAGATCAAAGGCTCGCGCAGCGGAATTCCGCGCAGCCTGGTTGCATCCGTATCCCGCCAGCAGTCCAAGAAGTAGAAAGGCCGGAATCCTTTTCATCATCCGCACCATCCTTTTGTGAAGTGATTTGGCGCAGAGCATAACATTCCGCGCAAGACAATGAAACCACCTAGGAAGCCCTTTCCTCTTGCGCGGCAGCGGGGATGATTTTATCCTGAGGGCGCCTTCCATCCTGGAGAGATGTTTTATGAAAAGAGTTTTGCGGTATTTGATTCCGGTCCTATTGTGTGCAGTTTCGCTTTGTGCCACGCGTGCCGGATACCCTGTGGTGCAGGATACCGGCGTGGCATCGACCACCGGGCTTGTGGTTTCCTCCCAGTCGTTAGCCTCGGACGCGGGCGCGGCCATTCTGCAGAAAGGGGGCAACGCCGCCGATGCCGCGGTGGCGACTGCGTTTGCACTCGCTGTGACGTATCCCTTCGCGGGGAACATCGGCGGAGGCGGATTCATGATTGTCCGCGATCCTTCCGGCAAAGCCACGACCTTCGACTATCGGGAGAAGGCGCCGCTGAAATCCACGCAGACGATGTACCTCGACGCCCAGGGGAAAATCGACCGCAAACTTACCGCCGAGGGCTATCTGGCGCCAGGAGTCCCGGGCACGGTGCGCGGTCTCGAGTTGGCCCACAAGCGTTTCGGCAAACTCCCCTGGAAAGAAGTCCTCAATCCGGCAGTTCAGTTGGCGGAAGACGGCTTCGTCATGACGAAAAATCTGGCGAATGACCTCAACCGTCAACTCAGCGGCGTGATGGGGAAATACCCCGCTTCGGTGGAAGCTTACGGCAAGCCTGGAGGAGGGAAGTGGGCTGAGGGTGATCGGATCGTTTTGAAGGATCTGGCGAAGTCCTTGCGCGCCATCGCCGATCAAGGCGCCGATGCGTTCTACAATGGCTGGATTGCCGACCGAATCGCCGAGGACATGAAAGCGAACGGCGGATTGATCACCAAAGAAGATTTGGCAGCGTATAAGGCCGTAGAACGCGCGCCCGTCACCGGAAAATATCGCAGCTATGAAATTATCTCCATGCCGCCGCCTTCCTCGGGTGGCGTCGGTCTGATCGAGATGCTCAACATCCTCGAGAATTTCAATCTGAAGAAAGACGGACGCTATGCGCCCGAAACCCTGCACCTGATCATCGAATCAATGCGGCGCGCCTACCTCGACCGCGCGCGTTATCTGGGCGATACGGACTTTGTTTCGGTTCCCATCGCGCAGCTCACTTCAAAGGAATATGCAAAAAAACTCGCGGCCTCGATCGATCCCGCCAAAGCGACCAGCAGCGCTGAACTTGGAAAGGACATCGTCACAGTTGCTCCGGGTGCGGAGAGCGACGAAACCACGCATTTTTCCGTGATTGACAGGAACGGCATGGCTGTTACCAACACCTTCACGCTGGAGGGCGGCTACGGCTCCAGGGTCGTGGTTAAAGGCGCTGGGTTTCTGCTCAACAACGAGATGGGCGACTTCAACAAGAAACCGGGTGAGACCAATCTGACCGGCGACATAGGCACCAAGCCAAACCTCATCGAGCCTGGAAAACGCATGTTGAGCTCGATGACGCCTGCGATCGTGACGCTGAACGGCAGAGTGGTCTTGATCACCGGCTCTCCCGGCGGGCGGACGATCATTAATACCGTCTTGAGCATAGTGCTGGGAGTGACGGAATTCGGCATGAACGGACGTGAAGCGGTCGATTCCCCGCGCATGCACAATCAATGGTTGCCGGATGAAACAACCTTTGAGGAGGGCGCAATTCCCGCGGAGGTAATGGCACGTCTGAAACAGATGGGACACAACATCCGCATGCAGGGAAAGCAGGGGGACGGGAACTCGATCTTCGTTGATTCCGCGAAGGGCGTGGCCTACGGCGTCAATGACCACCGCAGTCCGGATGGAAAGGCCTCCAAATGAAATTGGGGACGCAACCCTGATTCGCCTGGACAATCTCGGCGGTTTCGAGAAGTCATGGCGAATCAGGGTTGCGTCCCCAATTTGAACCTATTTCTTTCTGTCGATGATGGTGATGATGTCCTTGGCCTGGCCGAGATGGACCGGGTCCTTTCCCGACACTACGTACTTCGCCAGATTTTCCTTGGCGAGCTTGGGATCCTTCTTGCTGATCCAGTACACCATCCCCAGTTCATAATAAACTTCGACGTTCTGGGGCTCGGTCTTGATTACCTGCTGGAAGGCCGAGATCGCCAGATCCGCTTGCGCGTCCTGCTGGGCCCATTCCTGTCCAAGCTTGAACACGGAGATGCCGCCCTCGGCGAACGCCGCGAAAGCCTGGTCATATTTCTTATCCGTCAGGAGCTGCTGCCCGGTGATCTGATAATGCCTGGTCAAATCCTGCTTGTATTCGGGTTTCTGCGGATCGAGTTCGATGGCTCGTTTGTAGGCCGAGACTGCATCGTCAGTCTGGTGGAGCTGGGTGCGCGTCTTTCCGATCTGGTCCCAAATCCCCGCCTGTCCCTTCGGATCCGACAGCATGGGCAGAGCGTCCTCGTATTTTTTCAACGCGGCTGTATAATCCTTGGAGTTGTACGACGCATCCGCCTGTGTGAGCACGTCGCGGACTTTTGCGATAGCGGCCCTCTGCACAAGTTGCTGTTTCAGATCGAGGTAACCCTTGTCGTCCTTGTTGAGCGCGATGGCCTTATCGATGGCGTCTTGCGAGGCATCGAACTGATTGTCGTAAGCCAGGGTGAGCGCAAGGTTGTAATAGGTGTCTGGATCGTCAGCGGATAGCTTGAGAGCTTCCTGATAAAGCGTGATCGCCTGCTTAAAGTTCTTCTTGTTCAATTCGTCGTTGGCCTGGACTTTGATCTTCAACGAGGGGAGCAAGGTCACCATCCTCTGGATTTGCTGCTGAACTCCCAGAAATGGACTGGGCACCAACCCTCCCTTGGCATCCTTCTGAGGGGGGGCGCAGAGCAAGGCGGCGACAATATTGGAGTCCTTTTGGAGGGTTGCCAGCGCCTCGTCCCACTTCTTTTCCTGGAGCAAAGTGTAGGCCAGGTAGTACAAGGTGTCAGGGGACGAAGGGTTGATTGCGAGAGAGGCCTTCAGTTGCTGTTCGGCTTCGTCGAATTTGCCGCCCTGCATAAGAGGCGATGCCTGGCCCGCGATGTCCAGGGCCTGCCTAATCAGCGCCGGATCCTCGAAGTACAATTTCTTTGCGGGGTCTCCGGGCAGACTAGTGACTGTGACGTTCTCTTGGGCGCCATTCCTCAGACCAGCCAATTCGTACAATCCCGGCGCGCGGCCATCCGGCCGCGCCACGATCCGGAAAGCACCGTCATCCAGCTTGTCGAATTTTGCCACGCCCTGGGCGTCTGTCTTCTTTTCCTGCCATTTCGGTTTTTGATTCGCGTCTACCCACTTCGGGTCCTTCAGCGCGGTGATCTGCACCTTGGCGCCCGCGATGGCCTTGCCGGATTCGTCCACGCATGTCACGGTCAGCGTATTGTTATTGGCGGCAAGAACCAATCCCGCAATCAGCAGGACTGATAGAGTTACACCTAATCCGAATAATGATTTCCTTGTTAGTGATTTCATCGCAATCGTCTGCACAAATGAGGTTAATGTTTTGACCTGAGCATCAGGCCATCGCCTGCTCTCCGTCATGCCTGGGCCGCTCCGTCCCAAAGCAAGAACTCGGAAACACAATCCGTGAACTCCCGGGAGCGAGCGAAATTGAGCGGCGGGACGTATTATGACACAGGTCGTGCTTTTCCTAATGAAAAGATTTGCTGGATGCCACTGCCCGACTCTTCCGGGGATCCTATCAGGATTGTCTTTTTTCTCCTCGCAAGGCAGGAGTGCGCACGAATTCTGGCGGGATGATGTTACACTAAACCGAGGGACTATGGAGGAGGCGACATGGTCATCAAGATTCTCTTGGCTGACGATCACAAGATCGTGCGCGACGGATTGCGCGCCTTGATCGACACGCAGGCGGACATGGAGGTTGTGGCCGACGCTGCGGACGGGCGCACTGCCGTGCAACTTGCCAAGGAGCACTTGCCGGATGTTGCGATCTTGGACATCAGCATGCCTGACCTCAACGGGATCGAGGCTGCCAGGCAAATATTGGTCGAAGCGCCCCGCGTGAAGATCATCGCTCTCTCGATGCATGGGGACGGCCGCTTCGTAAAAGAAGTGTTCAGAGTCGGGGCTTCGGGATACCTCCTGAAAGATTGCGCGTTCGAGGAACTTGTAAACGCCATCCACACGGTGGTCGCCGACCAGATCTACCTCAGTCCGCGTATCACCCATGTCGTCCTCAACGACTACCTGAGCAAGCTTCCGAATGCCAAAGCTTCTGTATTCTCCGTTCTGACGGCCAGAGAGAGGGAAGTGCTTCAGCTGATGGCGGAAGGGAAAACCACAAAGGAAATTGCTTTTTCACTGGATCTGAGCGTCAAAACGGTTGAGGCGCACCGCCAGAAAATCATGGAAAAATCGAACATTCACAGCATCGCGGAGCTCACGAAGTATGCCATCCGCGAAGGTCTTACCTCGCTCGAATCCTGATCACCCCAGCCTGGATGGGCGTCGTGCCCCCGCGCGGCTACTTCTTGATCGGGGTCGCCTGGCGCTCCAGATCGATTTTCTTCAGCCGCTCCAATTCGTCGGTCAGCTTCTTGATCTTGTCGTCGCGAGACTTAGTGTCTGCCTTCAGTTTGTCGATGTCGCCTTGGAGACTGAGAATGAAGCGTGCCTCCGGGCTGTAAGGACTTTGCGGGAAGTGGGAAAGCAGGAGCTTGAACTGCTCCAGTGACCGGGCGCGACAATCGGACGATGTGCACGCCAAAGCCAGTGCGAGGCCCAGCTTGAAAGTGGCTGCGTCCTTGAACTGGGTGACGAGATCCTGCTGGACATATTGATTGTAAGAGCGTGCCGCGTCGGCATATTTGCCGCTCTGGAAATAAGCCTCTCCATCTCGAAAATCTTTGGGAACCGGCGGTGCCGGCGGCGCGGGCAGCTCCGGCGAGGTTGTCGGAACGGAACCCGGCGGGGGGGATGCAGGCGCCTGCTGAGATGTCGTTGAAGGGAACGCTGGGCGGACAGTATTTTTGTGGCAGGAGGCCGCAAGCAGGAAAACTCCAATAACATAAAGCGCCACCCATCTGCCTGACAGCCGTGTTGCTTGTTTCATCATTCCCTATCTTATATCGGAGAGGATTCCGTGTACATGGTGTGGCTGCGGCCTTCCGCCGGCGGCAGCGCCAGGTAAAAAACGCTGCCTCCGCCAGGATTATCTTCGACCCAGATCGCCCCACGATGGGCTTCCGCAATGGTCTTCGAAATTGCCAGGCCCAAGCCGGCGCCCTGGCCAGGAACCTTCGTCCCCTGTTTGACCTGGTGGAACTTCTCGAAGATCTTTTCCTTGTGCTCATCGGGCACGCCGGGACCTGAATCGGCCACGGATACCAACGCCAGCGGCTTTCCCCGGTTCCGTGAAAGAAACGCACTCGGCCTGGACGCAGGTGCGCCGGCTGAATCAGGCGCCGCACTGGTTACGCGCACCCGGATTTCCTTGCCTTTCGGCGAAAACTTGACCGCATTGCCGATCAGGTTCCGAATGACCTGCATGATGCGGTCTCCGTCGCACTCTACCATCACGGGATGCTCAGGCGCTTCAATCGAGAGCGCCAGGGCCCGTTCGTCGGCCAGCGGCCCGAATTCCGCCGCCACTGTCCGCACAAGACTCGTCAGGTCGGCGCTTTTCAATTCATACGCCATGACTCCCGCCTCCATGCGGGATACGTCGAGCAGGTTGCCGATCATCGCCGACAGGCGCCGCGTGCCGGCGACGTTGAGTTCGAGCAGCCGTTTTTGCTTGTCGTTGAGCGCGCCCGGCATCTGCTCGAGCAAAAGTTGATTGATCTCCTGCATGGATGCCAGCGGGGCCTTCAATTCGTGGGACACGTGCGACACGAAGTCCTTCTTCATCCGATCGAGTTCATCGAGCCTGCGGGTCATGGTGTTGAAATCTTTGGCCAGCTGGCCGAACTCGTCGCGGCGCGAAGTGTCCAGCCGGTAAAAGAACTTGCCTTCCGCGAGCGCGCGTGTTCCTTGCGTGAGCTGTTTGAGCGGCGCGGAAATGGATTGGACGATAAGCATGGAAACCAGCGCGGCAAGGATCAGCGAAACGGAGGCGACGATCCAGGAAAAGGTCTCCGCCATTTTGCTGCTCTGAAGGGAGGCTCTCACTTCAGCATCGATGCTTGCGCGCGCTGCTTCGTAGACGCTGTTGGTTTCGTCTTTCAATTGTGTCAGCCGGTCCGTGAGCACGGCGGGCATTTCTCCGCGGCCCTCCGTTCCGATCGACCGCCTCTGGAGCGAGACCTCATCGGAAAAGCTGTTCCAAAAGCCGGCGAGGCGGTGGATCTCGGCCTGCTCACTCTGAGGGCCGGTAAAGGATTCGACCTTGTGCAGATCTGTCTCAAACAGCGAGCTGCATTCCTTCAAGGGTTCCAGGTAATCGGGATCCTGCGACACGAACGACTTCTGTGCAAAGAAATCCACCATGTCGAGGTCGCGCATCATCTGCAACGCCGTATCGGCAGTCTGGAAATTGACGTCCGCAAGCCTCGAGACCGTGGCCTGCATCCGATGGAAGCTCACCAACTGGTACGCTAGCAGTCCTGACATCATGACCATCAGGATTGCATAACCGGCGATGATTTTCGTGGCGATCTTCATGGGGTGTCGACACCTTGTCAGAGATTCCGAATCCGGACGAGCTACTCCACTCCATACGACTTGAGCTTATTGCGGATCGTCTTCACATCCAAACCCAGCCGCCGCGCCGCTTCCGCCTTGTTGTTGCCGGCGCTTTTGAGGGTCCTTAGAATCAGTTCCTTCTCGGCCCCGGCTGCCGTGGAACCGGCGGGAAGCACGATCCTCGCGGACGAGCCGGCTTGCGGGTCGAGCACATAAGCAGGCAGATGAATGGTTTCGATCCAGGAGCCGCGCGCCAGGATCACTGCGCGCTCCATGATGTTCTTAAGCTCCCGAACGTTGCCCGGCCACGAATACGTCTGGAGAGACTCGAGAGTTTCCGCGCGCAGTCCCTCGACCTGGCAGTGGTGCTTCCGGTTGAACTCGCGTATGAAATGCTGAGCCAGCAAGGGAAGATCGCTCATGCGTTCGCGCAGCGGCGGCAGGGAAACCGTGAAGACATTCAAGCGGTAATAGAGATCTTCCCGCAGGCGGCCTTCCTCGACAGCAGCTCGCGGATTCAGGTTGGTTGCCGCGATCACCCGTACATCGACCGCAAACTCGTGGCTGCCGCCCAGCCTGCGCACACGGCGGTCTTCAATGACGCGCAGAAGCTTGGGCTGGAGCGCCAGCGGCATTTCGGCAATCTCGTCGAGAAGCAGCGTTCCCCTGTTGGCCAGCTCGAAGCAGCCGGCGCGCACGCCGGTCGCGCCGGTGAAAGCCCCTTTTTCGTGACCCAGGATTTCGCTCTCCATCAGATTCTCGGGAATGGCTGCTGCGTTAACAGCCACAAACGGACCCGCGGATCGGCTGCTCAGCTGATGGATGAGGCGGGCCGCCAGTTCCTTCCCGGTTCCACTCTCTCCGGTGATGATCACAGAGGCGTCCGTGGAGCTCAAGTTGGCGATGAGGCTGTAGATCTCCTGCATGGGCTTGCTGCGGCCAACGAGGCTTCCATAGCCCGCATCCTGATCCAGCTGGGAGAGCAGGCGCTGAGATTTGCGCCTCAACTCGATGTCGTTCTCGGCCGCCCGCAGGATTGCAATCAACTTCGCGTAGTCCAACGGCTTGGTGACAAAGTCCTGCGCCCCTTCTTTCATGGCCTCGACGGCAAGATCGATGCTGCCCTGCGCCGTCACCAGGATAACGGGCCGAACGGGGCGATCCGCCTTCAGCGCGCGCAGCAGATCAAGCCCGGACATACCGGGCATAATGACATCGGAAATGACCAAGTCGGGATCCCAGCTCTGCGCCAGCGCCCTGGCTTCCGTAGCATTTTCGGCGAGGCGCACCTCGAATCCCCAGTCCTGCAGGCGCATCTCCAACACTTCCCTCATGGCTTCTTCGTCGTCAACCACGAGTATTCTGGTCTTGCGGCTTGCCATAACGCTGTCCGATGCCCGGCTGCGCGCGACAGCGCGCACGCGCCTGCCTCATTCTGATTCCTTAGCCCCCTCATAAACCAGCGGCCCGCCGCAGATGATCGGTGTTCCTGAAACGCCTGCGAAGGACGCGCCCGCGCTGGGCTGACGCCTCCACGTGAATCCTCTACAAGCGCGTAGTATAACCACGCGCAGGCACGCCAGAGAAGGCCATTCTGAGCGGGTATGAATTTGCGCTTGATCGACCCAGCGCTTGAAGGATAGTCTGTGATTCACAGATTTGCATCAGCCGCTGGCCTGAATCCGACAAGCCGGGGATTACGAAAACATGATTGAGACAGACTCTTTGACCAAAGAATACGGTAGCAAGACGGCGGTGGATCGCCTCAGTTTTCGCGTGGAACGCGGCACCATTTTTGGATTTCTCGGCCCGAACGGCGCAGGCAAATCCACGACGGTGAAGGTCCTCACGGGCCTGCTGCGGCCTACGGGGGGACGCGCTCTGGTGGCGGACTTTGACGTCGTCGATCAGCCGCTGGAGGTCAAGAGCCGCCTGGGGTATGTGCCGGAAACCGGCGCGCTGTACGAAAGCCTCACACCGGCGGAGTATCTGGAGTTGGTGACCTGTCTGCACCATCTGGATCCCAAAGCGGCCGCAACGCGCATGGACGAACTCCTGGATCTTTTCGGGATCCTGGATGTCAAACACCAGCGCATGACCGAATTCTCAAAAGGGATGAAGCAGAAGGTGCTTATTTCCGGCGCGCTGATCCACAAACCTGAAGTGCTCTTTCTCGACGAACCGCTTAACGGCCTGGATGCCAATGCGGCCATGATCTTCAAAGAGCTCCTCAAAAAGCTCGCGGCACAAGGCAAGACCATACTGTTTTGCTCGCACATCCTCGAAGTGGTCGAGCGCATCTGCAGCCGTATCCTCATCATCAACGAGGGGAAGGCGATCGTGGAAGGCACGGCCGGAGAGATTTGCAGCTCGACAGGTTGCGCCACTCTCGAGCAGGCATTTGGACAGCTCACAGGCCAGCGAGATGCGGGACAGGTGACAGCCGATTTTCTCGCGGCGCTGGAGAAGGTCTGATGCTGCGCGCCATGATGACACTGCTGGGCGTCGACTATGAACAGTGGCTCGCCCTGACGCGCACTGCAATCAGGCTCGATCTGCGCATGGCCAGTCTGGGACCGGCCGCATACCACAGAACCGGAAAGAGCGAAGGCGCGGCCAGGCTCCTGATCATGCGGTTCCTGATCTACGCGTTCATGGGCGTCATGTTCGCCGGCCTGGTGCTGATCAATAAGGACGTGCTCCTAACCGGCACGCTGTTCCTCTCCTACACGATGGTCATGACCGCGATGCTGGTGCTGATTGACTTCGGCGCCGTTGTGATTTCTGCGGAAGACTTCTCGATACTCGGGTATCAGCCCGTTTCCTCGCGCACCTACTTTTTTGCACGCCTGACCAACGTCCTGGTTTACTCGACTCTTCTCTCACTGGCTCTCGGGCTGGCGCCAATCGTGACGTTTTTCTTCACCCTTGGATTCCGCCCGATTCTCGGGATGGCCGCGCTCGGCGCAACCCTGCTCGCGGGCGCGGCCACCGCACTGTTCCTCGTTCTCATCTACACCGGTCTTCTGAAGGTGGTCCACCCCAGGAAGTTGCGCCGAGCCGCCGGTTACATCCAGATGATGATGTCGTTTCTTATTTACGGCGGGTACATGTTTGTGCCCAGGCTGATGGATGCCCGCTTTGTTAAAACAGCGACTCTGAGCAAATCGATCTGGCTATTTCTGCTTCCATCGACCTGGTTTGCCAGCTACCTGGATCTGGCGGCCGGACATTGGGGAATACGGGAAGTGTTTCCGGCGTTGTTTTCCTTGCTGGTTCTGGGTTTTTTGCTCAACAGCGCACGGGGAAAGCTTGCGCTGGAGTATTCAGATCACCTTTCGTCGGTGATGGCATCCAGCGAAGGAGTCAAGAAGGCCGCGGAGACCGCCGGACGCGCGGCGCTGGTGTTTAAGAAAGGCGAAGCTCGCGTTGTGGCCTTGCTGGTGCGCAATCAGTTCAAATACGACCAGAAATTTCGCATGGCGGTGCTTGGCATTTTGCCGTTGACCGTTCTTTACTTGTTTATGGGATTGCGCAGCGGGCCCTTGCACGACCCGTTTGCCGGTTCAGACTCAGGACTCAGCCAATCCTGGCTGCTGTATTTCGCGGTACTGATGTTCCCCTCGATGTTGAAGGCTACCCTGACCTACAGTGATTCTTATCAGGCATCGTGGATCTACTACGCGACCCCGGCGGACCGAACGCAGCTCGTTCTGTGCTCCAAGAACTTTGTGATGGCTTATTTTGTTGTTCCCTACCTGGTATTCATCGGGGTCGTTTTCTTGTACTTCTTCAGAAATGTGGGGCACGTCCTTTTGCTCCTTAGCGTTCTGGCGCTGTTGTCTCACTTCTTCCTGCAAATGACCGTGTTTTTCCAACCCATGCTGCCCTTTTCTCAACCTCCTCGCAAGGGACAACGCTCAGGGAATGTCATGGTCGCGCTCATGTTAGGCCCTTTCGCTGCCATGGGACTGCTGTATGTTTTTTCAGTCTGGATCTATCGGAATCGGCCGTTGCTTCTGGCCGTTCTGGTCGGCATGGCCGTGGCTGCGTGGTTGTTGGAAAAAGCTCTCAAGCTGCGAATTCAGAACCGCACTCGATCCCTGGAATATCAGGACTAACGGCTCTCATCGGATGACCTTGAGCCAACTGCTCTGAGAACGTGAGAACAAGCCTCGATGGTCCCCGGTGATCGTGATCTGCTGAGTTGCCTCGTTCCAGCGAATCTGAGCAAGGCTGGACTTTCCCTTTTCATAATCGTACGTCGTGCCGTCATCCTGATATAAGTCGAAGCGCGCATCCGCCCCGGCAAACACGGTCAGTTCCACTTCTTTCTGATCTGCTTTCGTGTTGATAATGTCGTTGCCGATTGGAATGATGGAGCCAGCGCGCACGAATAAGGGCAGCACGTCCAGCGGCGCGTCCGCGGAAACACGCTGGCCGCCCGGGTATTTTTTGCCGGTCCAGTAATCGTACCAAGCTGTCCCCTTAGGGAGGTACACTTCGCGAGTCGCCTTTCCCTTTTCCACCACCGGCGCCACCAGGAATGCCGGGCCGAACATGTACTCGTCCTTGATATCACGAACTTCCGGGTCCTGGGGGAAATCCATAAACAACGCCCTCATGAAGGGAGCGCCACTCTCAGTTACTGAGTAGGCCAGCGAGTAGATATAGGGCATCAGGCGATAACGCAACTGCAGATACTTGACCAATGCTCTCTCCGCGGGCTCGGCGTAAGACCGAAGATCCTTGCCGGCGATTGATCCCTCCGCAAGGAACGTGGGAGCGAAGGCGCTAAACTGGAAGCTGCGCACCAGAAGTTCCGGGTCGTCCGATGCAGCGCCGCTGCCGGCGCCTCCGACGTCGGAAGACCAATAGGCCAAACCCGAAGCGGCCACGTTGAGTCCGAGGGGAACTTGCTGCCTGAGTCCCTCCCAGTCAGACGGGGGATGAGTTGATCGAAGAGAGGCGCCGTAGCGTTGGGATCCCAAATAAGCGGTGCCGGAGAGAATGAAGCAGCGATCCTTCAGATTCTGGCGGTGTACATCGTATACCGCTTTGGTTTGAAGGGAAGGAAAAAAGTTAAG
>Ga0187885_10002732_pt1 | contig 16722 bp, 12 predicted proteins | sample June2016WEW_20_1_3_FD_132970 | JGI IMG/M metagenome (GOLD analysis project Ga0187885, IMG submission 132970) | Peatland microbial communities from SPRUCE experiment site at the Marcell Experimental Forest, Minnesota, USA - June2016WEW_20_100 | ecosystem: Environmental > Terrestrial > Soil >... | reverse complement strand
CCCTGGCCGAAAACCACAAGGCGCAGCGCATGTTCGGTTATGCAGTTAAGGCAGAGGCCGTGCATGCCAGGTTGTATCAAATGGCACTGGAAGCCGTCATGCAGGGCAAGGATCTCACCGAAACGAGTTTTTATCTATGTCCTGTTTGCGGCCATATCGAGCTCGGCCAGCCGCCGGCCGCGTGTCCCATCTGCGGCGCAAAAGGCGAGAGGTTCCAGAAGGTCGCCGCCTGAAGCGGTTGTCACCTGCCGGCGTCCCGATTCGCAACTGTTTAAGCTCAACAAGGATATAGTGTTTTCAGATCAACTACGGAATTAGCCGCAAAGACTCGATGACTCTAAGAATCTCCAAGAAATCCTGTCGAGTCAAAAGACATTGGCTTCTGCGCCATTCATTGACGGAGCCTGGAGTCAAACGCGAGTCAATCAGCTCGACATCGGGGCAGCCGGGCACTGGGAGCGCGTTTGACTCCAGGCTCCGTCAATGAACGGCGGCGCGGAGCGCCGGCCCTTTCAGGGCTGCAGAAGCCGGCACCTTTTCGAGGCTCTTCGAGTCTTTGAGTCTTCGAGGTTGGTCCTGCCTTTCGATCATGCGATCCGAATCCCAGGAAAATGCTAAACAGTTACTACGATTAGGACGCCTGAACCGGACGCGGTTCTCGACGATGCGGCTTATCAGAGGAAGCGGACGGTGTCGACAGTCAGGGTGACGGCGCCGAAGTCCTCCTCAACCAGGCCCGACAGCACATAAGGGCGCGAGCGATTGAGCATGTGGCAGAAGCGCGCGTAGGTCTGCGGGAAAAATGTCGTCTCGTAGAGCGTGCTGGTATCCTCGAAACTGATGAATTCCATCGGTTCGTCTTTTTTGGTGGTCACGATCTTGCCGGTCACCCACCAGCCAACGGTAGTCACGCGCCGCCCCACGTGTTTGTGCAGATCGGTGCCGCGCACGTGCTTGAGCCGCGCCAGCGGCTCGCGATAGAGCGCCAGCGGATGCCGGCTGATCAGGAAATCGAGCGTCTCCAACTCGTGCTCGAGAACCGTCCGTGTGCTGTAGTGCGGCACGCGCGGAGGCTCGACCGCCGGGATATCCTCAAAGAGCGAGCGGGCCACGGCGCGCCGCGCCGCCTTGGTCTCGTGCCACGCGAGCATCTGCCAGATCATCTCCGGTCGCGTCGCTCCTCCCGCGATGCTGTCCATGGCGCCGGCCTTGATCAGGATTTTCACGTCGGCGGGATCGATGTCGGCGCGGGCGAGAAAATCCTCGACCGACGCAAAGCGCCGCTTCTTGCGCGCCTCCAGCAGCGCCTCCAGGCCTGCCGCTTTCAGCCCCTTCAGCTGCATCAGCCCGACACGCAGCGTCTTTTCTTTCCCCCAGTACTCCTTCCTGCTTTCATTCACGTCCGGCAACAGCACCGTGATCCCCATCCTGCGCGCTTCCGAAACGTAGGCGAACGGTGAGTAATATCCGCCCTGGTTGGTGAGCACCGCCGCGATGAACTCGGCCGGATAGTGCGCCCGCAGCCAGCACGACTTGTAGGAGACGAGCGCATACGATGCGGAGTGAGGCTTGCAGAAGGAATAGCCGGAAAAGCTGAGGATCATCTCCCATACCTGGTCGACGACTGCGCGCGACACGCCGCGCCGCGCCGCGCCCCGGTAAAACATCTCCTGGTAGTCCTCGAGCTTCTTGCCGGCGCGCTTCTTCGACAGAATCTTGCGCAGCAGGTCGGCGTCGCTGGCGCCGAAGCCTGCCATCGCCATGGCGATGCGCGAGACATCTTCCTGGTAGACCATGATGCCGTACGTTTCGCTGAGGACTTCGTCCATGATCGGGTGGAGCGGATCGTACGCGCCGCCGCGCAAGCGCCGCACGTACTCGCGGATGTACTTGTTGGCCGCGGGACGGATGATCGAGCTGTGGATCACGAGATGGTCAAAATCACCGACGCAGCATTTCTGCTGCAGCTGCCGCATCGCCGGCGACTCGACGTAGAACACGCCCACCGTGTCCCCCTTGCGGATCAGTTCTTGTGTCGTGGGATCCGCTGTGGGGTCCCAGGCAGAGTAATCGATCGCGATCCCGTAATTTTCTTCGACCGCCGCCAGCGCGTCGCGAATGACCGCCAGGGAGCGGTTCCCCAAAAGATCGATTTTCACCAGCCCCGCATCTTCCGCCTGATCTTTTTCCCACTGGATGATCTGAACCCCTTTGGGCGCGCGTTCGACAGGGACGTGCCGGTCGATCCGGTCGGGAACGATCACCACTCCGCCGCAATGCACCGACATGTTGCGCGGATATCCGTCCAGCTTCACGGCCCAATGGACGATCTCCGGCCACGGATCCTTCAGGTTCATGTCCTTGTACACGGGATCGTTCGTCACCAAATCGGGCAAATGGCGGATCGACCAGTAATAACCCATGCGCTCGGTCACGCTCTTGATTTCGGCATCGGGCAGGCCGTACACCTTGGCCACTTCGCGCACGGCCGCGCGTGCGCGAAAGCCCACGTGATTGGAGATCATCGCGGTCCGCTCCTCGCCGTACTTGCGGAAGACGTAGTCCAGGATGTTGTCGCGCTCGTCCCAGGGGAAGTCAACGTCGATGTCGGGAGGATCCGCGCGCCCTTCGTTGAGGAAGCGCTCGAAGAACAGGTTGTGTGTGACCGGCTCGACATGGGTGATGCCCAGGCAGTAGGAGACGATGCTGGCGGCGGCCGATCCTCGGCCGCACGTGCGCGCCGACTGCTGCACGATGTCGCGTACGACCAGAAAATACGGCGCGAAGCCTTTGGCGCGGATGATCTCCAGCTCGCGCTCCAGCCGCTTTACCACCGGCTCCGACAACTCACCGTAGCGCGTCTCGGCGCCGCGATAGCACGCTTCGCGCAGATATTCGAAGGCATCGGATCCGTCGGGCGTTTCGAAGTCCGGGAAGGTCGGTTTGCCGATGTCGAGGTCCGCGGCGCATTGCTCCGCGATCCGCAGGCCGTTCTCCAATGCTGCGCTCAGGTGCGGGTAGCGGCGCGACATCACGTCCGGCGGCTTCAGCCAGCGATCTTCGGTCGCCAGCTCCTCCTTGGGGATGCGCGACAGGCAGGTGTTCAGGTCGATGGCACGCAGGAGGCGGTGCATCGGAAAGTCGGTCGGATCGACAAAATAAACATCGTTGGTCGCCGTCACCGGGATTCCGCTCGCACGCGAAAACCGGAGCAGCGCGGGTTCCGCTGCGGGATCGTTCAGCTCGACGTAAAGCCTCCCCGTGCCGTTCTGCCGGCCAAGCGCCTCTAGCAATTCGAGCTGATCGCTGAGGACGAAAAGATGCTCCCGATCCGCCAGCAACGCCCGGCTCAGGCTGAATCCCGGATCGAGGTGAATGCGCGAAATGAGCCGGCACAAGGTCGCATACCCTTCGCGGTTGCACACGAGGACGGCCGCACGCTCGCCGTTGGCTTGCAACTCGGCGCCCACGATCGGCCGCAGGCCGCGTTCGGCCGCGCACTGCAGGAACCAGACCAGCCCGTGGAGGCCGTTGATGTCGGTCAGCGCCAGCGCGCGCATGCCGCGATCCAGCGCCGCAGCGACAAGGCTTTCGATCTTGCTGGCACCCCTGCAGAACGAGTAATTCGAGTGCACGTGCAAATGGACGAAGTCGGTCATCTGTTCCTCAATTCGAGATTCGAGATTCGAGATTCGAGATTCGAGATTCGAGATTTGAAATTGGAGATTGCCACTCTAGATACGCCGCGAGATTTCGTTGACGCAATGAGTCAGACAAACTGGAACGTATAGCCGACATTCCATCGCCAACCCCCGTGCGCGCGGAGATTTCAAGAGGCGCAGCCCCTTGGCTAGAATTTCAATCTCGAATCTGCCTGATTACTGTTCCATAACGGCTCTTAAGTTGATCAAGCGCGGCTTCCAGGCGGGCTCGTCGCTGCGTCGCCGGATCGGCGAACAGATCCAGCTGCGCCGGGCCGCTGCTCAGCTCGGTCAGGCGCAGATGCAGGCTACGCACGCGTGTGCGCCGCGTCAGGATGTGTTCGAGCATGCGTCCGGCGCGCGCCGCCAACCCTGACGTCGATTGCAGCGGCGGAACCAGCTTCGCCCTGCCCGCGGCCTCACGGTAGTCCGAGTACCGGACACGCACCTCCATGCGTCCGGCGCGCTGCTTCTGCGCCCGCAGCCGCTCCCCCGCGTGCTCGCACAACCCGACGAGCGCGCCTTTCAACAGATCCCAGTCGTTGCTGTCCTCGGCCAGTATGATTTCTTCCTCCGCTGCCGGGACGGCGCGCGGCGGGTACACCGGGGTGTCGTCGATACCTTGCGCGCGCTGGTGAAGCACGAAGCCGAGGTGGCCGAAGGCGAGCATCAGGTGCTCCCGCTTCATGGCGGCCAGTTCGCGAATGATCCGAATGTTGAGCTCGCGCAGCTGCTCCTCCGTTTTCGGCCCCACTCCGGGCAGCAGCGGCGCCGGCAGCGGCGCCAGGAAAGCGGACTCGTTCCCCGTCGGGACATCCTGCAGTCCGACCGGTTCGGTCACCACGGCAGCAATCCGGCTGACCATCTTGTTGGAAGCGACCCCGAGAGAAGCGTCGAGGTGCAGCTGCTGCCGGATCTCCTTCTGCGCGCGCCAGGCCGCATCCCGTGGCGGACCGAAAATGCGTCCTGTGCCCGTCATGTCGAGATAGGCTTGGCCGTAGCCCGCGGGCTCCAGCACTGGCGAAAAGCCTTCCAGGACCCGGCTGAGAGCGCGCGACGCCCGCGCGTAGAGAGGCTCGTTCGGCGGCAGCACCACCAGGTCGCGGCAGCGGCGCAGTGCGCGCGCCAGGATCATCCCTTTGCGGATGCCCGCCTGCTGCGCTTCCGGCGACAAGGCCGTCACAATCGATCGTGACGGGCCGACCGGCGCCACTACGACCGGACGGCGCCGCAACTCCGGGTGCACCACCCGCTCCACCGCGACCGCGAAGGCGGCAATGTCAATGTGGATGATTTCGCGTTCCATGGCAAGCAATTCGAGATTCGAAATTCGAGATTCGAGATTGCAATCTCGAATCTCGAATTTCGAATCGATTCTGTCTCCCGTTCCTTTAGTGCAGTCCCCGCACGAATTCCACCTCAAACCAATAGTTCGAGCAGCATGCGGGCATTGATTACGGCCTGGCCGCGCCACGGGTTGTTCATCAGTACCAGCACCCGCTCGCTCTCCTGCTCCAGACGCCGGATCTCCGGCACCGCCGCTGCCAGCTCCGCCCGGCTGTACAGGTAGTCGTGACGCGCCGATCCGTCGTCCTTGATCCAGCGCGACCGGTTCCGCCCCTGGAACCGCGCATACACCACCCCTGCCGTCGCGCAATAAAATGTCTTCTCCGTCAAACCGTCGCCGCCGTCAATGCACGCCAGCGCGATGCGCTCTGCCGCCAGATGGCGGGCGGCCCGCGGCGTCAGCCAGTCGGGGCAGCCGAAATCCGCGATCAGGGGCAGATCGGCTAGAGCATCCCGCAGCCGGCACAAGCGCTGGAAATTGTCGCGAATAAAGCCGAAGCCAGGCCCGAACTGCGCAACAACGCCAGCCAATTGAGCCCCTTCTTTGAGCGGCCAGAGCGCCGCAACGAATCGCCGGGCCAGCGCTTGACAGTCATCCTGTTCTTCCACCAGCCGGAATGGCACCCGAAACACAAACTGCAGCGCCGTGCTGGATTCCTGGATAAGTTGCTGAATCGCGGACACTTCCGGCACACGGTAGTACGTGAAGGTCAGCTCGCAACAACCGAAATTCCGGGCGTAGTAGCGCAGCCACAAGGCCGGATCCAGGGTCGACGGGTAAAATACCCGCACCCAATCACGATGCTGAAATCCGCTGGTTCCAACCAGAATCATGGTTACAAAATAGGTGAATAAAAGGTGAAAGTCAACACCCAGAATGATTTTGATCTCGCCGCGCGTAGAAAATCGGTGACAGGCACTCATTTCCCCAATTTATCCATGGTGCCGGCAAAGTTGCAGGACTAGCGATGAAATTGGGGAAATGAGTGCCTGTCACCGATTTTCTGTTGTATTATCAGGCGGTTTTGCGGATAGGAGAGGACTGATGAGACTGGACAAATTCGAAATGGAGCGTCTGCAATCCACCTGGGAGAACCGGGTCAAATACAATCTCTCGGAAAGCAGCGTTCACCCCATGTCCCCGCGGGAACTGGTGCCGGACCCGGAATTTCTAGAAAGACTCATGGACGCGCCGTTGATCTACAACCAGAGTAACGGCACCGACGAATTGCGTTCCGCCATCGCCGCGTTCTACCCCGGCGCGACGCTGGATCACGTCGAAGTGACCAACGGCGGCAGCGAGGCCAACTTCGTTTCGATTTATTCCATGCTCGAACCCGGGGACGAGGTGGTCATCATCCTCCCCAACTACCAGCAAATCTGGGGTTTGATCAACAGCTTCGGCATGGCGGTCAAGCCGGTTCGGCTGCACGAAGAGCTCGCCTGGGCGCCCGACCTCGCCGAACTCGAAGCCGCCGTGTCGCCGCGCACGCGCATGATCGTGGTGTGCAATCCCAATAATCCTACCGGCGCAATCCTGACCGCCGGAGAAATGGACGCCATGGTGCGCATGGCTTCCAAATGCGGAGCATGGATTCTGGCGGACGAGATCTACCAGGGATCGGAAAGAAGCGGGCTGACGACGCCGACATTTTGGGGCAAGTACGACCGGGTGATCATCACGAACGGCTTGTCGAAGGCCTACGGACTTCCCGGCCTGCGCATCGGCTGGATTGTCGCCCCGAAAGACATCATTGCGAAAACCTGGTCCTATCACGACTACACCTCGATCGCTCCGGGAACGCTCAGCGATACGCTGGCCTGTATTGCATTCACACCGGCAGGACGAGCACGCTGCCTGGAACGCACCCGGGACATCTGCCGCAAAAACTTCCCGCTGTTCCGGTCGTGGATGGAAAGTCACGGCTCCTTGTTACGCATGGTGGAGCCCAAGGCGGGCGCGATCGCGTACGTGCGCTACGACCTGCCGGTCAATTCGACCACGATCGTGGAACGCCTGCTCAAGGAAAAAAGCGTTCTGGTCGTGCCGGGCGATCATTTCGGCATGGATCAATATCTGCGCATAGGATACGGCCCTCCTCCGGACTATCTGCGGCAGGGACTCGATCTCGTGCGCGAAGTCATAGAGGAAATTCGGAGAGAAATGCGGTGACAGGCACCTCATTTCCGAATTCAGAGTCTCAGAAAACGTTCGATTTTTCCGGGAAATGAGGTGCCTGTCACCGCATTTCTAGGCGGAGAAAATGGCTGAAGAACTGCAGCAAACCAATATTGCGCTATTGGGTTTTGGCCATGTGGGGCGTGCGTTTATGCGTCTCCTGCAGCATCGCCGGACCTGGATGCGCAGAGAGTTCGGCCTGGAATGGAAGGTCACGGGAATCGCCACACTGAACCACGGAATGGCAATCGATCCCAACGGGCTGCCCGTGCCGAAGATCCTGCGCGCCGGGAAACGCGATTTCAGCCTTGATCGCTATCATAACGGCCCTGCCTGCTACTCGACAACGGATTTCATCCGCCAATGCGGTGCGGACGTGCTCTTTGAGACGACCGTGTTCGCGCTCGACGGCGAGCCTTCTGCAACCTACATGCGCGAGGCGCTGCGAGCCGGGCTTCACGTAGTGACCGCCAACAAGGCTCCTGTGGCCGCGCACTTCAGGCAGTTGACGCGATTGGCGCGCCAACGAGGCGTGCGTTTCCTCTACGAAGCCACCGTCATGGATGGAGCGCCGGTATTCAACTTGGTCAGGCAAACACTGCCGGCGACGCGCATTCGCTCGCTCCACGGCATTCTGAACAGCACGACCAATTACATCCTCACGCAGATGGAGCAAGGAGCTTCGTTCGATGCGGCGCTTCGTTATGTTCAAAAGCAAGGGATCGCCGAAGCCGACCCATCCCTGGATATCGATGGCTGGGATGCCGCGACCAAGCTCTCGATTCTCATCCAGTCTTTGATGGGGGGTGCCGCCAAACCCGAGGATATCCAACGCACGGGCATCTCGGAGGACACCGGAAAGCTGGTGCGTGCAGCCGTCCGCCGCGACAGGCGCATTCGCCTGGTCGCGCGGGCGTACCGGAAAGGCGGGAAGATCATCGGCAAGGTCGAGCCTGAAGACCTGGAAATCTTCGATCCGCTGGCCTCGATCCGCGGGCTCAGCAACATCCTCATCCTCAATACGGACACGATGCGCGAGCTGGCGATCGTCGAAAACAATCCAAGCGTCGAGCAGACCGCCTTTGCGCTCTTTGCGGACCTGGTAACGCTGCTGCGCCGGCCGCAGTAACGAATTTCGGGGACAGGCACCATAACCTCGAAACCCCATCAGATCCCATTTCAGCCTGTCTGGAATAATTTTGAGATTATGCCTGTCCCCAAAACTGTAACTGTTTAACCCTCTTCAGCGGCCGCATCAAAAACAGCCACAGATTTCACAGATTCCACTGATTATTCTGTGGAATCTGTGAAATCTGTGGCTGCCTTTGAATGTGCCTAAACAGTTTCCGGAAACTCAGATTCCCCAACCGCCGCTCAAATGGACGTTGGTGCCATTGATGTACGCGGCTTCTTCCGACAGCAGATAACACACCACGGATACGGCGTCCTGAGGGCTGCCGGTGTGTCCAGCCGGGATGTTCTTTGTCAATTGGGCGAACTCCTCCTGAGGTGCCCCGCCGGTTTCGATAAAGCCTGGCGAGATCGAGTTCACGGTGATGCCGTGCGGTGCGAGCATCTTCGCGAGCGATCGCGTCAGGATCAGCACACCTACCTTGGCGATGTAGTGCGCGGTGATGAATGGCTGCCCGACGAGCTGGTCGGCCTTGGCGATGCTGAAATTGATGATGCGGCCCCATTTGCGCGCGATCATGCCGGGCGCCGCCGCGCGGCTGAGGTAAAACACGGGGTGGAGATTGTCATCGAACATGGCGTGCCAGTCCTGGTTGCTCTCCTCGAGCACCGGACGACGGTGATAGGAGCCGGCACAGTTGATGAGGGCGTCGATGCGACCGAATCCGGCCTCCGTGCGCCGCACCAGTTCTTCCGCGGAAGCTGGGTCGGAGAGGTCGGCGTGCAGTACAAGAACACCTGCCGCTGTCCCCTTCAATTCGGATTCCAGGGATTTCGCCTGTTCCCGGCTTGTCCGGTAAGAGGTGGCCACAGCCCACCCGCGATGTGCCAGCGCGACCGCCACGGCGCGGCCGATGCCGCGCGCTCCTCCGGTGATCAAAGCGACTCGTGGTTCCATGCGACGACAAAGTAGCACGAAATGGTTTCCGAGGCTACGCATTCTCCCAGCAGCTGCATTGATGAAATCTCAAATCTGGAGTAAAACAGGCCCGGCAGATGGGTTTCGATCAAAACATGCATCTTATCCGACTGATCCTATACGAGGGAATGTTATGCCTCAGCCGAGTGCGGTGCAGCAACGAGAGCGCGGCATCTTTGTTTATCCGGCAGGTGGATGGCGAAGGGCAATGTTCAAGCTCCCGCTCATTGCTTGGCGCCTGGGACTCGAACCGCTGATGCGCCCGATGCGTCTTATCGTGCTTACTACCAGAGGGCGCAAATCCGGAAGACCGCGTCGCACGATGCTCGAACACACTTATCTCAACGGCCACGTCTACATCGCTCCTGGGTGGGGAACCAAAACACAGTGGTACATGAATGTACTGGCTGAGCCACGCGTCACAGTGCAGCGCAATGGCAAGACCTGTGGCGCAAATGCAAGTCTGGTGACCGATGACGGCGAGTTGACGGCACTCTATCAGCATGGAAGCAAGAGCCCCGTCTGGAGACAGTACCTCGAGTCATGGGGAATCGAAGACACACTAGAAGATTTCTTAGCCAAAAAGGATCGCATACCCACGCTCCGTCTTGATGTGCTGTCGGAGCGGCCGCCAATGCCACCGCTACGAGTGGACCTGTGGTGGGTTTGGATTGCGATTGTGATTGTCGGCTTATTCCTCTGGAAGGCATGACCCGGGCGGGAGCATGTCCATCGCATGGACATCTCGGAGAACAATGCACATCTGGTGGGTGCAGTCGTCCGCCCCTTCAATTCGGAGTCCAGGGATTTCGCCTGCTCCTGGCTCCTCCGGTAAGAGCCGGCCACGGCCCACCCGCGATGTGCGAGCGCGACCGGCAATCAGTCTCAAGCGTGCGTTGCACAGTTTATTCCTGGGCAGATTTCACTTTGATTGAGTCTTTGATATTATCCGGATATGTTCAGAGCGAGATTCAAAAGAGAAATACTTGCTGAATTTCTGCCTCCTGCGCGTTCGAACAGAAGGCAAAAAGCAATCATCTTGTGCGACGGCATGCCTTCGGTTCCCAGGAAGCAGCCTCTCATGAACTTTCTTTCGCGAAAAGGATACTGGGTTTTCTATCCCCGATACCGGGGCGCATGGGAAAGCGATGGAATATTTCTCAGACGTTCCCCTCACGAGGATATACTCGATGTTATCAGCGAGCTTCCAAGAGGAGTAAGAGACATCGCATTTGGTCAGAAGTTTTCTTTGTCACCGGATGCAGTTTTTGTTATTGGAGGAAGTTTCGGAGGAGCGGCAGCCATACTTTGCTCACTCGATCCCAGAGTGAAAAAGGTTATTGCGAATTGTCCGGTGGTTGATTGGTCTATTTTGCCGGCAGAAGAAAAAGCCGAGACCTCCAATAATAGTTATGCCGCCTATGTACGACAGGCTTTCGGCAACTGTTATCGGCTCTCGCAGAGAGAATGGGTTAAATTATATTCAGGTAATTTTTATAACCCCATGCGACACATCCAAGAGATCATTCCTTCCAAGGTCATGATCTTTCACGCTAAAGATGATCCGTATATTCCCTGGCGATCGGTAAACCGATTCGCAAAACAGACGGGATCAAAAATAAAAATGCTGGCGCGCGGCGGCCACCTCAGAACGGAGGACATAGTTCAAAAACACTGGCCCCAGATAAAAAAGTTTTTCGAATCCTAGCTCGCATATGTTCTCCAGAAAGCGGCCGCAGGCGCGGATGCTAACATGAAACGGCTGGAAAACCTGAGATCCGCGCCGAGATCCAAAAGATAGGGTGGAAGGGCCGGCTTGCCACGCCAGAATTCGTTTATGTGGCTATGCATTCTCCCCGCATGCGGGGCAAAATGGTTTACACTAGAGATGGAGGAAGATTCGCTTGCGTGCTCTGCTGCTGTTTTTATCCCGACAGGAATCCTTCAAGAACTTCATGCTTCGTTTTAAGATCTTTCGCCGGACCGCGTGGCGCTTCGTCGCCGGCGAAAAAATCGAGGATGCGATTCGGGCGGCCCGCGAATTGCAGCTTCAAGGGATCAGAACCACGATGGATCTTCTCGGCGAGAACACACATTCCGAGGAAGATGCTTTGCGCGTGGCGGAGGAAATCATCGGCTTGCTGGATCGGGCACACGCCGAGAAGGTCGACTGCAACGTGTCCGTCAAGCCGACGCAGGTCGGCCTGGATCTGGGGACGGACTTTTGCCGGCAGAACCTGCTGCGAATCGTGCGCCACGCAGCTGGCCTCGGCGGTTTCATCCGAATCGACATGGAGGACAGCAGCACCACGCAGCGCACCCTGGACATCGTGTGCGGCGTCCATGATTCCTGCGAAAACGTGGGTACGGTCATCCAGGCATACCTCTATCGGAGCGAGAAGGACGTGCGCCTGCTGATCGAAAAAGGCATCGGCATCCGGCTGTGCAAGGGGGCTTATCTGGAACCCGCTTCCGTAGCCTTCAAGAAGAAGCGCGATACCGATGCAAACTACGTCAAGCTGATGCAGCTGTTGCTCGAGAGCGGTGCTTACCACGGCATCGCCACTCATGACGAGGCCATGATCGACGCCACGAAGCAGTTCGCGCGCGCGCGAAACATTCCTGTGGATCGATTCGAATTTCAAATGCTCTATGGGATTCGGCGAGACCTGCAGATGCAGCTCGCGCACGAGGAATACCGCATGCGCACCTACATACCGTATGGCGCGCGCTGGTTTCCCTACTTCATGCGCCGCCTGGCCGAGCGGCCGGCCAACGTGATGTTCATAGCCCGCAATCTTCTCAAGAAGTAAGCCAGGTGGAGGTGCTTTTTTATAGGCTGATGATGTGGGCGCCGTACTGCGGCGCAAGCTCGCGGATGTCTTCGCGGCACGTGAAGAGTATCAACTGGCGCCGGCTCGTCTCCTGCTGGAGGATGCGGAAAGCGGCGCACATCCTTTCGCCGTCATAGGCCGTAAAAGGCTCGTCAAGGAGGCAGGGGCAGGGCTCCTGGGCGTTTCCCAGAAGATCGAGAACTCCAAAACGCACGGCAAAATAGAGCTGGTCCTGGGTCCCGCGGCTCAGACTCTCCGCGGGATGCAGTTCAGCAGTGCTCTTTTCACGCGCCTGCACCCTGAAATCCGGATCGATTTTTACCTCTTCGTACCGGTCCGGACAGATCTGCAGAAACCGGTCCTCAACCGCCCGGTTCAACTGCGGCGCGCATACCTCCTGTTGGAGCCTCGCGAGGCTTTGGATTCCTTCCAGGGCAAGATTTAGCGCCTTGCGGTTCAAGGTCAATTGCTGAACTGCACGCTCGGCCCCGGCAAGATCCTCTTCGAGTTCGGCGGGCGAGCGGTAATTGTGGAACGCCTGCCTCACCCTTTCGACCAGGCCCGCGTACACTTCCTTTTTGCCCGCGAGCAGATCCGCGATGCGCCGCTCCTCCCGTTCCGTTTCTTCCACGGCAGGCAAATAGGGAAGATAGGGACGCGGCCGCGTCGATTCTTCATTCGGGCGAGGCTCCGCATTCTGGTCGCCGCGCAATGACTGCAGTTCCTCCAGCCGCGCGCGCCACTGCTCGAACGTGAAAGCCCCGCGCATGCGTTCGAACTCCCTCACGCGGGACGCCTTCTTCGCGCGGAGCTCGTGCAGCCGGAGGCAATCCTGGCAGCCTTTTCGAAATTCGTCGGGAGAATTGACGCTGCCCTCGGCAAGAACTGCTTGAATTGAGAAGCCAATCTGACTTGCGCGCGCCGCCACGCTGACTTCGTCCGCGCGCAGAGCGTCGCTATCTTGCGCTAGGCGCCGCTGGTTTGCCAGCAGTTCGGCATAGCGCCGCATGTTGGCTCTCAGAGTGTCGACGGGGGCTTTGAGATTGCCCGGCGCGCAGCTAATACCCGCTCTCGTCAGGCACTCCTTGAGGTGAGCAAAGATTTCGTCTGCATCCAATTGGAGGCGGGCGCACTGCTCTTCGGCTTCCTGGATACGGGGAGCCATGTCCACGAGCCTTTGCCGGTCCAGCGTTGCCTGCCTTGCCGCGGCAAGAAAATCCTCGATAGAGGAGAAGCCGGACTCGGTTGCGGCCCGCTGCAGTTCGTTCTGTGCCGACTGAGCCTGGTCAAGCAATCCTGTCAGCGTGCCCTCCACAGCTTCCAATGCGCGTTTTGACCGCTCCGCCGTGCGTCTTGATCTCAACGCCATGAGGCACAGTCCCGCGCAGAGGACGGCCAGGCCCGCGGCGGCGCCCAGGCCGTACTCGATCCGGAGCTGTTCGGCGAAGTCTACGGCTGCCGCGGCCAGGGCGCCAAGAAATGCCAGCAGGGCCAGCATGGCCTGCCGCTTCGCTATTCTCGTAGCGCGCGCGTGCTCTGCCTTCCCCTGGGCGACACTTTCAGCCAGAGCCATGCTTTGCTGCGTCGCGGCATGCTGTTCCTCCGCGGCCTGGCGTGCCTTGCGTTCCCAATCAATCTCGGCTTTTTGCAGGACGGGGCTCAGCGTCACGATCCTGTGCTCGAGGGCGTTGGCTTCGTCCATCAGGTTGTGCGCCGCGCGCTGGACCTCATCCCTCTGTCTCGACAGGCTCAAATAATGCACGAACCACTCGGTAATCTTCTCGGGTTCGACGCTCTCGTGCAGCACGCCGTAGGCAGCGAGCTTCCTCAATTCAGCCGCGCACTGTTCGCTTCGGGATTCCGCCTCCTGCTTTTGCAGGCGCAATTCCTCAAGGCGCCGGTCCGCGTTGTCTTTATCCGCCGCCAACCGGTTCAGCGCCTCCAGCTGATGCACCGGGAATTCGGGGTCGGCCCCGAGGGTTTGAATTTCATTTTCCAGGTTTAGGACATCGGTGTCGATTTCGAGGAGCGTGCGCACCTGGAGTTGCGCTTCCCGGAACCGCGCCTCCAGAACGGCACGCGCGGCCGCGAGCAGGTCACGCTCGAGCCTTTTAATCTCGCTCCCCAGCTCCTGCCTCTCATGGATCCATGCCTGACATTGGCCGCGGCGCGCATCCAGCTCCACTTTTTCCTCCTGGAGCGCCTGGAGGCGGTCGAGAGCCTGCTTGTATGGCTTTGTGGGCGCCCGCTCTGACCCGATGGCTTCGAGAGCCTCCTCGAGCTTGACGACACTCAGGCGGACCGAGAGCTTCTCGTCTCCCGATTGAGCCAGATTGGCAATTCGATCCCGCAAAGAATCACGGTGCGACAACACGGCCGTTTCAGTTTCCCGGATCACCGCAACCGACTCGAACAGCTCCTTGGACAATCCGAGATGCGTGGCAGCGAAGAGCAGATCGCCGTTGCGTTGGGCTTCGTACTGGCGCGAAATATCCTCGCCGCCCGAGGTGCGGACTTCAAATCTGCTCTCCTCCCGGCCGAACGTCCGATACAGCTCCAGCTCGCGTCCGCTCGCGAGCTCGCACCAGAGTGTGCCTCCGTAGTCCGGCGCGCGCCATGGTTTGTACTGCTCGACCCAGGCGTCGAGGCGGCGCTGCGCCTTGACATCCGGGCGCAGCTGGCCGTAGAGCAGCGCCATCAAAAAGCGCTGAAGAGTGGACTTGCCGCCCTCGTTGGCGGCAAAAACCACGTTCAGGCCGCGCGCAAACGATAGCGGCAGATCGGCCAATTTGCCAAAACCCAGAATGTGGCAGCGGAGCAGGTTCACCGGACGCGCACCTCCCGGCCCAGCAGCGCCTGCACTCCGTACAGGCGTGCGCGCTCCAGCGCAGGACGTTCTACTGCCTGTGCAGAGTGAATCTGCTGGTTTAAGGTGCGCGCAAAGTACCCGCACAACGTGCGTTCGCGAGCCAGAGCGTCAAAATCGACGGCAGGCAAAGTTCGGTCGTCCCACGCGATGTGCAGCGTCTCACCGGCCAGCCGTTCTTCCATTTCAGGGATCGAGAGGTCCAGCTTCGGATCGAGCGCCCCTTCCAACCGCACGCGGAGGATGGTGTTCTCATTGAATGCGCAGTGCCGTTGCCGGAGGATGGCGTCAAGGACCTGCTCGCGGCTCGTGTACCCGTCACAATCCAGGGTGAGTGTGACCAGCGGATACTGGCTCGACGGGCACGATTTCACAGAAACCACGCCGTCGGCAATTTCTCCGAGCAAGTAACCGCAGGTTCCTTCTTCGTCCCATGCCCTCCCTTCGGGTATGCCGGAGTACCAGACCTGTGTCGAGTCAAGCGGGTTCAACACAGGCCGCTGTTGATGGTAGTGGCCAAGGGCGCAGTAGAGCACGTTCTTTCCCGCGATTTCGTCGACGTTGAATGGACCATGAACCGACTTCCCTGCGGGCACGCCGCTGAGGTCGGAACCATGCGCCAGCACGAGATTCCATGCGCCTTCCGGAAGCACGGGCAGCTTCTGGAAAAGCGGTTCCTGGAGTTGCGAGCGAGTGAATCCGTAGCCGGTGACGCGCACGCCGGCGTCCGGCAGATCGATCGAGCGAAACTCCTCTTCCCGGAAAATGTGGACATTCGCCGGCCAGGCCTCCACGCAATAGGGCGAATCCTGAAGGCAAGGATCGTGATTGCCGGGTGCGACAAAAACCGGGATGGGGGCCAGATTCTCGAATTGTTGCTTCAAAAACTCGACCGTATCCGGAGTGACGTGGTCGTGCTCAAATAAATCGCCGGCTATCAGGACTAGGTCTACGGCCTGTTTGCGCGCGTCTTCCAGGATGCGCCGAAAAGTTCCGCGAATCGCCTCGCGTTTCCGGGCGCCGAGCCGCGACGGGAAGCCGGCACCCGTGAAGCTCGTGTCAAGATGGATGTCGGAGGTGTGAATGAAGCGGATCGGTTCCATTCTCGCTCGCGAAAACTACCAGGAAATTTTAACCTCTTGGCGCTTACCCTGCTTGAGGTCGTCGATCTTCACGTAACCGTTCTGTTTGACGAACAGATATAGATCACGGGTGATTTCAACGTCCATTTTGCAGTACTCGACCACCTTTTGCCGATCACCGTCACGCCACCATTTGACAGAATCCGTCCCGGAACCCGTCTTTCCGCGCCCCAGCGTGGCTTGGGCCACGGAATCAAGCTTAACGCGAAATCCCAGCCGCTTGCTAAGCAGCGCCAGCATGTCCGTACTCTTACGGTAGAGTGCATCCACCGACCCATAGGCGCTCAGCACCTTAAAGTCGAAATTCTCGCCGTTGAAGGTGACGATCGGCTCGAATTTCCCCGCCTCCGCGAGCAGCCGCGGCGTATCCTCCTCGTACCAGACACGCAGGCCATTGGGCTCGTCCCACGTGACCACAACGGCTACCTTGAACTTGTGCACGGCTGTCCAGCCGCCCGCGACCTCATCGCTGAGGTATTGGGTTTCAACATCCAGAACCAGAGGGCCGCCGGCGGCCGGGCTAAAATCAAAAGTTAGATTCTT
>Ga0187885_10002721_pt1 | contig 16763 bp, 7 predicted proteins | sample June2016WEW_20_1_3_FD_132970 | JGI IMG/M metagenome (GOLD analysis project Ga0187885, IMG submission 132970) | Peatland microbial communities from SPRUCE experiment site at the Marcell Experimental Forest, Minnesota, USA - June2016WEW_20_100 | ecosystem: Environmental > Terrestrial > Soil >... | reverse complement strand
TAGAGCAACTGACCTTCTTTACCGCCCCGAAGAACATCTCCAGCAAATCGATGCAGTGGCCGCCCATGTCAATCAGCGAACCGCCGCCGCCCTGGGCCAGGTCCTGCCGCCAGGCGCCTTCCATCGGCGGGTACCAGCACGAAAGCTGGGCGCGACCGTAGACCGGCTGGCCAAGTTTCCCCTCCTGAATGAGCTTCAACGCCTTTTGATTCTGTGATTGAAAACGCATCATGAAACCGCAGCCTAACTGCACACCGGCGCGCTGGCAGGCGGCTATCATCTCATTGCTCTCTTGGACTGTCATCCCCAGAGGCTTCTCACACAGAACGTGCTTCCGGGCCTGCGCACACCTCAGCACCTGTTCGTGATGCCTGCTGGCCGGCGTAGCCAGGTAGACAGCGTCAATCCCCGCTGCGAGCAGCTCATCGATACTGCCCGAGGCTTCGGAATTAAACTGCCGGGCGACTTCGGCGTTGACTTTGGAATTGATGTCGAAGACCGCGACCAGCTCGGCGTTCTTGGCAGGAATAATTCCTTCGGGAATGGTTCGGCGGCGGGCAATTCCGCCGGATCCGATGACTCCCCACTTTGCCTTGGTGGTCATGATTTGCTCCCCTCATCTGGAAGAAAGTTTGTCGGGCTGCCGCAGGTCGGAAGCTGTGAGTTCGTCCCCCGCAAGTATCGCCGGATGCAAGGCGAGATTCATCATGGCAGCCGTGGTTTTCCTTCCTGGTCGATCGAAAGCGTGGTCACTTGCGGGTCAATCGGTCCGAGCGGTTCAATGACGAACTCCGGGTCTAACCCTTCCCAATTCATGTGCGTCTTGCCGTCGTTGCAGCGCAGCCGACGGTGGAAGGCGACCCGATTCTCCTGTGTTGTGCCAAAGGCGAACGGTCGGCACAGTACCACATCCCTATACACTCCGCAACGACTCCCGGCTCTGCGATCAGGAACGCAGACTACCCGGGAGGCAAAGCGTACGGCACCTGGTCGGGCAAATCCAGATAAGCGCCTGAAAAAGTCAGTCCCCGCTGAATCGGCAATCTGACCTCAAGGTCGTTGCTTTCGCCGGGCTTGGTCTCGGCGCCGAGGTCGATGAAGTAGCATCGGGTCATTCCCTTCTCCTGACGCCGGCCCGTTAAGAAGGGGTGAGCAGTCTTGGCTATGCCATTGACCTTGACCGTGATGGAACCGCGAGCCGGATCGCTGGTTGTCGAACTCGCAAGGCCGTCGGGCACCCAGTTCTCATCCGTGGACTTCGTCTCGTCCTTCAGCAGGAACACCAGATAGCCCTTGCTGTGATTCCAGGGTTCTCTGACCCAGACCGACTCCGGAATCGACTGGGTCAGGTTTGATTTCGCACTGGATGGATAATCGAATCGCGCCCGCAAGGTGGCGGCGTTGGCATCATGGTCCACAATACTCCAATCACCCACGTACCGCCGCCATTGCGGAGCTCGAGCGTCCTCGGGTTGGACATTGTCTGCTTTTGCGCCTGCCGAGGCCGGGGAGATCCAAAGAATTCGGACCTGCTTGGCGGGAACCGTCACCCGGAGCTTTCCGCCTTGGGGGTATTGGCCTGTATCCGGGCCTTGAAGCGTCATTCGGCCGGGATAGATTTCCTCCACCACGAACTTTTCTGTCGTTGGCGCAGCGAGTGCCAGCGTCAGTTCAGCGATCTGCTCGACGGCCCCGGGGTTGAGAAGGGAAACGTAGCCACGATCTCCGCGGAGGTGCGCGTAGCCCGTCAGGGACTCATCTCCGCCTCGCTCCACATCGTCAAAGCGGAACGTACGGTCGAAGAGTCTATCGCCTTCTTTCAGGTAATCTTTGTTGGCAATCGCCCACTTTTCCCACTTCTGGGTGAATTCAATGTCGCTTTCCGGAATGTCGTCAGGCGCGTCGTTAAAGGTCAATTGCGGCGCCATACTGATGGCACTCAGTAGTGCGTAACGGTAGCCGGCGAGGTCATGATGATGGGTCTCCATTCCGAAGTGATTGACGCAATTGAGCAGGCGGAACCACGGGCGAAGCAGACTCTCGTGCGCGAGACCGTACAGGTAATCGCGGTTCATTTCCGCATAAAGACGGTCGAGATGAATATCGGGCTCCACGGAAGGCTCGGTGTCGTAGCCGCCGCCGTGATGGCGGCTGTCGGCATAGCGCCCGTACTGCGGGTTGTCCAGGCCGCTGTCCGCCCCCAGAACCAGCCCCGGACTCGCTTCGTGCATTTCTTGATTGAGGCGAATCATGCGTTGTCCTTGCGCGTAGATCGAGTATTTGCCCGGAAGGTGCCCGTGATTGGGATTGTCACAGGGCCAGACCGTCCAGAAGTCAGCCCAGTGGAAGCCGCGCAGCTTGTACGTCCCAACGAGCTGAACAATCTGCTGGAAGTACTCCTCCGCTTCAGGTGAGAGCTTGCAGAGATATGGCTTGAAGTACGGCACCATGAATCCCCAACCGAATTCGGAGCCGAAATCGTTCCACCAACCGGTCCCGATCTCATTGCGGTCGGCGAGCTCCACCCAGCGCTTCTGCAAGTCCTGGGGCATGAGCAGCGCAAGATTGGTGGGCTCGTAGGTGTCCATGTAACGAACACCCATTTTGTGCGCTGTAGTGAAGAACCGCTCCGTCCACTCGGGCTGTTCGACCATCTCCTGCATGCCGAACTTGGCCGACCAGCCTTCCAGATAGATATCGGGCCATTCCTTGGGAATCGGCGAAACGTGCGCGTGGTATTCGATGACCCAATCGCGGACGCCGCGGTCGAATCGTTCCACCGGCTCACCGGCGTGGCGATAGACGCCCACTACAGCCTTGTCACTCGCAAAGGCTTTTCCCGGCCCGACATTCACGGCAGGATAATACGTGAGGGCGTCTCCCTGATGGTCCCAGTAAACGGTTTCGAGGCAAGTGAAAAAGCCGCCTTTCTCTTGCCGGAAAATCGGATAGGTGAGTTCCGGCCCGGCCATAAGATCGAGCAGGCGAGGCAACCCCAGGGACGACACGGTTACATCCAGCACTTGAAGGTCCACGCTGCCCTTATTCGTCAGCGTCAGCCACTTGTGGTAGAAGTGGTCCTCGCGCTTCAGCTCGTAATGGACAGAGACATCGGCGGTGGGTGAAGTCAGATCGAACCGCAGATGAGCGCTGTCGGCGCTTGACCCAGAGCTATCGACTCCCGCCAGCTTGAAATCGCGGGTCAGAAGATCTCCTGCCGAAGTTCGTATGCGGAAGGCCAGCGCGTTGGGCGTGGAAACACTCTCGCCCGTGACCAGGTTCGCGAGGCGGGTTTCCTTCAGTGCTCCGTCCGTGGAGACTTCCAAGCGCAAGAAACCGTTCTGAAGCGCTGCTGTCCCCCGGCGTGACGAATCCACGCTGCACGAGGCGCGGGTCCAGCGGCTTTCGGAAACAATCAGGGTGGGGGAGAGTGTGTCGGTAAAGATTCGAGTCTGCTGGGGCTCGATGACCAGCGCGCCTGCCAAATCGTAAGAGTTGTCGCTCCCCCATTCGTTGTAGTCCTTATGGGAGCGGTTGATCGTCACCAGCCGCCCTGAGGGCATCACGAACTGGAACGGAGCTTCTCGATAGGCTTCCAACTCGCACACGTAAATCCCCAGATCGTCTGGGGTGCGGCGCGACTCCGGGTCTGGGGGCTCTGTAAACAAAAGGCGCAGACGCTGGGTGGTGATAGGCGGGAAGGTATACCGCACGGAGGAGGTTTCTTGCCCCAGGACCTGCGCGTCGATATCCGTCCAATCCTCTCTGTCCCAATACTGGAGCCGCACCCACTGCTGGGTGCGCGCCATCGCCGGGCCGCGCACCATGCGACCGTCAAGGTACCGCACCACCACACTCGAGAGGGTTTGAGGCTCAGGCCATTCAACACCAAGGTCGGCCGGCAAATCCGCAGCCTTCACCGCCCAATAGGTGTGCAAACTGCCATCGATAGCCCGGGCTGGCTCGTGCTCGGCTACCACGCGGACGCTCGGCTCCCACGAGTGCGCCTTCGCCCCCATACCGGCTAGCGCCACGTTCTTGACCGGATTTGCAGCCCCCCATGCGGGCGGAATAGATGCAGCCAGCAGTCCGAAGATGAGAAGCAAAACGCCCTTTGAGTTGAAGCGGAGTCGCCCATTATCAGCACGCATAGTTCCTCCTCTCAGCCGTTATCCACGACATTGCTAACAGGCATAATAATTGCGGGACCAGGACTTGCTTTTTCGTGAGGGGTGCCCCTTTTGAACAGAATGGAAGCCTAGAAGCTATTTCGAAACCCTCCGTAGGGAAATCATGAGGCAGGCAATATGAAAAAACCCGTGATAGAAAGAAAGCGAGCGCTCGTAGCACACCACCCGTCGGCGGAAGTTGCCGGGCCAGGCGATCGTGCGTTACACCCTCCGCCGCCGACCGGAGCGCCGCAGCACCCGGCCGTCCTAGGTGGGGGGCTTTCAGCGAATGGACGGATGCGGCGCGATCAATTGGATCCGCGGTTGTGCCCGCCGTTCGCGTAACGCATCACTTATTCCGTTCGCGACGCGCGCCAGTTATCCTCCCGTCTCAGAACTCCAGGCGGCCCCGAATCTCGATCACCCGAGCCCCGCTCTTTTCCCCGCTGAAATAGCGATCCTGCTGGCCGCTAATTATTCCCGCCCCCGGTACATCAATGGTGCTGCTCGGGTTGCCAAAGTTCGGATGGTTGAAGAGGTCTCCGCACGTCCCCATGAGGTCAAAATGCAACCGTTCGGTGAGTCGGAAGCGCTTCCGAATGGTCAAATTATCCGTATTCAGGCCCGGTCCTTCCAAGATGTTAATGCCGGAATCGCCAAACCTTCCGATGTTGGCGGGATTTGAGCACGCCGGGTCAGAGTCGGGACAGCCGGGAATCTTGAAGGCGCTCGTATCGAACCAATGATTGATCGAGCGCTGGCCGGTAGGTAAATTGCCGTTGGCAATCCGGTCCGGCAGACCGCCAAAGGAATTGGTATTCGAGGGGTCGGTGGTGGAGAAGCAGGGCGAGAACCACTGACCGGTCTGGAGGAACATTATCCAGTTGGCCGTCCACCCGCCCACGACCTTGTCCACGATGCCCGGGGCCCCGGCGAGATAACGGCGTCCGCGTCCCACGGGAATATTCCAAGTGGCATTCACGACCACGCGATGGTGAGGCGTGACGTGGTCATGGTTCCAGAGCAGCGGCGCGTAAGGATTAAAATCCCCAAAGGCGCCGTTCTGAGGACCGTACAGAGTGCCGTACCCACTGGAGAGCATTTCGTAGTTGTCGAGATTGTCGGCCCAGGTCCAGAACGTGTCAAAGGACACCTGTCCCACCTTGCGCCGGGCTTCCAGCGTGAGCGAATTGTAGTTGGCGGCGAGGTCCCTCCGCAGCAGTTGGACGGACACGAACTGAGGGAGTGGCCGCCGATCAGAGGTAAAGGGAATGGTGCTGGGCTCGGGTTTGTCGGTCTCGGAGAAACCATTCAGCCCCCGCGTCCGGGAGCCGACGTACGACAACCGGAGACCGATATCCTTGACTTGGTGTTCAACGGTGGCATTGAATTGGTGGATCTTGCCGTCCTTCATGTCAAGCGGATAGCCGCCAACACCCTGGGAGGGAACCTCCGCGAGGCCGAGGTTGGACGGGAACGGGCTAGGGAAAGCAAAGAGCGCTTGGCCATCTTGGATTGTATTGGTGTAATTCTCGGCAATTGAGAATGGCCCGGACCCCTGCACGAGGGAGTAAACTCCGAGTCCCCGCGAGGTGTACATGCCGTACCCCCCTCGGATAACAGTTTTCTCCGTAATCAGATAGGCGGCGCCCAAGCGCGGAACAAAATTGGCCTTGGATGGGTTCGGCACCACCTGCCCCGTTACCACCTTGATCATGGGGTCATAGAGAGGGCTAATGTGGCTCAGGGCTGATTGCGGGACAACCACGGCGTCCTGCGTGGGGTCATAATTGTACTGAAGTCCGTCGTCATACCGGAACGAACCAAAATAATCCCAGCGAATGCCGTAGTCGAGCGTCAGCTTGCGGGTCACTTTGAACGTATCCGCGGCATATAAGCCCAATTCTTTGCCCGATTCCGTCCTCCCATACAGCGGGTTCACCCTCGTGCTGCCGAAGGGCAGTCCAAGCAGAAAATCGGCGTAGTCGTACCCGGTAAGGGAGCCGTTGAAAGAGAAGGAGCCGTAGCTGCCATCCGGAATGTCGGTGGTGTAAAACATGAAGGTCCTGAGTTCTCCACCAAACTTCATGACGTGCCGGCCTTTGGCCCAAGTCAGCGAATCGGAGACATTCCAGTTCTCCCAAAGCTCCGCAGCCTTCCCGTTTACACCTCCCACGGCGGTCTCAACGCTGGTAATGTCGTTAAAATACATGCTGGGAACTCCCTCGGCGGCCAAATTGCTGGGATTGACTCCCTGAAGGCCAATGGCCGAGACGACTTGGTCGCCGGTAGGCGGCTGGTAGCTATTCAGCTTGACTCCGTACACATCCCGGTCGCGGTTTCCTCCCAAGGTGAAGCTGTTGATCAAGTTGGGGGAGAATGTGTTCGTGTCAACGATGGCCCAGGAGTGGGATTGGCGCAGCTTCGTCCAATTGAGGTTCGGGTAGTTTCCATCGTTCAGTATATACCGCGGCCAGTAGCCGGAATATCGGCCGTAGATGAAATTCTTTTCAGAAATCTTGTGGTCGATGCGCGCGGAGAGAACGTCGGCACGGTACTGGTCCTCCGGGTAGGCGAAGAGCCAGCCAAAGTTGCTGATCAAGTTACCGGCTCCGCCCAGGTTGGCCGGAGGAATGTACGTGTTCTGGATCTTCAAGGCCAGCGGGCTGAGCATGCCAGGAGGAATAATGTTCCCGGGAAACGGTAACGGTTGGCCTGTTGGGCCTGTTGTGTACGGATTGGAGATTTGAATTGACGGGGAAGCGCTGAGCAAGTCGGAGAAGTCGCCGTTGCGCATTTTGTCTGTCGGCACGTTGTCCAGGAAAAACGTCTGTTCGTGCACCCGTTCGCCGTTCCACAAACCGTAAAAGAAGGTGCGATTCTTTCGGATGGGGCCCGACCCGCTCAGGTTGAACGTGTTGTAAATCACGTGGGGTTTCTGAGCCTCGAAGAACCCCCGCGCCCCCAAGGCGGAATTGCGGTCATAGTAAGAGGCTTCAGCGTGGTAGTCGTTGGTGCCGTGCTTGGTGATGGTGTCGAACATGCCGACACGGGAGTACTCGGCGCTGTTGTTCACCGCGTTGACCTTGACCTCCTCCACGTCCTCCATGTTCACCGTCTGAGTGTTGAGGTTTTCCTCCTTGACGCCGTCCATGGCCATGTGAATCTCCTGTCCGCCTTGACCGGCCATGGTGATGCCGAACTCGTTTCCCGCGTCCGTTTGAATTTGCGGCATGACCGCGATGACGGGGAGCGGGGAGGAGTAGGAATTGGCGGGCATGGGCGCGAGCCAGTACTGCTCGCCGGAAACCTCCCCGCCGATCTTCGCACCTTCGGTCTCGATCACTTGGGCCGCCCCGCTCACCGTGACCTGCGTGGTTGCTGCCCCCACCTTAAGGGTTAAATCCACGCGCTTGGTCTCATTGCCGGCCAAATGGACGTCGCTCACGACAATAGTCTCAAATCCCGTCATCACGACCCGCACGGTATAGGTCGCCTCCTTGAGGGCTGGAATCTCGTAATTGCCCTGCGCGTCAGTGGTGACGGTCCTTGCTATGATACCTGTTCCCTGTTCTTCAACGGTTACCCTGGCTTGCGGCACCACACCCCCCGAGGGGTCTGTCACTGTGCCCCGGAGCGTGGATAAGCTTCCCTGCCCCCAAAGGGCAACACAGAATATAAGGAGGGTTAAAATAAGCCAAGAGCACAGCTTGGCCACCTGAGAGAAACATCGTCTAAATTGTCCATTTAACATGTTGTCCTCCTCTGGCACTCAGACGGCAGGCGGGGGAAACGTCGCTTGCCTTTCCGAGCATCCGTTAACCGACCACCTCCGCACCATCGTCAATCGCAAACCGACTCGCGCGGACGAGTTGCTTTGGATATGCCCCTTACCCGACGTTGGGACCTCTGTACCATGGGTTCGTTTGGAATGTCAATAGGCCTGTCTTCATCCTAAGTTGGTTTCATAAAGATGCTAATATGTGCTCCTTCCCGAGACTCCTCGGTGGAGGAAGGGATGCGATCACCTCGACCCTTTCCGGAAGGTTCGGTGGATCGGTTGGACTAGGTCTTGCAAGGAGCCCGAAGCAAGGTCGAATTCCAACGCGTGAAGTGTGTGTGGCTGCGGGTGGAGCAGGGCAGTCGGCCAGAGCCAGATCGGAAGAGCCTTGAATGCGGGCCCAGCCGACGATGGAGGATTCGGGAGCGGAAGGGGTCAGTTGGGCCCGCTGAAAATGGCACCCTCGCTACCGGTAGCGGAGTTTGAACGTGCAGCGGTGAAGTTTCTGTAAGAGTTTCTCGTTCCACTGCATATATTGTTGCTTCTGTAGAAGGAGGAGACAGTGGTGGCGGGGACACTTGTACATCGTGCCGTCGGGGCGTTGTTTCCAGCGGTAGAGGGCGCTTCGGACGGAATCGTTGAGAAAGAGAAAAAACCGTAGGGCGCGGCAATGAAGGCCACGGGACGCAGGAGGGAGATCATGGGCATCAAGGCGTTTCACCGGAGCGAGAGGTCGAGCGTGTATCCACTCGCATTCTGCAGACTGCCGCGGCCTTGGAAAAGACTTGCGATTCTGGTCGCGTTGGTGGCGATCCTGCCGGGCAGGTGCGCGGCGGAGCACAATCCCTTATTGCCTCGCCCGCAGGAAATCCATTATGGAACCGGCGAGCTTTCATTACGGGGGCTGACCATTTGCTTTGCTTCGACGCCCGGCTCCGAAGACCGGTTTGCGGCCAGCGAGCTTTCGGATGCCCTCTCGGCGCGAGCGGAAGCTTCCATCCCCATTCGGGAAGGGGGCCGGTGCGAGCACGGAATTCTCCTCGAGCGCACGGGAGGCATCGACGCGCTGCCGGTTCCTGACGAGCATCCCGGGCCGGACTCGCGCGAGGCCTATTCGTTGAAGATCACCGCAGACAGCGCCACGGCCAGCGCACGCTCATCGGCGGGATTGTTTTATGCCGTCCAGACACTGAAACAGTTGGTGGAAGGGACGGAGGCTCAGGGAGTTTTGCCCGTTGTGGAGATTAAAGACTGGCCGGCGCTGGCCTATCGCGGGGTGATGGTGGACATGAGCCATGGCGCGCTGCCCACGGAAAAGGAAGTCGAGCGCCAGCTTGATTTTCTGGCCCACTGGAAAAACAACCAATATTACTTTTACAGCGAGGCAAGTATCGAGTTAACGGGATTTCCCCTCATCAATCCGGAAGGCCGGTTCTCGAAGGATGAGGTGCGAAGGATTATTTCTTACGGGCGCGAGCGGCACATCGACGTGGTCCCGTGTCTCGAGCTTTTCGGTCACCTCCACGATTTATTCCGAGTCGAGAAATACTCGGACCTCTCCGACTTGCCCCATGGCGTGGAGTTCGACCCTAGTAATCCGAAGGTGATGACGCTTCTCACCAACTGGGTCAGTCAGTTGGTACGGCTCTTCCCGAGCCCCTTCGTCCACATTGGATTTGACGAAACCTTTCAGATCGAAATCGCGGCCCAAGAGCATGGGTCCGCCTCCCAGCCCGCGCAGTTGTTCGTCCGGCAACTGAGCAATGTCGATAGTCTCTTTAAGCAGCATGGGAAAACGGTGATGGCTTGGGGTGACATCATGGTGAAGTATCCGGCGATTCTTTCTCAGCTTCCGCCCGGACTCATCGCGGTTGCCTGGGAGTATGATCCGGATTTCAAGTCGCACTACCAGCATTGGCTGGGACCGCTAGCCGCCCAACATGTTCCTCATATGATCGCTTCCGGCGTGACCTGCTGGAACCAGGTCATGCCCGATTATGCAAGGAGCTTCGATAATATCGATACTTTTCTGGCCGCCGGGCGCAAGTCAGGAGCGATGGGTTTGATCAATACCCTCTGGACCGACGCCGCTCAGAATCTGATGCGCACGGCTTGGCCGGGCTTAGCTTATGGCGCGGGGGCGGCTTGGCAGTCGGCTCCCATGGATCATCAAACCTTTTTCTCGGACTATGCACGGCTCATGTATGCTCCTTCGGTCGCGCCCGAAGTGACCGCCGCCCTGAAAGACCTCACTGAATCAGAACTCGACCTCCAGAAGGTGTTCGGTAGGGAAGATATGCTGGCCTTGTGGACGGACCCTTTTCTTCCGGCAACCCTCAAGCGAACCACCGAGCATCTCGCTGATCTGCACGAGATGCGACTGCAAGCCGAGGATGCCGAAGAGCATCTCGATGAAGCGTTATCGCGTGGAGGCGATCCCGTCACGCTCGGGAGCCTGTGGTTCGGCAGCCGGCTCCTCGACTACGCTGGACAAAGGTTTCAGACGGCGCCGGAACTGGTAGCGATGTGGCGACGCTTTGGACCCCGCCGCCCTAATGACGAACTGTGGTGGAACGAATGGGATTCACAAGTAACGTATCCAGACCATTCCCGTCTATTTGACTTAATGGACGCGATCACGGGCCTTCGATCCACATACCGGCGTGAGTGGCTTGCGGAATACACGCCTTACCGTATGGACACCGCGCTGGGACAATGGGATGCCGAATACCAATACTGGAGACGCTTGCAGCAGAGCTTGAAGCGATATTCGGAAGGCTCCCACGAAGGGGAGCCTCTGCCTTCACTGGAAGAGCTGGCGGAAGGACATTGAGGCAGAGGTTGCGGAGTTCAAGAATGTGGACGGCCGTATTTCCCCTGAAAACCCTCTGCTCCTGGCCGCTGTGAGTATAGTGAAGAACCGTACGCCGCACGAACCGAAACCCCTCCGGGTGGGGGACAAGTGAACGGGGCGGGAGGGCCTCCAACCGATCCTCGTTCCTACCGAAAGGCCATTACTGCGGAGACAGTCTCTACGATTCCGCGGCCCACTTGCCGAGTCCTTTGCGGCTGGCTCCGTTTTCTCATCCGGCGCATAATTGCAGGAAAAGCGCAGATTCACGCCTTGATGAAGATTTTCCTTTTGTACATCCAGAAGAGTAATAGCCAGGCAACCAGGAAGACCGAAAGGGCCGAAAAAAGCTCTCCGAAGGAACCGAGTTTCGCCGCAATCGGATCTGTAAAGACTCCGACGATTTTGCCAACCGGAATAATGCTCATGAACATGTAGATGAAAACGGCATTCATTCCAATCACTACAATCGGTAGCGTCCATTTCTTGTAGCCTCGAACGTCAATGAACCAGAGAAGGAAAGCGAACATGAGGCAGGCCCAACCAGCCGTCATGACCCCATAGGATGTCGTCCACATCTTCATAACCACCGGGATGAAAGGACTTAGAATCCATCCCAGTGTCACGCTTGAAACTCCCACCACCGCGATGATCTTGGCCTTAGCGCTCTTTGACCGCGAGCTCATCAGCAATTCACCAATAATCAAACCGAGGATTGTGGTGGAAACCGTAGGAATCGTTGAAAGGATGGTGCCCCATCCGTCCGGCGCATAGGGCCACACCTGCCAATGTTGCCGAAGTAAAAGCACGTCGACATAGTTCACCAGGTTGTGGTTGTGCCCGTAGGTCCCGGCGGGAATCCCGGGAGCAGGCACAAATGCCAAAAGGAGGGCGTAACCCACCAGGATCAGGGAAGCCACCGCAGCCTGAACGCGCACGGACTTCTTGGCAAGCAGGAAAGCCACCAGATAAGCAATGGCAATCGGTTGTAGCGCGCTGCTCAATTCAATGAGATACGGGTGACCCAGGAAGACAGATTCGCGTATGGAGCCAAGCAAGAAAAGAACCGTGGCGCGACTTACGGCGTGCCACATGATCTGACGTTCGCTTTGAGTCTTGGAGCGCTTCGCAACAGCGAACGGGATCGAAATTCCGACCATCAACATGAAAGACGGCCATATGCAATCGTAGAAGCGCAGGCCCTGCCACGGGGTATGGTTGAATTCATAAACGAGCAGGTTCAGGACGGCATTCTTTCCAAGGGCGTGGAGCGACCGCATGACTTCGTCCCCACCGGCAAGCCATAGCATAATGAGCCCGCGAAACGTGTCCAGCGAAACCAGCCGCTCCGTCGTTGGAGCAACGAGCGAGCCATCGCCTGCCATGGGCTTGCTCGCGGCAGGGGTCGCACTTTCTTTCCCAAAGTCCGAATCTGAAACGTTCATCGCCATATGCCCAGCCTCCTTCTCCCGACTATAGCGTTCCGCACGCCTGCATTATACGAATTTGCACTGCGATTTTATTTGACTCATTCCTGTGTCCCACGCTTCACGACATTTCAAATGAGCCGCATAAATGCCCTTCTACAAATCCTTGCGAACCTGGACTCAGCTTATGACCGAGGCAATCCGCCGGCCTGGCCGAGCTCCCGCCAGCGTTCTAGTCTGCCGCATTCAGTTTCCAAACATGCCTACCCCGCCCCGCAGGAATATGAATCACGAGCGGCTGGCGAGACAAGTCTGCCGCTTGCATCGTCGTTCCCAATTCCTTATCTGTGCTCAAACGGATGCTGCGGAGGCTTTCAAGCTTTTCGCGCAGCGGGTCCGAAAGCCACAACCGCCAGGAGGAAGGGTGCTTCTCGAAGAAAACGCAATAGGGACTTTCATAGTCAAAGGTCAACTGCCATCCCGTGTCCGTTACCGAAGAAACGATGGGGGTGTGGAGAATCCCGATGTAGTGATTCGCGCTGATGGTCTCGTATCCAGCGGGTAGCGCGTCGAGGAGACTTTCAACAAAATCCGGCCGAAGAGCGATGTCACGATCGTGAAAAACCACCATGACGGGTCCGTCCGGATGTTGAGGCTGCAGCTCGGAATGTAAAGCGTCCAGGCGGTCGTAACCAGTCGTAAAATGCGGTGAGATGCCGGTCATATCTAGCACCAACTGGCGATCCAGATAATAGTAGAAATCCGGTTCGGCATGGAAAAGCCCGAAACCCACGCGCGCTGCCAAACGGCCAGTGTTGTTGAATTCGGACTTCGACCAACCGCCATTACCGGGTCTCAGCTCGAGAGGCCGCTGACCGAAATCCTTTTCTATATCCTCAAGCCCTTGCTCCATGTGGAACAGTTGCACGACAGCGGGAACTTCCGTACCACGCCGGTGGTCCGCAAATTCTGAGTACCAGCCATCCGCGGAGGCTTCCCCCTTCAAGTCCGCAGTCCACCATGATCCGGGCGGGGACTCCAGATTCGGGTCCATGTGGGTCCATCCGTGGCTCTCAATTTGGAGGACCCCAGCAGCAACAGCATCCAGAAGACCTCTTCGGGTCGAGTCGTAATCCTGGTGTAGTCCCCATGGGTCGGTGAACCTCTGCTCCCAAGGGCACACGATTCGTTTTGACTTCCTGTCGACGTACCCGGTAATAACGTTGGCCGCTACGATGGCATGGTGTTTTTCCAGTGGGGCAATCAGATGTTCGCGCAGGGTCTCCTCGCTGGGCTCCAGGTAATGCCAGTAGGACAGAAAACCTTTGTCGGCTGTCCCCCAGTCGTCCATCTCGATCTCGATTGCATGGGAGTAGTCTACATCGGGCTGAACCAGGTATCCCAAGCTACAAACGAGTGAGCGAAAGAAAATCTCCCTCCAATAGGGAGAATCGCGAAGCAATGCGGTGTCTGGGACACCTAACCATACTGCCGAAGCGTCATCCTCAATCTGATTTGCAGTTACGACTGGATGACCAGCCTGATCGATCAGAACTTGTGTCCCGTGCGGCTCTATCCAGAACCGGGTGGTGAAATCCCAACTGGTCGTGAGCGTACTCATTCCCTCGGCGGTCAGCCGCCGGGTGATGAAATGCGTCTGCCTAATGCTCAGTGGATCGGTCGCAGTGTATACATCCCTGAATTTGGCCCCCAGTAACTTCTCCAGGTTAGGATCGAGAAACCGAGATTTAGCGACCAGCAGACTCGTCCCGCCATGCACCGCTTCATCGAGGGACGCAGTGTTCTGGTCCTTGTACGATGGCAGGTCTGCAAGCCAAATCACTGCACCGTATCGGATGTCTCCGGACCGGTCAAAAAGATACGAAGTGTCGAGATGCTGTTGGTCTAGCCGTAAAGTGTCAAAAGGCACCGACCAGGCTTTGAGCAGCGCCGCAACCGGCTGAAAATCGTCCTTTTCATGATCCACCAGACTGCTGCTCGGGTCGCCCCACCTTTCCACGATGAGCAGGACCCGGTAAGGCTTCCGCGGAAACGAGGGCGCCTTCTCCTCTCCCCACCCTCTGGTGGAGAGGAGCAGCGGGAATAGGATCAGAAGCGATATCAGTTTCCCGGGTCCTACCTTGCAGTGCCTCATAATGGTGAGCCTCCCAAAGCAAGATGCGAACAGACGCTATTCGCGCCGGAGTTTGAGCGGCCCGAGTTCTCGAACGAGTCCGATTGAGAGTCTGCATGCAGTTTGCGCGGGCTGAGCCGTGACTTCCACGACGTGCTGCGCTTGCCCCGATTCCAAGTTAGCGTCGACTCTGATCACTCGGGTAGGAAGTGCCTGGATTTGTGACATGCCTTGGGTGGAGAACCCTTCCATAGTGCGCGCTTGGAACATCCCGGGAGCCAAGTCCACAATCCAGTAATATCCCGAGCTGTTAGTCACCTTGGAAGTGGTCGTCGCCCTGGCACCGGGTACGAGTGCCCCTTGAGGATCGGTCACGGTCCCTTCGATCACGCCGCGATTTAGTTGCGGCCGGACGGGTAATACCCAGGAAAGAAAAAGAAACAGAGTCAAGGCCGCGGTTTCAACAAAGACCCCCTCCGCACAGCATACGAAGATTGACTCCCTTTCGGTTACCGAGTTGCGGAATGGGACAAATCGCGGGTACCGGTGATGTAATACATCCCATGATTTGACGTGTCAAGACGCATCTGATCATCTGATAGGTTTAAGGATTCCTGTTCAATGGACTGAACATTTTCTGAGGAGAAGAACGATGGCCAGCTTAAGACGAGAATCCCTTGACACCGCCCCTTCGCGGGGGCACTATGCCGGGGAATTCCTTTCAGTCGATTGAAGACTCACGTCGGGTCACGGGCCAGGGATGAACGCAAGGCAGCGGATTGCGGACAATTCCTGGTGGGCGAGACACATACTGTTTCGCTTGCCAACCGTTGATGCCGAGGAGGCTGACATGTCACGGGGGCAAACATTATTTCGTGCTTTGACTTTGCTTCTATTTCTCTCGTCGGCGACGCTTCTACATGCCCAGTTGAATCGCGGCGTCATGGAAGGCCTGGTTACGGACCCGCAGGGCGCGGTAATGCCCGGCGCCGACATCACGGTTACAGCGCTCGACACGAACGTGACGGTTTCCACCAAGACCAACAGCGCGGGATACTACCGGGTCGTGAACCTCGTGCCCGGCAAGTATCGGGCCCGCTTTGTTGCTGTCGGATTTTCGCCACTGGAGATCACGGATATTGACATTCCCGCGGGCCAGGTGATCCGAGAAGACGCCCAGTTGAAGGTGGGAACGACGCGCACCGAGGTGAAGGTTACAGCGGAGGCTGCGCTGATTCAGACTGCCGCTTCGAACTTCAGCACCGACGTGCAGACGCGCCTCATCCAGGACATGCCCCTTCAGGGCCGGGACCTGCAACAACTGGTTTTCCTGCTCCCGGGCGTTAATCCCACGAACGGCCCTCCGGGTTCCAACTTTGGGTTTAACAGCCAGGACGGCACCTTCCCCGATCCAACCCATGCCTTCGGATCGGACGTCTCTGTGAACGGGGGCACGCCGGGCGCCAACGCCTGGTACCTGGATGGCAACTTGAATCTGTCGAATATCGGCCAGAATATTGCAGTCAATCCTTCTCCTGACGCGGTGTCGGAGTTTCAAGCCATCACGAACGCTTTCGCAGCGGAATACAGCAGCACGGAGGGCGGGGTTTTCAACGTGGTGTTGAAGTCAGGAGCCAACCGTGTACATGGCAACGTCTACGAGTTTGTACGCAACGACGCCACCAACGCCCGCAACCCCTTTACCTCTATCGATGCCCTGGGCCAGGTGATCAAAGACCGGCAACTCCGCTATAACAATTTTGGCGGCACGTTGGGCGGCCCGGTGGTGCTTCCTCACCTGTACAACGGCAAGAACAAGACCTTCTTTTTCTTTTCCTGGGACACCAGCATCCTCCACCTCCTGGGCAATCAGGTGTTCACGGTTCCCACAGCGGCGATGCGCACCGGGGATTTCAGCGAGGATCCCGATGCGGTCTCGAACGGCATTTGGAATCCTTACAGCACCGTTGGCCCCGACGCCAACGGGCTCTTCGAGCGAACCGCTTTCGGGACTCCCGCTGCCGGCGATCCCGACGGCTGCTTGGCCTCGCATGTCGAAGCTTCGGGGGGGACGAGTTGTAATTTTGCCACCCAGATTCCCGCCACTATCTCTACCCCCAACGGTACTCGCCCCGGATTGGACCCGGTGGCGATGTTCTTTATGAACACCTTTCCGCTGCCCAACTACAACGACCCGCTGAGTAGCTGCCCGATGGCCAACACGGGAACCTACAGGGTCTGTGACAACTATCTGGGGGCGGTGGGAAGCAGCCAAGATCCTAGAAGTCATTTCAAAACCCTATGGAACCTATTGAAATGCTTAACCAAACCCGAGCGATCCGGGACGATGATCTGCGCTTTGGAGTTAAGTCCTTTATTTTCAGTAAGGCCTTGCCACCTG
>Ga0187885_10002711_pt1 | contig 16801 bp, 14 predicted proteins | sample June2016WEW_20_1_3_FD_132970 | JGI IMG/M metagenome (GOLD analysis project Ga0187885, IMG submission 132970) | Peatland microbial communities from SPRUCE experiment site at the Marcell Experimental Forest, Minnesota, USA - June2016WEW_20_100 | ecosystem: Environmental > Terrestrial > Soil >... | reverse complement strand
GTTCACACGAACACGATTGAATCCGCATTCTCGCTGTTTAAGCGCGGGGTCAATGGCAGTTTTCACTTCGTGTCGATAAAGCATCTCCAGCGGTATTTGGATGAGTTTGCCTATCGCTTCAATCGTCGCAAGGATGCCGGGGCATTCATGGAGACAGTACGACGCTTGGCAGGATTCGAACCGCTCACTTTCGACGCGCTCACTTCTGAGAAGGCTTAGAGGGCTTTTTGGGAGCCTTTATTTCAGAGGTTTTCTGCGGAGGCTTTTGCAGCATCCGGCGGAGGACTTCATCGAATTGCCCCTTGTCTGTTTTCATTTCAAAACAAATTTTACATCCTCCAAGTATCCGACGAGCGTAATTCGCTCTAGCGCTACCGTAAACATTCTCCATGGCGACGGTACTACCATAATGTAGTATGTCGCTGATTCTATTGATGTTGTTAGCGAGATTGATTTTTCCGGCCACCTCGCGCACGCCATCTACATTTTATGAGGTATAATCAACACAGGTACACATCAATGGCAGACGCATCAAAAGTCCGATTGCAAGCTCCAGGCGGATCATGGGAATCTCTCAAGAAGATTATCCGAGCCTATCACGCAGTTGCGGATGAAGAAAATCCAACAGTAGAGAAGGTCGCGCAACTCGCTGGCCTACAGCGTCCAGTCGTGAGCGGCAGTAATAATTTCCTTCGCTCTGCTGGCATTCTTCAAGAAGGAACAAATAAGCTTACGCCCGTAGCTACTCGCTTCGCGACTGGTCTCGGAATTAACAACCAAGCCCTGATCGCGAGCGCTCTACAGGAAATCGTCAAGACGCAGGATGGCTTGAGTCATCTGTTCAATATTCTACGGGCGCGATCCACGATGTCCCTCGAAGCGTTTAGGGGAGAGATCGTATTGATAACTGGCCTCGATGAGAACAGCCGAAATCTTCAATTCCTCAAGGCTATCGTTGACATGCTCGTTGAATCCGGCATGGTCAAGGTGGAAGGGGATGAGATTAGTTATCGCGGCATGCTCATTGGCGATCTGAGCGGTAGGGCAGAAGTTCCGGTGCGAAAACCGCCCGCCACTGGGACGCCAGAACCCAATCGTTCTACATTGCCGAATGGTACGGTCGTCCCAATTTCATTAGGCGTGGGCAGGTTGGTTCATGTTGAACTGCCAAATGATTGGAGTTCGCGTGACCTGCCTAAACTTTTGAAGATGTTGGAACTTTCGCTTTCTGATTCGGAAGTTCCCGGAGAAACAAAATGATAAGAGTTATAGCCTGATTCCATCTCGGTTCACCGTGGAGTTGGGCGAAAACGGAAAGGCCCCAAACCAGAAGCCTTGGAGGGAAGCTGGTTTAGAGCCATGGTGATCCGCTTTATTTTTGCCCCAAACGGAGGGCGACTAGTTGGCACTAGAACCCGCTTTATAGGCGGGAGTTCCTTCATTGGAACGGGATTCAATTTCCCCGCCCTCCGCCATTATAACGCATTAGGCAAGACTCAAAGGCGGACCATGCCCAAGACTGTTAAGGCCAAGTTCCTGCTTGGCTGGATGAGCCAACACGAGGCCGTTGATGCGCTGAATGCGTGCATCTTCGACCCGCCACTGACAAACAAGAAAGCGATTGCCCTCTGGAAGCAGTACCGAGACAAGGTAGCTGCGTTACCGCCGAGGAATACCCTGGCAAGCATTCCCTTACCGCTGGCCGAGGAGGAGAAAGCGCCAATAGCCGCGCACGGGGTAAATGTGAAGGCCGGGTCGCAAGGTCAGTTTTTTACATCGGTGGTTAAGGTCGAGCCAGAGAATCTGGTCGTCCGTCAGTTCCATGTGATAACGGAGCGGGCGGAACAATACGCGCAAGCCATGAATACCGACGCTACGAGGATTGATCATTTTCTCGGTGTCGGCTTGGACTTCAAGGGAACACTGCCCCCGCCGCGCATAATCAGTCAGACCAAAATCGCAATAGATCTACCTCATGCTGAATTCGTGCCAATTCCAGTGCCGAACGGGTTCACGTTTAAGGAAAGGGACAGGTATGTGACAGGGGCACAGATGCCGGATGGTCGTTCGATGCTCTGGAGCGGTTACCACCGAACTTATGCAGTTTTGGTCTTGCGCCAAGCAGGGGGAGTCGCGGCAGGGGCTGCGCCCCTACTCACCGTAATGACGGGCATGCCGGATGTCCAAGCATTCTTCACTGAGCCGACACTGGTGCGAGCTTCCGTCTTCGGAGAGCGTCCAGCCTTGTTTCGAGACTTTCTTGATGAGGATTTGTTCATTTCAGTTAACCTCCGCAAAAAGCGAGCCGAGGGAAGAATCGAACAACGCCGTCCAAATCAATTGCGCGCAGGCGTGTTCCTAGTTAACGACGAATCTTAGATGCAAAACATTGCCCTACGCAACACAATAATCCTATCGGCAACATTCTTGTCTGCATCCGCACCGAAGTCTAGTATCTAACTAGACAATGGTAACATTTCCAGCTTCAAATTTGAAAGTCGCCGCCCTGTCATTCCTAGGGTATCATTTGTGTCAAGTGAATAATCGTCCTTAGGTATCAAGATCTTTTAAATCATGGACTTAGAGATCGGTCGATTCGAGTTGTCCCAATCGTCAGGGCCTCGACCATGATCGGATGGCGGGGCTGTGGAGGGCAAGGTTGGATGTCACTGGGACCTTCGGAATTAGCGGCCGACTCTGGGAGCGGTGGTAGCTCGCCCATTTCTCGCAAAAGAAGCGAGAAGTGGGGCACCCGGCACCCGGCCCTTCCTGTCGAGGGGCGCGGATGAGGGGCGGGGTAGGGATGCTTCGACTGCGGTTCAGCTTCGCATTCGCGAAGCTCAACCCTCGCTCAGCATGACAGAGTTTCTGAGAGTTTCGGACTCGACCGGAGCTTTTTCGCCGATCTCGCGACGATCTGACAAATCACTTAATTTGACGGTGTATGATTTCCAGCCGGAGGGACAGATGCGCTTATCCTGGCGGGCGGTTCTTACTTGCAGCTTATGCGCGGCCGGTGTGATGGCCGCCGGTGGTCGGGGATTCTCGCAAACCAATCCAGCACCGACCGCGGAGGCGGGGAAAGCAGCGCAGACTTTCAAGTTGATCCCCAGCCTGGACAAAGATCTGATGGATACGGCGGCGGAACCTTGCGTGGACTTCTATCGATACGCGTGCGGCAACTGGAGCAAGCTGCATCCCATTCCGAATGATTCGCCGTACTCCGACCAGTTTTACAACGTCGATCAATACAACCGGCAAGTGCTGCACGGCATTTTGGAGAGCGCCTCCGCGGCTGGCGGTACGCGCGACGCGAACACCCAGAAAATTGGCGACTACTACGCGAGTTGCATGGATGAAGCCGCGATCCAAAAGAAAGGGATGGCAGCGCTGCAGCCGGAACTGGACCGCATTAATGCTCTCTCCAGCAAAGATCAGCTTCCAGAGTTGCTGGCGCACTTTCAACTGATCAACGTGAATGCGTTTCTGGGATTTGGCTCGCAGCAGGATTTCAAGGACGCGACGCAGGAAATCGCCGTGGTAGCGCAGGGCGGGATGGGATTGCCGGAAAAAGATTATTACCTGCGTACCGGGGAAAAAGACGAAGAGATTCGCAAGCAATATGTTCAGCACATCGCCAACATGTTGAAGTTGCTGGGAACCAGCGAGACGCAGGCGGCGAGCGATGCGCAAGCCATCGTGAAGCTGGAAACCGCGCTGGCCAAGGTTTCTCTGGATGTGACCGCGCAGCGCGAGCCGCACAACATTTATCACATGATGCCGAACAGCGGGCTGCAGGCGCTGACGCCGGCGCTGAACTGGGAGAAGTTTTATCCCGCGACGGGCACGCCGCAATTCAAGGAAATCAATGTGGCGGAGCCGGAATTCTTTAAGGGCCTGAACCAGGTGATTGCGGAAACCGATCTGCCGACGATCAAGACATATTTGCGATGGCAACTGGTGCAGTCGCTTCCGGGCACCGTTTTGCCGAAGGCGCTGGATGAGGAACAATTCGATTTCGGAGGGCGCAAGCTGGTGGGGATTCCTGAGCAGGAGCCGCGCTGGAAGCGTTGCGTAGCCAGCACCGACGGCGCGCTGGGGGAGGCTTTAGGCAAGGCGTATGTGGAGGAGAAGTTTCCCGCGTCCAGCAAAGAGCAAACTTTGCAGCTGATTCATGACATCGAAGCGGCCATGGGCCGGGACATTGAAAGCCTGGACTGGATGAGCCCGGAAACCAAGAAGCTGGCGGAAGAGAAGTTGCATTTGATCGCCAACAAGGTCGGCTATCCGAATACATGGCGAGATTATTCCAGCCTGACGGTGGAGCGCGGCAATGCGCTGGGCAATAGCCTGCGCGCGGCCGAGTTCGAGTCCCATCGCCAACTGGCAAAGATTGGCAAGCCGGTGAATCGCGATGAGTGGGGAATGTCTCCCCCCACGGTAAACGCGTATTACAACCCCAGCATGAACGACATCAACTTCCCGGCCGGGGTGCTGCAATCTCCGTTCTTCGATCCGTCATCCAGCGCTGCCCTGGATTACGGCCACATTGGCCTTTTCATGGGCCACGAAATCACGCACGGATTTGACGATCAGGGCCGGCAGTTCGACGGACACGGCAATCTGCACGACTGGTGGACGAAAGAAGATGCGGACAAATTCACCGACAAGGCAGACTGCCTGGTGAACGAATACAGCCAGTTCAGCGTGGGCGACACCAAGCTCAACGGCAAGCTCACGCTGGGCGAGAACACGGCCGACAATGGCGGGGCGCGGCTGGCCTACATCGCGTTTCTGGCGCGCGCGGCGGAGCAGGGACTGGATGTGGATAAGAAAATCGCCACTGGATACACGCCCATTCAGGAATTTTTCCTGGGATTCGCGCAGGATTGGTGCGCGGTGTGGCGTCCAGAACTGGAGCGGCTGATTGCGACGACTGATCCGCATTCGCCCGACCGCTTCCGGGCGAACGGAGTCCTGGTGAACATGCCGGAGTTTTCCAAAGCGTTCGGCTGCAAGGCCCCACAGCCTATGGTCGCAGTGAAGGCATGCAGAGTGTGGTAGCGGACGCAGGGCTTGCAGGAACTGGTTGCTAATTGAGGAAGTACTGCCGGTAGAGCGTGTCGCGCTGGGCGGGGCGGAAGCCGGCGTCGCGAATGATGCGGCGCAACTCTTCTTCTGTGGTGCAGTTGGTTACGCCGGCGGCTCGCACCACATTTTCTTCTAACATCACCGAACCGACGTCGTTGCCGCCGAAGCGCAGACCCATCTGGCAGACTTTGAGGCCTTGCGTGACCCAACTCGATTGCACGTTCACGAAGTTCGAGAGATATAGGCGCGAGATGGCCAGCACCTTCAGGTATTCGACGGCTGTGGCTTCGTCCCAGTGGCGGCCGCCGAGGGCGGTGTTTTGTGGCTGGAAGCTCCACGGGATGAAGGCGGTAAAGCCGCCGGTCTCTTCCTGCAGATCGTAGAGTTCCTGCAGATGGTTGATGCGGTGTTTGTAATCCTCGCCGACGCCGAACATCATGGTCGCGGTGGTGCGCATCCCGATCTGATGCGCGGTACGGTGCACGTTGATCCAGTCGCCGGTGAGGCATTTCAGGCGGGCGATTTTGTAGCGGACTTCGTCGTCGAGAATCTCAGCGCCGCCGCCGGGAATGGAATCGAGGCCGGCATCGCGCAGGCGGAGAATCGTGTCACGAATACTGAGGCTGCTGTATTCGGCGATGGCGATAATCTCTGACGCGGAATAGCAGTGCAGATGAACCTGCGGAAAACGCTGTTTGATGCCGCGCAGCATTTTTTCGTGCCAGTCAATCTTCAGATCAGGATGGAGGCCGCCCTGCATCAGCACGCCGGTGCCGCCGAGTTCAACGGTCTCGCGAATCTTCTCGTAAATGGTATCGAAATCGAGGATGTAGCCTTCTTTCGCGGCGGGCCCTTTCAGCGGGCGATAAAAGGCGCAGAAGGTGCAGTATTCGGTGCAGAAATTCGTGTAATTAATGTTGCGGTCGATGATGTAGGTGACCGTACCTTCGGGATGAAGCTGGCGGCGCAGCGCGTCGGCTTCCATACCGATGCCGATCAGGTCATCGGACTCGAACATCTCCAGCGCTTGCTGCTTGGTGAGAGACATGTTGACTATTCAATTCTAACGGAGGATGGCAGTTGGCTCCAAATGAGCGGGCGTGGCGCTACTTCTTCTTCATCCGGAGATATTCAATGAGCGAGACCACCGCGCCGATCACCGCCAATCCGATCAGGATGGCCATGGACGGCTTGTAATACTTAGAGAAGAAACCCAAGATATGCCTGCCATAGACGAATCCCAGGGCGGCCTCGACGAAGTAGCGAATCCCGCGGCCAAGGGTTAACGCGCCTAGGAATTTCTTTTTCGAGTACTGCATGGCGCCCGCGGCCAAGAGAAACGGCAAGAAAGGAAACGGTGGAGGCAGTAAGGCGGGAAGCGCGACCGCGGCGAATCCCCAGCGTTCAAAGGCCCGGATGACCTGCTGAGTTCGCTTCCTGGAGAGCTTGCGCTCCATGGTCTCTTTGCCGCCCTTGCGGGCCAACGCATAAGTAATGTAGCCGCCGACGACCGCACCGAGCGTGGCCATCAGGCCATAGTAGGGCCAGGGCTCGCGATGACGGGCGGCCAGCCAGATCGTCAGCACGTCCATGCTGCCGGTGAGAGGAATCACGGAATTGTCGGCAATGCCTAGCAGGATCAGACCTGGGCCACCCATGCGGCGCAGGTGGCGCCACACCGACATTGCCAGAAGCGGATGAAGATGCGGAAGCATTCAGGTTGTAGGAGTTTACAGGCTGCTATCGCGATTGCGCTATACAGGCTTTTGCGGTGCTCAGAAAATCGATTGGTGGAGCGACGGGCAGGGCGCCAATCTCGGCCGCATAGCGATAGAACAGCCGCAAGCCTTCCAGACAGGGCGCGTCGAGCTGGTAATAAATGTTGTCGGTGAGGTAGGAGCGCACATCAGCTTCGCTGAGGGCGAGCCTGGGAGCCCATTCACGGCTGATGTGGTCGAGACTGGCAGGTTCCAGTCCGTGATCGCGAGATTGCTCGAAGATTGTAGCCAGATCTAGCACAGGCCCGCTAGTGTCGCTTCGCGACGCGGACAGCCGGGGGCGGCTGTCCCCACACAGGGCTTGCTGACGAACTGCCCAGAAGGCGAAGACGAACGGTTTGCCGGTGTAGCGAATCCATTCTTCGGCGAGATCGAGTGTGAGATAGCGCGAGCGGTCGATTTGCAGCGCGGGATCACCAATCACTAATCCGGCATCGTGCTCGGCCAGCATTTTGTCGATGTCGGGCGGCATCGGGGTAAAGGTTCGACCGCCGCCCAGCCATTTTTCAAACAGAACTTTGGTCAGCGCCACTGAGGTCATCGAAGACGTATCCAAAGCCACGGTGCGAATCTTATCTACCGGCACTTTGCTGGCTAAGAGAATAGAGCGCACGGGCCGGCGCGAGGCGATCGCGACGCCGGGCAGAACCAGCAGTCCGGGGATTTGCGTGTAAGCGGCCGCCGGAATGATTCCGATGTCGGCGGTCCCGGCCTCGAGCGCGCGAGCGCAGACCGAGGGCAGCGTGTAAGAAATCTCAAACTCGTCGCCCGCGTCGCCGTGCTCGAAATCCCACATCAGGGGCGCAGTATTAAGGTAGGAAATCGCAGAGATTTGCAGACGTCTCATTCCTGTTTTGATTCTAGCAGAGGTTTTTGATCACCCCTTGTGACGGCTTCCCTTGACACTGCCTTCGGCGAATGACTACAGTCCGCCCAGTCAAGGAAAACTGGAGTAGAAACTTGCCGAACGCCGTAGCCGCCCCCACCACCCATATTCTGGAATGGCTCGCCATCTCGCTGACCCAGGGCCTTGGGCCGACCAAGGCGCGGAAGTTGGTGGAGCACTTCGGCAGCGCGTTAGCAGTGTTCCATGCGTCGCTCACGGAGCTGGAGGGCACGGGGATTCAGGCGGTTTCGGCGCAATCGATGGCTACGGGAAAGTCTGCGGAACTGGCGCGGGAGGAGATTTCTCGCGCTGCCGCTGCGGGTGTGACGATTGTTACTGGTGAAGACCCTTGTTATCCAGCGCGGCTGAAAGAGATTTACGACCCGCCGCTGGTGTTATTTGTTCGGGGCAATCCCGAAGTGCTGCGGCAGCCCGGAATCGCCATGGTTGGCACGCGGCATCCCACACCGTATGGCTCGGGGATGGCGGAGCGGCTGGCGACGGATCTGGCGGCGCAAGGATTGGCGATTATCAGCGGCATGGCTCGGGGAGTCGATACCGCCAGCCATCGCGGAGCGATTGCGGCCAAAGGCAAAACCATCGCGGTGTTCGGCACGGGGGTGGATGTGATTTATCCCAAGGAAAATTCGCGGCTGGCGGAGCAGATTCTTGCCTTGGGCGGCGCGTTGATTTCTGAGTTCCCGATGGGGACGTTTGCAGCCCCGCAAAATTTTCCCATCCGCAACCGGATTCTGAGCGGGATGTCAGTCGGCGTGCTCGTCGTAGAAGCCGCGGAGTATTCCGGAACTCGCATTACGGCGCGCTGCGCTCTCGAGCAAAATCGGGACGTTTTCGCCGTGCCCGGAAATGTCACGAACAAAAATTCCTGGGGCCCAAACAGCCTGATTAAGCAGGGCGCGAAGCTGGTCGCGACCTGGGAAGATGTGTGGGAAGACCTTCCAGCCGAGGTCAAGCTGGCACTGACTCCCGCAGCCTCGCTTGAATCCGCCGGCGCGTCTTCCGCATCTCTATTCCCGGACGAAGGCCTTCCGCCACACGAGAAACGGATTCTGAGTCTGCTGAAATCCGACGAGGCCACGCATATTGACGAATTAGTGGAGCGACTGGAAGCTGAGTTGTCTTCCTCCGAGATTTTCGCAGCTCTGTTTGAGCTAGAGTTGACGGGCAAAATCCGACAGATGCCGGGGAAGAATTTTGTAAAAAACTTCTAAAGGCGGCTTCTAGCTACTGGCTTCTAGCTGCTAGCTCAACCGAGGTGGTCCAATCGAAGACTTCAAAGATTTGCGGGTTTGGGCCAAAGCTCACGAATTAACCGTAGCCATCTATCAAACGACGCGCGCTTTTCAAGATTTGGAAGCAAAAGTCCTCGAAGTCCAGCGCATGCTAGCCTCACTCGCGCAAAGCCTGAAAGTCACGGTTTTAGCTAATAGCTAGCAGCTAGAAGCTAGAAGCTTTTCAGCGGTAACTTGTTGCCGCCGTCCCATTCGTGCTAGCTTCGAAGCGAAATCTTAAGAACTGAGGGTCCATTGGTAAAAAGTTTAGTCATCGTCGAATCGCCGGCCAAGGCGAAAACCATCCAGAAATATCTGGGGAAGGGATTTACTGTCGAGGCCTCGCTCGGCCACGTGAAAGATCTGCCCAAGAGCACGCTGGGCGTGGATACGAACAACGAGTTTGAGACCGACTATGTTGTAATCCCTGGGAAAGAAAAAGTTCTGGCCAAGCTAAAAAAGCTGGCAGGACCGATGGATGCGATCTATCTGGCGCCTGACCCGGATCGCGAAGGCGAGGCAATTGCGGCCCATCTTGCGGGCGAACTCGAGGGCAACGGCGCCAAGGCGAAAAAAGGGAAAAAGAAGAAGACAGATAAGGATGCGCCGCCGCGCATTCAGCGCGTCACCTTTAACGAAATTACCAAGCGGGCCGTGCAAGCGGCGTTCGAGCATCCGCGCGCCATCGACCAAAATCTAGTCGACGCGCAGCAGGCCCGGCGCGTGCTCGACCGCCTGGTCGGCTATCAGGTTTCGCCTCTTCTTTGGGATAAAGTGCGTCGCGGCCTTTCCGCCGGTCGCGTGCAGACGGTCGCTCTGCGATTGATCGTGGAACGCGAACGCGAAATCAAGGCGTTCGAGAAGAAAGAATATTGGACGATCGATGCGCACCTCGCAGCCAGCAAGCCGCCCGCATTCGACGCGCGATTCGTAGGCAAGGGCGAAGAGAAGATCGAGGTCACGAACGGCGAGGATGCGGAAAAGATCCGCGCGGCGATTGAGCAAGCGGACTGGCTGGTACGCTCGGTCGACAAGAAAGAACGCCGCCGCAACGCCGCGCCTCCGTTCACGACGAGTAAGCTGCAGCAGGACTCTTCCCGCAAGCTGCGTTTCAGCGTGAAGCGCACCATGATGATCGCGCAACGTCTGTATGAAGGCGTAGAACTGGGCGAAGAAGGCCTCGTCGGTCTCATCACCTATATGCGTACTGACTCGACGCGGGTTGCGCCGGAGGCGATCCAGGAAGTGCGCGAATACGTTGGGACGGAATACGGGGCGGCCTACCTGCCCGAGACGCCGAACACATATAAAGAGAAGAAGGAAGCGCAGGCGGCGCACGAAGCCATCCGGCCGACCGCGGCGATGCGCCATCCCGATCAGATCAAACAGTATTTGAAAGAAGATGAATTCAAGGTCTACAAGCTGATCTGGCAGCGCTTTGTGGCATCGCAGATTATGCCCGCGGTCTTCGACCAGACCACGGTCGACATTGATGCCAAGGCGAAGAACGGCGATGTGTTCTGGTTCCGCGTGACCGGATCGGTACTGAAGTTCGACGGCTTCCTGCGGGTCTACGAAGAATCGAAGGAAGGCAAGGACGAAGAAGACGAAGAGCTGAAGCACAAGCTGCCGGCGCTGGAAGCAGGACAGAAACTCACGCTGAAAGAACTGAAGCCGGAGCAGCATTTCACCGAGCCGCCGCCGCGCTACAACGAAGCGTCGCTGGTGAAGGAATTGGAAGAACGTGGAATTGGGCGTCCGTCAACCTATTCGGCAATTCTTTCGACCATTCAAGAGCGGCAGTATGTACAGAAACTGGGCGGCAAGTTTACGCCGACGGAAATCGGCTTAGTCGTTACCGATCTGCTAGTGGAAAATTTCCGCGACATTTTCGACGTGGCCTACACTGCGCGGCTGGAAGAAGAACTCGACGAAATCGAAGAGGGCAAAGAGAAGTGGACCGACACGCTCGCCGAGTTTTACAAGAAATTCCAGAAGGATCTCAAATATGCCGAAAAGCATATGGAGAACATCAAGCGGATGGAAAAGCCCACAGACGAGAAGTGCGAGCGCTGTGGCGCACCGCTGGTGATCAAGTGGGGCAAGCACGGGTCGTTCTATGCGTGCAGCACCTACGATAAAGAAGATCCGAACACATGCACGTTTACCAAAGAAAATCCGATTAACCTGCCCGACCTCGATTCGGCTGATGTGCAGGAGACGACGCAGGAAGAATATTGCGAGAACTGCGGGCGGGTGATGGTGCTCAAGCGCGGGCGCTTCGGACAGTTCATGGCTTGCACGGGCTATCCGGATTGCAAGACTACGCGGCGTCTCGACCAGGGCAAGAAAGTTCCCGACATTCCGCTCGACGAGCCCTGCCCGAAGTGCGGGCGCAATATGATGATCCGGCATGGACGCTTCGGCGAGTTCACCGCGTGTAGCGGCTATCCTGAATGCAAGTATGTGAAGCAGAACTTTATCGGCGTGAAGTGTCCGGAGTGCAAAGACGGCGAACTGGTGGAGAAACGAGCGCGTAAAGGCAACACGTTCTATGGATGCGGAAATTATCCGAACTGCAAATTCACCTCGGCGCATCGACCGATTGCCGAAAAATGTCCGAGCTGCGGCAGCGAGTACCTGGTCGAGAAAAATCTCAAGGCCGGACCGGTGATCGCCTGCCCGAACAAAGAATGCGACTACGAGCGGCCTGCGCCAGCTCCGGAAGCAGCGGCAACCAGCGCGTAATCATTTAGCGATTTTGCGATCGGGTGATTGGAAATTGCCTTCGGTTTCACTTGTGAGCCGTCGGCATTAGAATCGCCCAATCGCTTAATGACCCAATCATTCAATTTCTCAATTCCCAGACGAGGTGTTTCATGGCCAAAAAGCCTACTGCTGCCGATGCTCAACTGATTCTCCAACTCTACGATCTGCGCCGCGAACCTGAGATGCGCAAGGCGCGCAGTTGGTGGTTCACAGAATTCTGGCCGTCGAGCGCGGACGATTTCATGAAGATCGCGTTCACGGCGGGATCGCAGGAAAATAACTGGCTGCGCCAGGTATCGGGCTACTGGAGCATGGCCGCATCATTCGTATTGCACGGCGTGCTGAACTCGGATTTGTTCCTGCAACCCGCGGTGAGCGGCGAAATGTTCATCGTATTTGCCAAGGTTCATCCCTTTCTCAAAGAGTTGCGCGAAAAATCCGGCGATCCGCAGATGTTCGGACTCATCGAGAAAGTCATCATGAGTTCCAAGTATGGCCGGGAACGTTTCAAGTTCATGCAGAAGCGGGTAGAGACGATGCGGGAAAGAATGGCCTCTAAAAAAGCCAGCTAGAGAATTGCAGGCCATTCTAAATCCCGTCGCGTGCGTGACCGGTGCGACGACTGGTGTCAATCGAACGACGACCGACGGCAGTACTGCGCGTGACTTCCCTTTTCACCGCCGGTGATCTGTTATTCTAATCGGCTGTGCGGATGATCTGGTGGTTCCTGATCCTGGGTGTGAGTACGCTGGTCGTGGTGTGCGTGGCAATCGCCTTGTACATGCGTTTGCGGCGGCACTTGCAGGCTGCACACGCGGCCCAGGAGCTTAACGCCAGCCAACTGGAGCGCGAGGATCAGTCGGGCAAGATTGAGGGATGACACTCCGCGTGGAAGATTCGGAGACTTTTCCATGGAAAAACCGGCAATGCAAGTTCTAGACAATTCGAAGGAACACCACCTCGTTCCTGATGCTGTGCGGCAGGTCGGCTTGGTGGTTAGTGGAAGCCTGTTCGTGGCGTTGTGCGCACATATCACGATTCCGCTGCCGGGCACTCCGGTGCCGCTAACGGTACAAAACTTTGGCGTGCTGCTGGTGGGTTTGCTGTTCGGTAGCCGTCGCGGGTTTGCGGCGCTTGCGCTTTATCTGGCGGAAGGCGCCATGGGAATGCCGGTATTCAGTCCGTTGGGTCCGGGAGGAATCGCGCAATTGCTGGGTCCGACTGGCGGATTCTTGCTGGCCTACCCGCTGGTTGCGTGGGTTGCAGGATACGTGATGGAACGAGGTCGCCGGAGCTTTGCGCGTGCCGCGATCGGTGGCCTTCTCGGTGAAGTTGTACTTTTCACCGGAGGGTTGGCCTGCCTGGCGGTTCTCACGCATTCGCTCGCGCAAGCGTTCCGCTGGGGACTCTATTGGTTTCTGTTTGCGGAAATTATCAAAGTGATGGTTGCCGCCGGGATTACGGCTCAATGGCAACGCAACCCCGCGAGTGGCGAAAAGAAGTAGGCTTAGGTAGCTGGAGTTTAAACAATGACGGTTAGTTCCGAACAAGAAACGCAACCATCCCGCGCCGGCGACTCGCAGGTGCGTGAAATTTCGATCGCTCACAGCCCCGATTCTGACGACGCCTTCATGTTTTATGGCCTCGCGACCAGCAAGGTTCGCGTGCCTGGACTGCGCTTCACGCATACGCTTTGCGATATTGAAACCTTGAATCAGAAGGCGCGCGAAGGCGTATACGATGTGACCGCGATTTCGTTTCACGCCTATCCTTATATACAGGACCAGTACGCGCTCATGTCGTGCGGAGGCAGCGTGGGCGAGGGCTATGGGCCCATGATCGTTTCTCCGCGGCCATTCACGCAAAGTGAGATTAAGGAGAAGCGCATCGCGGTTCCCGGAAAGCTCACCACCGCCTATCTTGCGCTACAGCTTTTTGCTCCAGGAGCGGAGACGGAAGTCGTCCCCTTCGACCAGATTATTCCGCAGGTGCTCGAGGGTAAGTACGAGGCTGGACTGATCATCCATGAAGGCCAATTGACCTACGACAAAGCCGGCTTGCACCGCATCGTCGACCTTGGCCGCTGGTGGCAGAAGATGACCGGATTGCCGCTGCCGCTGGGAGGCAATGCCATCCGCCGCGCGCTCGGGCCGGAACTCATCTCCGCGGTCAACAGTGCGTTGCGCGACAGCATTCAGTACGCGCTCGACCATCGCGAAGAAGCTTTGTCCTACGCCATGCAGTTCGCGCGCGAGCTCGACTCGCAAACCGCCGACCGTTTCGTCGGCATGTACGTGAACGAGCGGACTCTTGACTACGGCCCGGAAGGACGCGAGGGCGTCGCGCGCTTGCTGGATATGGGCCATAAGGCTGGCATCATCGGGCCTGAAGCGCACGTGGATTGGGTTGGGTGAAGCTTCTAGCTGCTAGCTTCTCACTATAAAAGCCGAGTCGATGAAACAAGTTTTGCGGCTATGCCATGGCCACGGTTTACGGAATGTCCTTCCTGCTGCACGTATGCTCTTACCCGAAAGAGGATGTGCCGGCAGAGATTTGGGCTGGGGCAGTTTTCATGTGCTCAAGTGCGCTTTATTTCCGCCTGGCACCGAGCATGAGTTCAATTCCGAAATAGTTTCACTATTGAGTCACGAAGCACATAAGCGGCTTTGCTAGCAGCTAGGAGCTAGGAGCTTGTCCCCTCAAACCCTCCTGATCGACGCCGACGATACACTCTGGGAGAACAACATTTATTTCGAGCGGGCCATCGCACGCTTCATTTCGTTCCTCAATCATCACGAGTTTTCTCCCGAACAAGTGCGCGGCGTGCTCAATGATGTGGAGCGGGAATGCATCGTGAAGCATGGCTACGGCCTGCACAGCTTCGCGCACGCGCTGGTCGATACATTTGAACGCCTCAGCCTGGGGCCAGTTACGCCGGAGTTGCACGCCCAGATCAACGGCTTCGCGCACACCATCGCCGATCATCCGATCGAGATCCTGCCCGAGGTCGTGGAGACGCTGCAGTATCTGTCGGCCCGGCACCATCTCATCCTGATGACCAAAGGTGCAATTGTCGAGCAGACAGGAAAAATCGAGCGCTCAGGATTGAAAGATTATTTTGCGGCGACGGAGATTGTCGCGGAAAAGGACGCCGCTGCCTATCACACGCTCGTCGAGAAATATGAACTCGCCCACGACTCCACGTGGATGATCGGCAACAGTCCGAAATCTGATATCAATCCGGCGCTAGCTGCGGGACTCCATGCGGTTTTTGTTCCTCACGGCAACACCTGGATTCTCGAACACGATGAACTGAATGCGGCTCCGCCGCCGCAGCGTTTGCTGATCGTGGGCCGCTTTGCTGAACTGCGCGAGCACTTCTAAAACTACTCCACAGATGGGTCGGAATCAGATTCGTAAACTGCTTCAATCTTTAGCACCAAACTAACCAACAACGGCTCTCCCTGTGGTTGTTCCTGCGTGTTACGCTCATTTTGCTCAGCATTCTCGGACCACTCGTCTATCGTGGAAACCAATAATTTCCGCAGGCTGTTGCGCACGGTGGAAGCTCTCTCCGATCTCGGACCGGAGCTAACGGCCGAGCGCGAATTCACCGACACATCGCGGCGCATGTTGTCGGCTGTAATGGAAGCCGCGGGTGCGCGCGAAGGTGCGCTTTTCGTTTTCAATGAGAAGCCCACCATGCTGACTTCCGTGGCAGCAGACGGCTTCGCCATGCTGCCCGAGCCGGCCTTCATTCCTCTTCTTCCCAAGCACGCTCATGCCCTCGCCGCGGCGCGCGGCCCGATTGTGCTCAACCCGTCCACGTACTCGGTATTTCTCAGCTCGAATGGCAACGTCGCTCCTGAGTTGTTCAAGTGCATCGCTCCGCTCAAATCGGTGGGTAAGCTTGCCGGGGTTATTGCTTTGGGACGCCGTCCCGGCGATGCACCCTACATGGAAGCAGAACTCGATGCGGTCGAGCTGCTGTGCAGCTACATCGGGCTGGCCGTGCACAACCACGCGCTGACGCAGACGCTGGCGCAGCGGGTCACGGAAAATTTGCGGCTCATGGCTTCACTGCACGGATTCTATGACAGCGCTCTCGAAGCGTTCGCTACCGCCATCGATGTGAAGCACGTAAATATTCACGGCCACTCTCTGCGCGTAGGGCGCTACGCGGCTGCGATTGGCGAAGCGATGGGCGTCGAAGCCGGAGACGTTGCCGCGCTGCGCAGCGCTGGATACTTACACGATATCGGTAAGGTGGCTGTCGACCGCCGTCTATTCAGCAAGCCGTCGGCGCTCAACCCGGAGGAATTCCGCGAGATGGCAGATCATACCGTGGTCGGCCATCAGATCGTCAGCAGCGTGGAGTTTCCCTGGCCGAAGATTCACGAGTCGGTACGCTGGCATCATGAGCGCTGCGACGGCTCCGGATATCCCGACGGCTTGGCCAATGAAGAATTGCCTGTGCCCGTGCGCATCATGGCGCTGGCCGATACCTTCGATGCGATGACCAGCCTGCGGCCCTACCGCGAGCCTCTTTCGCTGGGCGGCGCGTTGACCGATCTGGTGCGCATGACTCCGCAGAAATACGATCCCGCTGTGGTGCAGGCCCTGCTGATCCAGGTGCGGCGCGATGCCGTGGGCAGTAATCGAACTCCGCTGCTGGCGGACCATATGGCGGTGAACATCGCTCCCACCGATGTGGATCAGTTGGCCGCAACCTTACAGCACAAAGTCTCCCGCGGCAAGGTGTATCTGACGTAATTCTCGGCTTCTGGCTTGCCTTTTGCCCGTGGGTCCAACGGTAACCTCGGCCTTCGGTTACCTTCGAGGCAGCAACTTTTTGCTCCCCGTGGGTTGATAATAAGAGGGCTGTGGCCTTTCTTTCATCCGGAGTCTTCATGCCTGTGGGCCGTGCGAAGATCGGGATTTTCTTTCTCTGCGTCGGCTTGGCGTGCGCCGTACCGCCCCTGCTT
>Ga0187885_10002696_pt1 | contig 16905 bp, 13 predicted proteins | sample June2016WEW_20_1_3_FD_132970 | JGI IMG/M metagenome (GOLD analysis project Ga0187885, IMG submission 132970) | Peatland microbial communities from SPRUCE experiment site at the Marcell Experimental Forest, Minnesota, USA - June2016WEW_20_100 | ecosystem: Environmental > Terrestrial > Soil >... | reverse complement strand
TCCGTCTACTCGATGATCGAGGTGATTGCCCCGGCCCCGACGGTGCGGCCGCCCTCGCGGATGGCGAAGCGCTGCTGGATCTCGAGGGCGATGGGGGTGATGAGCTCGACCGTCATGTCGACGTTGTCGCCGGGCATGATCATCTCGGCGCCCTCGGGCAGGCTGATGGCGCCGGTCACGTCGGTCGTGCGCAGGTAGAACTGGGGCCGGTAGCCGTTGTAGAAGGGGGTGTGGCGCCCGCCCTCCTCACGGCTCAGGACGTACACGCGGGCGATGAACTTGGTGTGCGGCTTGATGGACGCGGACTTGGCCAGGACCTGGCCGCGCTCGATGTCGTCGCGCTCGATGCCGCGCAGCAGGCAGCCCACGTTGTCGCCGGCGCGGCCCTCGTCGAGCAGCTTCTTGAACATCTCGACGCCGGTGACGACGACCTTTCTGGTGGGCCGGATGCCCACGATCTCGACCTCGTCGCCGACTTTGACGATGCCGCGCTCGATACGGCCGGTGCCGACCGTGCCGCGGCCCTTGATGCCGAAGACGTCCTCGATCGGCATCAGGAAGGGCTTGTCGGTGGCGCGCTCGGGAGTCGGGATGTAGGAGTCGACCGCGTCCATCAGCTCCTTGATGCAGGCGTAGGCCGGATCGTCGACGCCGCCCGAGGTCTCGAGGGCTTTTAGAGCAGAGCCGCGGATGATCGGGATCTCGTCGCCGGGGAACTGGTACTTGGAGAGCAGCTCGCGGACCTCGAGCTCGACCAGGTCGAGCAGCTCGGGATCGTCGACCGCGTCGCACTTGTTGAGGAAGACGATGATGTAGGGCACGTCCACCTGGCGCGCCAGCAGGATGTGCTCGCGAGTCTGGGGCATGGGCCCGTCCGTGGCGGCCACGACCAGGATCGCGCCGTCCATCTGGGCCGCGCCGGTGATCATGTTCTTGATGTAGTCGGCGTGGCCGGGGCAGTCGACGTGGGCGTAGTGGCGCTTGTCGGTCTCGTACTCGACGTGGGCGATGGCGATGGTGATGCCGCGCTCGCGCTCCTCGGGCGCGTTGTCGATCGAGTCGAAGGCGCGGAACTCGGCCTCACCCTTTAGAGCGAGGTACTTGGTGATGGCCGCGGTCAACGTCGTCTTGCCGTGGTCGATGTGGCCGATCGTGCCGATGTTTACGTGCGGCTTGGTCCGCTCGAACTTCTTCTTCGCCATCGCGGTGGCTCCCTCGCTCCTGCTAACTCGCTGGGTGGACTGGTCAGACTCTTGACTTGGCTACGAGCTCGGCCGCCACGCTGGCGGGGACCTCGGCGTAGTGCGACAGTTCCATGGAGTAGCTGGCCCGGCCCTGGGTCATCGACCGCAGGTCCGTGGCATAGCCGAACATCGTGGCCAGCGGGACTCGCGCCCGGACGACCTGCGTGGACGCGCGCGACTCCATGGCTTCGACGTGGCCCCGTCGGGCGTTCAGATCGCCGATGACATCGCCCAGGAACTGCTCCGGCATCGTCACTTCGACCCGCATCAGCGGCTCGAGGATCACCGGATTCGCCCTGGCAACGGCATCCTTGATGGCCAGCGAGCCGGCGATCTTGAACGCCATCTCGCTCGAGTCGACCTCGTGGAATGACCCGTCGAAGAGGGTCACCTTGACGTCGACCATCGGGTAGCCAGCGTAGGGACCTGTCTCGAGCGCCTCGCGGATGCCCTGATCGATGGGCTTGATGAACTCACGCGGAATGGTCCCGCCGACGATCTTGTCGATGAACTCATAGCCCTTGCCCGGCTGGTTCGGCTCGGCCTTGATGACCGCGTGGCCATACTGGCCCTTGCCGCCGGTCTGCTTGACGTGCCGGCCGTTGCCCTCGGCGGCGTGGCGGATCGTCTCCCGGTACGAAACGCGCGGCCGGCCGACGTTGGCCGCGACCTTGAACTCGCGGACCATCCGATCCACCAGAACGTCAAGGTGCAGCTCGCCCATGCCGGCGATGCGGGTCTGGCCGCTCTCCTCGTCGGTGTGGACGCGGAAGGTCGGGTCTTCCTCGGCCAGACGCTGGAGAGCCAGGGCCAGCTTGTCCTGGTCGGCCTTGGTCTTGGGCTCGATGGCAACTTCGATGACCGGCTCCGGGAAGACGATCGACTCGAGGACGACCGGATGGTCCGGGGCGCTCAGCGTGTCACCGGTGAAACTGTCCTTCAGGCCGACCGCGGCGGCGATATCGCCGGCGTAGACGGTGTCGATCTCCTCGCGGTGGTTGGCGTGCATCTGGAGGATGCGGCCGATTCGCTCCTTCTTGCCCTTGGTCGCGTTGAGAACGTAGGACCCGGCATCGAGCGTCCCGGAGTAGACCCGGAAGTAGGCCAGCTTGCCGACGTACGGGTCGGCCGCGATCTTGAAGACCAGGGCGCTGAAGGGCTCGCCATCGTCGGCCGTGCGGAGGACCTCCCTGTGCGTGACCGGGTGCTCGCCGATGACCGGCGGCACGTCGAGCGGCGACGGGAGATAGTCCACGACGGCGTCGAGGACGGGCTGGACACCCTTGTTCTTCAGGGCAGACCCGGCAAGAACCGGCACGATGCGGTACTCGAGAGTGCCAAGTCGCAGGCCCCGCTTGATGTCCTCGTGGCTCAGGGTGTGGCCTTCGAGGTACTTGTGGGTCAGCTCGTCGTCCATCTCGGCGACGGTCTCGACCATCTTCTCGCGCTGGGCGCGAGCGACCTCGACCAGGTCCGCGGGGATCTCGATCGTCTCGGACTCGGCGCCGAGGTCCTCGGCCCGATACACGACGGCCTTCATGGAGATCAGGTCCACGACGCCGCGGAACTTCCCCTCCGAGCCGATCGGCACCTGAATCGCCACGGGCCGCGCCCCCAGGCGGTCACGGATCATGTCCACGCACCGCCAGAAGTCCGCGCCGGTGCGGTCCAGCTTGTTTATGAAGCAGATCCGCGGCACGCGGTAGCGGTCGGCCTGGCGCCAGACCGTCTCCGACTGGGGCTCGACGCCGGCCACGCCATCGAAGACGACGACCGCGCCATCGAGGACCCGCAGGCTGCGCTCGACCTCCACGGTGAAGTCCACGTGCCCGGGCGTATCGATGATGTTGATGCGGTAGTCGTTCCAGAAGCACGTCGTAGCCGCGGCAGTGATCGTGATGCCGCGCTCCTGCTCCTGGGGCATCCAGTCCATGGTGGCTGCGCCCTCATGGACCTCACCGATCTTGTAGATCTTCTTCGTGTAGAAGAGGACTCGCTCGGTGACGGTGGTCTTCCCAGCGTCGATATGGGCGATGATTCCGATGTTCCGCGTCTTGCCTAGCGGAACCTGGCGTGCCACGAGTTTCTTCTGCTCCCTAGTGGACCGCTACCACTTGAAATGGCTGAAGGCCTTGTTGGCCTCGGCCATCTTGTGGGTATCCTCACGACGCTTGACGGCTGCGCCGAGGCCATTCATGGCATCGACCAGCTCGGCTGCGAGCTTCTCCGACATGCTCTTGCCGTTGCGCTTGCGGGCGGCCTGGACGAGCCAGCGCACCCCGAGCGAAATCCGGCGATCGCCCCGGATTTCCACCGGGACCTGGTAGGTGGCGCCACCGACGCGGCGCGGCTTGACCTCGATGATTGGAGTGGCGTTGCGCATCGCCGATTCGAGCACTTCGATGCCGGGCCGACGAGCCTGCGCCTCCGCCCGGGCCAGGGCCTCGCGCAGGATTCGCTCGGAGAGGTGGCGCTTGCCGTCCGTCATCAGCTTGGTCGCGAAGCGACCGCTGAGTCGGGGCGTCGGCGCGCCCTGATACTTGGTCTTGCGGGCGGTCGTCGTACGACGCGGCATCGCTACTTCTGGCCCTTCTGCTGGGCGGCCTTCGCTCCGTACTTGGAGCGGCCCTGCTTGCGGTCGCGGACCCCGGCGGCGTCGAGGGTGCCACGGATGATGTGGTACTTGACCGAAGGCAGATCCTTCACGCGGCCACCGCGGACCAGCACGACCGAGTGCTCCTGGAGGTTGTGGCCGATGCCGGGGATGTAGGCCGTGACCTCCATCTGGTTCGTGAGCCGGACGCGGGCGATCTTGCGGAGGGCCGAGTTCGGCTTCTTCGGCGTCATCGTGCGCACTTGCAGGCACACGCCGCGCTTCTGAGGCGCACCTGGGATGGGCACCTGGCGCTGGCGCAGGCTGTTCCAGTTCTTGCGCATGGCCGGGGCCTTGATCTTCCCGATCTTCGCCTGGCGGCCATGCCGCACGAGCTGGCTGATCGTCGGCACGGAGACGCTGCTCCTTTCATCCTGCTAGTCGCTGTCGAAAACACCTTGTGCGATCCCAACGCCGAGACGGGCTTTCGAGGCCGGGTTTGTCCCGAGCTCGCGTCCGATCGACGGGAACCTGCGCCGCCGCGGTGGCCTCCGGCGTCCGATGGGCCGCCGCAGCGGCACCGGTCGCGACATGGAGGCGATCTGTCAGGCGCGGATCGCTTCGATGGTCCGGCGGGCCGCCACTCCCCGGCCTGGGCAGGCCTGGCAGCGCGTTTTCCGCCTTCCGGATGGCCTCCCTGGAGGGTGCGATCGGCGCACGCCGACCACGGCCTCCCGCGAAGCCACAAAGGGGGAGTTTAGCAGCGGGCCGGCGTTTCCGTCAAACGAAAGCGGGCCGCATCGGCTCCTCTGCCGGCCGAAACTCGGCGCACCGCTGCGGCGCCCCGGCCGACCATCAGGAGCCAGAGTAGCTGCCGGGCGTGTGAGAGACGCCCAGGACAACCACAGCGAAAGCGCCGGCTGACCGAACGCGGTCAGGCCTGCACCAAAGCTCGGCCGCCCGCCGCCGCCCGGGCGCCGGCTGCGCTCTTCGGTTCGGTCCGTTTCGCGATCTGGTCGCTACTTCTCGTCGTCCTCCGTGTCGCCACCGAGGAGCACCGACAGGTCCACTTCCTCCTCCGACTCGCCGGCCGCGGCCCCGAGCGCGCCCAGGAACGGGTTGGCGAAGTCCTCGTCATCGCGACCCTCGCCACTGCTGGAGGCCAGGATGGAGGCCAGGTCCGCCGTCTCGTCGGAAGGCAGCTGCCCGGCTTCTTCGAGGAACGGGTTGTACTCGTACTCCGGGCCCCGCAGCCGCTCGAGCGACTCCCCGGCAAGCGCCTCTTCGGCGGCCCGCCGAGCCCGCTCGCGCGCGGCGGCGATGTTGGCCGGCGCGCCCGTCCCGGCCGGGATGAGCTTGCCGATGATGACGTTCTCCTTCAGGCCGATCAGGTGGTCCTTGGAGCCGTTGATGGCCGCCTCGGTGAGCACCCGGGTCGTCTCCTGGAAGGAGGCAGCTGCCAGGAAGGACGAGGTGTTGAGGGAGGCCTTGGTCACGCCGAGCAGGACGGTCTGGGCCGTGGCGGGCTCGCCGCCTTCGGCCAGGACGCGGTTGTTGACCTCCTCGAAGTCGAGACGATCGATCAGCTCGGTTGGCAGGAGTTCCGTGTCGCCCGGCTGGTCGATGCGAACCTTCCGGAGCATCTGGCGGACGATGATCTCGATGTGCTTGTCGTTGATCGTTACGCCCTGGCTGCGGTAGACCTTCTGGACTTCCTTCACCAGGTAGCGCTGGACCGAATCCTTGCCCCGAGTCTCGAGGTACTCCTGCGGGTTGATCGGACCATCGGTAATGGCGTCGCCGGCCCGTATTTCCGCGCCGTTCTCGACCATGAGCTTGGCGTTGTGCGCGATGGCGTATTCGCGCTCGACCGTGTCCTCGGAGCGGACCATCAGGTCGTCGCCCTCGCGAACGAGGAATCCCTTGGCGGGGGCCGTGACGTCGGCCGACTTGTCGCCGCCCTCGGCGCGGGCTATCACCTGGCCGGACTCGACCATGTCGCCGGGCGCGGCCAGCAGCTCGACGCCGTCGGCCAGGGCGACGTGGGTGTCGTACTGCTCGCGGCTGGTGACCTTGACGCGCGTGCCGGTGTCGCCGCGGACGATCTCGACGACACCGTCGATGTGGCTGATCTCGGCCTTGCCCTTGGGGACGCGGCCTTCGAAGAGCTCCTCGACTCGCGGCAGACCGGCGGTGATGTCCAGGCCGGCGACGCCGCCGGTGTGGAATGTTCGCATCGTCAGCTGCGTGCCCGGCTCGCCGATCGACTGAGCGGCGATGATGCCCACGGCCTCGCCGATGCCGACAAGGAAGCCGGTCGCCAGGTTGCGGCCGTAGCACAGCCGGCAGACGCCCTGTCGCGCCTCACAGGAGAGCGGTGAGCGAACCAGGACCTCGTCGATCCCGGACTCGTCGATGACAGCCGCGACGGCCTCGGTGATTTCCTGGTTGCGTTCGACTACGAGGGCGCCCGTCTCGGGGTGGAAGAGGTCGGCCGCGCTGAGCCGGCCGACCATGCGCTTCTGATAGGCGCCCTTTTCGTTGCTGGTGATCTCGGCCGACTCGGCGCGGGTGATCCAGCTGCCTTCCTGGGTGCCGCAGTCTTCCTCGCGGGTGATCACGTCCTGGGCCACGTCGACCAGACGCCGGGTCAGGTAGCCCGAGTCGGCGGTGCGGAGGGCCGTGTCGGCGAGACCCTTGCGGGCGCCGTGTGTCGAGATGAAGTACTCCAGGACCGTCATGCCCTCGCGGAAGTTGCTCCGCACCGGCACGTCGATGATACGGCCCGACGGATCGGCCATGAGGCCGCGCATGCCGCCGAGCTGGCTGATCTGGCCCTTATTACCTCGGGCGCCCGAGTCCGACATCATGCGGACGCTGCCGAAGGCGTCGAGGCCGTCCATCATCGCGGTGGACAGGTCGTTGGTGGTCTTCTGCCAGACGTCGACGACCTGTTCGTAGCGCTCGTCGTCGGTGATCAGGCCGCGCTGGAACTGGCGGTCGATCTGGTCGACGGCGGCGTCGGCCTCGACCAGGCGACGGCCCTTGTCGGGCGGGATGACGATGTCCGTGACGGCGATGGTCATGCCGCCGCGGGTCGCGTACTCGAACCCGACGCCCTTGACGCCGTCCACGACGTTGGCGGTCTCCGCGGGGCCGAGGATGCGGTAGCACTCGTCGACCAGGCGGCGCAGCTCGGTTCGCTTCATGTTCACGTTCTTGAAGCGGAGCCGATCCGGCACGATCTGGTTGAAGATTATGCGCCCCACGGTAGTCAGGACTCGCTGGTCGACAACCGCCTCGGCGGTTTCGTCCCAGGCTCGGACCATGGCCTCCACCGGCTCGTGGAGGGTTACCTCGCGGAGCTGATAGGTCAGGATGGCCTCGCCCTCGCTGGAGAAGAGGCGCGGCTTCTCGCCCTCGGCCAGCGGCTTCTCCATGGTCAGGTAGAAGCAGCCCAGGACCATGTCCTGGGTGGGCGCCACCACCGGGCTGCCGTCCGCCGGCGAAAGCAAGTTCGCCGTGGAGAGCATCATCGTCCGCGCCTCTTCCTGGGCGGCCGTGGAGAGCGGGACGTGGACGGCCATCTGATCGCCGTCGAAGTCGGCGTTGAAGGCGGTGCAGACGAGCGGGTGGATCTGGATCGCCGAACCCTCGACCAGGATCGGCATGAAGGCCTGGATGCCCAACCGGTGAAGCGTCGGGGCGCGGTTCAGCAGAACCGGGTGATCCTTGATTACCTCTTCGAGCACGTCCCAGACCTCGGGCCGGACGCGCTCGACGATGCGCTTGGCGCTCTTGATGTTGTGGGCATGGCCCTTCTCGACCAGCAGCCGCATGACGAAGGGCTTGAAAAGCTCGAGCGCCATCTTCTTGGGCAGGCCGCACTGGTGGAGCTTGAGTTCCGGGCCGACGACGATGACCGAGCGGCCGGAGTAGTCCACGCGCTTGCCGAGCAGGTTCTGGCGGAACCGGCCCTGTTTGCCCTTGAGCATGTCCGAGAGGCTCTTGAGGCGGTGGTTGCCGGTGCCGGCGATGGCCCGACCGCGCCGCCCGTTGTCGATCAGGGCGTCGCAGGCCTCCTGGAGCATGCGCTTCTCGTTGCGGATGATGATCTCCGGGGCGCCCAGCTCCAGAAGCCTCTTGAGCCGGTTGTTCCGGTTGATCACGCGTCGGTACAGGTCGTTGAGATCGGAGGTCGCGAAGCGGCCGCCGTCGAGCTGGACCATCGGCCGCAGGTCAGGCGGGATGACCGGGATGACCGACAGGATCATCCACTCCGGACGAGTTCCGGATCGGCGGAAGGCCTCGATCAGGCGCAGCCGCTTGATGGCCTTCTTGCGGCGCTGGCCGGACGTGGTCCGGACCTCGACGTGGAGGGCGCGAGCCAGCTCCTCGAGATCCATCCGGCCGATGATGTCGCGGATCGCCTCCGCGCCCATGGCGGCGTGGAAGATGCGGCCGCCGCGGCTGCCGGTGCCGTAGCGCTCGTCCAGGTAGCGGAAGTCGTTCTCCGACAGAGTCATCAGCGGCTTGATCGATTCGATCTCGTCGCGCTGCTTGCGGATCTCGTCCTTGGCGCCCTCGGCGTCGCGGCGCAGGCGTTCGCGCTCGGTCTCGATCTCGGCGTCGTTCTGCAGCTGCAGGTCCGTGATCTTCTGGCCGACGCTCCGCTCCTCGTCCGCCTCGCGCTGCCGGATCTCGGAGGTGACGCGCTCAGTCTCGGCGGCCACGATCTTGCGGAGAGCAGCGGTGGCCTCCTTGCCGGCGGTGGCGCCTGCCGCGACGACGACCTCACCCGTGATCGGGAAGGCGATCGCCTCGGCCGCGGCCTGCTTGCCGAGAGCGGCCAGGAGCTTCTCCACCTTCTGAGCGGCCTCCACGACCTCCTCGGTGCGGGCGGTGCGCTGCTGCTCGAGCTCACGTTTGGTGGCTTCGAGCTGAGCGTTGAGCTCGTCCTTCTGCCGATTGAGGCGGGCCTTCAGCTCGTCCTCCAGATCGCTCAGGGCGCGACCGCTCTTGCCTCCCCTGCCCTCGGCCTCGTCCTCGAGCGAGGCCAGAGCCCGGCGGCGGGCCTCCTCGTCGACGTGGGTGACGATGTACAGGGCGAAGTAGAGGATCCGCTCCAGGTTGCGGGGGCTGATGTCGAGCAGGATGCCCAGGCGCGAGGGCGTGCCCTTGAAGTACCAGATATGGCTGACCGGGCTGGCCAGCTGGATGTGGCCCATGCGCTCGCGGCGTACTTTGGAGCGAGTGACCTCCACGCCGCACTTGTCGCAGATGATGCCCTTGTACCGAATCCGCTTGTATTTGCCGCAGTAGCACTCCCAGTCCTTGGTGGGACCGAAGATGCGCTCGTCGAAGAGCCCGTCCTTCTCCGGCTTGAGCGTGCGGTAGTTGATCGTCTCCGGCTTGGTGACCTCGCCGGACGACCAGTCCCGGATCTGCTCGGGACTGGCGAGCGAGATCCGGATCGCATTGAAGTTGTTGACTTCGAGCATTCCTCTCCTCCACGCCGCCGCCTGGTTCGGCGGCGTAGTTCGGACCGTGGACCGGCAACACCTGGCTGGCCGGGCACAGGCGCCGCGTCATGAGTGCGATTGGATCAGTCTTCGAACCCGGCGAGGTTGATGCCGCCCAGATCCGGCATCGGGTACGTGCCGGAGTCTTCGGCGAAGCGGATCTCTTCGTCGTTCTCGTTGAGGATCTCCACGTTGAGCCCCAGGCTCTGGAGCTCCTTGATCAGTACCTTGAACGACTCGGGGACGCCCGGCGGCTGGATCTCCTCGCCCTTGACGATCGCTTCGTAGGTCTGGACGCGACCCATGACGTCGTCCGACTTGACCGTCAGCAGCTCCTGGAGGATGTTCGCCGCACCGTAGGCTTCCAGCGCCCAGACCTCCATCTCACCGAAGCGCTGGCCGCCGAACTGGGCCTTGCCGCCCAGGGGCTGCTGGGTGATCAGGCTGTAAGGTCCGGTGGACCGGGCGTGGATCTTGTCCTCCACCAGGTGGTGGAGCTTGAGCATGTAGATGTAGCCGACCGTGATCGGGCGATCGAACGGCTCGCCTGAGCGCCCGTCGCGGAGGGTGATCTTGCCGTTCTCGGGCAGGCCCGCCTCGCGCAGCTCATCGCGGATCTGCTCTTCGGAAGCGCCGTCGAAGACGGCCGTGGCGGCCCTTAGCCCACGCTCGTGGAGCGCCCAGCCAAGGTGCGTCTCGAGGATCTGGCCGATGTTCATTCGGCTCGGCACGCCGAGCGGGTTGAGGACGATGTCGACGGGGGTGCCATCCGGGAGGAAAGGCATGTCTTCCGCCGGCAGGACCTTGGCGATGACGCCCTTGTTCCCGTGGCGGCCGGCCATCTTGTCGCCGACGCTGACCTTGCGCTTCTGGGCGACGGAGACGCGGACCAGGCGGTTAACGCCCGGCATCAGCTCATCGCCTTCCTCGCGGGAGAAGATCCGCACATCGACGACCTTGCCGCGCTCGCCGTGGGGCAGGCGCAGCGAGGAGTCCTTCACCTCGCGGGCCTTCTCGCCGAAGATGGCGCGCAGGAGGCGCTCCTCCGCGGTCAGCTCGGTCTCGCCCTTGGGCGTGATCTTGCCGACCAGGATGTCGCCCGGCTGGACTTCGGCGCCGATGTAGACGATCCCCTCCTCGTCGAGATCCTTGAGCGACTCCTCGCCGACGTTGGGGATGTCGCGGGTGATCTCCTCCGGCCCGAGCTTGGTGTCGCGCGACTCCAGCTCGTGCTTCTCGATGTGAATGCTGGTGAAGAAGTCTTCCTTGACGAGGCGCTCGCTGATGACGATGGCGTCCTCGTAGTTGCCGCCCTCCCAGCTCATGAAGGCCACGAGCACGTTGCGGCCGAGGGCCAGCTCGCCGTGGTCGGTGGAGCTCGAGTCGGCGATCGGGAAGCCAGCCTCGAGACGCTGGCCCACGTCGACGATCGGGCGCTGGTTGATGCAGGTGCCCTGGTTGGAGCGGACGTACTTCTGCAGCAGGTACTCGTCCAGCTCGCCCGAGTCGGTCTCGACCTGGATCCGGTCCGCGGTCACGCTGGTGACCACGCCCGCGCGCCGGGCGACGACCACCTGGCCGGAGTCCAGGGCGGAGCGCCACTCCATGCCGGTACCGACGATCGGCGCCTCCGGCTCCAGCAGCGGCACCGCCTGGCGCTGCATGTTCGAGCCCATCAGGGCGCGGTTCGCGTCGTCGTGCTCGAGGAACGGGATCAGCGCGGTGGCCACCGAGACGACCTGCTTGGGCGACACGTCCATGAACTCGATCTGGTTTGGTCGAGCCTCGGGGAACTGGTCGCGATAGCGGCACGGGATACGGTCGCGGACGAAGTGACCATCCGCGTCCAGCTCGGCGTTCGCCTGAGCGACGAAGTGTTCCTCCTCCTCGTCTGCCGCGAGGTACTCGATCTCGCTGGTGACGATGGGGCGGATCTGGAAGGCCTGGGCCTTCTGGCGCTTCAGCTCGGCGATGGCCTCGCCGGTGAAGCGCTCGCCGGCCTTCAGGACGACCTTGCCGTCCTTGCCGACCAGATCGATGCCGGCCTCGCGGCGAGCGATCTCCGGATCGTCCCAGGCGATCGCGCGCTTCACCTTGCGGTAAGGCGTCTCGATGAAGCCATAGGGGTTGATCCGGCCGAAAGTCGCGAGCGAGCCGATCAAGCCGATGTTCGGCCCCTCGGGCGTCTCGATCGGGCAGATGCGGCCGTAGTGGCTGTGGTGGACGTCGCGCACGTCGAAGCCGGCGCGCTCGCGCGACAGGCCGCCGGGGCCCAGGGCCGAGAGGCGGCGCTTGCTGGTCAGCTCGGCCAGCGGGTTGGTCTGGTCCATGAACTGGCTCAGCTGGCTGCCGCCGAAGAACTCCTTCATCGCTGCCACGACGGGACGGATGTTGATCAGGGCGTTCGGCGTGGCCTTGTCGATCTCCTGGATCGTCATGCGCTCGCGGACGACGCGCTCCATGCGCAGGAGGCCGACGCGGAAGGCGTTCTGGATCAACTCGCCGTTGGCGCGGATGCGGCGGTTGCCCAGGTGGTCGATGTCGTCGGCGATGCCCATGCCGCGGTTCAGCTCGATCAGGTGACCGACGATCGCGGCGATGTCCTCGCGGGTGATGATGCGCTGTTCGCGATCCAGCTCAATCCCCATCCGCTCGACCACCGGAGTCAGCTTCTTGTTGAACTTGTAGCGGCCGACGCGACCGAGGTCGTAGCGGCGGAAGTTGAAGAAGAGACTCTCGACGAGCTGGCGGGCGTTGTCGCCGGTGGGCGGGTCGCCCGGGCGCAGCTTCTTGTAGACCTCGATCAGGGCCTCCTGCTGGGTCTTGGTCAGGTCCTTGTCCAGCGTGGAGGCGATGTACTGGTGCTCCGGATCCGTGTCGACGGTCGCGAAGATGGCGCCGATCTCGTCGTTGGTTTCGTAGCCCACGGCCCGCAGGAGCGTCGTGGCCGCGATCTTGCGCTTGCGGTCCACCTTGACCGAGAGCAGGTCCTTGTTGCTCGTCTCGAACTCGAGCCAGGCGCCGCGATTGGGAATGACCTTGGCCGAGAATAGTGTCCGGCCGGTGGTGGGATCGTCGGCGGCGCTGTAGTAGACGCCGGGCGAGCGGACGAGCTGGCTGACGACGACGCGCTCGGCGCCGTTGATGATGAACGTGCCCTGGTCCGTCATGAACGGGAAATCGCCCATGTAGACCCGCTGGCGCTGGATCTCGCCGGTCTCCTTGATCAGGAGCTCGACGTTCACGTAGAGGGGCCGGCTGAAGGTCAGGTCCTTGGTCCGGCACTCGAGCTCGGAGTACTTGGGCGCCCCGAATTCGTAGTCCAGGAAGTGGAGCTCCATCACCTTGCCGGTGAAGTCCTTGATCGGGCTGATCTCGTCGAACAGCTCCCGCAGACCCTTCCCCACGAACCACTCGAACGAGCTCAGCTGGAGCTCGATCAGGTTGGGGATCTCAAGGACCTCGGGGATCCGCGCATAGCGCCGTCGGGGCAGGATCGCGGATGCGCGAGAGGACTCAGCGACAGACAGCATGAACCACTCCTTGACGGAGGAGAAAGGGAAGGGCCGCGCTCACAGAAGGAGTAGGATACCGCGACCTCCGCCGTTGTCAAATGGGCGCGCCGAAGAAGCCCGCAGCGGCCCGCGGCAAAGCGGGGCCGCTGCGGCGGTCCCGTGGGGCGGAACCTGCCGCCCCACGTCCCGACGCAGCAAGACTACCTGATCTCGACCTTCGCGCCCTGCTCCTCGAGGGCAGCCTTGATCTTCGCGGCCTCGTCCTTGTTGACGCCTTCCTTGACCGGCTTGGGAGCGCCGTCGACCAGGTCCTTGGCCTCCTTGAGGCCGAGGCCGGTCAGCTCGCGCACCACCTTGATGACCGGGATCTTGTTGGGGCCGATCTCCGCGAGTATCGCGGTGAACTCGGTCTGCTCCTCGACCTCGACGGCGGCGGTCGGGGCGGCGACGGTTACGCCGGCGGCGACAGCCACCGGGGTCGCCGCCGTGACGCCGAACTTCTCCTCGAACGCCCTCTTGAAGTCGGCGAGCTCGAGGACGGACATCGACGCGAAGGCGTCGAGCAACTGGTCCTGAGTCAGCTTTGCCATCTGGTAGGTCACTCCTTGTTACCCGCGGCTCACGGCCACGGGCGGGCTAGTCTCGATAAATGGGCGGATCAGGCTCGCCTGTCGGCCAGGGCTTGCACCAGGCCTGGGATCTCCCGCAGAGGGGCATCGAACAGGCCGGCCAGCGTGGTCAGCGGTGCGGCGATCGCTCCGGCAACCTGGGCCAGGACGACTTCGCGACCGGGCAGCTGAGAGAGCCGCGTGACCCCGTCGGCGTCGATGACGCGCGTTCCGAGGACCGCTCCGGTGATCTTGACCACGCGGTAGGGACGGACCGCATCGAGGACCGCCTTCGCGGCAGCGGCCTCGTCGCCGCGAGCGAAGGCCACCGCGGAGGGGCCCATGAGGAGGAGACTCAGCGTCTCCGCCCCGGCGTCGCGGGCGGCGATCCTCATCAGCCGGTTCTTGACGACGCGGTACGCCACGTTCTGCTTGCGCAGGCTTCGACGGATCTCGCCGATCTCGGAAACCTTGAGGCCGCGATACTCGGAGACGATCATCGCGGTGGCCGAACGAGCTTCCTCGGTCAGCGCCGCGACGGTCTCCCGCTTGGCCTCGGTAGGCATTGCCAACCTCCTTCGACTGCGGCGCGCAGCCGGCGCGCGACGGTGGGCCGATCGGGTCCGATTCGCGGCACCGACCAAAAGCCCCTGCGACGGCTATCGCCACAGGGGCGCTCCCACCCACGCGGATGGAGGCCTGATCCCTGCCTCGGCATGCCCGCCGGCGTCTCGGCCGGTGAATCGAGTCGGGAGCCGCGACCTCGGCCGATCGCCCGGCCGGTGCCGCGACGCCACGACGCATGCTGTCTGCGGCGGTCCGTCGTATTCGATTTGGCGGCGGTGGGCGCCTGCGCGGCGGCTCCGTTGCCTGGCGGGGTCCACCTTTCGGCGGCCTCGCCTCATATGTTGGCGGCTCGGCCCCGGCCGGCCGCAAGTCCGATCCCGCTATCGCGGACCCGTGGCCTACGAGGCCGCGGCGACGGCGAGCAGGGCCGGGATGTCGATCCGGATGCCGGGTCCCATCGTCGGCACGATGGTGAGAGTTCGCAGGTATTGGCCCTTGGCACCGCTCGGGCGAGCACGGTTGATCGCGTCGACCAGGGTGGCCAGGTTGTCCACCAGCTGCTGGCTCTCGAAGCTGGCCTTGCCGAAGGGAACGTGGATGATGCCGCCCTTGTCCACCTTGAACTCGACGCGGCCGGCCTTGACCTCCTTGATGGCCCGTTCCAGGTCGAAGGTGATGGTGCCGGACTTGGGGTTCGGCATGAGGCCGCGGCGACCGAGGATGCGGCCGAGGCGGCCGACCATGCCCATCACGTCCGGGGCTGCCAGGGCGACGTCGAAGTCGATCCAGCCCGCCTCGATCTTCTTGACCAGATCCTCGGCGCCGACCTCGTCGGCTCCGGCCCGGAGGGCCTCCTGGGCCTTATCGCCCTGGGCGAAGACGACGACGCGGATCTTCTTGCCGGTGCCGTGGGGCAGGACGACGGTGCCGCGGACCATCTGGTCGGCGTGGCGCGGGTCGACACCCAGGCGGAGGTGTGCCTCGACGCTGGCGTCGAAGGTCACGTAGCTCGTCTTGCGGACGAGCTCGGCACCCTCTGCCGGGGAGTAAACCCTGGCGCGGTCTACGAGCTTGGCGGCTTCCTGGTACTTCTTGCCGCGTTCCGGCATTTCGATCTCCTTGTGGCGGTCCCGCCCGGCTACCCGGGCTTCGACCTTCCCCTGGCGCGGGGTTGACGTCCGGCGTTGGTCGCGACCGGTACGCGCGGGCTTCCTGGCCCGGGCTTTCTAGCCAATGACCTCGATGCCCATGCTGCGGGCGGTGCCTTCGACCTGGGCCATGGCGCCCTCGATCGAGGTGGCGTTGAGGTCGGGCATCTTGATCGTGGCGATCTCGCGGATCTGGTCGCGGGTCACCGTGCCGACGTTCTCGCGGCCGGCGGTGGCGGCCCCCTTCTGGATCCCGGCAGCCTTGCGGAGCAGGTCCGGGGCGGGCGGCGTCTTCAGGACGAAGGTAAACGAACGGTCCTCGAAGATCGTTATCTGGGCCGGGATCACCTGGCCGACCTTGTCGGAGGTCTTCTCGTTGTACGACTTGGTGAACTCGACGATGTTGATGCCGTGCGGGCCGAGCGCCGTGCCGACGGGCGGCGCCGGTGTCGCCTTGCCGGCGTTTAGCTGGAGCGTGAGGACGATGCGGATCTTCTTGGCCACGGGCCTTCGGCTTCCTTTCGCTTACAGCTTCTCGACCTGGAGGAAGTCGAGCTCGACCGGGGTTTCGCGGCCGAAGATGCTGACCAGCACCTTGACTTTGTTGCGCTCCGGGTTGACCTCGTCCACCGTTCCGATGAACTCGGCAAATGGGCCGTCGGTAACCCGAACGTTCTGACCCTTGGTGAAAGCGACCCGGTACCGCGGCGTCTCCACGCCCATCTGGCGGAGGATCTGCTTGACCTCCTGCTCGTCCAGCGGGATCGGCTCGCTCCTCACGCCCGGGATGTTGCCGCCGCCGACGAAGCTGGTCACGCCGGGCGTATTGCGCACGACGTACCAGGAGTCCGGGTCGAGGATCATCTCGACCAGGACGTAACCCGGATACACCTTCTTCTGGACGGTGTGACGCTGGCCCTGGCGGATCTCGATCTCATCCTCCATCGGGACGAGGACCTGGAAGATCTTGTCGTCCATGCCCATCGACTCGATGCGGTGCTCGAGGTTCGCCTTGACCTTGTTCTCGTAGCCCGAATACGTGTGGATGACGTACCAGCGCTTCTCGGGCGGTCGAACGGCCTCGCTGGCCTGCTCTGTCTTCATGCCTGAGGTCACACGCCGTTGATGGCTGTGGCGATCGCGCCGAAGATGACATCGAAAAGGGCGATGAACGCGCCGACGACGAAGCTCACGGCCAACACCAGGACGGTAAGGGTGCGGGCCTGCTCCGGGGTTGGCCAGTTTACCTTCTTGAGTTCTTGCCACGCTTCTACGAAGAAGCGGCGGATCCGTGACACGGGCTTCTCTCTAACTGCTGGGTCTGACGGAACTGGCAGGCGCCGCGGGACTCGAACCCACAACCCCTGGTTTTGGAGACCAGTGCTCTGCCAATTGAGCTAGGCGCCTGCGATATCCGCGCTACTTGGCCTCGCGATGCAAAGTGTGCCGGCGTTCCCGAGGGCAGTACTTGCGGAGCTCGAGGCGGCCGGGATCGTTCTTCTTGTTCTTGCGGGTCGTATACGTCCGAACCTTGCACTCGGTGCAGGCCAGTTGAATGATCGGACGCGCGTCCACTTTCGCCATATCCGTCTACTCGATGATCGAGGTGATTGCCCCGGCCCCGACGGTGCGGCCGCCCTCGCGGATGGCGAAGCGCTGCTGGATCTCGAGGGCGATGGGGGTGATGAGCTCGACCGTCATGTCGACG
>Ga0187885_10002693_pt1 | contig 16919 bp, 11 predicted proteins | sample June2016WEW_20_1_3_FD_132970 | JGI IMG/M metagenome (GOLD analysis project Ga0187885, IMG submission 132970) | Peatland microbial communities from SPRUCE experiment site at the Marcell Experimental Forest, Minnesota, USA - June2016WEW_20_100 | ecosystem: Environmental > Terrestrial > Soil >... | reverse complement strand
TCGGCGACGGTGATCAGGACGGTTCCCTCCAGGGGCAGCGTCTGGTTGGCGGCCTCCTGGGCCTTGAAGAACGCCTCGCCGAACGTGCTTCCCATACCCAGCACCTCGCCCGTGGACCTCATCTCGGGGCCCAGCAGCGGATCGACCTCCGGGAGCATGTTGAACGGGAAGACCGCCTCCTTCACCCCGAAATGCGGAATCTCGCCGCGTTTGAGGTTCAGGCTGGCCAGGCTGGCGCCGAGCATCACCTGGGTGGCGATGCGCGCCATCTGGATCCGGCAGACCTTCGAGACCAGCGGCACCGTCCGGGAGGCGCGCGGATTGGCCTCCAGGACGTAGACCGTGTTGTTGGCGATGGCGTACTGCATGTTGATCAACCCGATCACGCCCAGCTCGATGGCGATCCGCCGGGTGTATTCGCAGATCGTCTCCACGTGCCGCGGGGGCAGACTGACGGGCGGGATTACGCAGGCGGAGTCCCCGGAGTGGATGCCGGCCAGCTCGATGTGCTCCATCACCGTGGGCACAAAGACCTTCGTGCCGTCGCAAATGGCGTCGGCCTCGGCCTCGATGGCGTTCTCCAGGAACTTGTCGATGAGGATGGGGCGCTCCGGAGTCACGTCCACGGCGGCGGCCACGCAGGCCCGCAGGTCGTCTTCGTCGAAGACCACCTCCCTGCCACGCCCGCCCAGCAAGTAGCAGGGCCGGACCATCAGCGGGTATCCGATCCGGCCCGCGATCTCCACGGCCTGCTCGACCGTGACCGCCATCTCCGAACCCGGCATGGGGATGCCGAGCTTGGCCATCATCTGCCGGAAGCGGCCGCGGTCTTCGGCCAGGTTTATGGCCTCCAGGGTCGTGCCCAGGATTCTCACGCCCGCCGCGGCCAGCTCGTCGACGATGTTCAGGGGCGTCTGGCCGCCGAACTGCACGATCACCCCTTGCGGCTTCTCCTTCTCGTAGATGGCGAGCACGTCCTCCACGGTAAGCGGCTCGAAGTAGAGTTTGTCGGAGGTGTCGTAGTCGGTCGAGACGGTCTCGGGATTGCAGTTGACCATGATCGACTCGTAGCCGGCTTCGCGCAGCGCGAAGGCGGCGTGCACGCAGCAGTAGTCGAACTCGATCCCCTGCCCGATGCGGTTCGGCCCGCCGCCCAGCACCATGACTTTCTTGGGATTCGAGGAGACGGGGCAGCGGTCCGGGGCGTTGTAGGTGGAGTAGTAGTAGGCCGCGTTCTCGACGCCGCTCACCAACACCGGCTCCCAGGCCTGGACCACGCCCAGGCGCCTCCGCCGGCCGCGAATGGCCGATTCCTCGGCGCCGACGAGCTTGGCCAAGTAGCGGTCGGCGAAGCCGTCCTTCTTGGCCCGCACCAGCAGCTCGTCCGGCAGGGGCTGGCCGCGGTAGCGCAGGATCTCCTCCTCCAGGTCCACCAGCTCCTTCATCTGGTCGATGAACCAACGCTTCAAGTACGTGATCTCGCAAATTAGGCCGGGATCGGCCCCCTTGCGTAGCGCCTCGTAGATGACGAACTGCCGCTCGCTGGTGGCCTCCCGCAGCAGGTCCAGGAGCTGCGGGAGCGAACGCTGGTTGAAATCCTTGGCGAAGCCCAGCCCGTACCGCCCGATTTCGAGCGAACGAATGGATTTCTGCAAAGCCTCCTTGTACGTTCGGCCGATGCTCATGACCTCGCCGACGGCGCGCATCTGCGTGCCCAGCTTGTCCTCGGCCCCCCGGAACTCCTCGAATGCCCAGCGCGCGAACTTGACGACCACGTACTCCCCGGAGGGCGTGTATTTCTCCAGGGTCCCGTCCCGCCAGTAGGGGATCTCATCCAGCGTCAGGCCGGCGGCGAGCATCGAGGAGACCATGGCGATGGGGAAGCCGGTCGCCTTGGAAGCCAGGGCCGAGGAGCGCGAGGTGCGGGGATTGATCTCGATGACCACGACTCGCCCGGTCTGGGGGTCGTGCGCGAACTGCACGTTGATCCCGCCGATCACCTGGATGGCTTCGACGATTCTGTAAGACATCTCCTGCAAGCGCGCTTGCAGCTCGGGCGCGATGGTGAGCATGGGCGCCACGCAATAGGAATCGCCGGTGTGAATCCCCATCGCGTCCACGTTCTCGATGAAGCAGACGGTGATCAGTTGGTTCTTGGCGTCGCGGACGACTTCCAGCTCCAGCTCCTCCCAGCCCAGCACCGATTCCTCGACCAGGATCTGCCCCACCAGGCTGGCGGCGATACCGCGGCTGGCCACCACCTGCAGCTCCTCGAAGTTGTAGACCAGGCCGCCGCCGGTGCCGCCCAACGTATAGGCGGGACGGATGACCACGGGGTAGCCCAGGCTGGAGGCGATCAGCTCGGCTTCCTCCACCGAGTAGGCCGGCGCGCTGCGCGGCATGGGGATGTCGAGCCGCTGCATCGTCTCCTTGAAGGCGAGGCGGTCTTCGCCCCGCTCGATGGCGTCGGCCTGGACGCCGATTACCTGAACGCCGTAGCGCTCGAGTATCCCCTCCCGGTGGAGCTGCGCGCACAGGTTCAGCCCGGACTGGCCGCCCAGGTTGGGCAGCAAGGCATCCGGCCGCTCCTGGGCGATGATCTCGGTCACGCTCTTCAGGGTCAGGGGCTCGATGTAGGTGACGTCCGCCATGCCGGGGTCGGTCATGATGGTGGCCGGGTTCGAGTTGACCAGAACGATCTCATAGCCGAGCTTGCGCAAAGCCTTGCAGGCCTGCGTCCCGGAGTAGTCGAATTCGCAGGCCTGGCTTATGATGGTGGGCCCAGACCCGATGATCATGACCTTCCTGATGTCAGTCCGTTTGGGCATGGCAAGCAGTTCCGAAGAAACAGATGCCAGGAGCATGATTGCACAGAATCCGTGGCTTCGCTCGCCTCGAGGCTACGTCCCGCAGCAGGGCGGACGCCCTCGTCCCCGCCTGCGGCTTACTGGCTCAACCGGAAGTTCACGTGGATCTCCGGCCTGACTTCCACGGGCTCTCCCTGGACCAGCGCGGGCTGGTAGAGCCACTGCCAGACCGCCTCTTCGGCCGCGACCGCCAGCATCGGGTGGCCGCTGAGGACGCGCACTTGTTTCACCTTCCCGTCCACGCCGATGAGCACGCTGAGCCGGACCGTTCCCTCGATGCCTGCCCGTCGGGCCACCTCCGGGTAAGCCGGCGCCACGTGGCGGATCAGCTTGCCCTGGTTAATCGTGTCGTCGACCTTGATGCGCCCCACCGGCCTTGGGTGTCTCTGGGGACCCTCCGGCGGCGGGGGCGGCGGAGGCGGCGGAATCGCACGCCTTGGGGCCTCGGCAATGGGGCGGCTGAGCGCGCCTCCCGCCGTACGGCCAGGTGCGCTCGCAGGTGAGCGGCCAGCTGCGCTCGCGGGTGTGCGGCTAGGTGCGCTCTGCACCGTGCTCGGCGCGGGAACCGCCGTGCTCGGCGCGGGAACCGCCGTGCAGCCCGGCTGGAGCATGGCGCGCCGCGCCCGGCGGACGGCCTCTCGAGCCTGGGTGGCGTGCCTGCCGTTCGGGAACAGCTTCAGGTACTCGCCCGGACCATCGAAGAGCTCGCCGTAGGCCAGCCAGGCAAAGTCGTCGTCCTCGCGCGCCAGGGTGGGGTTCCCTCCGAGCGCGCCGCACAGGCACCGCCGCGCCTCTTGGTAACCCGTGAAGTACGTGAAACCCGTGGACTTCATCGTGGACAGCATCTGCGCGGCCGGTTTAACGTACTCCCGCCCGGCTGAGCACGTCTGGGCCGTGTATTCGGAGGCCAGCCGCGGGTCCTGGGCCAGGTTGGCCGTCGCGCCCGCCAGGAAGAGCGAGCCAAACCGAGAGCGGCTGCCGGGATCGGCCTCGATGGCTGTCTGTGCGGTCTCGAGTGCCTTGGTCCACTGCTGGGCGTCGGCCTGCGATTGGGCCGCCTTGAGGGCCCAGGCGCTGATCTGTGGTGCGATGTGCGGGTCGTGCTGTATGGCCTTCTGGAAATACATCCGCCCAAACTCCAGCCGCGTGCCCGCATCGAAGTAAACCCGCGCAATGCGCGCCTTCAGCCCCGGATCGAGCTGGGCGGCTACCTCGAGCTCCTCCGCGCCGCCCTCGAGTCGTCCTCTGAGCAGCTTGGCTTTGCCGGACAGGAGATGCGCCTCGGCATCCTGCGGGCTGCGTTGGAGCACGCGTTCCAACAGAAGCTCGGCGCTCTCGTAGTCGCCGCGTGCCATTGCCGCCTCGGCTCGGCGCAGGTTGTGGGCGCGGCAACCCGCCAGCGCCGCGGCGAGGGCGGCCACAGCCGCCACTCTTGCGATCTTCCTCATTGCGCTCCTCCGCCTTAGCACTATATCAGCACCCGGAGGTTTGGTTAATGGCTGCCCGGGCGCCGCGCCAGTGACGAAGCGGCGGCGGCGGGATGGCGCGGCGGAGCAAGCGTTTAGCGCCATCGGTCCGCCCTTTGCGCGGCCCGTAGGTGTACCCTGCCTGGTATGGCACGACGCTACCTGCTCTCCATCGACGGCGGGGGAATCCGTGGCATCATACCCGCCTGCCTGCTAATGAAACTCGAGGAGACTACCGGCCGGGCAACGCGGGAGACGTTCTCCTTCGCCGCCGGCACCTCGACCGGCGCGCTGCTAAGCGCCTGTGTGGCGGCCGGCATCCCGGCCGCGCGCATCCTCGACCTGTACTTGCGGCGGGGGCGGGAGATCTTCAGCCCGCGCGCGCCGTGGAACGCCATCAAGCGCCTGGCCACCGGCTCGATGTACTCGATCGGGAAACTGCGCCAGGTTCTCGCGGAGGAGTTCGGCCCGGCCAGCGCCTGGAAGCTGAACGACTCCCCCATCGACCTGCTGCTGACCGCCAAGGGTCTGGACGGCATGCCCTGGTACTTCGTCAAGGACAAGCCGGCGAACTCGCAGGTGACCGGGCGGCTCGGGCTTTTGGACTGCGCCACGGCCTCCGCGGCCGCGCCGACCTACTTCGACCCGTGGAAGTTCAGCAGCCCGCCTCCGGTTGGGACGCTGGTCGACGGCGGCGTCGGGGTGACCGGCAACCCGGTCTACCAGGCCTGCGTCGAGGCCTTCTGCTACACCGACGAGTACAGCCCGGACGAGACCACGGTCGTCTCGCTCGGCACCGGCCGCTTCCCGCACAATGACCAGCCGCCGCGCACGCTCCTAGGCTGGCTCGAGTGGGTGCTGGCGGAGCTGCTCCGCTCTCCCGGCGAGCAGCAGACCGAGATCGTCTACCGGCAGTTCCCGCAGATGCTCCTCTACCGGCTGGACGCCGACATCGGCAAGCTCGATCCGGCGCTCAAGGACCCCATTGACATGGATGACGTCGAGGCTATGGACCGGCTCGTCCAGTACGGCACGGCCTTCGCCGGGCTCGTGGATTGGAAGGCGATCCTCGACGGCAGCGACATTCCCTTCCGGGTGACGGACAAGACGACGAATTGGATCCAGTACAAGCGGGCCTGAGCGCCGCCGGCGTCTGCCGCCGTCGGCGGACGAACGAAATCAGCGTCATTGGTGCACGAGGGATGATCCAGCAGCTACACGCAGGAGTATTGCTTCATGGCGACTTCCGTCTGCCGTAGCGTATTCGCCGGCGCGCCTGGGCGTGGTCCGGCTGATGAACATGCAGTTGTCGTTAGCACGTCAAGATGTCCGGTTTCATTAGCACGTGATCTGTCCGGTTGGGACGGTGCAGGAATCGGGCGACGTGGAGGGCGACGGGATCCTGACGCTAAGCCAGCCGGAGTAGCGCTCAGCGTCCGGACCGCAGCGAGGATTCCGCGATTCTCTGCTGAACTCAGTTGAGCGACGGTGCACAGCAAGTCAGGGTGAAAGCGCTTTCGGCTCCGGCGCTCTGTGGATGCTCACCGGCGCTCGGCCGTACTGCGCCGCCAATGGGCGCAGCCTGCCCGCCACCCACTACCAAGCCGGAATTCCCCCGCACATTAAGGTCAGAATCCTGGCACGCGGTCAAGAGCGTGTGCCGCGCTGTCGAAGAAGGCGCAGGAGAGACTGATCAGGCCAAGGCCTCGACTCACTTCGATTCCGAAGCCGGCGTAGCCAGTGATGGAGCCGGGCAGGTTGACTCCCGCACCACCAGCTCCGTCTCGATGTAGATTTCGCGGCCGGATGCCTGTGCGCGGTCGTGCTCCGGCGTCAGACTCCGGAAGACCAGGCGACCGATCTCGGATCTAGGTATGTTCACGGTCGTCAGGCTCGGGAACACGAATTCCGAGAGGCTGATGTTGTCGAATCCGGTAACCGAAACGTCCACAGGCACGCGCAGGCCCTGCTCCCGGAGTTCCCTCAACACGCCAGCGGCCATGAAGTCGTTCACGCAGACAATCGCGCTGGGCCGGAAGCCGGAGGCCAGCAGTTCGCGAGCAGCCCGACGGCCGCCGACGAATCCGTCCGAACCGGCCGCCGTCGCAAACCGCACCTCCGGGCCGTACCGCGCCATCGCGTCCTGGAACGCCGTCTGGCGCTCGCTTAAAGGCGCCAATCGCGTGTGGTGGCCGATGAAGGCGAATTGCCGATGCCCGAGATCCCGCAGGTACTCGATCAGCCGCTCTATCCCCCACCGGTAGTTCACCTTGATGTTGCTGATGTTGCGCGTCGGCGCGCCGACGTCGTAAAAGACGACTGGCAGCTTGAGGGCGGTGAGCTCCTGAATGAGCGAAGGTTCCATCTCGGATACGATGACGGCCAGGCCGGCGACTCGCCGGCGCAGCATCAGCCGGACGTTCGAAACCAGTTGCTCGGCCTCGTAATCCGTGTTGGCGACGATGACGTCGTACCCCTGCCGGTGAGCGTCGGCCTCGAGTGCGCGGAAGATATCGAGAAAGAACGGATTCTCCAGGTTTGAGACGATCATCCCCAGCGTGCGGCTTTTTACACCCGCCAGCGTCTGGGCGTGCAGGTTCGGAGTGTAGTTGAGCTCCTTGACGGCCTTCAGGACCCTGGCCCGGGTACTGCTGCGCACACCGGCGGAAGCATTGAGCACGCGCGAGACCGTCGCCATCGATACCTTGGCTCGTTGGGCGACGTCTTCCAGCTTCATCCCGAGTCAATCCTCCCGCCCAGCCCGCCGCGGCGCTGGACCTGGCTGAAAACGTTTCCCATCTTGGCACGAAAACAACGTGGCCCGCACGGCGCGGGTGCAACTGATTGAAACCGCGGCGGCCAGCGAGGAATTCGCCCGCCAGTTTCCGGCGCCCTGCTAAGATTCCCTAAGGATCCTCGCGGAAGGCGATGGCAGCGCTCGTCGATGTACATGTCCAGTTCGGAGACACTTCGATATCAGCGTTTTCTGGCGCAGGCCGGCGATGAAGACGGGGATTTCCCGCTCGCCTCTGGCGCGGCCGGCCGGAAGGTTCTGGTCACCGGCGCTGGCGGCTACATTGGGTCGGCCCTGGTCAAGGCGCTCGCTACGGCCGATCCCGCTCAAGTTATCCTGCTTGACTCCTCCGAACACAACCTTTTCGAAATCCACCGGCATCTGGCGCTGGCGCATGAGCGCCTCCCCAACGAGGCCATCCTGGGGAGTGTGACGGAGGCCGGCTTGCTGGGCAGCATTTTCAGCCGCATTCGCCCGGAGATTGTCTATCACGCCGCGGCCTTCAAGCACGTTCCGCTTCTCGAACTCAACCCGCTAGCCGCAGTGCGCAACAACGCGATTGGAACCTACAGGCTGGCCCAGGCGGCTATCAGCCACAACGCCTCGAAGCTCATACTCGTCTCCACCGACAAGGCGGTGAACCCCCACAGCATCATGGGCGCCTCCAAGCGGCTCGCTGAACTGACCGTGGCCGCGCTCAGCGGTCCGCAGTGCCGCATGAACGCTGTCCGCCTTGGCAACGTGATCGGATCGAGCGGCAGCGTCGTGCCGATCCTTCTCCAGCAGATCTCCGAGCGGAGACCGCTGACGGTCACGGACCCGTTAGCGAGCCGCTATTTCATATCTCTCCCCGAGGCCGTCCGTGCCATCCTGGCCGGCGGCGTCGCGGAGTGCTCGGGGAGGATTCTGCTGCCGGAACTGGGAGAGCCGGAGCGAATTGCCGGCCTCGCCCGTTTCCTCGCCGCCACCGCCACGAACGCGGACGGCGGCGAGATCCCGATCCGCTTTATCGGTCTGGGTCCGGGAGAGAAACTCAACGAGGATCTGCTCTATCGGACAGAAGTCCGGGAGGGATTCACCACGGGCGCGCTCGGAGTGATCCTCACGCCATCTCCCGCGCCCGCCGAAATGCACAGCATCATGGAACAACTTATCGCCCGCCTTGCCAGCAACGATCTCAGCGGCCTCATACGGGTCATATCCACCGCGGTTCCCGAGTATGAGCCGAGCCGGCTTGTGCTGGCTGCGATGGGCGTCGATGAGAGGGCCGTGCGTTGAAACGCAGGATCGCGGTAGTCACTTCGTCGCGCGCCGATTACAGCCACCTGTACTGGCCGCTTCGTGAACTCGCGTCGCACCCGGCGGTCGACTTGAAGACGATCGCGCTGGGGCCGCATCTGTCCCCGGAGTTCGGTTGCACGGTGCGGGAGATCGAGAAGGACGGGTTCGGCATCGACGCGCGGATCGAGTGCCTCCTGAGCTCGGACAGCGACATCGGCATGGCAAAGACCATCGGCCTGGCGACGCTCGGTTTGGCCGACTGCCTGGGGCAGATGCGCCCCGACCTGCTCCTGTTGACCGCGGACCGGTACGAGATGCTCGCGCCCGCCGCCGTGGCAACGGCGTTGCGCATACCACTGGCGCACATTGAAGGCGGTGAGATCAGCGAAGGCGTCATCGACGACGCCATACGTAATGCCCTCACCAAACTGAGCCATGTTCATTTCACGTCGACGACTCTGGCACGGGACCGGGTCATCTCGATGGGCGAGGAAAGCTGGCGCGTCCATCGTGCCGGCGCTCCGTCGCTCGACCACCTGCGCCGGAGTCCGCTGCTAAACCGCGGCCAACTGGAGGCGCGCCTCGATATCCATTTCAACCCGCCAACCATCCTGATCGGATACCACCCTACGACCATCGCGCGCGACCCGACGCGGGAGGCGGACGCCCTCTTCTCCGCACTCGGGTCCCTCTCCGCCCAACTGCTGTTCTGCTATCCGAACGCCGACGCGGGCAGCCGGGAGCTGATCGATCGCACCGCAGCTTTCGTCAGAGAACGTGGAAACGGCCGGGTGTTCGTCAATCTCCATCCCATCCTCTATTGGAGCCTCCTGGGATGCGTGGATCTTCTGGTGGGAAACTCCAGCAGCGGCATCATGGAGGCGGCGTCTTTCGCGCTGCCCGCGGTGGACGTGGGAATCCGTCAGCGCGGCCGGGAGCGCGGCCGCAACGTGCTCAGCGCCGACGCGAGCGCAGCTTCTATTCTGGACCGCATCGCCACGGCGTCTAGCGACGGCTTCCGACGCTCGCTTCAGGGCATGTCGAACCCATACGGCGATGGCCATGCTTCGGAGAGGATCGTCGAGGTGCTGACCACCGTGCCGTTGGGTGAAGAACTCCTGATCAAGCGGGCGCCCGCTATGGATGCGGGCGTACGGCCATGATGGAAATGAGGATTCCGCTTTCCGCGCCCGACATCACCGAGGCCGACATCGAGGCCGTAACGAGCGTGCTGCGCACGTCCCGGCTCAGCCTCGGCCCGAAGATGCTGGAGTTCGAGGAATCGGTCGCCGGCTATGTCGGTGTACCTTACGGAGTCGCCCTGTCTTCTGGCACGGCCGGACTGCATCTCGGCCTCATGGCTCTGGGCATCGGTGCAGGCGACGAGGTGATTCTCCCGTCGTTCGCTTTCATCGCCACCGCGAATGCCGTTCTTTACCAGCGGGCCAGGCCGGTATTTGCGGACATAGATCCTCTCACGCTCAACCTGGATCCCGAGAGCGTGGAACGGGCCATCACGCCCAGGACTCGCGCCATCATCGTAGTTCACACCTTCGGATGCCCCGCCGACCTCGGATCGATCATGGACATTGCCGCCCGCCACAACTTGAGGATCATCGAGGACGCCTGCGAGGCGATCGGCGCGGAATACGATGGAGCGAAGACCGGTGGGTTCGGCGATTTCGGAGTCCTCTCATTCTATCCCAACAAGCCGATCACGACGGGCGAAGGTGGAATGCTCCTCACCCGTGACCGCCGGCTGGCGGAGACGGTCCGCGCGCTCCGCAATCAGGGCAGAAGACCGGCGGACGGCGAATCCGATCATCGCCTGCTCGGCTACAACTATCGAATTCCGGAGATGAATTGCGCGCTGGGCCTCTCACAAATGAAGAGGATCGACAGCATTCTCGCCCGGCGCGAGGATCGGGCGAAGTGCTACTGCGAACACCTGCGAACGAACCCGGACGTTGTCGCCCCACCCATGGGAACGGCCCCTGGGCGCGCATGTTGGTTCGTCTTCGTCGCGAGGCTGGCGGAGCCATTCACGCGCGCTGATCGCGATGCCGTCGTCCGCTACCTGGCTTCGCGGGGGATTGGTTGCGGGCGTTACTTTGCCCCGCTCCATCGGCAACCGCTGTACGCTGCCTTTGCGGACCGCGGCCGCGATCTGGCGGCCACCGACTACGTAGCGGCACGGACACTGGCGCTGCCATTCTTTAACCGGCTGAGTGACAGCGAGATTGCCGAGGTCTGCCGGACGCTGGGGGACGCGATCCGGGCTACCTCGCCCGCCGCAACACGTACAGCAGATTCCCCTCGAAACTCCAGCGGCGGAGTCGCCCGGAAGCATAGTCGATAACGAACCGCCTGTCGATTCTCAAGCCGGCGGCCCCGCACAAAGACCGGAATTCGCCCTGGGTAAACACATGCCCGGCCGTGGCGCAGTAACCGTCTTCCACGGCCCATTGAACCGTGACATCGCCGTTCTTCACGTCCGGCCACACAAGGTCCCGGAGAAAACGGAGCGCCGTCGGCAGCGTTCCGTAATGGCGCGCATTGTAGCGATGATTCACATCGATGAAGATCGTGCCCGTCGAAGATACCAGGCGGGCAAACTGGCGCAGGACTTCAGCCCTGGCGGCTGTGGGGAAGATGTGTCCGAGGACGTTCCAAAGGCAGGTGATCACGTCGAAGCGTCCCTGCTCGCGGCCGAGATCCTCAGCCCGCATGGCCCAAATCCGGGCCTCCGGCGGGCAGCGGCTCCGCATGACGGCGCTCGGTTCCAGCAGCGTGAGTTCCCGCAACCCCGAGGCTCGGGCGATGCGCGACACACGAGCGCCATCTCCTGCGCCAACGTCCAGCAGGGACCGGCTGCCGGGCGGGATTCCGGAGACGACAAGCCGGTCGACTGCATCGAGATACGCTCTGCGTTCCGCTGCCAGTCGCGGAAATACCGGCGCGATCCGATCGTAGGCAGCGACCGGATCCAGCAGTGCGGCGGTGTCCATCCAGCCCGATCTTCTCACACCGTTCGAAGCGAGGCGCCGCGCGAGGCCGATAGATTCAAGGCGCGCGACGGCCGGAGCCCTGTATCAGAGGAAGCTCTACGACGGCGTCCCGCTGCTCTTCGATCTCGCAGGGCGCGCCAAAGCGGATGCCATAGCGATGCAGCCCAGCGGCGCGCTTCCGAGAAGCCGGGTTCCGGCAACGGTAAGAGCCGCCCGGAGGAACCCACCTGTTGCTGCGGAACGAGGGGGAGCCAGGACCTCGGACCGAACCATTGTCGCCGTCCGGCAACAGACCGACGCCATGGGCGCGCGCCCTCACGTGCCGGGGTCCTGTTCACGGTGGAATGATCTGAGGTAACGTGGATGTCAGGCCGAACGCCTTTTGCGATTCTGTCCATGGAGGGTAGCATGGCCGACCGTCGGCTGGTTCTGCCGGTAGCGGGGATTCTTCTTTTCTTATCCTGCGTTCCCGTTGCATATTGCGCATCGCTGCCGGTTCCTCCGTTGGTTGAGGCGGAGTTGCTGATCCCGGTTTCGGTTTACGGTACCAGCGTCGGGAAACCAATCTACGCCCGTGTCGTGTCAGATTGGCAGAGCCCCGCCTGCGCACTTCGCCCCGGTGGAATCCTCAAGGGCAGGTTGGTTGCTGCGGTCGCGCGTTCGAGGAGTGCAAAGACTTCGAGCCTTGCCTTGGTGTTTGACAGTGGGGAGTGCGTCGGCCGCCAGATGAAATCGCTGCCATTGACCGTGATTGCCGTCCTCGCGCCGTTGCCGAGCTCGGCCTTGGATGTAACTCCTCCACTGAACGAGGCGGTCGGGATCGGTATTGAAGGCGGGATGCGGAACGTGATGACTGCTCCCGCTACGGCGAACAGGCAGTTGGTCCGGGAGGAAAGGCCGGCAACCGTAACTCCCGGTTCGGTGGTTGGACTCCGCGGATTGAGGCTGAGCGTGGGAACCGGTCCGGAAGGAAGTTCCGTCGTGTCCGCAACGGGACAAAACGTCCGTCTCGAACGCGGCTCTCGGTTCTATCTCGTCCCCGGCACGACGCTTCCGCCGCCGGCGGCCGCGGGTGCAACTGCCACGACAGCGGCGCCTTCGAGCGCCCCGTCTCCGCCTCCAGCGGTCTCCTCCGCTGCGGATCCGCCCGCTGCGCTAGCCAGCGTTCCAGTGGACGAAACCGAGACCTGCTCTCCCCCGCACTGCAGCATCGTACTCCCGGATGCCAACGCAGCGGCCACCGCGCGCACGGAAGCCAGCGTTTCGATCGCCGAATTACATTACGCGCCACGGCTGCACCGCGAAGCCTACAACTTCGATCATGAAGCGGCAGTCGCGTTTCTCGGTCCGGGAGAGCTTCTGTGCACCTTCAATTCCCATCCCCTTGTGGAGCGCAGCGCGGCGGAGGACGCAACGCGCGTCATCCGCGCCCTCCTGGTGGATGTAACGACTATGCGGGTGACGCGCGCTCTCGATTGGCGCGTCTTCGACGACAAGCAGTATCTATGGCCATCCTACGAGAATCGCGTGCTCGTTCATGTCGGAGACGAACTGCGCGTCTACGGCCCCGGACTTAGACTGCAGAACAAGACCAAACTCGCCGGTCCCCTGGCGTTCCTGAGCACCTCGCCTTCCGGCCGCACGATCGCGCTGGGCATCGTGCGCGAGCGCCATTCGCCGGAGATACATCGACAGCTCCAGAGGGATCTGGAACGCCCGCCAGAAGAAGACGTGGAAGTCAGGCTGCTGGACGGTGATTTGCGGCTTCTGGGCTCCTGGGTGCATTCCGGGAACATCGCTGTCCCGGTTCTTTCGAACGGCGGGGAGCTCAGACTGCTGTTGAGCTCCGCTCAGAGGTATCGCATCGTGGAGTATGGCTGGAACAAGCAGAGGCGGAACGTGGCCTCCATAGTCTCGACATGCACGCCGGATCTGGCGAGCGTGCCCCCGAATCTGATTCTCGTTTCCGGCTGTGCGGGAGTGACGAGAAAGAAGTGGTGCCGGGTGCTCAAGCCCGATGGGCAGCCAATTCTCAAGACGAGTTGCTCGTCTCCCGAGATGATGCAATACGCCAGTGGCAACGACGCAGGCCAGCTATTTGCACTCGGCGTCGTTGAGGCGGCAGGAGCGGTGATTCCGGGGGCTTCCTTCAGGGCGACCGATTTGGCCGAAGGGCGTATCTCAATCTACAACACTCAGGATGGCGGGCTCGTGGCGAAGATTCGCATCCCGTCTCCCACCGCGACCGAGCAGACATTCGCGCTCTCTCCCGACGGACACAGGGTGGCCGTACTGTCGGGAAGCAGCATTCTGTTTTATGACATACCATCGTCAGCTGCAGCGAACCAACCCACTCCGAAGGCAACCAATTGAGCGCTGCGGCGCGCCCCGGCGATCCGGAACCTGGCGTCCGGACTGGTCGGGGCGACGCCGGCCGTTGTCGCCCAGCCGGACACGCTGATGCGCGTGGCGACTGGTCCCTCCAGTGGGTGATTGAGGGGCCTTCTCCATCTGGGAGACAGTTACCGCCAGACCACTGACCCGCCGGCCGATCATGAGCCGGACGCTTTGAAAGCGCTTACGGGGCGCAAAAGCACTAAGCGTGGGGTTAGCTCGGCATGCGCCAGCGGGGTGACGTCATGAGCGGCGGCAGCCATGCGTCATCCCACGATCAGCGAGTCCATTTCGGGCTGGGTGACGCCGCGGCTGTCGATGGGGTCGAAATCCGCTGGCCCAGCGGCGCAGTGGAGCGGATCACGGTCCCCGCCGTGGACCGCTTCTATGGCATCGAGGAGGGCCAGGGCATCGTCCCCAGCGTGTACGATCCGAGGCCCCAGAATCGCGCCAAGCCCGCGCCGCCGCGAGCCGAAGGCAAGTGACGCGCGGGATCATCCCGGCTGTAGAGCTCAACCCTGCCCGAGTGTGATCTCCAGTTTTGTGACCGATGCCGGAGGGAACCGGTGCACCAGAGCCGAGCCTCGCACGGAGAGGGTCTCTGCCTTCGGCTCCACCGCTCGGGGCGCCTCAAAGCTGTTGTGCGCGTGGGCATCGCTGGCGGCCAGGGTCACGGCCCGCACGGCGCTTACCGTCGCGCCGCGGACGGCGATTTCGGCCTCGCGCACCTGATCCAGGCTCGGATTCGTGACCGTCAGGGTCAACTGCTTCCCGTTCAGCGACGCCGAGCCGGCCAGCCCGGGCAGCGTGGCCGGCTGCGCGTTCCTCGAATACTTTACTTCAGGCGCCGCAAACACCGTCCGGACGGATTGCGCGCCTTGATGAGCGGCGTACATGGCGAAAACGTGATACGTGGGTGTGACGCAGAACTTGTCCTCGTGCGCCAAGAACGGTGATTGCAGGCAGTTGACGAGCTGCGCGATGGCGGCGAGCGCCACTTTGTCGGCGTGGCGGTTGAAAGTGTCCAGCGTCAGGCCGGCCAGCACGGCGTCGCGCATCGTGCTTTGCTGGCCGAGCAGAGCCGCCTGAAACGGCTCGGTGCCGGAGGCGTACCAGGCGCCCCACTCATCCACCACCAACTTGACTTCATGCCGGGGGTCGGACTCTCCCATCGCGCCCCAGTGCGCCTTGATCAACGACTCCATCAGGTTGGCTTCGCGCAGGATCTCGTAGTACTGTTCGGCGTCGAATTTCAGAGCGTCGCCCTTGCCCCGGAGCCAATCGGTGGTGCGTCCTCCGCTGGCGTTCCAGGCATAGTGGTGCAGAGCCCAGCCCCACATGCTTCGGAGCACGCCGCCTTCGGCCGCTTTCTTGAAGAACCGCCGCGTCCATTCGACATCGCCCCCGTTCGGCCCCGAGCCAACCAGGGACAGCCGCATGCCGTAGCCCGGCAGCCACGCCGAGTAGCGGCGATACTCGGTCGCATAATCCTCGGGCAGGAAGTTGCCGCCGCAGCCCCAGGATTCGTTGCCGACGCCCCAGAAACGCACATTCAACGGATCGCGCTCGCCATCCGCCGCCCGCTGCTCAGTCAGGGTAGTGGCGCCCGCGGGGGCGTTGCAGTACTCCACCCAGCGTGAGAACTCCAGCGCGGGCAGACTGCGCACGTTGGCGGCGACATACGGCTGGGCGCCCGTTAGCTTCGAGAAGCGCGCGAACTCGACGGTGCCGAACTCGTTGGGATCGTAACACGCGGGACCGTCGCGCCGCGCCGTCTGGGACCACTCCCGCGCGTCCAGCCAGAAGTTGGTCCGCTTGGGCCGCTTCGCCCGCGGGCCGATGCCGTCTCTCCAGTCGTACTGGTCCGCGAAACAGCCGCCCGGCCAGCGGATCACGCCCGGCTTGATCCTGGCGAGCGCATCCACCAACTCCTTGCGAAGACCGCCGACGTTGGGGATCTTGGACTTCTCTCCGACCCAGATGCCATCGTAGACGACGCCGCCCAGATGCTCGACGAAGTGGCCGTAAATCTCCGGCGCAATCGCGCCGATCGGTTCGTCTAGCAGGACCTCGACGCGCGATTCCGTGGCCTGGGCCGACAGGCTCGAGATGACGATATCGGGTGCGGCCAGCCAGGCCGCGCCGGTGGCGGCCGTTCGCAGGAAATGCCTTCTGCTGCGCATGGGGTTTAGTCCTCGTTTGGCTTGCTCAGCAACCTCCGCCGGCCGCACGCGGTTGTCTGCATGGGGCCGGGCATGAAAGCGCTCTCACCACGACATCTTATGCACCCGCCTCGGTCTCAGTCAAGCGGAGAATTGCCGCCTGGGCGCGGACTGCTGAGTGCAACTTGAGAAGATGCCGGCCTCCCGCAAGCCGCAGCCGAAGGCGTGTGAGAAGATCGGGCTGGATCCTTCAAGCAGCGAGCGCCCCCCCAAGACGCTCGCGACCGCAGCGACGGCGCGGTAGAGTGGTGGACTGAGCAACGCGGCCATGAGGAGGTCGACGATGACTTGCAGCAGGTTTCTGCTTTCGCCGGTACTGGCGCTCGTGATGGTGGCCCTCGCATTCGGCGCCGATGTGACGGGCAAATGGACGGCTTCGTTCGACACACAGATCGGAGTCCAGAATTACACCTACAACCTCAAAGTGGACGGCGGCAAGCTGACCGGCACGGCCAAATCGCAGTTCGGCGAAACCGCGATCACGGAGGGCACGGTAAACGGGGACGACATCGCTTTCGTCGAGAACCTCGACTTCCAGGGTCAGCCGCTGCGGATCGAGTACAAGGGCAAGGTCTCGGGCGACGAGATTAGGTTCACTCGCAAGGTGGCCGATGTCGCCACCGAGGAGTTTGTGGCCACGCGGGCCAAGTAGCAGGGAGCCGGGCCGGCTTCATGATTTACCGGGCGGTGGCTGGCGCCAGCAGTTCCTGCGGTTTCTCAATCAGATCGAAGCCACGATTCCGGACGGCTTCGAAGTCCATCTCGTCATGGACAACTTCGGAGCTGGGATCTGCGAGTGGTGTGGGCCCTGCTGGATTCGAACCAGCGACCAACGGATTATGAGTCCGGGGCTCTGACCGCTGAGCTAAGGGCCCAAGTCGTTTATT
>Ga0187885_10002680_pt1 | contig 16973 bp, 8 predicted proteins | sample June2016WEW_20_1_3_FD_132970 | JGI IMG/M metagenome (GOLD analysis project Ga0187885, IMG submission 132970) | Peatland microbial communities from SPRUCE experiment site at the Marcell Experimental Forest, Minnesota, USA - June2016WEW_20_100 | ecosystem: Environmental > Terrestrial > Soil >... | reverse complement strand
TCCATCAGAGCGGTGATTACATCCACAGAACCGTCCTGGTTGATCTTGACCATGGCTCCGGAATAGTCGATCACATCGCCCGGCTGCGGCGCGCCCGCGCTCGACGTATGAAATCCACGTGCCATGCCGCGCCCGCGCCGGTATCGCCCTGCCGTTGGAGGCTGCGGTTTGTACCAGCCGAATTTTTCCGCACCATCCCGCAGCAACTGAGGCACACCGTCGCTCTTCACCACCGAACGCACAAGAGGGCCTTGCCCCCAGAACGTGTCTCCTATTCCCACATAGTTCTTCAGCCGCAGTGCAAGTGGATCCAGCGCAAGTTTTTTTGCCAGCTCGTCCATCAATGACTCGACGGCAAAAGTGACTTGCGGATTCCCGAAACCTTGCATGGCGCACGAGGGACTCTTGTTCGTGTACACCGCCGTGCCGTGATAGCGCACGTTGGGCAAGCGATACAGCGAGACCATCCAACCGACGCACACACCCAGGAACGAGTAGGCCTGGACGATATGCGCGCCAATATCCACCACCAGGTTCATCTCGGCGCCCAGCAGTGTGCCGTCCTTCCTGGCTGCGATCTTGAGCTCGATCTGCGAAGGATACTTGGTGTGGTCGTGCATGTCTTCTTCGCGCGTGAGAGAGAGTTTGACCGGGCGGCGCGCCTTCAACGCGAGCGCCGCGCAGATCGGAACGGGCGAGTTCATCTGGATGGATGAGCCGAACGTGCCACCGATGGGCATTCGCCGCACGTCAATCTTGCTGAGCGGGATATTGAATATCTGGCCGAGGAGGATGCGGACGTTGTGAATAGACTGTGTCGTCGCCCACACGGTGAGACCACCATCGGGTTCGGGGTTGCAGACGGCGGTCTTGGGTTCGAGTTGCATGTGGTAGATCTTGGGCGTCTTGAAGGTCCCTTCGATAACCACATCGGCCTCGGCAAAGGCCTGATCGATATTGCCTTCTTCAATCCTGCGCTCGCAGGCGATGTTGTTTTCAATCCGGATTTCCTTGTCGCCAAGCCAGATTGCACCATAAAGCGGCTCGGCGCCCGGCTGCATCGCCTCAATCGGATCGGTGATGACGGGAAGCGGCTCGTACTCGACCCTGACGGCACGCGCGGCGCGTTCGGCCAATTCTTCGGTCTCCGCCGCGACGGCAGCAACGGCTTCGCCCATGCGCCGGACTTTGTCGGCCAGCACGTAATGGTCCTTGTGCAACGCCTTCGGGACGGTGACGATGCGCTCGTTGTAGAGCACGTGCGGGATGTCGTCGAATGTGATCGTCACGGCTCCCATCGCTATCGCGGCGCTCACGTCAACGCTCTTGATGCGAGCGTGCGCGTAAGGGCTGGAGACGATGCGCCCATGCAGCATTCGTGGCAAACTGATGTCGACGGAATACTGTTCCTGCCCTGTGACCCGGGCGACTCCATCCTTGCGACGCGTGACCTTGCCTAACACATGGAAGTCTTGTCGCATATTCACCTCCCCGTTGCCCCGAGTCTCCGCTGAATTCCTGGGAGCGTGAACCCGGATAAGCTGGGAATTACCTCTATTGAGCTAGATTTTCCCCATCACCGACGCAATCAGCGCCATGCGGATAAATACGCCGTTGCCGACCTGGCGGAAGTAGGCCGCGTTCGAGAGACTGTCCACATCGGTTGTGATTTCATTCACGCGCGGCAGCGGGTGCATGATCGTAATATCCGGCTTGATGCGTTCCACCATCTCGCGCGTAAGAATGTAACTTCCCTTCAGTCGCTCGTACTCAGCCGGATCGGCGAAGCGTTCCTTCTGGATGCGGGTCATGTACAATACGTCGCCCTTGGCCAATGCCTCTTCCAGATTCGCCGTTTCTTCCACCTGGAGGCCGTGGCTGCGCAGCCTGGCCACAATCTCAGAGGGCATTTTGAGCTGCTCGGGTGCGACCATGATGAGTTTGCAGTGATAGTGCTTGTAGATTTCCACGCCGGCGTGAACGGTGCGACCGTTCTTAAGGTCGCCGCACAGGACAATCGTCATCCCGTCCACCTTGCCCCGCTCCTGCCGCACTGTGTACAGGTCGAGCAACGCCTGCGTTGGGTGCTGCCCGGCGCCGTCTCCGCCGTTGAGTACGGGAGCGTTGGCCACGGCGGCCGCCTCTTTGGCCGATCCAATCTGCGGGTGCCGCATGGCGATAATGTCGGCGTAGCGATCGACCGTGCGGATGGTATCCACCAGCGTCTCGCCTTTGGATGTGGAGGATGATTCGGCAGATGAAAAACCGATGACGTTCCCGCCCAGGCGGTGCATCGCCGTCTCGAAAGAGAGTCGCGTCCGGGTGCTCGGCTCGAAAAAGAGGGCCGCCAGGAGGTACCCTTTCATCAAATCCAGGCCGGGCTTGTCCTCCAAATCCTGGCGAAAACGATCGGCCACGGTCATGATGTGTTCGATCTCCTCGCGGGTAAACTGTGCCCCGTCCAGAATGTCCTTTCCTTTTAGGTACACCATCCCTTTCATCCTTTTGTAGTGGCCGCAAATCGCAATGCAGCTGTGCTTGCTAAAACCACTAATTTCAACAGATTGTGCCCGCTGTGTCAAGGCTCTTGCACACCTGGCCACGACCCCGACAGAGTCGCAGGACTAGCAGCAAGATTGGGGACAGCCTCTCAAACGCGGGACGCGCGCCAAAAGAGGTATTTTCGAAGAGGTCACCCTCTTCCCCCGTAGAATCTCGGCAGATGACTGTATGACCGTGGACTTTGGACCATCGGCCTTCGACTATTACGGTGTCCTGAGGTATTTGTCGTACCAGGCGAGGTAGCGCTCCAGGCGGTCGCGCACATAGCTCGGCGTAGTGATCCCGTGAAACTGACCCGGGTAAATGATCAGCTGCGTGTCGATGCCCAGGCTTTTTAATGCCTGATACATTTGTTCGACGCCGATTGTGGGGACATTGAAATCGCGGTCGCCTGAGAGGAACAGTGTCGGCGTCTTGATCCGGTCCGCCTGAAAGAACGGGTACGAGACCTTAATCCACAAGTCCTTCGATTTCCACGGCGGACCCATTTCGTTGTCGTACTGCGTGACGTACTGGTCCGAGCCGTACATCGAGAGCTGCAACGCGCTGCTGGCACCGCTGACCGCCGCTTTGAAGCACCCATCGGTAGCGATCGTGTAGTCGGTGAGAATGCCGCCATAGCTCCAGCCGCCGATGCCCAGACGATTGGCGTCGGCCACGCCGGTGGCGACGACATAGTCCACCGCGCCGAGCAGATCGATGACTTCCTTATTCCCCCAATCCGCATAAATCGCCTTCTGATACGCAGAGCCGCGCCCCGAGCTGCCGCGGTAGTTCACAGAGATCGCAACATAGCCATTCGCCGCGAAGAACTGGCGCTCAAAGCTGAATGAATGCTCATCCTGGCCGTTTGGCCCGCCATGGATCAGAAGCAACATAGGATACTTTTTGCCTGAATTGTACGATGCCGGTTTCACCATCAATCCGTGCACCTCGGTGCCGTCCTTGCTCTTCGATGTGAAATCCTCAGTCGTACCCAGCTGAAGCTCGGCAAACAGCACATCATTCTGATGCGTGAGCCGCCGCAGCTTGCCGTTTTCAAACGCATACACCTCGGGGGGTTCGTCTGCCGTGGCTGACAGCAGCGCAAATGAGTTTTCATCGCGCCGCGAGGCGCTCGAAATGATCCTGCCGCCGGTTGTAAGCCTTTCGACCGTGCCCCCTGTGACCGGCATGCGCGCGAGATACGTAATTCTGTCATCGGCGACGGTGAACAGAATGTTCCGGCCATCCGGGCTCCACAGGAACGGGCCCGAAACGCCCCGGTCCAGCACGGCGGTGAGAATGCGCGGCTCTCCTCCAGCAGCGGCCACCACCGCCAGTTTGGACTGCATGTATGCTGAGTAACGCACCTCATCTCCCTGAACGTAGGCGATGAATTTGCCGTCGGCGCTCCAGGCCGGGCGTCCATCGTCCGGCCCGGAGAACGTCGTCAGCTGGCGCGGCTCAGCGGCGGGCTTCGCCTCGACGACATAGATGTTTGTATCTTCATTGCGGTCAGGATCCTGAGTGCGATTGCTCACGAAAGCAATGGAACGCCCATCGGGTGACCATGCAGGGCTCTCTTCACCGAAACGGCCCGAAGTGAGGACTTCCGCCTTCCTCGATTCCACATCGAAGATCGACAAATGCGTACGAAGCGGTCCGAGATATCCCTCACCGTCCTGTTTGAAATGGTATCTGTCGATGACGATGGGCGGGCGCGTCTTGCGCTTCCAGCCTTCCATTTTCTCCGGCTCATCGTTGGGATCTGGATCGTTAACGGCAAGGACGAGGCGCTTGCCGTTGGGCGACCAGGCATAGTCAGAGACGCCGCCTTTGATGTCGGTGAGCCTCTGCGCTTCGCCGCCCGCCCGGTTCAGCAACCACACCTGCGATCCCTTTTTCTTCTGCTCCTCGTCGCCGCGGGAGGTGAGGAAGGCAAGGAAGCGATTGTCAGGACTCCAGCGCGGCATGCTTTCGCTGGTATCCGAAGTCGCCGTCAGCTGAACCTGCTGAGTTCCATCCCAGCTGACCATCCAGATGTCGCTGTCCCGGCGATCCTTCTCCGTGTCCACGGTACCAACTGTGTAGGCTACCCATTTGCCGTCGGTCGATACTTGAGGATCATTCACGCTTCTGAGTCTGGCCAGGTCGTCGAGGCTGAGAGGCCGTTTGCTTTGCGCGGAACCTGCCGCAACGAAAATGCTCACCACGAGCGCCACCAACGATGCCACAAGAGGATATCTGCGCATGGAAAATACCTCCTTTGTGCGAGCGTCTAAGTTTTCGCCATTTGTATCCTGACCCGCCTGCAAAATCAAGCCACAAGGGACGACGGCGCAGGGACGGGGTCGTATCTTCCAGATTCCATATTTGCCCAAACATGCAAATCGGCATCATGCTCAAGGGTGCAAACTTCTTCATATAAAAGGTTGTCCCTCTGAGCAAAAGGGCGCAGCCAGTTATCGAGTTGAACTATTCCTGATGGTTCCGCGTTGATAATGATAGGGTGACCAAAATGCGAACATGGCGCGTGGTTCTAAAAAGTGCAGCCTGCTACAGTCTCTTGTGTGCTCTACTTGCCATTCCTCTTGGAGAACTACCGTTTCACACGCTACCAAACCCAGTCAATAACCTGCAGATCGTCCAGTCGGCCACATCCACATTCGGCGCGGTGTTCGAGGATGTTTTCATCACTTCCGTGGATGGGGTCCGGCTCGAAGGGTGGGTCGCACGCCCCGCACATGCTAATGGGAACGCCGTCATCCTGCTCCACGGGGTTGGTGACAGCCGGCAAGGTATGCTCGGATGTGCCCGGCTTTTCCTGTCTCAGGGCTACATGGTTCTGTTGCCCGATTCGCGCGGCCACGGTACGAGTGGAGGCTTTCCCACCTATGGAATCCGGGAGGCCGGTGATGTGCGGCAGTGGGTCGGTTGGCTGTGCAGCCACGAAAAACCTCGCTGCGCGTTCGGCATGGGAGAATCTATGGGAGCCGCGATCTTGCTGCAGGCGACCAAGGAGGTGCCCTTCTGCGCGGTGGTGGCGGAATCGCCGTTCGCCAGTTTCCGTGAAATTGCATATATTCGCGTCGGCCAATTCTTCAATGCGGGCGACTGGGTGGGGAGAATCGCCCTGCGCCCGGCCGTGGAGTTTGCCTTTCTGTACGGCTGGATGACGCGGGGTGTCCAATTGGCGCACGCATCACCGGCGCTGTCTGTCGTGGGGAGCCGGGTGCCCATCCTCCTTATCCACGGATTGGCGGATACCAACATTCCCTTCCAGCAGTCAGAAACGATTCTTGCTCACAATCCCTCATATATCACGCTGTGGGAGGTGCCCGGAGCAGGCCACATCGGTGCCAGCCGGGTCGCAGGCTGGGAATTTGATACTCGCGTACTCGATTGGTTTGCGTCGCACGGAGGGGAATAAAGGAACCCTCAGTTCTCGAACTGGCGGGAGTTCACGTTGGCGCTGCTGAAAACAAATCAGCCAGAACGGGCAACAGTCATGCTTTTTGGCGCGCCGGATCGAACGCTTCTTTCCAGTGTCTGCACAACTGGGGATATCGGGGATAGGCTACTCAACCTCGAAATTGAAGGTTCACAAAGGTGCCGCTGGAACCCGTAATTTCGAGGTTGAGTAGCCTATCCCCAAAACTCCGGCTAAACTTTGCTCCGGGCAAACGCCAGGTCAAAAAGTGTTTTTTGTTCCAGTTCATGGGCCTTCGCGGATCCTGTTGCGGGACTGGCGCTTGCCGATCGCTTCACGGATCTTACCGCGCGGCCCGCGGCAACGAGTTTCAGTTTCGGCATCACGTACGTGAGTGCACCCATATTTGCGGGTTCCTCCTGTACCCAGACGATCTCCCGGGCTGATGGGTATCTCGCAAGTACGGTCGATAGCTCCTTTTCGGGAAAAGGATAAAGCTGATCAAGAAAGATCACTGCACTTACCATATCGTTGCGCTGCTGCCGTTCACGTCGTAACTCATGCCCGACCTTTCCACAGCACAGGAGAATTCCTGCTGCATCGCCGCGGCCGGTATCTGGAATGACAGACATGAACCGCCCGCTGGAGAGTTCGTCGAGCGGAGAACAAGCGTCAGGATGACGCAGCATCCCCTTCGGTGTGAAAAGCACTAGCGGTTTTCGCCAGCGCTGCAGCGCCTGCCGGCGCAGGAGATGAAAATACTGCGACGCAGTGGATGGCTGACATATCTGGATGTTGTCTTCGGCGGCGAGCTGCAAAAATCGCTCGATGCGGGCGCTCGAATGCTCGGGTCCCTGCCCTTCATAACCATGAGGGAGCAATAACACGACACCTGAGAGCAGGTCCCACTTGTCTTCACCGGCGCTGATGAACTGATCGATGACGACCTGCGCTCCGTTGGCAAAGTCGCCGAACTGTGCCTCCCAAAGGACGAGAGCTTCCGGGTAATCGCGGCTGAACCCGTATTCAAATCCCAGCACGGACGCCTCCGAAAGTGGCGAATTGAAAATCTCGAACCACGCCTGGTGCGAATCCAGGTGCGCCAGCGGAATGTACTCCTCCTCCGTTACGGCGTCGATGAGCGTCGCGTGGCGCTGGTTGAATGTCCCGCGAACGCTGTCCTGGCCGCTCATCCGCACCGGAACGCCTTGAAGCAGAAGTGAGCCGAACGCGAGTCCTTCGGCCATCGCGTAGTCGACGTTCACCTCGCCCCGTCCCATCCTGGCCCGCTGTTCGAGCGGATGTTTCAACTTCGGATGCAGGTGGAAACCAGGCGGTGTCCGGGTCAGCGCTTCGGCAATTGCGTGTAGTCGTTCCGCCGGGACAGATGTGGCAACGTCTGCCCCGGACCGATCGTACGGTCCGCCGGAGTAAGCGGACCAGTAAGTGGGTAACTCACGGAGCACCGGCTTCACGCTCGTCTTCGAAGCAGCCTCCTGTGCCGCGCCAAACTCCATGCGCAGCTGCTCGACCCTCGCGGATGGATCGACATCGAGCCTTTGCGCATACAGCTGCCACAGTGGCGGATGCTTTCGTATTTTGTCATAGAGCAACGGCTGTGTTACGGAAGGCTCGTCCACCTCGCTGTGGCCGTGCAGGCGGAATCCGATCAGATCGACAACAACATCGTCCGAGAACTGATAACGATAGTCCACTGCCAGCCTGGCTACGCGAACCACTGCATCCGGATCTTCCGCGTTCACATGGAACACTGGTATGGACTGCCTCCTTGCCAGATCCGCGGCGAATCGTGATGAATGCAGCTCGGCCGGCTTTGCTGTAAAGCCGAGCAGATTGTTAACGATGACGTGAATGGTTCCATGTACCGAGTAACCCTTCAGCGAGCTCATGTTCAGCGTCTCTGACCAGATGCCCTGGCCTGCGAACGCAGCGTCACCGTGGACCGTGATTGGCAGCACCCTGGCGACACCGTCTGGACCAAGGCGTTTCTGCTTGGCCCTGGCCCGGCCCATGGCGACAGGATCGACTGCTTCGAGATGGCTCGGGTTTGAGACGAGGTGGATGCCGATCGTCCGACCGTCGCGTGTCTTATACGCGCCGGTCGCACCGATATGATACTTGACGTCCCCTCCGCCCAGGACGCTTGCGGGATCGACGTCTTCGAACTCGGTAAAGATCTCGGCGGGCGTTCTCCCTACGACATTTACCATGACGTTCAGACGGCCGCGATGGGACATCGCGAGCACCAGTTCCACCGCGCCACGCGCGGACGCAGACTCCAGAATCTCATCGAGGAGGGGAATAAGCGCAACGGCGCCTTCCAGCGAGTAGCGCTTGGTGCCCGGATAGCGCGTGTGGAGCATCTGTTCGAATACCTTCGCCCTGATCAACCTGTCGAGGATGGCTGACCGGTTCGTCTCAGGAGCCGCGCTCTCAAACTTCTCACGAATCCACTCCCTGCGCCGGCGCTCCGGTATGTGCATGAATTCCACGCCAATTGTTCCGCAGTACATGGCGCGCGCCGAATCAGCGACCGGGCCAGTGAGCTCGAGGTCGGGAACCTTTATCACCGGCAGCACTCGCAGGGGAACAAGATTCGCCTCAAGATAGCCCCACGTGCGGAATGCATCAATGACCTTCTCTTTCTCATTAGCGTCGACGTTCATGGTGTCCCCTGCTGATTCTTGCCGAGGCGCTGTAGGCGTGATGCTCATCACTCGGGAGGAGTACACATCGCAGCCAATGCCCGACACTGGAAATCTTACTCCTTCCCCAAGCTCTTATGAATTGGGCGGGCCGGGCATTGGGTCAATCTGAAGACGACCTTTCATGTGGGATCCGCGAAAGCAATTGCTTAAGAAGGATATTCTACTTCTGTGAAGTATTGCCTGGCCCGCGGTCGGAATCGGGGGCGCGGCGGTCCCAGGTGGGTGGTTTTTGGAAATTAAAGCCGATCACGATCGCGACCACGAAAACAACGTTTGTAAAAGCAGCTATTTTCGCAACAGGTGTCGCAAATCTTTACGCTTTTGTCGCCGACAAATAACAGCGATAACCTCAAAGTTATTTGTACCTTATGACCATCTTTCCGAAGAGCACCTGCAGAGCACTGTAAATCCTCTTTACACACCCAAGGCTTGAGTTATCCGGTTTTGTGACCGCAAACGATCTTCTGCAGACGGTTTACACTTCTTTACAAAAAGCCATAACTGTGCGGCAGACATGAAGCGATATAAAAGATTATCGTTCAGCACGACACGAGATCAATCCGCCGCAACTCTATGGGAATAAAGATTGCTGGTTAATTATCGATGCCCTGTGTTGAATCGGGCCTGACAAAAGATATGGCTCGGGAACAGATGGGCACTGTTCTTATCTATCGAAGGAGTTTCGCATGATGCGTTTTATGCGCGCTGCAAACAGATTTGGGGAAAGGGTGCTGGCCCTTGCCTTCCTCCTGCTGCCGCTGCATACGACGGCGGCGACGCAGCAATCCGCTAACCCTGCACAGACGGCGGACCAGGACCAGAACAAGGCAAAGCTGACACCGCCGCTCGTCGGTCCCCATACGGAAATCATCGTGACCGCGTCCCGCACCTCCGAGAGCATCGGAGACGTACCCCAGTCGATGTCAGTTCTTGGAAAGAGCCTGATTGAAACGCTTCAGGCACGCACGCCCAACATGATGCTGCGCGAGGAACCCGGGCTCTATACTACGCAGGTAGCCACGCAGGGAACCCCGATCATTCGCGGGCAAATGGGCAATCGCGTGCTCTATCTTTGGGACGGCATACGGATCAACAACGGCGCTCTGTTCAGCGGACCCAACGGCTTCTTCAATCAGGTTCCGGATGGTTCGGTTGAGCGGATGGAAGTAATCCGCGGCCCCGGCGCCGTTCAATACGGCAGCGACGCCATTGGCGGTGTGATCAACATTCTGACGCGCTCCTCCGACGAATACTCCAAGACCGTTCAGACCGGGGGCACTGCGGAGTTTCGGGGCAGCACCGGCGATTCGGAAAAAAGCGGCCTTGCGGAATTCTGGCTCGCCAGCCGGCGGGTCACATTCATGGGTTCCTATACAGGCCAGGACGTGGGCGACTACAAGGCTCCGCTGATCGGACGGCAGGCAAACACCGGCTTCGACGCGGAAGGCGGCGACATCAGCCTCGGCTTCAAGCTGCGCGACAACGAGGTTGTACGGCTGTCATGGATACACGACCGCCGTTACAATGTGGCCACCTATGCCCAATCGAAGATGAATGCGAGCCTCATCCCGCGCATCTTCGGCCCTTTCGAACAGCGCGGGATCGCCAAGGCCGACTACGAATTGACTAACGTTAATCCTTTGAGCCGCGAATTGCGCATGTACAGTTATTACGAATATTACGACGCGCTCCGCGACCAGACCGTCGAGACATCAACGCTTTTCAACAAGACCCGCAGCGACACCTCTCAGCGCGTCTGGGGCGGCGGGGTTCAGAACGAGTCGACCGCCAAAATGGTTCGCCTGGTCTATGGATCAGATTATCGGACTGAGTGGCTATTGTCCGACAAAACTCTCTTGGCCACTCCGAAGGCGGGCGGACCGGCCACACTCAGCATTCCGAACGGCAATGTTCCTCCTGGCAATTACGACGTTTTCGACGCCTTTGGCATTGCGCAGATCCGCCCTGTGCGCGGCCTGGCCGCTTCCCTGGGAGTGCGGCTGGAATCCTCCCATCTTATCTCGGCGCCACGTCCGCAGGATGCGCTTACGCCCTTTACCGTGGACACGCTGCGCCTGGACATGCGTTGGAACGCGGGCACATGGAGCGCAGGCGCAGTCTATCATTTTAATGATGTGCTGAGCCTCTCAGGCAACATCGCCACCGGGTTCCGCGCACCGACATTTTCCGACACGCTCAGCACCGGCGTGCCGGTGTTCGCTTCTGGCATTGCCTCCGTGCCAAGCCCCAATGTGAAGCCGGAGCGGAGCATCACGTACGAGCTTGGGCCACGCTACTCCGGACGCACTCTGGATTTGTCCTTCACGGCCTACACCACACAACTCACCGACCTGCTTGCGGCGCAGGCGACGGGAACCATCAACATTCCGGGTATCGGAATTGTTGTGGCCCGGCAGAACTTAAACGTCTCCTCTGGTTATGTCCGCGGCGTCGAGGCATCGTGGGCCTGGCAGGTCACTCCGCGCCTGGACTTGTACGGCCACGGCACGTTCACGCGCGGACAGGACACATTCCAGAATGTCCCGCTGCGATTCATTCCACCCGTGAACGGCATGATGGCAGCGCGCTGGACGACGCCGCATCAGCGCTGGTGGATCGAAGCCAATATGATCCTGATGGATCGCCTGCGCCGTCATGCGCCCGACGATGAGCTGGACGCGGGCTTTTCTATGGATCCGGGATATGGTTCGCCCTCCGTCACGAATCCGGCTTACCGACCGAATTTTGAAATGCCGGGTTATGCGGTGACGAATCTGCGCACCGGATTCAACATCCGCAATGAGAAAAAGCGCGACCTGGAGGTTTTCGTCAACTTCGGAGACCTCTTCAACGTGCGCTATCGAGAACCGTACGCCCAGCAGGAGCTGCTTGCGCCGGGCTTTTCCGCGCTCATCGGAACGCGGCTCCGATTCTAGGTGCAGCTCATGCCTTACCTGCAAATCCTGCTGTTGTGCTTTGCGCAGGCGCTCGCGCAGCCTTCGTCCCGCGTAGGCTTCGTAGGCGTCTGGGATCGCTCCCAGCCCATGCTGGCCGATGCCGCGCGCGAGCGCAACTTGCAGGCCGCCTTCTTTCGTCCGGCGGACATCATTTCCGACGCCGCGCAGCGTGCCGAGGCCGAACATTGCAGCCTCTTGTTCATACTGAATCTGGAATCCTCGGAGGCGCATGCGCTCACGCCGTGGGCGAAATCCATAAGCGATCGCGGCGTGCGCCTGATCCCTCTCGACACCCGTGGCAGCCATGCCGAGTTGGAGAAGGCGGGAGCACTTGCCGCCGATGAGGAAGTGTCAAAGTACTGGCGGCCCAATGGCGCCATCAACATCCGCCGCCTGTTCGCCTACATCGCCGCGCACTACTTCGGCGCCAGCGTCACGGTCGAACCGCCGGTTGTTGTGCCTGATTACGGTTACTACGACCCTGGAAGCGAAGAGCCATTCCCGGACTTCGAGGCATTTAAGGCGTTCAAGCGCGCCCATGGCCTCTGGCACGACCAAGCTCCGGTTGCCGTCCTATTGATTCAACAATCATTCTGGGTCACGCACGACACGAAAGTGATCGATGCGCAGGTGCATGCGCTCGAAGCGCGCGCCATCAATGCCACGGTCGTTTTCGGCGATACCCAATCCATGGTGGAATCCCTGGTACGACAGGCCAGGCCCGACTTACTGATCGAAGATCGCCACGGCGCCATGTGGGACAACCACGATCTGCTCGAACAGTTGGACGTCCCGTACCTCAGGCCGATCTCGATGCTGGGTTCGACGCTGGATGAATGGCGCAAGGATCCGCGCGGGATGTCGTATCGCGACGTCGGCATGTTCATGACGGTACAGGAATCCTGGGGAACTCTTGAGCCGGTGGTTGTGGGCGGCATGGTAGTCAACGTCGGAGGCTTCCGCCTGCACGAACCGCTCATGGACGGCATCGAGCGGTTTGCGGATCGCGCCGCCTCATGGCTCCGGCTGCGCCTTAAACCGAACAACCGAAAACACGTCGCCATCCTTTATTACAACAAGGGTCTCGGCAAAGATGACTTAATGCGGGGCAGCCCCACCGGCGCCTTTCTGGACGCGCCGCAGAGCATGCTGCGCTTTTTGCCCGCGCTCAAGGAGCGCGGTTATGCAATCGACAAGCTGCCGCGCGACACCGAGGAGCTCATTTCCTGGGCGATGCGCTCAGGACGCAACGTCGCCCCGTGGAATCGCGGCGACCTGGAGCAGCTGGTCGATCAAGGAGATCCTGTTCTCATCCCTGTGGATGTCTATCAATCCTGGTTCGAACACAAGCTAAGCCCTGCCGGCCGCGCCGCGGTAATCAAGCAGTTCGGACCGCCGCCGGGAAACATCATGGTCGTAGAGCGCAACGGGAAGAAGTGCATCGTCATCCCGCGCATCCGCATCGGCGCGAACCTGATCCTCGCGCCGCAGCCTGAGCGCGGCGAATCGCAGGACGAGAAGCTCCTTCACTCACGCGACGTGCCGCCGCCCCACAGCTACCTCGCCTTCTACTGGTGGCTGCAGGAAGAGTTCAAGGCCGATGCGGTCATTCACTTCGGGACGCACGGTTCGCTCGAGATGCTGCCCGGGAAAGAAGCTGGCATGGCGCGCGACGACTGGGGCGATATTTGCGCGGGCAACATGCCGATCATCGATCTATGGATTATGGACAACCTTGCCGAAGCGACTGTGGCACGGCGCCGCTCGTACGCACAGCTGGTGGATCACATGGTGCCGCCGGCGCTGAAATCCGAAATGCCACCTGCCTATGAGAACCTGCGCGACGAAATCGATAAACTCGGAATGCTCGAACCGGGAGTGCTGCGCGAGGAGTACCGCAAACGCATCACGGCAGGCGCGCACGCAGAGAAACTCGAAGACGTGCTGCACATCAAGTTGGGCTCGGACGGGTGTCTCTCCGACGCTCAAATCAAGACGGTCGCGGATCACATCCACGAGCTTATGGAAAATCGCACTCCCCAGTCACTCCACGTGCTTGGCGAGCCACCGCCGGATAAGGATTTGGTTCCCTACCTCGTGACCATACTCGGCTCCAAATACCTCGATCACTTGGCTGCAGTGCGCAAGCCGCCGGACGGCTTGAACGCAGATGCCCGCCGTGACTGGCTGCGTGCGGAGGGAGAGCGAGTGCTGGGTTCCGCGTTAAGTGAAGGCAAATCGGCGCCCACTGCGGCATCGGCCGATCTGGCAAAAGACCTCGAATTTGCCGCCGTCATGCGCCAGAGGTTGCTCGACACGAGTCAGGAAATCACCGGGCTGTTGCGCGCGCTTGAGGCCCGTTACATTCATCCAGGGCCTGGTCCCGAGCCGATCCGGAATCCCGACTCAGCTCCCGGCGGCCGCGATCTCTATGCGCTCAATCCCGAAGAGGTTCCCACGCGCCCCGCATGGGAACTGGGCGTACAACTCGTGGATCAGATGTTGGCCGCGAAGCATCCGCGCAAGGTGGGTTTCGATCTCAACGGGATGGACACCATGCGTGACTTCGGCGTACTGGAATCCCAGGTACTCTACCTGATGGGCGTGAGGCCCGTCTGGGATCAGAACAACCTCGCCATCGATGTTGAACTGATCCCTCGCGGCGAACTGAAGCACGCGCGCATCGATGTGTTCCTGGCGATGGGCGGCATGTACAAGGAGAACTTCACGTCGCGCGTGAAACTGCTCGACAAGGCCGTGCGTCTCGCTTCGCAGGCCGATGAAGATGACAACCTGGTGCGTCTCGGCACGTTGGAAACGCGCCGACGACTGTTGGCACAAGGATTTACAACCGGGCAGGCGGACAAGTTCGCCCCGGCACGCATATTCGGCACCAAGCCCGGAAACATGTCCGGCACCAACATCCTATACATGGTGCCGCGTTCAGGCATTTGGGACAGCAGCGACGAGGTGACGGACGTTTACATCGACAATATGAGCTTCGTGTACACCGACGATGTCTGGGGACAGAAGGTCGATGGGCTTTACACGCAGTCGATCCACGGCACCGACACGCTGGTGCGCGTGTGGGCTTCCAACATGACCAGCCAGCTTTCCAACCACCACGCATACGAATACCTGGGCGGCCTGAGCATGGCAGTGCACAAGATCGACGGCAAGGAGCCCGAGGCCCTCATTGCCGATGTGCGCAACCCCGATGGCGTGCGGATGCGCGACTTCAACGAGGTGTTGGCAGCGAACATGCAGACTGAGCTTCTGAACAAGAAGTGGATCGAAGGCATGAAGGAACATGGTTATGCCGGCGCAGGCCACCTTTCCGAGCTGGTCAAGAATACTTTTGGGTGGTCCGTGACGCGAGAGAACAGTGTGTCCACCGCCGCGTGGAATGAAATCTACGCGGTGTATGTCCAGGACAAGTACAACCTCGGCCTGGGCAAGTGGATGGACAAGGAGAACCCGCACGCGCTTCAGGAAATCGCGGCCACCATGCTCGAGGCCGCGCGCAAAGGGCGTTGGGACGCTCCCGCGGCGGCGGTTGCCGCGCTTTCGAGGCTGTATGCGGAGTCAGTTGTAGCGCATGGAGACTCGGGCGGGTTGGTTTCGGGCGGCAACAAGCGGTTGGAGGATTTTGTCAGCGCAAAACTGCACGCATCGGGGAAGGCTCCAGCGGCTGCTCTGGCCGCACGCATGTCGGCGGCGTTGCGAGACGCCCGGGCGCCTGCAGCCGCGCAAGCATCCGCAGCGGCACCATCAGCAAGCCAGGTCGCTGCCGCCCTGGCAACGGCGTTGGTCACCGGGGAGCGCCTGGAAAAGGTCAACCACGCGCCGCCGCCTCCTGCCGTTCCCAGGACGCCGCTGCCGACCGTGCTGGCGTTGTTTGCGGCACTGGCCTTCATTGCGATTGGTTTCATCCTACGTTGGGGGGTTCCATGTTGAGAGTATTGATGGACGTGTTTTACGTGATCTCCAGTGCCCTGCTGGGGCCGGTTCTCGTCGTGCTGCTGGCGCTGCTGGCCTGGACCCTTGTCTTGCTGGGTGGTTTTGTGCGCGAGTATCTTGGTCGCAGCCGCGTGCGCCGTTCCCTCGAGAAGGCTATCGCGGGAATGCGCAGCGGACAGAATTGCTGGCACCAGTTTCAGGGGGTGCGCTCCGGCTTGCCCGGACGCCTGGTGCACATGGTGGGCGAAAGAACGGGCGACGCCTCCGCGGTGCGGCGGGCGCTGGCACTTCTCGACAACGATGTCACCGATGCCCTGGCGCGCCACACGTTTATTACGCGCGTGAGCCCGATGTTCGGCCTCATGGCGACGCTGATACCGCTCGGTCCGGCGCTCTCCGGCCTGGCAGCAGGAAACATGCAGGCACTCGCCGGAAACCTGGTAGTGGTATTCACAGCAACCGTAATCGGACTGCTGGTCAGCGGAGTTTCCTACGGCATGGGTCTTACACGACGGGCCTGGTATGCCCGCGACCTGCTCGATCTGGAGACTATCTTCGCAGCCGTGCTCGTAAAGGAAGAGGAAGAATATGTTGCGTAAGAAACGCCAATGGGAGCATTTAGCTGACGAGGACCCGTCTTCCGGTCTTCTGAACCTTTTCGATGTCTGGATTGCCTTCGCCGCGGTCCTGCTGTTGGCGACCATGACCTATTATGCGCGGCCGGGACAACCTGCCGCCGCGGCAGACCGGCACGAACAGGTGGATCAGAGCGTCAAGATGGAGAGTTACCGGCCGACCAACGAAAAACTGAGTGGAAACGGCGAGCGCCTCGGCGTCGCCTACCGTCTCGCCAACGGTGAGGTGGTCTATGTGCCCGACACGTCTGCGCCCGCCAAGTAGTCATCGGCCATTGCTGCAACTCAGACGGTGGCAAACCCCGCAAGGGACGCCATAGCTACAGCCCGCGGCGCTAACATACGATTTCAACCGCATATGGGCGCGAACCTATTTCTGGATCAGGCGTACTTCTGTGTGCGTATCGCCTGTGAGCGGGAGGGTCATGTTGGCGGGCTCGCCTACCGCGATGCTCCCTGTCAAGACTCCCTTCGAGTCCAACTTGACAAAGATCCCTTCCTTGATTGCGAAATACCAGGTATCTGTACCTTCGATCGTGGCATTAATCGACAATCCCACGCCACCCTGATCTATCTCGCCGGCCATTGTGCCCTTGACAACGGTCTTGACCCGGACACAGTCGAATCCGTCGACGGTTTCGAACCCCTCCAGCGTGTGCACGTTCTTCGACGTAATGTGGATTTCGTTGCTCCCGACTTTCTCGGTGACTCTATCTTC
>Ga0187885_10002673_pt1 | contig 17010 bp, 11 predicted proteins | sample June2016WEW_20_1_3_FD_132970 | JGI IMG/M metagenome (GOLD analysis project Ga0187885, IMG submission 132970) | Peatland microbial communities from SPRUCE experiment site at the Marcell Experimental Forest, Minnesota, USA - June2016WEW_20_100 | ecosystem: Environmental > Terrestrial > Soil >... | reverse complement strand
GAACGGCAGCTCATTTGGTCGCTTGTCTGCTCATTCGTTTGGCCATCCGTGCCTCACTTAGTTACGGCGGGGCCTGGCTGTGGCCGATCGGCTGTCACAGTCGTCCGCTAGCTGTTCCAGCCTTGCGTGAGGTGGCACGGGTGCCGGGTGAGTGGTCGGTGACCACTGCACGGTGGACGGCGAGGGTCTGCAAGGGCCAGCTCGCAGATCCTCGTCGGCTCGCTGGTGGGTGGGCGAGAGCTCACCTCCCTCTCGCCCCCCCTCTAGACTTTTCGTGATAGCGCTGCCAGCGCCGGATAGAAGGGACGGTATCAGTTGATCGGAGTGGCTGCCCCCGTTGCGAGCGGACCCGCGGCAGTTCTGGCTGCAAGGAAATGGGATTTCGATGCGCTGGCTGGTGAACGTTGGGACGTGCTCGTGGTGGGCGGCGGGATCACCGGGTGCGGGATTCTGCTGGACGCTGTGAGTCGCGGGCTGCGAGCCGCCCTGATCGAGCGCGACGACATTGCGGTCGGGACCAGCAGCCGCTCGTCGGGCCTCATTCACGGCGGCCTCCGCTACCTCGAGCAGTTCCACATCGGCCTCGTCCGGGAGGCCCTTCGCGAACGCGCCCTGCTACTGAAGCTCGCGCCTCACCTGGTTCGACTCGAGCCATTTCTGTTTCCGGTGTATGGCGGCCCGTGGGCCCGCCCATTCTTCGGGACGGGGCTCACCATGTACGACCTGCTGGGCGCCTCTGCCGACGGCGGATTCCACCGGCACCTATCGGTCGAAGACTCTCTGGCGGCCGTCCCGGGCCTGCGGCGCAAGGGCCTGCGGGGCGCATTCCTCTACCATGACGGGCAGGAGGACGACGCACGATACGCGGTCAGCGTTCTCCGTACAGCCCGTGCGCGCGGGGCCCTCGCGCTGACGCGGGTCAGGGCCCTGCGCGGCATCGAGGAGAACGGCCGCATCGTCGGATGCACCGTCCGCGATGAGATCGCCGGCTCCGAGCTTGATATCCGCGCCACCTCCATCATCGACGCAACGGGCGTCTGGACGGGCCGTGCGGATGGACCGTTTCCGTCCACGAACGATCGGCTGACCAAGCCCAGTCGTGGCACCCACCTCGTCGTCCGGCGGGATAGGATTCCGAGTCAATTCGGGCTGACCCTGCGAATACCGCATCGAGTCTGCTTCCTGGTCCCCTGGCCGGATCGATGGGTCATCGGGACGACGGATCACGAGGACCACGGTTCGCCGGATCGACCGACCCCTACGCTGGCCGAGGTGGACGAAATACTGGAGAACGTAAATGGCACGCTCGACGTTGGGCTGACGCGAAGCGACGTCGTGGCCGCGTTCGCGGGTATCCGACCCCTTGCCACAGACCCGGGCGGATCGCCGGGTTCGACCGTCAAGGCGTCCCGAGAGCACAGGATTCGCACGGAGCCAAACGGCCTCGTCCGGATCAGCGGCGGCAAGTTCACGACTTATCGCCTGATGGCCGCTCAGACGGTCGACGCCGCGATGGGGCCGGCGGCAGCCAGAGCCCACCCATCCCCCACGGCTGAACTTCCGATAATCGGGGCCGCCCCCATAGCCGAACTCAATGCTCTCGCCGCGGCTCTCGCCTCCCAGGCGAGCCTGGATCGTGATCGAGCGGACCGGCTCGTCGCCCGCTTCGGTACCCAGGCTTCGGAGGTCGTGGGCCTGGGCCGGGAACTCGGTCTGCTCCGGCCGCTGGGACCCAACATCGCCCATCTCGAAGCCGAGGTAGTCTGGTCCGTCCGAGAGGAGAGTGCCCTTTCAGTCGACGATTTCCTCGCGCGGCGGACGCGGCTGGCTCAGGATCTGCCCGACCGCGGAGCGACCGTCGCCCCGCGGGTGGCCGAGTTGATGGCAGCAGAACTGGGTTGGTCCGCGGCCGAGCGGGACCAAGCCGTCATGGCCTTCCTGGCTTCGGCCCACCGCGAATACGACGTCCCAGCCGAGGCTTAGGGCCCGCGGCGCCGCCGTTGAGCCCGACCGATCCGCTGACCAAACATGAGGAGCAATACGGTGATCTCAGCGCCTCATCGAGCCTACGTGGCGGCCCTCGACCTCGGGACCACCAGCAGCCGCTGCATCATCTTCGACCGGGCCGGATCGCCGATCGGCGTCGCGCAGCGCGATCATCGGCAGATCCTGCCCCAGCCCGGGTGGGTGGAACACGACCCGCTGGAGATCATGGCTCGGGTCGATGAGATCGCGCTGGGCGCGATGGCCGCGGCCGGCGTCACTCCATCCGAGCTTGCCGCAGTTGGGATCACCAACCAGCGGGAGACGACGATCGTCTGGGACCGCGCGACGGGCCAGCCGGTCTGCAATGCCATCGTCTGGCAGGACACGAGAACCGCCGGCATCTGCGATGAGCTCGCGCGCGAGGGCGGACAGGACCGGCTGCGTGCCAAGACGGGGCTGCCGCTCGCGACCTACTTCTCGGGCCCGAAGATACGCTGGATCCTCGACAACGTACCGGGTGCCAGGGCTCGCGCTGAGGCCGGCGAGCTCCTCTTCGGCACGGTGGACACCTGGTGCATATGGAACCTGACGGGCGGTCCGCACGGCGGACTGCACGTCACGGACGTGACGAACGCCAGCCGTACCCTCCTGTTGGACCTCGAGACGCTGCAGTGGGCCGATGAGCTCCTGGGCCTGCTGCGCATCCCCCGCGCCATGCTGCCCGACATTCGTTCGTCGAGCGAGATTTACGGAACGGCCGTCGGCTGTCTGGCCGGCGTACCGATCGCCGGCGATCTCGGCGACCAGCAGGCCGCGCTTTTCGGCCACGCCGGGTTCCGTCCGGGCGATGCCAAGAACACCTACGGGACAGGCTGCTTCGCATTGCTTAACACCGGAATCACCCCCGTCCGTTCGCGCCACGGTCTCATCACGACAGTGGGCTACCGGGTGGCGGATCAGCCGGCCGTCTACTGCCTGGAGGGTTCAATCGCGATCGCCGGCGCGCTCGTCCAGTGGCTTCGGGACAACCTCGGTCTGATCTCGACGTCGGAGGAGGTTGAGGCTCTTGCCCGAACGGTGCCCGACAACGGCGGCGTCTACTTCGTACCGGCGTTCAGCGGCCTTTTCGCCCCGTACTGGAGGAGCGACGCACGCGGGGTCATTGCGGGTCTCACGCGCTATGCGACGAAGGGTCACCTCGCTCGCGCGGTGCTCGAGGCCACGGCCTGGCAAACGCGAGAGGTGCTCGACGCGATGTGCGCCGATTCCGGCACCCCGCTCGCCGAACTGCGGGTCGACGGAGGAATGGTCCGGGACGACCTGCTAATGCAGATCCAGGCCGACGTGCTCGGCTTGCCGGTTGTCCGGCCCCGGGTGACGGAGACGACCGCCCTGGGTGCCGCATACGCGGCGGGGCTCGCGGTGGGCCACTGGTCGTCGATGGACGAGCTGCGTGGCCAGTGGGTCGAGGACCGGCGCTGGCTGCCGCAGATGGCCGACGACCGGCGCGAGCGGGAGTACGCCAACTGGAAACGCGCCATCGCCCGGACCCTCGACTGGGTCGTGCCGGGTGACGTGGACTCCGCCGGTTGAGGACCGGCCTCTTGAACTCGACTTCTGGGCCCGGCTGGACTCCTTCGGCCTGCCTCTGGCGCGAACCGTCGAACCGGGACCGGGCGCCGAGGCGGCGCCCGGCAGGAACCGCCAGGCTCGATTCGAGGACCAGGTCGCGGGGCTACCCAGTTCGGGCTAGGCTTGGCGTTCCGAATCCCTCCTGGGCAGCCGCGATGAGGATCCAATGACGCCAGCCGCGCCAGCCCGACCCAACCCCCCGGCTGCGAAGGCGCGGCTGCTGGTGGTCGGCGGTGGAGCGGTCGGCTCGTTCCTCGGGACCCTGCTCGCGCTCGACGGATACGACCTCACCCTGGTCAGGCCGTTCGGGCCCGGCCTGGGCGCAGGCCCCATAGTTCTGGTCCGCCCCGACGGTTCGCGCCGTTCCGTAGTGGTGAACCGCGTGCTCCACGTGGAGGATGCCGACGAACCGGACCTCATCCTGGTCGGGGTCAAGATGCCGGTCATGGCCCAGGCGCTCGCCCCGACGCTGCGCTGGCCGCTCGTGCCGACGCTGACCGTCCAGAACGGCATCGGCGCGGAGGAGATCGCGGCCGAGATTCGCCCCGACGCCCCGCGCCTCGCCGGCTCGCTGACCGCCCCGATCGAGCTGACACCGCAGGACGAAGTCCACTGGCTCGGCCGCGGCGGCATCGGCCTGGCCGCCGTCAACGAGGCCGCTCGGCCGTGGCTTCGAAGACTCGTCGGAGACTTCACCACTGCTGGGCTTCGCGCCGCCGAGGTGGCCGACGCTCGAGCGATGAAGTGGTCCAAGCTGCTAGCCAACCAGATGGCCAACGCCGTCGGCGCGATCCTCGACATGGATGCGGCCAGCGTCTACCGCGAGCCGCGCCTCTTCGCGGTCGAGATGGCTCAGCTGGCCGAGACCGTCGCCGTCATGAAGCGCCTGGGACTCCGGCCGGTGGCACTGCCGGGCGCTGCCGTGCCGGCGCTGGCCCGAGCCACGCGTCTGCCGAGCCGTCTCGTCCGCCCGATCGCGACTCGCGTCGTCGGCGGAGCCCGTGGCAGCAAGCTGCCGTCGCTTCGCCTGCACATGCGGTCACTCGGCACTGCGCCCGCCATGGAACCTACCGAAGTGGCCTGGCTGAACGGCGCGGTCGCCCGCTACGGCCGGCAGCTCGGCGTCCCGACTCCAGTGAACGCCCGCCTTGCGGAGCTGGTGGAGGATGTGGCGGCTCATCCCGACCGCCGTGAGTGGCTGCGACACCGCCCGGAGCGGCTCCTGGCCGAGATCGCCACACCCGGAACTGCCCACTAGGGGCCGGGCCCCGTCGCCGATTCGGCGCTTCTATACTTGGTGGCGATGGAGACCATCGACCTCGTCCGGGTCGCCGTCGCCCTGGTCGCCGGCTACCTACTGGGCGGCATTCCATTCGGGATCATCGTTCCCCGCCTCATCGGGGGGCCCGATCCGCGCACCATTGGCAGCGGCCGCACAGGCGGGGCCAACGTGTCGAGGGCCGTGGGCTATCGCTGGGCGGCCGTCTCGGGACTGCTCGACGTGGCCAAGGCTTCGATCGCCGTGCTCTTCGTCATCGCTATCGGGGGCAACCTCGTGGCCGAGGTCGCGGCCGCGCTGGCGGCGATCGTGGGCCACAGCCGCTCGCCTTTCATCGGCCTTCACGGCGGCCGCGGGGTGGCGCCGGCGACCGGCGGCGCCCTGATCCTCGCGCCGCTCATCCTGGCGGTGATCTTCCCCGTCTTCGTGATCGTGATCCTGGTAACCCGGATCGCCTCCCTGGGCTCTCTCGGCGCCACCCTGATCGGTGGTGCGGCCATGGTGGCAGTGACCGCGCTCGCGCCTCTTCCCCCGATCTACTATGTGTATGGGATCGGCGTGCCGGGCCTCATATGGCTATTCCACGTCGACAACATCCAACGCCTGCTGGCGGGTCAGGAGCGGCGCCTCGGCCGCTCCAGGAGCGAGGGATCGCACTGAGCCGAACGTGATGTCGAATACTCTTTCGATCAGCCGCAGTCGCCTCGCGCCCCTCCGTACGGGCGGGACCACGGACCTCTCGTTGCGCCTTGCGGGACTTGTTCCACCCCGCGGGTTACGGATTGGTACCTGCCACGTTCGGCGTATCTTCATCGGGACTACTCGTCCGATCCCTCCCGTAGGAGGTCCCGCAGTTTCCCAGGAACCAACAGGGGATGTCATGGGAACGGACATCGATTTCATCGGTTTTTCCGGTGATTGCCGGGTCGAAGGGCGAGTAAACCTCGACGACGCGCGGTTGGCCGACCTGCTCAATCGACGCAAGACCATCACCGTCCACGACGTCAAGCTGGTCAGCACGGCCGACGGTCATACGCAGGAATTCGACAACCTCGAGATCTCCCGCGACGAGCTCGACATCGTCGTGGCCAGCGGTCCCCGCGGCGACCCGCAGAGACGCCTCGCGACCAAGCCGAATGGCGTGACCGTGAAGCTCGGCCCCTACTACGCCAAAGGGTTCATGCACGCCCCGCCGACGGCGAACCCGACTCGAAGCCTCGACCGCAAACCCGTGATGGTCGCGATCACGGACGCTGTGCTCGAGTACGAGTTCTGCAGCGAACCGGTCTCGCAGTGGTTTCGCACCCTGCTGGTGAACCGTGAGCTGGCGATCTCGCTGCGCATGGTGACGAGCTCGGGCGGACTACAGCCCGGCGCCGCCTAGCCCGTCCGAACCCGGCCTCGCCCGGTCCCCGGCCGGCTCGCCCACGCGAGCCCTCACCGTCTCCGCGTCGGCGGCCGCCAGCGCCCGCCCCGGCAGATCGCCACAGGCAGCGACTTGACCTTCGGCGCCGTCCCGGGCGCTCCGCTATCGTAACCGCCGCGCCCTCTGACTCCGTCTAACCTGGCATGATGGAATCCAACGGGAGCCAAGGCAGGAGAATCTGCTCTGTCGATGGATCACAGCCCAATGAGCACCGACGCCCCGACCTTCCCGTCGATCGTCGGTCTTGCGGCGTTGCAGGACCTGGACCTCCTGCTCGAGGGCATTTCTGACCTGAAGGTGCAGGGCCAGATCTGCCGCCAGGTCATGGATTCGCGTCGCAAGCTCCTGGGCACGGAGCACCCGGCCACGCTGGAGGCCGAGGCCCGCCTGGCCGCGATCAGTCTCGCTCTGGACGACTACTCCAACGCCCGCGACCAGTACGCCATCCTGCTCGAGCGCTGCGAGCGGGTCTTCGGGCCGCGGCACCTCGATACGCTCTCAGCCGCGCACGGCCTGGCCGTCGCCCTCTCGTACCTGGACCGGGCGGAGGAAGCCCGCCCGCTCTACGAGCGCGTCGTTTCTGGCCGCCGCAACTCCCTGGGCCCCGAAGATCCTGCCACGCTCAGCGCCCTGCACAACCTGGGCCTGACCCAGCGGGCCCTGGCCGACGACGTGTCGGCGCGTGGCACGTTCGAGTCGCTCCTCGAGGCACAGCGCAAGACGCTGGGCCCCGACAGCATCGCGACCATTCGGACCATGGCCAACCTGGGAAGCGTTCTGATCGCAATCGAGGACTATCCACGGGCTTGCCAGGTTCTGGCCGAACGCGTCGAACGGAGCCGCCGGGCCCTGGGACCCTCGCACCCCGACACCCTGGAGGCGATGCTCAGCCAGGGGCGCGCCCTGGTGGGAGCCGGCGATCGGGCCGCGGGACGCGCGTTATCCGAACAGGCCCTGGCCGAGACGATCGCGATCCTCGGACCCAACTCGCCTCCGACCCTCGCCGCGCGCGGACAACACGGCCGGGTGCTGCTGCGCCTGGGCGACGCGGCTGCCGCGGCGCGGGTCTACGACGACCTGTATCGCCGCCTCAAGCTCAAAGTCGGGCCGGAGGACACTTCCACCCTCGACGCTCTCGCCGGCCTGGCCGACTCGCTCGGGCGGTGCGGCGAGCATGGCCGCGCCCGCAAGCTCGACGAGCAGCTGTGGGAGCAGCGCCGGCGAGTCCTGGGCGCGGACCACGTCGCTACTCAGTGGGCCCTGGGCGAGCTGGCCTGGAATCTCGAGCAGCTCGGCGAGCCGATCCTGGCCGCGGCGCGGTTCCGCGAGCTGGCCGAGGGTCGCCTCCAAACGCTTGGCCCGGAGGCGCCGGACACGATCTGGGCTCTCGAGGGCCTGGCCCGCGTCCTGGCCGGCGCGGAGTCCCATGCCGAGGCTCTGGAGGCCTTCCGCGTGCTGTATGAAACGCAGGCTCGGATCGTCGGCCCCGAGGGTGACGAGGCCCTGGTGGCCCTGGAGGGTTATGCCCGGGAGCTGGGGAAGGTCGGCGAGCTGGAACGCGCCCGCGCTCGATGGCAGGAACTGGCCAACGACTACGAACGGAACCACGGCCCCAAGGACGAGCGGACGCTCGAGTGCCTGGTCCGGCTGGCCGAGACCCACGAGATGCTGGAGGAGCAATTCGCCGCTCGAAGCATCTACGAGCGCATCGCAGGGCCATACGGTCCACTCCACGCCGAGAGCCGCGACAAGGCCGGCGCCGACGATCCACGGACGATCCGTCTGGGCCTGAACCTGGGATTGACGATGGCGCGCCTGGGGCAGCTGGAGGCGGCCCGGGCCATGTACATCACCGTCATGCAGAGCATCATCCGCGTGCACGGACCGCACCATCACCAGGTCGCGGACGTTCAGTCCCACCTCGGCGACGTTCTGTTCAAGCTGGGCGACGCCGCCGGCGCGCGGGCTCGCTACGCCGAAGCCCTGGCCCTGCTGCGCAAGCAGCCCGGCCTCGAGGACCCGGACGCCCTGGAGATCCTGGGTCGCGACGCCGATGCCCTGGCTGCCCTGGGCCACAAGGTGGCCGCCCGCAACCAGGCGCGGAGCGTGGTCGAGATCTACCGCCGGACCCTGGGGCCAGACAACGCGCTGACCAGGCGGGCCGAGGCGCACCTGGGGCGGCTGACCCCGCGCCGCGGCAGGGCCGGCGGAGAGCGCTGAGGCTCTCGAGCTCGGCCTGGCTCTAGCCTGCGCGCTCCATGGCCTGCTCGAGATCGGCGATCAAGTCGGCTGCGGTTTCGATGCCGACAGAGAGCCGGATGACGTCGTTGCCGGCGCCGGCGGCATCGCGCTGCTCGTCGGTCAGCTGGCGATGCGTCGTTGAAGCGGGATGGATTATGAGCGAGCGCGTGTCGCCGACGTTGGCCAGGTGCGACCACAGCTCGACCGATTCCACGACCTTTACGCCCGCTTCGTAGCCGCCCCGCAGGCCGAACGTGAAGACCGAGCCCGCGCCCTTCGGCAGGTACCGATCCGCGAGTGCGCGATACGGGCTCGAGGGCAGGCCGGCGTAGCTGACCCACGCCACCCGCGGATGGCCGACCAGAAACTCGGCGACCGCCCGCGCGTTCGCCACGTGGCGTTCCATGCGCAGCGGCAGCGTTTCGATACCGGTCAGGATGTAGAAGGCGTTCTGGGGCGAAAGGGCCGGGCCCAGGTCGCGCAGCGCCACCGCCCGCGTCTTCGTGCAGAACGCCGTCTCCCCGAACTTCTCGTAGAAGATGAGGCCGTGGTAGGCCGGATCGGGTTCGGTCAAGGCGGGGAACTTGCCGTCGCGGGCCCAATCGAACTTGCCCGACTCCACGACGATCCCACCCAGCGACGTGCCGTGCCCGGAGAGGAACTTCGTCAGCGAGTGGACCACGATGTCGGCGCCCCACTCGAACGGCCGCCACAAGTACGGGGTGGCGAGTGTGTTGTCGACCACGAGCGGAATGCCGGTCTCGTGGGCGATGGCGGCCAGCGCCTCCAGATCGACCACGACGCCGCCCGGATTGGCCAGGCTCTCGGTGAAGATGAGCCGGGTCCGTGGAGTGATGGCCGCGCGAACCTCGTCCGGGTTGCGCGGATCCACGAAGGTGCCGTGCCAGCCCAGTCGCGGGAACGTGTGCGTGAACTGCGTGATCGACCCGCCGTACAGGTAGCGCGAGGCCACGAACTCGTCGCCTGGGCCCATGAGCGTGTAGAAGGCAAGCAGCTGCGCCGAGTGGCCGGAGGCCGCCGCGACCGCCGCAGTCCCGCCCTCCAGGCTCGCCACCCGCTCTTCCAGGGCCGAGACGGTGGGGTTCCCCAGGCGCGTGTAGATGTAGCCCGCCGTCTCCAGGTTGAAGAGCGCCGCCGCGTGGTCCGCGTCATGGAAGACGTACGAGGTCGTCTGGTAGATCGGGACGTTCCGGGCTCCGGTCACGGGATCGGGCGCCGCTCCGGCATGGACGGCTCGGGTCTCGATGCCATAAGAACGGGAACGGGCTGGCGCGGTCATGGTCATCTCCGGCGGGATTGCTTGCGGGTGCTGGCTGGGAACGGACGCCCGACTAGATTAGGCCTACCGCGCGATCGGCGGCCGGCAGCCGGCACGGCGGGCGGGCACGGCGCGCGACGGACGGGAATTTGCAGGCATAAGGCTTGCGCAATGCACCGCGATGGCCCACACTTCGCCGCCAATGAACGCCGACGCCTTCAGCCACCGGGAGTGTTCGCGCCAGGCCTCGAGCCTGCGCGGTTCCATGATGTCCATGCCCGGGCGGCCCCGAAGTGCGGAGGACGGGGTCTGAGGCTCTCGCTCGCCTGAGCGCAGCGGGGCCGAGGATCGGTCCCGGGGCCGCGGTTTCCTGAACGGAACCGCGGTTCTTTGTTTCTCCGGACGACACGACGGGCAGCCGCCTGCCAGCACCGCCCTCGCCCCAGGGCTCCCGGGACCCGTCTCGCACCAGCGCCGCCTGATCGGTGGCGCCGTCCCCAGGAGGATCCCGTGTCCGACCAGAAGGCTCCCGCTTTCCGCCGCGAAACCCTCGCCGTCCACGCCGGCCAGCAGGTCGATCCAACGACCAGGGCCCGCGCGGTCCCGATCTACGCCACCACGAGCTACGTCTTCGACAACGCCGACCATGCCGCCCGTCTCTTCGGGCTTCAGGAGTTAGGGAACATCTACACCCGGATCATGAATCCGACGACAGGCGTCTTCGAAGAGCGCCTCGCCGCTCTCGAGGGCGGTGTTGGGGCGTTGGGCGTGGCTTCGGGACAGGCGGCCGAGACGCTGGCGATCTTGAACCTGGCCCGCGCCGGCGACAACGTCGTGACCAGCGCGTCGCTGTACGGCGGGACCTACAACCTTTTCCAGTACACGCTGCCGAAGTACGGCATCGACTTCCGCTTCGTCGACGGCTCGAAGCTCGCCGAGTTCGAGGCGGCGATCGACGGCAGGACCAAGGCCGTATACGTCGAAACGATCGGCAACCCGCGCCTGGACGTACCCGACTTCGAGGGCATCGCCGCCATCGCCCACGAGCACAAGATCCCCGTCATCGTCGACAACACCTTCGCCCCGTTGCTCACGCATCCGTTCGAATGGGGCGCCGACGTCGTCGTCCACTCCGCCACCAAGTGGATCGGCGGCCACGGAACGGCGATCGGCGGGGTGGTCGTGGACAGCGGCAAGTTCGACTGGGCGGCCTCGCCGCGCTTCAAGGCCGACTTCGTGGACCCGGACGACTCCTACCACGGCGTCAGCTACACCGCCGCGTTCGGCAATCTGGCCTACATCCTCAAGCTCCGGGTCCAGCTCCTGCGCGACCTGGGCCCGGCGCTGAGCCCGTTCAACGCCTTCCTCTTCCTCCAGGGCCTGGAGACGCTGCCGCTCCGAATCGAGCGCCACAGCTCCAACGCCCTGGCGGTCGCCCGGTGGCTCGAGGGCCACCCGGCCGTCGAGTGGGTCAGCTACCCCGGACTGGCGTCGCACCCGGCCCACCAGTTCGCCCGCAAGTACCTCTCCGGCGGCTTCGGCGGCGTGGTGACCTTCGGCCTGAAGGGCGGCGTCGAAGCCGGCCGCAGGCTCATCGACTCGGTCGGGCTCTTCAGCCTGCTGGCCAACGTCGGCGACGCCAAGAGCCTGATCATCCACCCCGCCTCCACCACTCACCAGCAGCTCTCGGCCAAGGATCAGATCGCCAGCGGCGTGACGCCCGAGCTGGTCCGGATCTCGGTCGGGATCGAGCACATCGACGACATCATTGCCGACCTCGATCAGGCCATCGGCGCCGCGACGGGCATCCGCTCCGCCACGGGGACCGCAGTCGGCGTGGCGACCCCGCGCGGCGCCGCCTCGTAAGCCGGCGCCGCGAACGGGAGTACCGCAATGACACCGGCGAGTCGTCGGCCCGCGGAGGTGCGGGGCGGCCCTGCGCCCTCGGGTGACCCGGCGAGCGACGCAGCTACCGGGCCGGACTTCGTCCCGGCCGATCCCGGCGTTTCCATCGCACACGCGGACTCCGGTTTTCGTAGCCTGTCAGACGTGGATCACTCGCCCGACCCCCAGACCGGCAACATCGTCTCGCGCTGGCTGGGTCGCTTCGTGCTGGAGTCCGGCGCGATCCTGCCGGACCTGGTGGTGGCCTACCGCCACGACGGCGTCCCGATCGGCGAGGGTCGCCAGATCCTGGTCGTCCACGCCCTGACCGGCTCGGCAGACGCTGCCGGCGACTGGTGGGCGCCGATCATCGGGCCGGGCCAGGTGCTGGATACCAGTAAGTACGGCGTCATCTGCATGAACCTGCTGGGCGGCCGGTACGGCACCAGCGGTCCGATCTCCCGAAACCCGGCGACGGGCAAGCCCTACGGCCGGGCCTTTCCACGGGTGACCATTCGAGATCAGGCTCGAGCCCAATGGCGTCTCCTGGACGCGCTGGGAATCGGCAAGCTCGCCCTGGCGGCCGGCGGGTCCCTCGGTGGCATGGTCGCGATGGAGGTGGCGCTCGAGCGACCCGGCGAGATCAGCCGGGTCGTGCCGATTGCCGCGCCTGCCCGCATCGGGCAGCTCGCCGTGGGCTGGGACAACATTCAGCTCGAGATCGTCGGCAAGCTCGGCCTGGATGGCCTGGACCTGGCCCGCCAGCTGGCGATCACGACCTATCGCAGCGAGATCGACTTCGAGCAGCGCTTCGCCGGGCGCGTGGAGGCCGATGGAACGCCTTCGGTTGTCAGCTACCTCCGCCACCAGGGCCGGAAGCTGCTCGAGCGCTTCGACGAAGACACGTACCGGACGCTCGTCCTGGCCATGGACAGCCACGACATCGGCCGCGGCCGAGGCGGCACCGTCGCCGCGCTGCAGCGATTGGCCGCCTACGGGACACGGCTGACCGGCGTGGGCATCGAGGGCGACATCCTGTACGGCACGAACCAGGTCCAGGAGATGATCGCGGCCGCAGCTGCGGCCGGGATGGACGCGGCCTACCGCGAGATCCACTCGACCAAGGGTCACGACGCCTTTCTGGTCGAGTGGGACCAGCTCACTGCCATCCTGGCGGAAGCGCTCAAGTAGGGTCGCGCGCCCGGGCCTCGCCAGTGGGCCGGCGGCCGGCGAACGGCCCGGGCGGCCAACCGGGGCGTGGGTGGCCGCATGGCAGCAGCCGTCGGGCGGCATACTGGCGTGGTCGAACCTTGCCGGGAGAACGAGATGACCAGCCACAGCCGGGGGGGCCGGCGTGGCCGTCGGCTTCGCACCGCGGTGATCGGTTCCGGCTTCATCGGGCCGCATCACGTCGACGCCGTGCGGCGAGGCGGCTACGCGGACGTGGTCGTGCTCGCCGGTCACACCGCCAGCCACGTCGAGCCCAAGGCGACGGCCCTCGGCGTGGGGCGCTGGACGACGGACGTAGATTCTGTAATCGCCGATCCGGCCATCGACGTGATTCACGTCTGCACCCGCAACACCAGCCACGTGCCGCTCGGGGAGGCGGCCCTCCAAGCGGGCAAACACGTCGTCATGGAGAAGCCCCTGGCCGTGGATTCGGCCGGCGCAGCGCGGCTCGTGGCCGCGGCCGAGGCCGCGGATCGCCACGCCGCCACGACCTTCACTTACCGCGGCTACCCGATGTTGCGAAAGGCCCGCGCCCTCGTTGAGGCCGGAGAGCTGGGCGACATCCATCTGTCCAGTGGCGCGTACCTGCAGGACTGGCTGGCCGAAGAGACCGACTGGAACTGGCGCGTGGATCCCGCCCAAGGTGCCTCGCGCACCGTGGCCGACATCGGCGTCCACTGGTTCGACACGCTCGAGTTCGTCTCGGGGCTGCGGGCCGAGGCCGTCTTCGCCGACCTGGCCACGTTCCTTGCCAGGCGGCAGCGGCCAGTCGCCGAGGTGGAGGCCTTCGGCTCCACGGCCGGGCCCACCGAGACGGTCCGGATCGAATCGGAGGACGCGGCAGCCATCGTCATGCGCCTGACCGGCGGCGCTCGAGCCGTCTGCCTGGTCTCGCAGGTGAGCCCCGGCCGCAAGAACGGGTTCACCCTGGAGCTCGGCGGGTCGCGGCGCAGCCTGGCCTGGGACCAGGAGCAACCCGAGCGGTTGTGGCTCGGCTCACGCCGGGAACCGGCGCGGCTGATCGCTCGAGACCCGGCCGAGGGCTACCACTCGCCTGGCATACCGCCATTGGCCGCCGGTCATCCGGAAGCCTGGTCGGACGCGCTGCGGGACCTGCTGCGGCCCTTCTACGCCGCCGTGGCTTCGCGTGTGCCGCCATCAACCGTGCCGGCCTCGGCCGCGTCGCTCGGCTACCCGACCTTCGCCGACGGTGCCCGTGCCGTTCGATTCGTCGATGCCGTGCTCGAGAGCGCCCGATCAGAGCGTTGGGTGGATATCTAGGGCGGCTAGGGAGGCGGCGGCAGGAAGTAGCCCGTGAGGTCGACGATGAACTGCGTCGACGACCCGGACTTGTCCGCCTCGTACACGACGCTGATCGTCCCGTCATCGCTCAGGGCCACGTAGAAGCCGTTGGCCCGGTTGTCGCCCTTGGGGAAGTTGAGCGTCGAGATGCCGGGGATGACTCCGGGGTCGAGCGCCGGAGCCACGGTCAGGTAGCCGAGATAACTCTGGCCGGTTACGGTCAGGTTACCGCTGATCCCCGAGGCGTTGGCGGGCACGCCAGCACGGCCGGCTACCTGGACCGTCGCGGGCGTGGCCCGGGGTATCGGGCCGGCGAACGGCAGGTTGTAGCGGGTGTCGACCAACCGGATGGGCTCGAGCGGGACGAACTTCGAGCCGCTGGTGCCGTTCACGAAGTAGCCCGTGACATCGAACAGGAGATCCGCCGTTGAGCCCGCGGGACCGGACCACACGGCACTCAGGGTGCCGTTATCCGCCAGCTTGACCGTCACTCCGTCGGCGCGGGTGTCGCCGGCCGGCGCGTTCACGGTCGAGCAGGCGAGCTTCGTCGGGTCGCCGGTGATCGAGGGGCCAACGAACGCCCAGCCTTTGCCGGTGGGCTTGACCAGCGTGAAGTTGCCGGTGACGGCCACGGCATCGTCGGGCACGCCGGCCTGGCCAACGACCTGGAAACTTCGCGGCACGTTTGTGACGAATCTGCTAAGGCTGACGCCTGTGCCATTTCGACTGTCCAGGATCCGCCCCGGCGGGAGTGGCATGAAGGTAGCGCCGGTGTCGTCGGCGGTGAAGTAACCGGTCACGTCGAAGATGGCCTGGGTCGTGCCGCCGCCGATGTACACGACGGAGAGCATTCCATTGGCGTCGAGGGCAACCGCGACGTTGTTGGCCCTGTTGTCGGCGCGCTGGAAGTTCAGCGTCGACGACGAAGGCGAGACCGTGAAGACCGGGCCGATGGTGAGGTAGCCGAGGGCCGTCTCGGCCGTTGCGGTCAGGATGCCCGTCACGGCGACGACGTTGGCATTGAGCGGGACGCCTCCGCGGCCCGTCACCTGGAAGCGGCGCGGCTTGTTGGGATAGAACGCGCCGCTCAAGCCGTTTCCGTAGCGAGTGTCGAGAATGCGGGTCGGTACCACGGGATGGAAGGTCGTCGCCGCATACGTGATCCTGGCTGGGGGCGGCGTGTAGATCTCGCAGTAGGCGATATAGGAGTCGGCCGCCGGGCCGTGGCCGCCGACGACCATCACGCTGCCGTTCGCGAGGGCGGTGGCAGCCTGGAAGCGGCGCCCGTGAGCCAGCGCTCCGGTCGTGCTCCAACCGCCTGTCGTCGGGTCGAACAGAGCGACGGAGGTCAGAGCCTGGCTTGGGCTGGTCGCGTAGCCGCCTGCGGCGATGACTCGCCCGTCCGGCAGGACCGTCATGGTGAACGCGGCGCGAGCCGTAGGCATCAACGCGGTCAGGGTCCACTTGCCGGTGCTGGGGTCGTATGTTTCGGCGGTGTTCTGGGCGACGCCGTTGGCGTCGGTGCCGCCGGCCACCAGGATGCGGCCATCCCTGAGGAGGACCGCCGCGCCGTCGACTCGAACCTTGCTCATCGCCTGGCCGGCCGTCCAGCCCGACCCCGGCGTGTAGATCTCGACCGACAAAAGGGCCGAGCCCGGAGAGAGCGACCCGTCGTCGCCGCCGGCCACGAGCACGTCGCCATTGGACATGGTCGTGGCCGTGAACGCGTAGCGGGCCCCGGGCAGCGCCCGTCCGGCGCTCCACGTTCCGTTCGAGGCGGAGTAGATGTCGACGGCGCCGGTGACCAGGCTGTCACCGCCGTCGTAGCCGCCGATCACGAGCACGTCGCCATCGGCCAGCGAAGCGGCCGCGCCGTAGGCGTGGGCGTGGGTCATCTCCGGCGTCTGGGTCCAGGTTCCGGCGACGGGATCGAAGAGATCGCCGTACATGTAGTAGCTCATGTCATCGGCTCCGCCGGCGAACAGAGCCTTACCGTTTGGCAACAGGGCGGCGACCTGACCGGCGACGGGCTGACCGATCGACCCCGCGCTTGCCCAGGTGCCGCCAGTCCAGCGCTCGGCCGAGGCGGTGAACGACGTGCCGTCGGTCCCGCCGGCGGTGATGACGGAGCCGTCGCCCAGCAGCACCGCCGGCGCGAACCCGCGCGCCTGAGCGAGGCTGCCGGTGGCTGTCCAGGCACCAGGGGTTGGAGTGACAGCGGCGGCGGTCGTGGCCGGCGTGGTTGCGGCGACGCCGACGAGGATCAGGACGGCCAGGATTCGGCCTGTCATGCTGACTCGGGGCATTTCTGTCCTCCGATCTCTGGGCTCCCAAGCTGGCCGGATTATGGGCCGGCAGGGCCCAACTGACGGGCGGCCGACGTCTTCGAGACGGCACAAATGGCGGCGGACTCGGTCGGTGCCGCTGCTCGGCATCGGTTGCCGGGCAGCGGTGGCGGCCGGCATTCTATGCCGGCACGAGTCCAGTGTGCCGCCCCGGCGGCCCCAAATGCAACCCGAGCGACGGCACGCCGGGCCCGCACGGAGGTCACGGAGTGCCCAGACAGGGCCGTCACGTGACAAGCAAACCCGTTCCGTGCTACAAGAAGCGGAGTGACCAGCCCCGGCAGCCTACCCCCCCGAACCCCGATGGCCCGCGCATCGGGTCGGGGCTGGCCTGCCTCCCGAGGGGCACGTTTTGCGTTGCCCGCCGTGGCTCTCGCCGCCCTGGTTGCAGTCGCGGTGGTAGCCG
>Ga0187885_10002665_pt1 | contig 17034 bp, 18 predicted proteins | sample June2016WEW_20_1_3_FD_132970 | JGI IMG/M metagenome (GOLD analysis project Ga0187885, IMG submission 132970) | Peatland microbial communities from SPRUCE experiment site at the Marcell Experimental Forest, Minnesota, USA - June2016WEW_20_100 | ecosystem: Environmental > Terrestrial > Soil >... | reverse complement strand
CGTAGGCCAACTGCCAGAGCAGGAAGTTGCTGAGCCGCATTTCCCCGGAGGTGCGCACCACCAGGTCGGGATCGGGCAGGTCCCGCGTGTAGAGATGATTTGCAACCGTATCTTCGTCTATTCGCAGGTGCTCGAAGCCTCCGTTCACAGAAGCGGCGTTCACCATGGAGCGGAATGCGTCCACGAGTTCACTGCGCGCGCTGTAGTTCAGTGCCAACGTGAGGATTGTGCCGGAGTTGTGAGACGTGCTCTCGCGCGCCCACGCCATGCGTTCCTGGACATCTTCGGGGAGTTCGTACTGGCGGCCGATGTATTCGAGGCGGACATTATTTTCGTTCAGCCTAGGGACCTCGGCCTTGAGGTAGCGGCTGAGCAGGCGCATCAGGAAATCAACTTCACTCTTGGGCCGCTTCTTCCAGTTTTCTTCGGAGAAGGCGTAGAGGGTGAGCGCGTGGACGCCGATGCGGGCCGCGGTTTCGACGGTGGAGCGGACGGCGGTGACGCCGGCGCGATGTCCGGCCACGCGCGGCAGGTGGCGCCGTTTGGCCCAACGTCCGTTGCCGTCCATGATGATCGCGATGTGCTTTGGGAGCCGCGCTGGATCGAGATGCCGGTAGACTTCCGCTTCCTTGCGATCCAGACCGGCGGGAATTTTTGCCTGCAAGGCCTATCCCCTTCCGATTCTCGAAGCTAACACAGTGGGGAAGGGGGAGGCAATGGACCTTAGTCCTTTCCATTCCGAGTCAGGAACGCTTTGCGCAGGGCAACATCTAGCAACCACGGCCGCTGGCAGTGCAGGTCGGAAGGCCAGCATCCGATGGCTAATTGACAGCTGTGGAGGGCAGAACCATCATGCTCTCTAGAGAGATTATGAGAGATTGCAAGCCGGCGTTGATGGCAATTTGCCTGGTTCTGGGCTGCGCGTCTGCCGATGCGCAGACGACCACCTCCGGTCTGGATGCGACCGCCCTGTTTGAAAAAGGAATGAATGCGCTCGAGGGAAGCAGCGCGACCCGCAGCGGGGCGAATGCAATCGACTACTTTCACCGTTCGTCTGATCTTGGCTTCGCTCCCGCGCAGGTCGTACTCGGTTATCTTTACGAAACTGGACGGAACACAACTGCAGGCCCGCGCGAGGCGCTGGAGTGGTACAAGAAGGCGGCGCGGCAGGATGATCCACTTGCGCAGTGGCTGGTGGGCCGCATGATCTTCCTAGGCGAGGTGCCTCCCCGCGACCTGAACGAAGCGTCGAGCTGGCTGGAAAAGTCCAGCGCTCATGACCATCCTTTTGCTGAATATCTGCTGGGGAAAATTGCTCTCGAACGCAACGACTATACTCAGGCCGCGAAGCGATTCCGGCAGGCCGCAGAACAAGGGCTTCCGCAAGCGCAGTGGCAACTCGCCATGCTACTGCGGGATGGTCAGGGCGTGACCTTGGACAAGTTTGAGGCCTACGTGTGGATGTTGGTCAGCTGCACTTGAAGCAGAATTGAGCAGCACCCAACTCGAACGTGCCAAGAGCAAGGCACGCGAACTGGAAGGCAGCACAGCTAGAAGCGTTGTAGCCCGTGGCTGTACCGGGTGGCAGGGTGAGTTCGACGTTGTCCCGACACCACCGCCGCCAGATTTGCAAAGATTCTGCCGCTGAGATTCTGGTTTCACCGCGGGCGAGGGCGCCCGCGCCACACCAGCTACTTCGCCTCTTCCGGGACGATCTTCAACTCCAGTTTGTCCGTCCGCCGCAGAATCGTGAGCGAACTGCTTACGGCTACGCGGACATCGGTGAGCACGCGGTGCAGATCGTCCACACCGGCGACCGGCTTGTCGTCCAGCGCAACAATAATGTCGCCATCGCGCAGACCTGCGCGCTTCGCCGGACTATTCTCTTCCACCGACAGGACCAGCGCTCCGGACTCCTTCGGTAGATCGTAGAAGCGGACGACGCGGCGATGCACCGGCACGGTTTGGGCGGATACGCCGATGTAGCTGCGGCGGATGCGGCCGTCGCGGAGCAGGCGGCTGGCCACGAACTTTGCGGTGTTGATGCCGATGGCGAAACAGATTCCTTGGGCGGGAAGGATCGTTGCGGTGTTCACGCCGATCACGCGTCCCACGGAATCGACCAGCGGGCCGCCGGAGTTGCCGGGATTGAGGGCGGCGTCGGTCTGAATGACGTCGTCGATCAGGCGGCCGGAATAGGAGCGGAGAGAACGTCCGAGCGCGCTGACCACACCTGCCGTCACGGTGGATTGAAATCCGTAGGGATTGCCGATGGCGACTACGAGTTGTCCGACGCGAAGCTGCTGGGAATCGCCGAGGGCAGCGACAGTGAGGCCGGGTTCGTCGATGCGCGGTTTTTCGATCTGGATGACGGCGAGGTCGCTGGCGGGATCGTCGCCGAGGGCGGTTGCGGGCATGCTGCGACCATCGGACAGAGTGACTTCGACGCGGCTCGCATCATGCACGACGTGGCTGTTGGTGAGAATCAGGCCGTCGGGAGTGAAGACGAATCCCGAGCCGCCACCGCGGCGCTCGCGAGGCTCGCCGGAACGAGTGCGTCCGGCAGATTGATGTACTTCAATGTTTACCACCGAAGGGCTGATGAGTTCCACTGCCCCGGTTACTGCGCGGGAGTAGGCATCAAGCAAGGAGTCGTCGGATCCGGGGGAGCTTGCAGCCGGCGCGATGGGGCGGGGGGCTTCGTCACCCCAGCCGTTTACCTCGGGTTGATTCGCGGAGGCAGGGAAGGCGGAAAAGATATTTTCAGAATGTTCCAACTGCATGATGCATAGATGTGAATCGATCTATTTGGGATTCATGGGGCTGGTCGGCAGAAAAAAGCCGGGACCAAGGGATTGGTCCCGGCAGTGAGTTGGCTGGTTGCCCGGATAAAATTCTTGCTGCTGCCTAAACTATCGGCAGGGTCCTCGTGAACGTTAACTCTACGCGGTCCTTCTGGGCCGCACCGTCAAGTCGCGCACCTGGGTGAGGATGCTCGACATCTGCATCCCGTTGAGTTGTGAAACGAAGGGAAGGATCTCCGCAATGAACTGATCTTTCATCAGCTCGCTGATTTCGTCCTGGCGGTTCTTTTCCCCGCCGCTGAGCAGTTCTGGCACGGTCACCTCTAGAGCTCGCGCCAGCCGTTCCAGGGACGACAGCGTAGGCGTAGCTTTTTCGTTTTCAATTTTGGAGACGTAGGTCCGGGGAACGGACATGCGTCCGGCGAGTTGGCGCTGGCTCAAGCCGCTGCGCAGACGCAGCGAGCGGATCGAAGTGGCCAGGTTCAAGTGTCCGCGGCCCATGCCGGGCACGGGCATCATCACCGGTGGAGTCATCACCACCGGTTCGGGCTCGGGTTCCTCGTCGAGCGACGAATGGCAGCGGCGGCAATTGTTGTTGACGGTGCGGAATTGCACCAACAGGCAGTGATCGCAACGGACGACTTCCCGTGAATCTACCGGGGCAAGAGTCGTGGCCATCGGGTTGTGGGAGTGCCAGAGCGGGCTACTCCTGGAACCATCACATATGGGGGAAAAGGTTCCGACTGCAGAGACAATCTGCGGTACAAGGCCTGTGGAAGTCAAGGTTAAAATGCAGAAAGCCGCGCGTGTTGGCGGTGAAAGTCGAAATAAGGCGGCGGGATGCCGCAGGAAATATGGGGAAAGCAATGATGGATCGTGAGTCAGCGTGGTGTTTACTAACTGAGTTCACCCAGTCGGAAAGTTTGCGCAAGCATGCACTGGCGGTGGAGGCGTGCATGCGCGCTTGCTCGCGGAAGTTTGCGAATGGCTCGGGGACGGAGACATCGGGTCTTGGGCTGCCGGAACTTGGCTTGTCCGAGGAAGAATTGTGGGGCATCGTCGGACTGATTCACGATTTTGACTATGAAAAGTATCCCAGCCTGGAAGACCATCCTTACCGGGGCAACGAGATTCTCAAGGAGCGCGGATGGCCGGAGGTGATTCGTCGAGCGGTGATGTCGCACGCGGAGTACACCGGGGTGACGCGCGACACGCCGATGGAAAAAGCTCTGTTTGCCTGCGATGAACTGGCTGGATTTATTACCGCGGTGGCGTTGATCAAGCCGGGGAAGTCACTGCCCGAGGTAGATGCGAAGTCGGTACGAAAAAGAATGAAGGATAAAGCTTTCGCGCGGAAGGTGAATCGCGAGGACATTGTGAACGGCGCGGCGGCGCTGGGCGTGGATCTGGACGAGCACATCGCGTTCTGCATCACGGCGCTGCAGGGGATTGCGGGCGAGTTGGGATTGGATGGGAGCGCGGCGAAAGCGACGACGTCCCCTTAGGGCGATGCTACCCGGAGCGAATCCTTGCGTGTAGTTTCCGAGGAGGGGAGGCTCGGTCCCAGGCGAAGCAATTCATAGCTCTCGGGCGGGACGGGTCCAATGGCGAAGGGTAGAGGGCCGGAATCGAAAGAATAAAATCCGGCTCTCAGGTCGCCTTGGGAGGTAGTGATGCCGAGGTGCATGGGAATTCGAATGATGTCGCGCGAAGCGACCAGTCGCGGACGTATTTCGAAAAGCTGGGTGGGTGCGCCTAAGGCGAGGAAATCTCCGGGGTGGTGCGGAGGGTCGTCGAGTACTACGGCGTGAGCACCGAACGACTCCATGTAGTACTGAAATCCCCAATGCCCGGTGAACCATACGGTGCCGGGCTGGTTCCGAGTTTCTTGCTCAATTTCTGCGGCTGCTATGCGCGCCGAGTTTGCCAGTTCCGTGTCCGCCCAGGTCAGCCAGAGCGAAACGACACCCGACAGTGCTAACGGTATGGCCAACAGCGCGGGACGGAAGCGAATCGAGGTGGGGCGCAGAACGTCGATGCGGCGGGCGAGCAGGATGCCGGCGGCGGGAATCAGAGGGAGGACGGAGCGGGCGTTGATGGTCCAGTTTAGAAAGCCGGTGAAGATAAACGTGCCGAAGACCCAGAGCATGAGCAACAGGGAGCCGGCGTCTCTGCGCTTCCATGCATCCACGGTCGCGAGCGCCATTACGGAGAATCCGGCGGCGAGGAAGAACGTCAACTGAATGCCGACGCTGAGCCAGTGCGAATAGAAGCGAGGCGGGCCGAGCATTCCACCGAGATCGATTCGCCCGGTAGCGAGGAGGAATGCTGCGATTCCGCTAGCGGCGCAGAGGGCAAGAATTTTGCGGCGCGACCAAATGAAGGGACCGAGCGTCAGCGCGGGGAGCACGCAGCCGCCGACGAAGCTGAGATCGACCAGCAGCTTTGCGAGGCCGGAAGTTTGTCTTCCTTGGCGGACTCCGGTGGAGACATGAGCGGCGCTGGTGATCATGCGCAGTCCGTAGACGGCCTTGGTCCAATATTGGAATCCGGTGAGGGCCAGGATTGGCAGCAATAGATACCATGCCCAGTTTCCGAGACGGCGCTGCCGGGCCAGCGCATATGCGGCGAGGAGCGGAATCAAGGCGATGCCAAAAAACTTGGTCAACGCACAGGCGGTGACCAGCAGGGCCGAACTCAGGAGATAGAACGGTTTCTGCGACTCGAGACCTTCAATCCAGAAAATGATGGCCCAAAGCCAAAGGGCCAGCATCAGGACATCGCACATCACGCTGTTGGCGGAGACGAGAAAGCCTGGCGTGAGAAGCGTGGCGAGGGCGGCCAGGAGCGGCGAATCGGTAAATCGCTGCGCCAGGCGATATGTGCCCAACACTACGGCTAGCGCGGGCAAGAAGAAGGCGAGATGCAACGCGCGTTCGGACCAACCGACGATGCTGGCGGCCGCGGCGAGGTAGTACGAGGCAAGCGGCGGGTTCTTGGTTTCGACGGCCATGGGAACGGCGTCGCGGTACCAATTGATCTTGAATCCATACGGATCAAAGGGATGCTGCGTGATCTGGCGCGCGACGTACACGAACAAAGTGTCGTCGATATTGAAAGCTTTGCCGGAAAAAGGGAGGAGGCAGGCGAGCAACGCCACTGCAAGAAGCACGTAGTGAATTTGCGAATGCTTGCTCTGGAAGCTCTCAGTAGGAGGCGCCATCAGGGAGTGAGGCAAGAGTAGATGCCTAGCAATTGTGTGTCAATTGAACGGGTCTCGCACAAAGTATGGGCCCCGAGAATTCGTCAGCGGATCACTTCCGCCACTTTACCGCTGGCGAGCAATTCCGCGATGCGCGCGAAGTCCTTGTACATGACGCGGTCTTTCTCGACCGAGGGGCACACTGAGCGGATCGCGGCATGGGCAGCCTGGCCGCGCTGGGAGGTCTTGAGCGGCGCGAGGAAATCGATGGCCTGAGCGACGGCCATGGCTTCAATGGCTAGGACGTTGCGCGTGTTCTCGACGACGCGCTTCAGTTTGTTCGCGGCGGTCATGCCCATCGAAACGTAATCTTCTTTATTGCCGGAGGTGGTGATGGAATCGACCGACGCAGGATGGGCCAGAACCTTGTTCTCGCTGACCAGAGCGGCGGCGGTGACTTGCGGCATCATGAAGCCGGAGTTCAAACCTGCGCCTTGCGCGAGAAACGGCGGCAAACCTTCGCTCAGAGCGGGGTTCACCAGGCGCTCGATGCGGCGCTCGCTGATTCCGGCAAGCGCGCTGAGGGCGATGGCGAGAAAATCCAGAGCAAAGGCGAGAGGCTCGCCGTGAAAATTTCCGCCAGAGACGACATCGCCTTCGGAGTTTTCGGAGTTGGTGATGAAGACCAGAGGATTGTCGACGGCGGAGTTCGCTTCCGTTTCAAAAACCTGGCGGCAGTGTGCGAGCGTATCGCGTACGGCGCCGTGTACTTGCGGGATGCAGCGGAGAGAGTAAGCATCCTGCACACGGCCGCAGGTGCGATGCGATTCACGGATCTGACTGCCTTCGAGCATCTTGCGCAGATTCGCGGCAGTTTTCATCTGCCCGGCATGGGGACGGGCTTGATGGATGCGTTCATCGAAAGCGGCGTCGGTGCCTTTCAAGGCGTCGCAGCAGAGGCCGCCGAGGACATCGGCGGAGTCGACCAAGGTTTCGGCGGCGAGCAGCGCGAGCGTGCCCACGGCGAGCATGCCTTGCGTGCCGTTGATCAGGGAGATGGCCTCCTTGGCTTCCAAAACCAGCGGCTTGATCTGCGCTTGCTTGAGTGCGGTGGCGCTGGGAATGCGCGCGCCGGCTGAGTCGATGCACTCACCCTCGCCGATCAGGGCCAGGGCGAGATGCGCCAGGGGAGCGAGATCGCCGCTGGCGCCGACACTGCCTTGCGATGGAACAAAAGGAGTGACGCCGCGGTTGAGCATTTCGCATAACGTGCCGATGACGATGGCCCGGACGCCGGAGTAACCCTTGGCCAAAGAATTGGCGCGGAGAAGCATCATGGCGCGGACTTCGGCGGCGAGGAGCGGTTCGCCGACGCCGACGGCGTGGGAGCGTACCAGGTTGACTTGCAGTTCGCGAATCTGGTCGCCGACGATGCGGACGTCGCTGAGCTTACCCACGCCGGTGGTGACGGCATAGGCCAATTTGTTACCGGCGACGATTTCGTCGACGACGGCTCGCGCACGGTCGACGGCGGAACGCGCGTCCGCCGATAAAAGCAGGGGACGGTGTTGCTCCGCGACATCCCGCACGGCTTCCAAAGTGAGATCGTTTCCGCTAATGTGAAGTGCGTTCAAGAGAGTTTTCCGTCTTGCTTTGCTACCGCGGCGCGAAATACCGTCAAATATTGTTCGGGCAGGGCACTGATGTTCATATCTTTATCGGTGACGATATGGGTGGTTTCGCCTTCCGCCAGTAGAGCGTCGTCATCCACGCGTCGCAATTCATAACCGAAGCGGACCACTGAATCGCGCACGTGCAGCAGTTCCGTGCGCACCAGAACTTCTTCGTCGTAGCGTACCGGCGCGCGATAGCGGCATTTGGCTTCGACGACGGCGATGAAGCGATTGTCGTTGGTTTCCATGTCGCGATAAGAGAATCCCATTTGGCGCAGCAATTCGACACGCCCCACTTCGAACCAGATGAAATGGTTGGAATGGTAGACGACACCCATTTGATCGGTCTCCGCGTATCGGACGCGCAGCCGGGTTTCATTGACCGCGTTAGGGTGAGCTGAATTCATTTGCCGCTCCACACCGGCTTACGTTTTTCCAGAAACGACGTGATGCCTTCGCGGAAGTCAGCCGTAGTCCGGATAGCGGCATTTTCGCGGACAGCTGTTTCGATCTGCTCATCCAGTTCCCCGCTGGCGTGATCGTTCAACAACTTTTTTGTGGCTCGCAGGGAAGTCGGACTGTTCTCCATGAGCAGTGCGGCCAGTTCGCGGGCCCGCAACATCAGCGCCTCGGGCGCGACGATCTCTTTGATCAATCCCCAATGTGCCGCTTCTTCTGCATCGAAAATTCTCCCGGTCAACAAAAGATCGCGGGCCTGTTTTTCTCCGACCTGGCGCAGCAGGAATGTGGAAACGATGGCCGGGACGAAGCCGATGCGCACTTCAGTGTAGCCAAACTTGGCTTCCGGAACCGCGAGAGTGAAGTCGCAGAGCAAGGCCAGTCCCGTGCCACCGGCGATGGCCGCGCCGTTTACGGCGGCAATTGTGGGCTTGGGGAATTCGTACAGAGAACGGAACAGGTGGACCATGGTCTCCGAATCCTTGAGGTTCTGTTCGGGCGAGCGGCCGAGCAGAGCCTTCAGATTTTCCAAGTCCATGCCGGAAGAGAAGGCCTTGCCGGCGCCAGTTAAGATGAGGACGCGCGCGTCGGACGTCTCCACTTCCTGCAAGGCGCGCAGCAAATCGTCGATCAACTCGCAGCTGATGGCGTTGCGTTTGTCAGGGCGGTTCAGCGTGATGGTGGCCGTACCGACGTCGTAGGCGAGCTGGATTGTCTGGTAGGTCATAGCGAAAGACTAATCGTCATTTACAGAATTCGTGTACCGGGCTCCTATCTCGGTGGTCGCGCGGAGCAGGGCGTCCAGCGATTTCAGAGGAGGTAGCTCCGCGCCGCGCTGCTTCAAAGCCTCGATCACCTTCTCCGTTGCAATGTTGCCGACCAGCGCATCTTGGGCGAATGGACAGCCACCGAGGCCGCCGATGGCGGAATCGAAACGGCGGCAGCCCGCGTCGTAGGCCGCAAGAATTTTCGCCTCGGCCTGCTCGGGGCGGCTGTGCAAGTGGACGCCGATTTCCAGGTAATCGTACTTTGCCATGACCGCGCCAACCAGTTCACCAATCTGCGCGGGCGTGGCCATGCCGACCGTATCGGCCAGGGAAATCATACGCAGGTTGTCGACTTCCATCAGCGAGATGGCCTCGATCACTTCGTCAACATTCCACAAGTCACCGTAGGGATTGCCGAAGGCCATTGAGATATAGACGACTACGTCGAGGGAGGCGTCGTCAGCTTTCTTCTGGATCAATTCCAGTTCTTCCAGGGCGGCTTCGGCGGACTGATTCTGATTTTTGCGCAGAAACGTCTCGGAGATGGAGTATGGGAATCCCAGCGTGCGAACCGCGTGCGTGTCGACGGCGCGCTGCGCGCCTTTTTCGTTGACCACGATAGCGATGATCTCCACGTCGTCGGGAGGATCGAGTTCCTTCAACACTTCTTCCGAGTCCGCCATCTGAGGAACGGCTTTGGGCGAGACGAAAGAGACACCGTCAATGTGTTTGAATCCGGCACTGATCAATGCTTGCAAGTACGCGCGCTTGATGTCAGGCGGAATCTCGCCCTTCAAGCCTTGCCAAGCATCGCGCGGACACTCGATCAATTTGACGGCGTCGGACAATTCATTCACCACGGAGACACAGAGGCACGGAGATTAAGAATTAAAGAACCTTTCGAATGATCCCGCCTCGGGTAAGAATCGAAACATTGAAATTCAAGATTAACCCGACCCGATTGCCCGTCAGTTTCAAGTAAGTAAGTAGTTGTGCTTCATGAACTGGCAGGATGTGTTCAATGCACTTGAGTTCCAGAACCAGCGAATCCTCAACGACAAGATCGATTCGATACCCGCAGTCCAGACCGACTCCTTTGTATCGCACCGGCAGTGGCACTTGGCGCTCGAACCTCACTCCGCGGAGATGCAGTTCATGACAGAGGCACTCTTCATAGGCAGATTCCATAAGACCAGGGCCAAGTTCGCGATGCACTTCGATCGCGGCGCCAATGACCTGTTCAGTGAGCTGTTCATGTAGAAGTTTGCTCCGTGCCTCGGTGTCTCCGTGGTGAATCATGTTTGCAGCACTCCTACCTTGAACTCCGGTACGTCGGGGTTCAGGGCTGCGGCTTCGAGAGCTTGGGCGATGGCGTCACGGGTTTCGATGGGATCGATGATCTTGTCGATCCATAAACGAGCTGCACCGTAACGCGGATCGGTCTGCTCGTCGTAGGTGCGTTTCACCGATTCGTACAGCTCTTTTTTTTCTTCCTCGCTCAACTTCTTGCCGCTGCGCTCCAGTTGTTTCACTTTGATTTCAACCAGGGTTCCGGCGGCGGAATCGCCGCTCATCACCGCGTAGCGTGCAGTTGGCCAGGCGAAGACGAAGCGGGGATCGAAGGCTTTGCCGCACATGGCATAGTGGCCCGCGCCGAACGATCCGCCAACAATCACGGCGATCTTCGGTACCACGGAGTTCGATACGGCATTCACCATCTTCGCTCCGGCTTTGATGATCCCGCTCCACTCCGCGTCGCGGCCCACCATGAAGCCGTTGACGTCGTGAAAGAAAACCAGGGGTATCAAATTCTGGTTGCAGTCCATGATGAAGCGGGCGGCCTTTTCGGCCGACTCTGTGTAGATCACGCCGCCGAACTCGATGCGCTTGTGGCCTTCATGATCGATTTGCTGAGCGTGAAGTTTCTGATTGGCGACGATGCCGACGGCGAAGCCGCCGATGCGCCCGTAGCCACAGATCAGAGTCTTGCCATACTCCGGCTTGTACTCATCGAAGCGGCTGCCATCGAGCACGCGGGCCAGAATCTCTTTCATATCGTAGGGACGCGCGGGGGAGGAATCGTAAATGCCGTAGATTTCCTCGGCAGCCATTGCCGGTTCGACCGGTTTCTTGCGATCCCAGGGGGACTGGCGGCGATATCCCCACTTTTCCACGATGGAACGAATGCGAGACAGGCAAGCCGCGTCATTTGGCTCGCGGAAATCCACGGTGCCGCTGATGCCAGCATGCATGGCCGCCCCGCCCAAATCTTCGGCGGAAACTTTTTGACCGATGGCTGCTTGCACGAGCGCGGGTCCGGCCAGAAATAATCCGCTGCCGTCGGTCATCAGAACGTGATCGCACATGACTGGCAGGTATCCGCCGCCGGCCACACACATGCCCATGATGGCGGCGATCTGCGGAATGCCGAGGGCGGACATGACGGCATTGTTGCGGAAGACGCGGCCGAAATCGTCGGTGTCGGGGAAAACATCTTCTTGTAAAGGCAGAAAAACGCCGGCCGAATCGACCAGATAGATGGTGGGGATGCGGTTCTCGATGGCGATGTTCTGGGCGCGGATCACCTTCTTCGAGGTCATCGGAAAAAATGCGCCAGCCTTCACGGTGGCGTCGTTGGCGATGATCATGACCAGGCGCGTCTGAACGCGGGCGATGCCGGTAATGACGCCTGCGGCCGCGGCTCCGCCCCATTCTTCATACATTCCGTGAGCCGCATAAATTCCCAGCTCGAAAAAAGTGCCAGGGTCGATGAGCAACTCGATACGCTCGCGGGCGGTGAGGCGTCCCTTGGTATGCTGATTTTCGATGGCTTTGGAGCCACCGCCTTCGCAGATTTTTTCGCCTTCGTTGCGCACCTGCGACATGAGATCGGCCAGAAAGCGCATGTTGGCCTCGAAACGCGCCGAGGTAGGATCGACTTTCGTGGTCAGGACGTTCGAGGCCTGAGACGTAGGTAGGGCGGGAGTTTCGCTGCGATCGGCCATGAGTGAAGAGAGCGGACTGATTACGGTATAACACTCCCGCAGCGCGATGCAACGCGGCGCAACGCTTCAGCTATAGGATCATCCACCAGCGCGTCCACGAGTCCGATGGACAGAGCTCGCTGCACGCTGATCTTTTCCGCGGCGACAAACATTTCGAGAGCAACGGCTTTGCCCACAAGCCGCGGGAGTCTTTGCGTTCCGCCCCATCCCGTGATCAAGCCCAAAGCGGCGCCGCGGTGGCCGAACAGCGCGTGGGGAGAGGCGATGCGCCGGTGGCAAGCCAGCGCCAGGTCGAGGCCTCCGCCCATGCAGTATCCCGAAATGGCGGCATATACCGGAGCGGGGAACTGCTCAACCGATCGCATCAGCGCCTGGCCAATCTTGGAGAACTCATACGCTGCCGGCCAGGTGAGGGCTGCAATCTCTTTGAGGCCGGCGCCTGCGGAGAAAAATTTTGCGTTTCCGGTGATGACCAGCGGGCGACTTTGGTGAGCCAACTCCCGGATTGCAGCCGTTAAAGAGAGAACGCAGGCTCGTGTGAGCTGGTTGGTTCCGTCGTCGGAGTGGAGGCCCAAGAGAGTGGCATTCTCTTCACTTTGCAAAGAAAAGAATGGGGAGAGGATCAAGGCGTTGGCACCCGGTACCTGCGTAACCCGATGCTCTCAGCCTGTCCTGCCGAAAGTCAATATGGAGAATGCTTGCGAGTCTGCTTTGGCGGTCGAGGAGAGTCTGTGCCAGGGAGGAAAATCAGAACGCGCATCGATTGCGTGCTACTAGCATTGTTGTTGGTTCCTGCATCCAGCTGGGCGCAGCAGGCCAATTCCGGTGATGAAGCGGCGATTACCCAACTGGTGCAGCAGATTAAGCAGTTGCAGCAGCAAGATCATGACCTGCAAGAGCGGATCAAGATTCTGGAGGCGAAGCAGGCGCCAGCGCCCTCCGTGCCCGCGGCCGATCCTGGCTTGCCATCACCATCGCCGCAGACTGCGGAACAGACTCCATCACCCGCTCCGCCGGAGGCTGCGCCAGCGCCATCCCCAGCGCCACGGGAGTGGCACGATGTGCGGGGCATCCAGTGGCGCGGGTTCGGAGAAGTGAACTACCAGGTCCTCAACCAGCGCAAGCCGGAGCTGGGAACTGGCGGGTTTATCCCAGGATCTGCGGGAAACTTCTACACCGACGATTTTGGCCTGTTCCTCACTTCACGGCTTACGGACAAAGCCAGCGTGCTTTCCGAAATTATCTTCGAGGAAGGCGACGCGCAGAGCTACAGCCTCAATCTGCGGCGAATGCTTCTGAAATACGACTACAACGACCACCTGAAATTTTCCTTCGGACGTTACCAGACCAACATCGGTTATTACAACTGGGCGTTTCGCAGCGCTGCTTGGCTGCAAACCACCGCGGACCGGCCGCTGGTGATGCAGTACGCAAGCGACGGCGGTTTACTTCCTACGCAGGCGGTCGGCGTCTCCGTGACTGGAACCATTCCCTCGGGGAAGCTGGGGCTGCATTACATTGCGGAATATGGATCCTCGGACACCATTCGGCCTGACATCAATGGCGACGGTTTGTTGAACGATGAGAACAACGGTAATCAGATAAACCTTGGATTGTTTCTTCGTCCTGACACCGTTCCTGGATTGCAAATCGGCGGATCGTACTATCACGACAAGATCAGCAACTTCATCCAGGGACCGTCATTGCGCTACGGCCAGGGTATTGTCAACGGCTATGTCGTGTATGTGGCGCACGGCATCGAGTTTCTTAATGAGGGGTTTCTCATTCGCTATGCGGCTTTGCATTTCAGCGATGTCGTCTTCAATACTCCGGCGTTCTATTCGCAGATTTCCAAACGGATCGTCCACATCCGTCCGTTTTTCCGTTATCAGTACATAAACGCCAGCCCGAACAACTCAATCTACAACGATGTTGGCCTGCGGCTGGGGCCTTCCTTCGGCGCTCGTTACGATCTGAACGATTACATCGCCTTTACGGCCCAGTTGGACCACACCGTCCGGCGGGGCGAGCCGGACCTGAACGGTCTGCAACTGCAGTGGGCATTTACCTTTTAAGGTTGGGAGAGAGCATGGGCGCGAGATCAACGGCAACTCTGCTTCTGCTAGGGCTGACATTGCTCTGCTCTGCTCGGGATGCTGAAGATCAGGACAGGGATGTAGCCGTGGTCGTGAATACGGGCAATCCAATCAAGAATGTAAGCCTGGGGGACTTGCGAAGAATTTTTGTCGGCACGAAGCACTTGTGGCCGGGGGGACAAGCCATCAAGCTGGTCACACGGGGTCCGGGATGTAGTGAACGTATGGCCTTGCTGAAGCTCATGGCGATGTCGGAAATCGAGTACAAGCAATATTGGACCGCCCAGGTGTTCCGCGGTGAGGCCGATGCTGAACCTTTTACGGTTCCTTCCGTGGGCATGCAGAAGGAGGCTCTGAACCTCTTCCCCGGAGCGATCACCTTGGTGAAAATGACAGAGGTCAAGCCAGGAATGAAAGTGCTCAGGGTCGAAGGGCTGTTACCAGGCGAGGCCGGATATCCGCTGCGCTGAAAATCGTAGGATCAGGATTTCTTATCGATCCACTCCGCCAGCCGGCATCCGTCTTCTTCCAGCAGAAAGGTTCCTGCGCCGAAGCACTCGCCGAAAATGCGATGCGACTCCTGATCACGCGCCGCGCGTGAAATCCATTGCTGCCCCACCTGATACTGTGCCGCGGTGAACCATTTCTGCGGCAAGACTTCCACCAATCCTGCCTGCAGATAGAACACAAAGAGCGCGAATGCCGGATCGTCATTCGACATCGCCTTATAGCTGGTGGGCACAATCAACTCATCAACCGTCGCCAATTCTGGAGGCACCTCGATCTTGTTCATTCCCGGAGCCAGCGTGAGAGGAACTTCAAAGTCGGCGACGGGTGGAGTCTTGGAATAGATGCGGTCGGAAGATGGTTTGAACCATCCTGCGACCTCGGCGAGATCAAAAGCCGCGAGCTGGTCCGGATCGAACCCTGCGAAACGAAGATTGCGCCCCTCCGGACACCAGATGCCAAGACAATTCGGCGACGCAATAAACGGCCGGCAGTATGTATTCAAGGCGAGCCGAGGCTTGTCTGGCTCTCCTTCGGGGGCCAATGAAACCACGTATCCGACGGGGCCCAGGTCGCCGTGATAGGTCCAAGCAAAGTGCTGCCCAGAGGAAGAGCGGAACGCCGGGAAGGTTTTCCAATACCACGGCGCAGGACCAACCGTACGCTCGAGTTGTTGCCGGATTGAGGTTAAGTTCGGAGTCGGCATTCCAATTGAGTGATTGAGTGATTGAGTGATCGGGCGATCGGGCGATCGGAAAATCTCGGGCGGTCAAATTACAGAATACCGATCGTCAATCGCTCGACTAACCGGCGGGCACGCCAGAGCTCTTTACATTTGCGCGGATGAACTTGACGATGTCGTCCATGGCAGTGCCCGGCTGAAAGATGGCAGCCACCCCGAGCTTCTTAAGCGCATCGATGTCCTGATCGGGAATGATGCCGCCCACCAGAACCAGCACATCATCCATTTTGTTTTGCTTGAGCAGGTCGATGACGCGGGGCACGATAGCGTTGTGAGCGCCCGAAAGAATCGAGAGCCCGATTACCTGCACATCTTCCTGCAGGGCGGCGCTAACGACCATCTCCGGGGTCTGCCGCAGGCCGGTGTAAATGACTTCCATGCCGGCATCGCGCAGCGCTCGGGCAATCACCTTGGCGCCGCGGTCGTGACCGTCGAGTCCGGGTTTGGCTACCAGTACGCGGATCTTGAGATCAGCCATCGCACTTCATTTAACCACAGAGGGCGGAGCCGAGCACAGCGCCAAGATTACCAAGGTCCTTTGGTCACAGCGTTTTCGTATCCATGCTCCGCCACAGGTACCAGCAAGCTACGCTGCGATAGGGCTCCCAGGAATTTGCGATCTTTTCCATCTGCTCCGGAGTGGGCAGTTTGATTTTGCGCTTGGGAGCTTTCTTCGCTTTGGCCAATTTTTTCTTAGCGGCGGATTTTTTCGCAGCGTTCGCCCGCTTGATGTCGAGATAGTGTTTGTACATCGCCATGCGGATGCCAAAGTCGCCTGTAGGCAGGATATTTTCGCGTTTCAGCGCGAACATCAGAAACATCTGCGCCGTCCACACACCGATGCCCTTAACTCGCGTCAGATGCTCGATCACTTCTGCGTCTGGTAGGTCCGGCAGTCGCGAAAAATCCAGCAGACCGGCGGCTGTCTTGGCGGCGAGATCCTTGAGATAGGCGGACTTCTGTTTCGACAATCCCGCGCTGCGCATCTGGTCATCACTCAGTTTCAGGATGCCCTCCGGCGTGAGGGGCTCGCCGGCCAGCGCGGCGAACCGTTTGAAGATGGTGACCGCAGCCTTGCCGTTCAGTTGCTGGTAGACGATGGCTTCAGCCAGGCTGTGAAATTCCGGCCGGCTAAATGGCATGCGGCACGGCCCAATGCGCTCAATAATGGCTCGCATGACCGGATCGGACTTCTTGAGATGGATGACGGCTTTTCGCATGGACCCATAGGTTTTATCATAGAAGGTTGCAGGAGGCGAATAGAAAACGAATACGCCGGGGAGGGGAGCTTCGCGCCGCGTGGAGAAGCAAGAATCGCGTCTCGACCCTGGAAGCGGCGGTTGCGGAAAAAGCCTGCTATTGCCCTCTCGCCTTGCCGGCCGGAAGCTGGAATCCGATACGCTTGCGCGGTGGATCTGGAGGCGTCATCAATTCCTTGATCGCTTCGATGAGATCCTGAATCGTAGAATCGTGTGTGTCCAGGCGATTTTCCAGTTCGTAGATCTTGCCCGCTAGTTTGCGGTTCGTGGCCAGCATTTCGCGCAAGCGCACAAACGCGCGGACCACAAATACACTCATTTCCACGGCTCGCTCGGAATTGAGCACGGTTGCCGCCATGATCGCGCCGTGCTCAGTAAAGGCATAAGGTGGGTATCGGCGCCACCATGCACGCCACTTGAGATCACAGTTTGTGATCTCAAGTTTTCGTGTTCCTTGGCGGTGAGCTGAAAGACGAAGTTGGAAGGAAAGCGTTCCCGATTGCGCTTGATCTGCTGGTTG
>Ga0187885_10002663_pt1 | contig 17053 bp, 17 predicted proteins | sample June2016WEW_20_1_3_FD_132970 | JGI IMG/M metagenome (GOLD analysis project Ga0187885, IMG submission 132970) | Peatland microbial communities from SPRUCE experiment site at the Marcell Experimental Forest, Minnesota, USA - June2016WEW_20_100 | ecosystem: Environmental > Terrestrial > Soil >... | reverse complement strand
TTCCTGCCCGATGAGAACATGCGTTTTCGAGACGAACCTATCCGTTTCCACGTAAGGCCACCGAGAGAGATAGACGCCGAATCACAAACCAAACTAGAATGGCCACAGGTAAGCAAGACTGTTGGAAAATTCCACCTTCAAGTCGAAAACGGCTCCATAAAGTCGGGAGAAATTGTTGGCATACTGGGGGCCAACGGGATTGGAAAAACCACATTCATCAAAGAACTGTTGGATTACTACAGTAGATCAGGCCAAAACCAACTGCAGGTGAGTTACAAGCCCCAATACATTGCCTCAGCCTACGACGGAACGGTCGATGGGCTTCTAACAGGTGCCGCCGACGATTATTCCTCGGCTCTATTCACTGATGAAGTGATACGACCTCTATCCATAACCAAATTGCTCGAGAGGAAGATCGGGCAACTAAGCGGGGGGGAATTGCAGCGTGTTGCAATTGCGGCTTGTCTGGGGAAGTCAGCTCAAGTATACTTGCTCGATGAGCCAAGCGCCTTCTTAGATGTCGAGGAAAGGTTGAACGTGGCCAAAGCATTGAGGCATTTGGTCGACTCACGCCAATCTTTCGCTTTCGTGGTTGAGCATGACATAGTCGCCCAAGATTTCCTTGCAGACCGCATCATGGTCTTCAAGGGTTTGCCTAGCATTAGCGGCCAAGGTTCCACTCCAATGCCAATGCGTGACGCGATGAACTTTTTCCTTTGCGAGATGGGCATAACGTTTAGGCGAGACCCCGAAACCAAACGGCCACGCATAAACAAGGTCGATAGCAAGTTGGATAAAGAGCAGAAGAATTCTGGCGAGTTCTACTACGCTGCAGCTACTGAATAATGTGCTACAGGTTTAACTAGCGCGCCTCCAACCTACTCGCATGGAGACCAAACGCCAAGTGACAACGAACTACTGCCTCGAATGTGGTGGAGTACTCAGCTACGATAGCGCACTCAAACAATACACATGCAAGAGCTGCGGCCTCACGGTGAGCGCCCAGCAATTAATGGAAGGCCGACTGAAGATTCGCGAACGCGAATCGCCCGAAGAGCAACGCAGGCGCAAGCAGAATGAGTATTTGAAATGGTGGCTCTCGAAGAAAGCTGACTAGGATTCCACCATTTCCTGTTACGAACGTAACAGGTCCCCGTGAGTTTTCCAGAAGATATGCTGTTTAATCGATAATAATTAGTTCGACACCTCTAATGAGGGTAAATCAGATTGCCTTACACCGTCGAGATACTCTCCGTAGGCAACGAACTCCTACTCGGGAATACTGTCAACACTAATGCCTCGTGGATTGCAACCCAAGTCACTAACCTTGGAGGGAAGGTAACTCGAATAACGACCGTGGCCGACAATCTCGGCGAAATCTCTCGTTCCATAAGAGAAGCGTTGGAAAGGAAGCCCAACCTGTTAATCACGACGGGCGGAATCGGCCCCACTTTTGACGATATGACTCTCAAGGGAGTGGCAAAGGCTCTCCACTTACGGATTAGGCTAAGCAAGGCGGCTGTTGAAATGATTCGAGCTCATTATGCCCGAAGGTTCCCGAACCGAAGACTCACTTTGGCCAAACCCCGCCTCAAGATGGCAATGATCCCGGTCACGTCTACTCCCGTAAGTAATCCCGTTGGAACGGCACCTGCCGTTAGGTTGACGGTTCGTGGCACGGAGATTTTCTGTTTACCTGGCGTACCCAGCGAGGCAAAAGCAATTTTCAAAGCAACTGTTTCGGAGGTCGTCAGCGCAAGGACGCACGGGATGACGTTCGTTGAGAAGTGGATTAGGGTTCAAGGGATAATGGAGTCCTCTCTGGCACCGATTATTGACCGTGTTATGCGGCAATGGCCTGGTGTCTACATTAAGTCTCATCCCAGAGGAGTTGAAGCAACTGGTCGGCCGAACCTCGAGCTCCACTTTTCCATCTCTTCGCTATCACGACTAAAGGCACGGGAATCTGTTGGCGGTGCAGTTAACGATCTAAAGAAGGAGCTGAAAGATTCCGGGGCGCGAATTACAGACTCTGCATGTAGATTACGAATGAGTTCAGTGGTCAAAGCCGCACGTAACGTTGCACGTTTTCTTCTATGACCTTCAGGCTGCTCCGCCAGAAACCCGGTTTTCGAAGGTCAATTTCAAATCTCTGCGCAAGTTTCATCGGGGTCGCTTCTCCCGTGCTGGCCAAAAGAGCTTCATAATCCTTAACGAAAGGGCGACCACGCTCTTTGTAAATTGAATACAATCCTGTTCCAAAAAGCAGGCCGAATGCGTAAGGGTAGTTGTAGAATGAAAACGATGGAATGTAATAGTGACCTTTCCACGCCCACATGTATTTGTGGAGGAAACGTTCGTCCAGAGCTTCACCGTAAGTGGCTTTTTGGCATCTTAGCATAATTTCGCAAAAGTCATCTGCCGACAGTTCGGAGTTAACCCGGCGCTCAAATACTTCCTTCTCGAAAAGGAATCGTGAAGTTATGTCAACGACCAGCTGTGTGGCCCCTGTTAGTGACGTTTCCAGGATAGCCAGTTCTTCCTCACGATTTGCAGCTTCGGATAAGACGGCGTTCGAGATTATAGTCTCATTCATGATTGAGGCAGTCTCAGCCAAGGTCATCGGGGTAATTCTTTGCACTATCGTTTTGCCCACCTGGCATTCATTGTGGAATGCATGCCCTAATTCATGGGCAACGGTCGAGACCTGTTCAAGCGACCCATCGAAATTGCACAGTATACGTGATTCTTCTACCCCGGGCACACCCATGCAGAAACCACCTCCTCGTTTACCATTACGTGGCTCTGCATCGATCCAATGATTATCAAAGGCCTTCTGCGCTAACATGGCTAGCCGGGCACTGAAGGTTCGGAATTGAGTTACGAGGAGCTTCTCAGTCTCCGCCCAACTGTAGCGGCGTTCGCTTTTGCCGACTGGTGCGAAGAGATCCCACCACGGAAGCTTATCCCCGCCTAATAACTTGGCTTTGGCGAGAAGATATCGCCTGAAGATAGGAAACGACTCCTGCATTGTCGCCATCATTGTATTGAGAGTGTCACGGTCAATCCTTGAGGCGTCGAGTGACGCATGAAGTGCGTCGATTCGACCACGACGCTTTTCCAACGTGTTTACGCTGCCTTTGACTCCGTTCAGGGCAGCCGCCAATGGTTCACGTACGACCTCCCAGGCTGCAAGCTCAGCCTCGTATGCGCGGCGGCGAATTTCGGGGTCATAATGAGTGTTGAGGTTCTGCAACGCCGTGATTGGTAATTTCTGCTTCTTGCCCTCCAATTCAAAATCTACGCTAATCTGTGAGCAGACAGTGCCTTGCAGTTTCCCCCATGCATTTGACCCGCTGAGCTCAAGGTCTGCCGCGAGAGATTCCTCTGCATCGGTCATGAGGAAACGGCTCTGCTCTGCTGTTTCGCGAAGATAGAAGCCATGAGCCTGAGCTACACCTGCCTGGGCCAAGGCTTGAGGTAAGAGCGATGCAATGCTCCCGATCCATCCTTTGAAGAAGACTTCTTGCTTCTGTAATTTGACACCAACCATCTCAAGTTCTGATTGCAAGCGCTTTGCTACGGTATTGTAGGAGTCGGTCGACACGTACGATCCCACGTATGCGTGGAGAGTTAAGTAGAGGCGGAGTGCTGCGTTCGTAAGAGCCAAGTATTCATCAATAGCGAATTTCACTCCTCCAGTAGCTGTCTCGGCTTTGTTAACTGGTGCCCTGGAAATCTTATGGTCAACTATGTAGGCGTCAATCGCGTCGATTTGGACATTCAAATCAGCAAATGCCTTCATGAACTGCTCTGAATCCAGAGCGGGATAGACATTAGAAAGATCCCATCTAGGCAACGTTCCACGATCCTGATTCACCAAACTAGTCCGCCCGCAATACCTAGAGCCTGCCTTTCCTAGCCCCATAAATTTTCCCACAGTACTCCAAATAGCCTGGACCATCATCTAGTCGTGGTCAGGGTGTGTGTCTGAGGGTGACAAACACGGTATTTTTGGTGGGGATGGCTGGTTCTGGAAAATCTTCTCTCACAGCTTCCTATTCGGAATGGTTGAAGGAGAGTGATCAGGACGTCCTAGTTGCCAACTTCGACCCCGGCGCGACGGCAATACCATATAATCCTGACATCGATGCACGGAAGTACGTGGATGTGGAGAACTTAATGCTCGATTACAAGCTCGGGCCCAATGGTGCCTTAATCATGGCCTCCGATTTACTAGCCGACCACCTAGAAGAGATTCGGGAGGAGGTTGAGGATGCCAACCCCGACATTCTCCTAGTAGACACGCCTGGTCAGATAGAGCTGTTCGCATTTAGGGAAGGAGGGCGTTTCATGGCAAACGAGTTGACCGGAGAGAAACGCGCAGTGATTTATTTGATGGATGCACCCTTCGTACGGTTCCCGCTCAACTTTGTCTCAAGCATATACCTCGCGGCCGCAATAGCCAGTAGAATCATGCAACCCCAAATCTATGCCCTTTCCAAAACTGACCTTGTCACGGATCAGGATGTTGATACGATTATCGAATGGGCCACCGAGCGCGAAGCTTTCGCGGAATCATTGCGGAACGTTGAAGAACAAAACCTGTCCATGATTTCGATGAATTTGGCGACCGCAGTCTTCGAAAGCGGGTTGTTGTCCGAACCCATCCCGGTATCTTCGAAAGACAATTCAGGAATGGTTGAACTCAACGCGGCTGTTACAAGAGTTCTAACCGGCGGCGAGGAACAATCCTCGTGAGGGAAGATTCTCAGACCATGACTACGGACTTTGATTGAAACTGCACAATTCAGTTCAAGGGTTGATTCAATTTATGCTACCAGCAACGGTTGAACGAATTCTTCAAACTGCGAGGATGCAAAAGAGAAAGTACCTCCTTGAACCCGAAGCTAAAGAAATTTGTCTTGCCTACGGTATGCCCACACCCGCCTTTGGCGTCGCACAAGACCCCTCTGAGGCGATAGAGCTAGCAAGTGAAATCGGGTTCCCTGTGGTCCTAAAGGTTGTATCTCAGGATGTTTTGCATAAGACCGAAGCTGGAGGTGTCCTGCTCGACCTGAATTCAAAGGAACAGGTTGAAGATGGGTATGACCAAATTATCCGCAAAGTCCGAGCATATAATGATAAGGCTAGAATCTCGGGCGTCCTGGTGCAACACATGGCTCCCAAGGGTGTGGAGGTAATTGTCGGAGGGCTTCGAGATAGCCAGTTCGGCCCGACCGTTCTGTTTGGCCTCGGCGGGATCTTTGTCGAAGTTCTCAAGGACGCCAGTTTTAGGGTATCGCCGCTGAGTGAACTCGACTCCCGCCAGATGATCCGAGAGATTCACGCCTATTCGATTCTACAGGGCGCCAGGGGCCAACCTGCGTCAGACGAAGAAGCAATCGTGCGAATTCTACAATCAACTTCAAAGATCATGATGGAAAACCAAGCAATACAACAAATGGACCTCAACCCAGTCATCGTATACGCGTCAGGCGCCAACATAGTCGACGCAAGGATCATACTCGGCGAATAAGGACACGGTTACGCCACACAACGCATTATATACAACGCCCAGACTGTCTGCGTACATCCCAGACCGCGTGTTGACTTTGAAACTTATGTACCCGCGACGGTTTGCTTCACTTCTTGGAGTGCGTCTGTTCGGCAGTGGGAATGAAGTTGCCGCCTAGGTGGTAGTAAAATGGATTCGACTACGCTCGAAACACCCGTTGAGAACCTGTACCGAGAACTCGAAACATTGAAGGAAAGAAATGACGCAAGAAGAGCTAAGATCAACTTGCTCAGGGAACAGATCGAAGAGATAGTAAAGAAACGTGACACGCTCAATTCGGAGGTTAAGCGTACATCTGAAGAGATAAGGAAAGTAAGAGAGAAACGAGATTCACTAAATGCAAAGGTAAAGGAACTCAAAGATAAGCGGGACGCGCTAAGAGTACTGGCTTCCCAGAAGCGGGAAGCCCTTTCAAAGCTTCTCGAACAGGCTAGGCGAATATCAGAGCAACTGCAAGGGAGCATGTCCGAGCTTTCAAGACAGATAAAAGGCTTAGAATGGTTCATTCAAACAAATCCGCTTTCCACGAAGGCCGAAAGGAACCTTGTGGCGAAAATCGGTGCTTTAGAAGTTGACCTAGCCAAGCACAAGGGCCTGAGGAATGTGAAAGATAAACTCTTACAATTGAGAGTTGAAGTTGGCGCGTTGAGGTTGCAAGCCCAAGCCACTCACGAAGAACTCACAAAAGTAGCGGAGGAGAGCGAGAAGATCCATGCAGCCATGCAAGAACTCGTTAAGATTTTGGTAGCGAAAAAGAAAGAAGCGGACGCGAAGCATTCGGAATACCTCGAAAAGAACCAAGAACGCCGCGATGTGGTGGCTGAGCTAAGAGCAAACCTAGAGCGTATGGACAAGGTTCGAGCTCAGATTGGTGAAGCCAAGACCATTCCAAAGCTCAAGGCAGAGAAGCTGAAATCGAAATACAAGGAAGCAGCGAACGAGAAAGTTCGTACGGGTGGAAAGCTTTCATTCGAAGAGTTTCAGGCGCTAATGGACGACGGCGGTTCGGAAGATGACGACGAATAAAGCCGGTCTTGATAGATTATGCCCAGAATTGCTGTAATTGGCGGAAGCGGCCTCGAAGGATTACTTCAAGGCTCACAAACAATTCATCTGGAAACACCTTACGGATCTGCGCCACCAATAACAGTGGGTTCGATCGGTAACGAGCAAGTCGCATTCTTACCCAGGCATGGGCCGAAACATGACCTCCCGCCTCACAAAGTCAACTATAGGGCCAACCTGTCCGCGCTAAAGCACCTCCGGGTGGAACGCGTCATAGCGACAAATGCGGTCGGTGCTATGAACGCAAGCTACAACCCAGGTGACATGGCCGTCCCCGAAGACATTTTGGATATGACCAAATCACGGATTGCAACATATTTCGAGAGTGCACCGGTAACGCACATCGACGTCTCCCAACCGTATTGCCCCGACCTCCGCAAAATCCTGATAGAATCATGCATCGGCGCGGGAGCGAAGACATGGGGCAATGCGATTCTTGCCGCAACTGAGGGGCCGCGGTATGAGACCCCAGCAGAGATCCGAATGTTGCGAATGCTAGGCGGCGACATTGTTGGAATGACCGGAGCACCCGAAGTCTTTCTGGCCCGGGAACAGGAGTTGTGTTATTCGACGCTGTGCTTCATTTCAAACCGAGCTGCTGGAATGCAGGAGAGGTTGTCGGCTAGGGAGGTCACGGAAATCGGTAACAAAGTGATGCCTCAAGTCCTCACCATCATACGTAAAGCCGTGGAGAACATACCTGCAGAACGAACTTGCCCGTGCGTAAAGGCGATGGACCAAGCGCGAGCGTGAACCCATGCTACCAACCTTCCTCAAAACAATTGGCGCCTACACCATCTATGAAAAATGGCTCGGAGATCAGGTCTCCTCGGATGAAATGCCGGAACACGTTGGAATCATCCTCGATGGCAATAGAAGATGGGGCGTGGAGAAATATGGCGACAGACTTAATGGCCACCTATACGGCGCACGAACCGGCGAAGATTTCCTAGAATGGTGCCTAGATATTGGGATCAAGACAGTTACGCTTTACGTTTTCTCCACTGAGAACTTCCATAGACCAAGAGAAGAGGTCAACACCATACTCAAACTGATTGAGGACGAAGCAAGGAAACTCATTACGGACCGTCGAATCCACGAGAATAAAGTGCATGTGAAAGCGATTGGCCGCATTGAACTGCTACCTGAATCGCTAAAACGGGTTTTGAACGAAGTGGAAAAAGTAACTGCCGCATATGACCAGCATTACCTAAACATTGCCGTCGCCTACGGTGGCCGCGCTGAAATTGTCGATGCCGCGAAACGAATCATTGACGAGGTCAAAAGCGGCTCGTTGGATGAAGAGGCAGTGGACGAGGACATGTTTCGGAAATACTTGTACACATCACACCTTCCGAACCCCTACCCGGAGTTGATAATTCGTACTTCAGGTGAAGAGCGACTTAGCGGGTTCCTACTTTGGCAGGCCGCCTACAGCGAGTTCGTCTTCTTAGACGTCTTCTGGCCTGAATTTCGCCGGATAGATCTACTAAGGGCTGTTCGAACATACCAGCGCCGAAGACGCCGGTATGGCAAATAGAAGCACGAAACGCGGACCCGGCGGGTATCCTCACTTATAGGCATCCAGAGGAGCCCGTAAACCAATGGCTAGCTATGTGTCCGGCACTCCTTACCTTGAATTTGTCTTCCTTACCGATGATTCGAAAAGCAGCCCTATGCCAAAGTTGACACGGCCTAATCCATACAAATCATCATGAAAGTGTAACCAAGCCTTATCTTCGCACCTTCTGAGCAGCCGATAGCCCACGATAGTTGCTAATGTGACAAATTCCGCGCATTCCCTGCGGCGAGCATGAACCAACATTGGTGTATATCAAAAGAATCGACCTAAGAGGCTTCAAGACCTTCGGAAAGAAGGCGACTGTTCACCTCGACCGCGGTCTCACAATCGTAACCGGCCCGAATGGTTCTGGCAAATCGAACATCCTGGACTCGGTAAAGTTCGCCCTTGGAGAACTGAGCGCCAAAGAGCTTAGAGGCGAAACGATAGGTGATTTGATTCACAAGGGAGCGATGGCTGCAACATCCCGCTCGGCTTGGGTTGCAGTACAATTTGACAACCAGGACAGACGAATACCGATAGATGCGGAAGCAGTCACGATCTCGCGAGAATTTCGCCGCGGGGGCGAGGGCATCTACCGCCTCAACGGAAGGAAGGTCTCCCGAAAGCAGCTCACGGACATTCTCTCCTCAGCAGATATCCAGGTCTCAGGCTACAACATCGTTCCACAGCACGCAATTACCCGGCTTGCGGAAGTAACGCCTGAGGAACGCCGGACGATAATTGAAGACATGATCGGTATCGCGGTTTACGATACTAAGAAAGCCTCGGCCCAAGTTGAACTTCAAAAAGCCGACGTGAACCTGCAAGTAGCATCCGCAAAGATTGAAGAAGTCCGGCTTCGAGTCGAATCTCTCGAAAAGGAACGCAACGACTACCTGAAGTATAAGCAGATTCAGAACGAGATCAAAGAACTCCAAGCAAAGGCAATCTCCCATAAGATCAGGAAAGCCCAGCAAGAAAGCAGCGAATTAGATCAAGACCTAAGCCAACATCAACAACAACTCCAGGACCTGAAAACTAGAAGAGACCAGATCATTCAAGAAAAAACGAAACTGGAATCAGAAAAAAGAGAATACGAGGAAACGGTAGCGGACAAAGGCAGCAGCAGGCTACTCGAAATCCAACGGAAAATGGGAGACGTCAACGCTAGCGTTGCAGGCTTACAGGCGCAGGCAAATGCCGCACAATCGAACATCAAATCCCTTCAACAACAGAAAAGCGAACTTGAAAAGAACTGCGTCGAAATACTCCAGAAAATTAGCAATTCAAAGAATGAACTTACAGAACTAAAGGCATCCCACGCAGAGCTCCTCAAGACAATAGAAGCAAAGCAAGCAAAAGCCGACGAATCATTCAACGCACTGACTGAACTACGGGAGAAATTGGGTGCGCGCAATAAAGAGGCCGAGGATCTGGAACGCACGATAGGGAACATAACCGCGAGAGTCGCAAGATTCACCGCACAGGTCAAAGCAAGTGCCACAAAGATTGATCTACTGAATAATCATCTGAAAACGCTACACGCACGTAAGGAAGAATATGAGAACGCCCTCCAGAACGCCACAAAGCGTGTGGACGAATTGCAGTCCGCAAGGAACCAGGAGACCGAGAGATCAACTGAGGCGGACAAGAAAGTTTCTGCATACATGAAGATCAAACAGCAACGCGCCGAAGAGACGGACAAGGCGAACGAGGTTGCGAAGCGTTCCGCTCTAGCACTCACCGAGATAGAGACACAGAAGAACGTAACAGAGGATCTAGCCTCAGACGACAAAGCCCTGTCCTTAATCGAACAGATGGCTGAGGCAGGCGCTGTGTCAGGTGTTTACGGACGACTGGTGGACCTCGTCAAAGTGAAAGACGGCTACGGCAAAGCTGCTGAAGCCGCTGCGGCGGGGTGGATGAAAGCCCTCGTTGTGAAAAACATTGAGACCGCGGTCTCATGCATCGAAGTTCTAAAGAAAACAAAAGTGGGACGCGTCAAGCTCATTCCGCTCCAAGGTCTAACCCAACCAAAGAAGGTAAATGTTCCAAAAGAAATTCGGGAAATCATAGGGCCCATCACCGACAAACTTGAATTTGCAGAACGCGTCAGGCCAGCTGTGAACTACGTTTTCGGCGACACACTGCTAACCTCGAATCAGAAATCCGCATTCCTTGCATCCCTGAAAGGCGTTCGAGCGGTTGCACCCACGGGCGACTTGTACGAGTCAGGCGGCGCGATGGAAACAGGGTACTTCAGGCAACCACTCGACGTATCAAAATTGCTCTTGAAGGGCAAGACCATCGATCAATTAAGGACCACACTCGCGTCTCTTGAGAACTTGGCCGTAAAGGCAAAAGAAGATATTACAAGGATTGACCAAGAAATTCTTGACCAACGCAGCAGCAAAACGAAGAGTCAAAATCTAATTAGGTCAACAGAAAGGGAAATTGCCACATTCAAAGAGAACCTTGAACGAGCCCACAAAATAGTCGGTGATACCTCCGCGCGCATCGAGCAGTTAACGCACGAAATCGGCACCGAGCAAACGGTACTCGAAGCCAGCGAATCGCAGAAGGAGAAGATAACGGCCAAGTTGGCCGAATTGGAGCAGACCCACAACTCCCTAAAGATCCGTTCACAATCCGCTTTCCTCCTCGAGAGGGAAAACGAGCACTCAAAGCTCACAAGGGAACTCGGCGAACTCGTCCGACAGAAGATTGAAGCTGAGAGTCGAGTTGAGTCGCTGTCATCAACTGTAACAGCAATAGAACCGACTGCCGAACAATCGAAAATTCAGTCCACTAGCATCGACGGGCAACTGGAGAAACTAGCCTCAGAACTGAGATTCGCCCAAACTGAGCTTTCAAAACATAATGAGCAATTGAAGCAGCTTGAAACAGCTAGGGATCAACTTACGGAGGAACTTGCTGGCGTTAGAGTCAAACGGGAAGATTACAATTCACACCTACGTGAAATGGATGCAGAAATAAACAAACTTCTCGACAAACTTGACCCATTGAACAACAAAAGCGCCGACCTAAGCGCTTCGTTCAAGCACACGCAAATGCAAATCGACTTCCACATGACCGAACTGAAAGAACTGGGATACCCAGAAGCAGTGGAAGTCACTGAGGACGAAATCCGAAAGGTAGAGAGCACGCTCCCGGTCCTCAAGAAGGAGCTCGCCGGGATCGGGGGTGTCAACGAACTCGCCGCTTCGCAATACGAGGAAGTTAAGGAGAACTACAAACACCTGGCCACTAGAATTTACGAACTCGAAAAAGAGAAACTCTCCATAGTCCAATTCATGAACGAACTGGACCAACAGAAACTTGAAGCCTTCATGAAATCCTTCAACCAAGTCAGTGAATCCTTCAACCAAATCTTCTCAACCGTCACAAGTGGTTTCGGAAGACTCTTTCTTGAAAAACCTGAAAGCCCCTTCGAAGCTGGCGCGGACATAAGGCTGCAATTCCCTGGAAAAACTGAAATGACGATTGGAAGCGCTAGCGGTGGTGAGAAATCAGTCGCCACGGTTTGTTTCATATTGGCCCTGCAAGCCATTCATCCAATGCCTTTCTACATGTTTGATGAAATCGACGCTCACCTGGACGTGGTTAATTCGCAGCGTCTGGCTGAATTGCTCAAATCGAAGTCGAAAGGTTCACAGTTCATCATCGTCTCACTGAAGGATGTGACCATCTCCCGTGGAGATGCGGTTTACGGCGTCTTCATTCAGGAAGGAGTCTCTCAAGTAGTTAGCCTGCCAATGCAGGAGGTAAAGGCTGTTGGAAGAGCTAAGTAAGCCGTTCTGGTTGAGGCCTCCCTACCTCATCCTCTTCGACCTGTTGAGACTGCACAGGGTCAAACCTTGGGACGTCGACATAACCAACCTGCTAAACATGTTCCTTGCTGAAATGAAGAAGAACGGCTACGTTGACTTCTCGGCATCAGGCACAGCCCTACTCTCATCTTCAATCGTCCACCGTATGAAATCCGAACTCGTCCTGAAAATGGAAGCACCACCAAAACCCCCAGTTGCTAGACCTGACGTCGAGATTCCCCCTCCACTACCATTTCCTCTCCGGTTTGAATACACCTCCACATCGGTTGCTGAGATCCTCCGCACGCTGCAGGACGTTCTGGACAACGAAAAGGCTGTTCTCGCGAAGAAACCATTCATCCTGAGCCCCCCATCAATCTTTGAACAAATGGATGTATTTCTGGCGAATATCGAGGAGAACATCGAGAACTTCTATGCAGAGCTCATCAAGCTCAGCATCAGGGGGTTACCGCTCTCCTTCAAAGACCTAGTAAAGGACGGAACGTTTATCGAAGCAGTTCGAATTTTCATAATGTTACTCTTCCTAGCCAATCAGAAGAAGATACTACTCACACAGGAAGAACAAGGTTCGGACCTATTCATCCGATTGGGGGAGGTGTCGCCACCAATTGCTTGAAACACCCCCTGAACCCACGGAACCGCCTGAACCCACTCTGACCGTTCCGAGAGCAAAAGCAAAGCTAGCCTTGATAGAGGCCGCCCTCTACGTTACAGGCAAACCATTGGACCTTAAGACACTCGGCTCAGTTGTTGGATTTCGATCAGAAGACAAGGTCAAAGAACTCGCCCGAACGTTGAAGGACAAGTACGGAAAAGACGAAAGTTCGCTAGAAGTGTTAGAGCTGAGCGACGGCCGCTTTGTAATGCAACTGAAACCGCAATACGTGCGGCATGTTAAGCGGCTTGCGACACGGCAACTTCTCACCCCCGGCCCAATGAGGACGCTATCATTTATCGCCTTCAGGCAACCTGTCACTCAATCCTACCTTGCAAAGGTCAGAGGGAACCTAACCTACTCACACGTTAAGCAGCTTCGAGAAACGGGGCTCATAGCAGAAGAGAGACTGGGGCGAACGAAGGTACTCCGGACGACTCCAAACTTCTCTGATTACTTCAACCTCAGTCATGACATGCCCGCCATGAAGAAACAGCTGGAAATACTCTTTGAGAACATCAAAACGGAGAAACCGCCGCAGAAGCCCAGCCCGACACCCGGAAAAGAGAAAGTTCTAAGTCCCCAGTAGAAACAAAATATTGATTCAATATTGGTGTTGAGGCGCCGCGAATGGTTATGGTTGAATTTAACAAGCTGAAAGAAACTGTCGATATCTTCATCCCAAGAACTACGGAGGGTGCGTCAATAACTCTAACGATGACTGTCGACAAGGCAAAGCAACTCTACCAATTGCTCCAGAAAGCATTGAAAGAAAACGACCAACTGCCTGAATAACCACAATCGTCCATAACAACGCTTAAAAGAACCGCCCCGTGCCTCTCAGTGAAATTCACCTTAGGAGTTGGAACACAAGATGCCGCAATGGCACGGAGATCTTCACAAGCGCAAGAAAACAGGCGGGAAGAAACATATGTTCCGTGGCAAACGGGCATTTGAAATGGGAAGCGACCCAGCACAGACCATTGTGGGAGAAAAAAGAGTTTCAATAAAGCGCGGCCGCGGCGGAAACCCGAAGTTCGCAGCCTTGGCTGTTAACTCAGTCAATGTGACCGACCCGTCAACTGGAAAAAGCCAGAAGACAGAGATACGAAGCGTCGTAAAGAACCCTGCCAACGTGGATTACCAGCGCAGAGGAGTAATCACCAAAGGCGCGGTCGTTGAAACACCACTGGGACAGGCGATCGTGACTTCCAGACCAGGCCAGCACGGCGTCGTGAACGCTGTTCTCCTGCAGGGCAGACAAGAGTAAGTCAACAACGCCTACCTTTTCATGTAACCCTGGGCGACGCTCTCCTTGAAACTTCAAGGAAAAATGATCGTCTGGCCAGCTAACCTCGATTCTTCAAAGTCCCGCAAAGCGGGTAGAAAACTCGCAAAGGCTTCGGGAGTGCAAACGCCAAGACTTGAGGAAATTAGCGATGCCATCAAGCGGCTTTCTTTGGACGCTGAAGTGGTGCCCGGCAAATCACGACCGAGTTCATGGCGGGAGAAGGGAGGATATGTAATACTTTCAAAGACAGGCCCGAAAGGTAACTCTCTTCATTCCCTCGCCAGCGAAATCAAGAAAGCTAGAGCCGCGAAAACCGGGCAGGAAAAAAAGACGTGAAAATGGGAAATTAGGGCAATATCTCCCCGATTAGCGTTACTTTTACCGTCTCCCCTCGCTCGATTGCTGTCACTTCCTCTGGAATAGTGACGATTCCATTCGCCCTAACCATGCTCATCAAGACCGATGAACGCTGCAGTTTGAACGGTTCGGCAATCAACCCTTGCCCATTCTGCCTGACGACGACCCTCACATAGGTGAGGTTTCCTGGTATTCCTGTTATTGTTTCACTCAAGACTGCATTGGCAGTAGATTCGAACAATTCTTTGACACCCAACATTTTTGCAATGATGGGCCGTACAAAGGTTCGGAAGGCGAAGAATGCGGAGACCGGGAACCCCGGAAGCGAAAACACTGGCTTGCCATTAACCAGCGCCAAACCAGTTGGCATCGCGGGTCGCATAGCTACTCCATGCACCAACATACCCGGCTTGCCTAAGCTGTTGACACACTTAGGGACTAGATCTCTGTTGCCGACCGAGGATCCTGCACTGACAATGACTGCATCGCACGTTTTCAACCCCTTCTTCAGAGCAGTCTTAATGCTAGCTTCACGATCCCTGAAAATACCCAAATCTACAGCATCTGCCCCCAATTCCTGAAGCATAGAGGATAACATCGCTCTGTTGATGTCCACCACCTTGGCGACGTTGCGTTTACTAGATGAATTCACGAGCTCGTCACCAGTTGACAGAACGGCCACGTGTGGTTTTCTTGCAACGCAGACCTTTGCCAAACCAAGTGCCTTCAACATGCCGATATCCTGTGGCCGGAGGAGTGCCCCCTTCCCGAGAACTACAGCACCTGGGACGACATCCTCACCTTTCCTCGCTATGCTCTGCCCCGCCGTTGCGGGCGCATGTACTGCGATACTGCTTGGAGCGAGTTTGGTAGTTCTCTCGACCATTATGACCGTGTTTGCACCGGAGGGAACAAGGCTCCCGGTCGCAATAGCAACAGCCTCTCCCCGACCAACATACATTCGAGGCTTTGCGCCTAGTCTGCTTTCCCCAATAACCCGGAGTATTACTGGAAGTTCTTGAGAAGCACTCTTCACGTCTTCAACGCGAGCTGCGTATCCGTCCATAACCGAACGGTCGGCCCGTGGCAAGTATTGGTCTGCAACGATATCTTTTCCAAGATACCGACCCAAAGCCCGTTGCACAGGCAGCGACTCCAGTCTGATAGCCCGCTCTCCTACAGCATCAAAGAGAATCCTGAGAGCTGTGTCCACTCTAGTTAGTTTCTGAAAGCCCACGGTCTGTAGATGGTTCATGGAGTGACATTCACTCGGCGGGAAGATATTATCTGCGGAGGTATCTAACACAAGTGGATGAGGGCCGCCATGGTTGATACGTTAACCGTTTCTATTGCCATTCTCGCAGTGGTCGTACTGGTTGGCATAATTTTCTGGTTTCGAAGGACTCGTCGAAGCGAATTCGGCATACCTGTAATCGAACTTGAGAAGCTGGTCAATTGCAATTCTTGCGGTTCTCAAATGCCAGAGGGTGCCCGGAAATGCGCTTTTTGTGGTGCCTGGCAACGCCCAGCCGATTCCGGAGAACAAATAAAGGCCTCAGAGCGAAATGGCACGAACGCCGCCGACGGATCACACTAGCCGCCGTATGCGCATTCTCGCAGACGACAGCTCAGTGGTGGAGCAGCGGACCCTTATTGGAAAGGGGCTGAAGCTGTTAAACGGGCAGACACCCGTTGGTCGCAGGTTCGAGCCCTGCCGGCGGCGCCAACAAATTCTGCGCTAACGTGTGTGAATGAGAGGAGTTGCCTTCAGCCAGTTGCACATTCGCGAATTTCAAGTCGCAGATTATGAAGATGTACTAGGTCTTTGGAAGACGGCCGGCCTAATTCTGCGTCCAGGCGATGAACTTGACGGAATCAAGACGAAGTTAGGGAGAGACCCTGACCTATTCTTAGTCGCCGAGGATGGTGGCGAGATCGTTGGAGTTGTCATGGGCGCTTGGGATGGAAGGCGTGGCTGGATCAATCACCTTGCAGTCAAACCCAACCATCAACGAAAAGGAATAGGTCACGCTCTCGTTGGAGAGCTTGAGAAGCGCCTATTTAGAAAAGGGGCAAGAAAGGTCAACGCCCAAATCTATCGATCGAATACGAAATCATTCAATTTCTTCAAGTCATGTGGTTATGAGGTTCATTCCGACCTTGTGATGATTGGGAAGCAACTCAAAGGATAGGGGTCTATCCTACGTTTACGTTACAGCCCCTTCAGGAACGGGCACATAATCGCAGATGCTTGAGGGCTTTTCAAGGATACGGTTTATTGTGACTTCGCCGACGATGCGGCAATACTTGCTGATTTGGCCGAGGTTCCAGATTATGATTCTTATGCTCGCCGCTGCAGCGACGTCTCTAACGTTCGCAAGAACCTTCTGTGTCAACTTTCTCTCGTCGGCCTCAAGGGTTTCCACCATTTCAACAGCTTCATTGGACATCGAAATATCGCCCGTCATGAGCGCTTTCATGGTGTGATCTGAAGTCTTGATTATTTGGTTGCTGAATTTTGATATGTCGTTGAGTATAGCTTCGGTCGGTATTGCTCGGTCTTTCAGCGCTAGCACTTCGTTGGCGATATTTTCTGCTGAGTCAGCCATCTCTTCGAGGGTCTTGGCGACCACCCTGTTGCCTGGTATGTGAACCGGCGACTCGATGCCTATCTTTGTTCCCACACTTCTGT
>Ga0187885_10002654_pt1 | contig 17099 bp, 10 predicted proteins | sample June2016WEW_20_1_3_FD_132970 | JGI IMG/M metagenome (GOLD analysis project Ga0187885, IMG submission 132970) | Peatland microbial communities from SPRUCE experiment site at the Marcell Experimental Forest, Minnesota, USA - June2016WEW_20_100 | ecosystem: Environmental > Terrestrial > Soil >... | reverse complement strand
CGGCGTCAGCGATCAGCGGGTCGAAGGAGGCGTCACCGGGATGGCCCATGATGGCGATGCCGTCAGGCTTGGTGGCGACGGCCTGCTGGAACTGCGTGATCATCGTGGCGGGGTCCCAGTTGGACCACATGTACGACACGGTCGGGCCGAAGGAAGCCTGAGCAGCCTTGGCGCCGTTGTAGACGACCGTCTCGAAGCTACCACCCGGCGTCCCGCCGGGGAAGAAGGTGATCTTCATGCCGCTGCAGAACTGGCCCGAGGGGTTGTACGCGACGGTGCTCGCAGCGGGAGTTGAAGACGTACCGGTACTCGCACCGGCGCTGGTACCGGCACTGGGTGTGGCGTTGTTGCTGGAGCAGGCGGTTGCCACCACGGCAAGCGCCGCAAGCAGCAGCGGCAGTCTCATCAAGGGTCTAGACATTCCTCTTGCACTCCTCAACGTGACTGGTGGAATTGAAGGCGGCGAGTTGAGCTTGACCGTCTAGCGGCGGGCACCGCTTCATCGTGTCGGGACGACCTCCCTTCTGCTTTCACGTCGGTGGCCCGGGGTGTGACGCGGAGGCGGGTCTCGGACATCGCATAAAGGCCAACAGGAAACACACCGCCCGTGGCCGTAGCCATCGGGCGATACGGCGGACCCGCCCCGATCACTCACTCATCCTCGCTCTTCCCTGGGCTTCACAACCCGGCCCCGACCGACGACCGTCAGGGCACATATGCGGGCGCATTCGTGGGCCGCCCGCATTCGAGCACCGGGCAGATTCTCCTCGTGGGGCCGGCCTCGTTATTTCGGCCGAGTTATGCCGTTATCGTTCCCGGTAACGGCACCGGGAACGGTGCCAGCCTAGCATCGGCGTCGGAACAGAGTCAAGAGGCAGGCTAATGTGAGCGCCCTCACCTATCTGCAGACCCAGCGTCCGCGCGCGAGCGGATGAGCTGACAAGCACAATCTCGCCTCCGGAGCTGTGGGCGACCCGGTCCCCCGTCGTGTTCGGACCCGCAGGGGACCCTGCGCCTGATGAGCCCGCCCGCTTGCGGCGTAAGCCGGGCAGCAGCACAGGCCAGCTCGACACGATCATCTGCACTCGCCGAGCCGTCGGGTTACGCGGTACAGAGCGCTACCGCCCGCCGCCCCCACGAGTGCCCGCGGCTCTGGCAGGTCAGACGGCGCTCCATGTTCGACCGCCGTCCGTGGTCGCGACCACGTAGGCGCTGGTCCAGCAGCTCGGTACGAACCCTGGGCAGCCGCTCAGCCCTATGAGCGCGGTAGCGCTCGTGAGGCTCGTCAGGGTCATGATCGACACGCCACTCGGCAGGCCGGCGGCGGTGACAGTCGTCCACGTGCGGCCCCCGTCTGCGGTCTCGAAGACCTGCCCGCCGGTGTTGGGCGCAACCCACGTGGCCTGGCCAAGCGAGGCCATGGCCGGGTTCACGTTAGTACCCAGGTCCAGTGCCGGACCGGTGGGACCTTCGAACGTGGTGCCGCCGTCGTGGCTGATAAGCAGCGACAAGGTCGCGCCGCGGCCATTGGAGGGCAGGTTGATGAGCGGCACCACCACGTCCGAGCCCACGATCACCGGGTTGCCCAGGTAGTAGCTACTCGCGGCGGGCACGCCCGGAAGGGAAACCGTAAACCAGGTTGTCCCGCCATCGGAGGTGTGCAGGAGCGTGTTCCCAGTCGTTCCGCCGACGACGAGCCCGGATTGCGGGTTGACGAACGCGACGTGCTCCCAGACCACGTTCGCAGGCGAGTCCAGGGAGGCCGCGTGCTCCACGAAGGTGTCGCCATCGTCCGTAGAGGTGAACAGCGAGGAGAAGACGTTCTCCGTCCCGTTCGGGATGGTCGCCGCCACGATGACAAGATTGCCAGGACCCGGAGTGATCGCCACGCCGCTGGCCGGTCCGGGGGACCCGGCCTCTGCCGGCCACGTCGGGACGAGCAAGCTGCTGGTCCAGTTGGAGGCACCCGCAGCTCGGCTGTACAGGTGCACTCCGCTGTCATCCGGCACTGCGATCCACAGCCGCCGATTGGGGACCTGGGAAACGTCGGCGATTGCGGGGGCGGTCACGCCATCCGGCAGGGCCTGGGCCGACCAGTGCAACCCGCCGTCGTCTGAGGTCGAGAGTCCCGAGTCGGAAAGCAGCCAGAGGGACGTGCCTGAGGAGCCAAACCGTCCCGCAAGAAGGTGCCCGGGAACTGGCGCGGCAGAGTACGCAGAGACACCGTTAGGGGCGGACGGAGAGCCGGCTGCTGTCCCGCAACCGGCCAACGCCGCCACGCCGGCCGCGAGGAGGAGGGATCCTGTGAGGCGTGTGAAGTGCCTGACCACCGCGTTGCCCGCCGCCTTTCGCGTGTACGGATCTGCGATCTTGCACGGATCCGCGATCTGCAGGGGATATCGAACCGCATTGTAGTCAGGCTTACGCCCGCCCTCCGCCGTCGGATGGCCACTTCTCCGTCGATCGCCGACGCGTGTACAGGCGCGGCCACGCCGTCGCCCACGAGCGTTGGCGTGCTACCGTCAGAGCGGCGCGACTGTCGCCGCTGACGTCGCCATGACCACGACCGTAAAGCCCGCAGGCCAGAACCGGCCGCTCTGGCGGCGTCCCCAGAAGCCAGGAGGCCCAAAGTGGAACCGAAACCGAAGCCCCAGCCCAACAACGACCCGGACCAGCCCGTCGCCTGGCGCGCCGTGCCGGAAAACACGCCGGTCCGGGCGGACGGCCAGCAGGTTGGAACGCTGTACGACCTCCTCGGCTCCCACGAAGAGGACATCTTCCACGGCATCGTCGTGCAGCTCCGGTCGGGTTCGCGCCGCGTCTTCGTGCCGGCCGATGATGTGGACTTGCTGACGGCCTCGCACGTGGATGTGTCGCTCAGCGCGGGCGAGCTCGCCGCTCTGCCGGAGCACACAGACGAACGTCAGTTCCAGCTGGGGATGGTCGGGCTGCTGCGCAAGCACGTTGGCTGGGTGAAAGAGAAGGACCGCTGAGCCGGCGGGCTTTCGGTCCCTGGGCCCGGCACCGTCTTCATCGGATGCCGGGCCGGTCGCCCAGCTCCTCGGAAGGGCCCCATGCGGCACACAGCAGCATGGGTCGGACCCTCGCCTCCGCTCCCGGCCGCGCCCAGCCGCGACCCCTATAATCGCCCGCGATGCAGACCACCAACACCCCCCTTCCGAAGTCACGCCTCCAACTCGAGTTCGAGCTGCCCCCTGAGCGCCTCGATCGCGCCATCGGCAAGGCCGTCGGTCGCCTCTCGCGCAGGACGCGCGTGCCCGGCTTCCGACCGGGCAAGGCTCCTCGTCCGGTGCTCGAACGCGTGGTCGGCCGGACGGCGATCCTCGACGACGCCCTCGAGCAGCTGGTCGAGGACTCCTACCGCGAGGCGTTGCTCGAGCAGGACTTCGCCCCTCTGACCGCGCCAGAGATTGAAGTGACGCAAGGCGAGGAGGGCAAGCCGGTCCTCTTCAAGGCGACCGTGCAGGTTCGGCCGGAGATCGCGCTCGGCGATTTCGAGAACTTCAAGTTCAAACCTGAAGTCGAGAATGTCGACGAGACGATGGTCGAGAAGGTCCTCGACGAGCTCCGCGACAGCGAGGCCCGCCTGGAGCCGGTGGAAGGTCGCCCGGCCGAAAATGGCGATTACGCCATCGTCGCCTTCGAGGGCACTCGCGACGGCGCCGCGTTCATCGGCGGCTCGTCGGAGCAGATGCCGCTCATCCTCGGCCAGAACCGGCTCTACCCGGGCTTCGAGGACCACGTCGTCGGGCTCCGCAAGGGCGAAGACTGCGAGTTCGACCTCGACATCCCCGAGGACTTCCAGGTCGCGACGATGCGCGGCCGGCACATGCACTTCCATGTGACGCTGAAGGAGTTGCGGGGCAAGGTCCTGCCCGAGGCCAACGACGAGTTCGCCCGATCCATCGGCCGTTTCACGGACCTGGACCACCTCAAGGCCGAGCTGCGCAAGCGCCTGGAGGCGAGCGCCCTAGATAGGGCCCGCCATCAGTTCGCCGACCGGATCGTCGACTACGCCGCCGCCAACGCCACGATCGACCTGCCGGACATCCTGGTCGACCAGGAAGTCGAGATCATGCGCGACGAGATGCGCTCCGCCATGGCCGGTCAGGGGATCAGCGAAGAGGCCTATCTCAAGGCCACCGGCAAGACGGACGCCGAGATGCGCGAGCAGCTCCGGCCGCAGGCCGAGAAGCGGGCCAGGAGCCTGCTGGCGCTCTCGGAGATCGCCAGGATCAAGGGCGTGGAAATAGCGGATGCCGACGTCGAGGCCGAAGTCGTGCAGGCGCGGTCCCGCTATGCGAGCGACCGCAGCCTGGTCCAGTACTTCGAGAGCGAACGCGGCCGAAACTACATCCGGAACACGCTGCGGCGGTCGCGGACCGTGGAGCAGCTCGTGGACGAGTGGCTCGCGGCCCACCCCGAGGCGCCGCGTCTGCGGCACGTCGAGGACGCGGAGCAAGCCGCCGCCGAGGCGCCACAGGCCGAGGCCTCGGCGTCGGTCGGAGCGATCCGGCCCGGGAGCGTGACGCCGCCGGCCGTCAGCGCGCCCGGAGCCTAGCGCGACTCAGCGAAGAGGAGACGATCCGATGCTCGTGCCGATGGTGATCGAGTCCTCGAGCCGTGGCGAGCGCGCCTACGACATCTACTCGCGCCTTCTGCGCGAGCGGATCATCTTCCTTGGCGACACCGTCGAGGACAACGTCGCCAACCTTGTCATCGCCCAGCTGCTCTTCCTCGACGCCGAGGATCCGGAGCGGGACATCAGCCTCTACATCAACTCGCCGGGAGGGGTCATCACCGCCGGCCTGGCGATCTACGACACGATGCAGTACGTACGTGCCCCCGTGAGCACGATCTGCATCGGCATGGCGGCCAGCATGGCGGCCGTTCTCCTGGCTGCCGGCGCGCCCGGGAAGCGTTTCGCGCTGCCGCACAGCCGAATCATGATCCACCAGGGTTCGGGCGGCTTCCGCGGCAACACCCCCGACGTGCTGATCCAGGTCAAGGAGATGGAGACTCTAGTCAACACAAATCACGAGATCTTGAGCCGCCACTGTGGGCAACCGATCGAGAAGATCGTTGCCGATACCTCTCGTGACTACTTCATGTCCCCAACGGAGGCCAAGGAGTATGGCATCATCGACGCCGTCTACTCGGCCAACGCATCGCCGCTGACCTCGAAGGATCGGCTGATGGCCTCGACCGATGGAGATACCGGGATCGCCGAAGAGAGCCAGGGTCCCGCGGCCGAGCTCGACCGGGGATAGGCTCTCTTGCAAAGGATGGGTCCAGGCGCGTGACGACGACCAAGAGCGGCCCCAAGGTGCCATATCGCTGCAGCTTCTGCGGCAAGAGCCAGGAGCAGGTCCGCAAGCTCATCGCGGGCCAGGGCGTCTATATCTGCGACGAGTGCATCAACCTCTGCCAGGAAATCATCGAAGAGGAGATGCTCGAGTCGCCGCGGGCGAAGCCCCAGGTCGCCAAGCTGCCCAACCCGCGCGCCATCAAGCTCGCCCTGGACCAGTACGTCATCAGCCAGGAGAAGGCCAAGAAGGTCCTCTCCGTGGCCGTGAACAACCACTACAAGCGGGTCAACGCCGGCCACCAGATCGACGACGTCGAGCTCCAGAAGTCGAACATCCTGCTCGTCGGCCCGACCGGCTCGGGCAAGACGCTGCTGGCCCAGACCCTGGCCAAGATCCTGGACGTGCCGTTCTGCATCGCCGATGCCACCTCCCTCACCGAGGCCGGCTACGTCGGTGAGGATGTCGAGAACATCCTGCTGCGCCTCATCCAGGCCGCGGACTTCGACGTCGCCCGGGCGCAGCGCGGCATCATCTACATCGACGAGATCGACAAGATCGCCCGCAAGGCGGATAACCCGTCGATCACCCGCGACGTTTCGGGCGAGGGCGTCCAGCAGGCGCTCCTCAAGATCCTCGAGGGGACGCTCGCCAACGTGCCGCCGCAGGGCGGCCGCAAGCACCCTCACCAGGATTTCATCCAGATCGACACGACGAACATCCTGTTCATCTGCGGCGGGGCGTTCGACGGGCTGGAGAAGCTGGTCGAGGAGCGGGTCGGGAAGCGCTCAATGGGCTTCGGTGCCGAGAACAACACGTCGGAGATCGTGCGCGAGCGGATCCTCGAGCGGCTCATGCCGGAGGATCTGCTCAAGTATGGCCTGATCCCCGAGTTCGTCGGCCGGCTGCCGGTCGTGGTTACCCTCTCGTCGCTGACCGCGGAAGACCTGGTCCGGGTCCTGACCGAGCCGAAGAACGCCATAACCAGGCAGTTCCAGAAGTTCCTCTCGCTCGACAAGGTGGAGCTCGTCTTCACGCCCGGCGCTCTGCAGGCCGCGGCCGAGCTTGCCATCACGCGCAAGACCGGCGCCCGGGCCCTGCGCTCGATCGTCGAGGAGTCGCTGCTCGACGTGATGTACGACGTGCCGGATCACGCCGAGATCCGCAAGTGCATCATCACCGAGGAGACGATCCGCGAGAGCCGCCCGCCGCTCCTGCTCACCAAGACCCAGGTGGACGAGGGCTTCGACGAGACGAACTACGAGAGGCTTCTCGCGGAGCGCGGCCAGACGGCCTAGTCGGCCGGAGTCTCCAGGGCCATCGCCAGCACCTCCGCGAGGTGGAGCGCGCGCCGGCCGCCCGACTGGGCGATCTGCTCGCGGCAGCTGAAGCCGTCGGCGACGAGCAGGGCGTCGGGCGCGGCGGCGCGAACCGCCGGCAGCAGCGCCCGCTCGCCGATCCGGAGCGACAGCTCGTAGTGCTCGCCGCGCTCGAACCCGAAGGCGCCAGCCATGCCGCAGCAGCCTGGTTCCGGCTGGGCCGGCGCCAGACCGACAGACCGCAGGGTCGCCTCTTCGGCCGCCATCCCGACGAGCGCCTTCTGGTGGCAATGACCGTGAAGGATGGCCGGGGCGTCGAGCCGACCCGGCAGCGCGGTCGCGAAGTCGCGCGGGTGGGCCTGCACGAATGCGCCCAGACCCACGGCCATCGCATCCAGCCGCCCTGCCCGAGGGTCCGACGGGAAGAGGTTGGGCAGCTCGTCGTGGAAGGCCGCCTCGCACGATGGCTCCAGGACGACGACGGGCACGCCCGAGTCGAGCTCCGGCTCGAAGGCGTCGAGGATCTGGCCGAGCAGGCGGCGACCCTGCCGCAGGAAGCCGCGGTCGTACAGCGGGCGGCCGCAGCACAGGTTCGCGCGGGGAACCTCGACGGAGAAGCCGGCGGCCTGCAGCACGCGCAGCGCAGCGAGCCCCTGCGATGGGACGAAGCCCTCGGTGAACGTGTCTGCGAAGAGGACGACGCGCCGGTCTGCGCCGCGAGCGCCGCCCAGATCCGGCACTCCCCCGGGAAGCTGCCGTCGGAACGTCCGATCGGCAAACCGCGGCAGCCGTCGGTGCGGATCGACGCCCGCGACCAGCTTCGCCAGCCCGGCGATCCCCGGCACGGAGCCGGCGGCGTTGGCCGGCCCGGGGGCGATCCGCGCCAGGTGCGCCCACCAGTGGATCAGGCCCATCGAGTAGGCGGCCCGAGGCCGCAACCGGCCGGCGTAGTGATGGGCCATGAACTCGGCCTTGTACGTGGCGACGTCCACCTGGACCGGGCAGTCGTTCTTGCAGCTCTTGCAGGCGATGCACAGGTCCAGGGCCTCGAGGACGGCATCGCTGCGCCACAGGTCCGGCACGGCTTCGCCTTCCAGCATCTCCCACAGCAGCCGCGCCCGGCCACGCGTCGAGTGGCGCTCCTCGTGCGTGGCCTGGTACGTGGGGCACATCGCGCCGCCCGACTCGCGGCGGCACTTGCCCACGCCGACGCAACGGGCCACGGCCCGCGCCAGCGAGCCGCCGTCGTCGGCCAGGCCGAAGATCGTCCTCGGGTCGGCGAGCGGGAGGGCCGGCCGCAGGTCCCGGTCCAGGGGCAGGGGATCCACGACCTTGCCCGGGTTCATGCGCCCCCGCGGGTCCCAGATCGACTTGAACTCGCGGAAGGCGGCGACCAGCTCCGGCCCGAACATGCGCGGCAGCAGCTCCGCCCGCGCCTGGCCGTCGCCGTGCTCGCCCGAAAGCGAACCGCCGTGCCGCACGACCAGGTCGGCCGCCTGCTCGATGAAGGAGCGGAAGGCCTGCAGGCCCGCAGGCGTGCGGAAGTCGAACTCGGAGCGCAGATGCAGGCAGCCGTCGCCGAAGTGGCCGTAGAAGGTGCGTCCGAAGCCGAACCGGCCGATCAACGCGTCCAGCTCGCGCATGTACGCCCCCAGGCGCTCCGGCGGGACGGCCGAATCCTCCCAGCCGGGATAGGTGGAGGGCTTGCCCGGGACGACCGCGGTAGCCCCCACGGCCGACTCGCGCAGAGTCCACAGCGCCTCCTGGCTCGCCGCGTCGACAACGACTCGAGCGGAGCGCCGGCCGCCGAACCGTCCAGCAGCCTGGCGCGCCTTCGATTCGGCTTCGCGGGCGGTCTCGCCGCCGAATTCGACCAGCAGCCAGCCGCCGCCCTTCGGCAGCCCGGCGATAGCCGCTAGGCTCAGTCCTTTGCGCCGGCAGGCCTCGACCAGCTGGTCGTCGAACCCCTCCAGGCCGATCGGGCCGGCTGTCATGATCTCGGGCGATCGATCGGCCGCCGTGAACATGTCCGGGAAGCCGAGAACAAGCAGGGTCCGACCGGGCGGGCTGGCGACGAGCCGAACTGTCGCCTCGAGGATCGTGACGCAGGTGCCTTCGGTGCCCACCAGCGAGCGGCCGACATCGAAGCCGTTCTCCGGCAGCAGCGCCTGCAGCGCGAAGCCCGAGACCAGGCGGGGCAGCTTTGGGTAGCGCTCGTGGATCGCCGCCCCGTGGCGGTCCCGAAGGGAGCACAAGGAGCGGTAGATCTCGCCCCGCGGGCCCTCCTCCGCGCACATCCGGGCCAGCTCCTCGTCCGTGGTGCGGCCCACCCTGAGGCGCAGTCCGTCGTAGGTGAGCACGTCGAGCGACTCCACGTTTTCGCTCGTCCGCCCCGCCATGATCGAGTGGGCGCCGCACGAGTCGTTGCCGAGCATCCCGCCCAGGGTGCAGCGGTCGTGCGTGGCCGGGTCCGGCCCAAAGGTCAGATGGTGCCTTTCCGCGGCCGAACGCAGGTCGTCGAGGATCACGCCCGGCTGGACGCGGGCGATGCGCCGCTCCGGATCCAGCTCCACGATCCGGTTGAGGTGGCGAGAGACGTCCACCACGACGGCGTGGTTCGTGGCCTGGCCGGCGAGGCTCGTGCCACCGCCGCGGAGCGTGACCGGCGCGTCGTGGTCGCGACAGACGCGGATGATCTCCGCCAGATCGTCGGTGTCGAGCGGCCGCACGACGCCGATCGGGAGCTGGCGGTAGTTGGACGAATCGGTGGCGTAGAGGGCACGATCGGCCGGCGTGAACTGGACGTCGCCCCGAACGTGGGCGCGCAGGTCCGCGGCGAGCGATTCGCGGCTTGCGGTCGCGCTGGCGGCGGTGCTCGGGATGCCCACGCGGGGAGCATACCCGCGCCGGGCCCCGCCGCTGGCCGGCAAACCGCTATCTTTGGCCGCGATCGAACCTTTCGCCCTCCGATTCCGTCAGGAAGGTGCTCCGGGAGGGAGCGGCAGATCGGAGATGCGATCGTGATCGGGGAAGGAGTCCGGAGCGTGGCGCTGACGATGCCCGCGGCCGGCGAGGCCGCGGATTTTGTCCGTCTCGTCCGGTTGGAGCTGCCGGGGGCGTACCGCCTGGCCGGCTACCTGCTGCGCGACGCGACGGACGCGGAGGATGCCACCCAGGAGGCGCTCGCGAAGGCCTGGCAGGCGTGGCCCAGGCTTCGCCAGACCGATCGTTTCGGAGCGTGGTTCGACCGCATCGTCGTCAACGTTTGCCGGGACCGGCTGAGGCAGCGCCGCGGCGTCAGGAACATGGAGCTCGACGACGAGATCGCCACCGTGCCGCACGTCAGAGACCCGTTCCGCGAGGCGCTCGCCCGTGACGAGCTCGGCCGGCTCGTGCGAAAGCTGCCGCCGGACCAGCAGATCGTGGTGGCGTTGCGGTACTGGCGCGACCTGTCGCTGGACGAGATAGCCGAGCGACTGCAACTACCCTTCGGAACGGTGAAGTCCAGGCTGCACTACGCGATCCGAACGCTCAGAGGCGCACTGGACGCGCAGGACCGGGAGGCACGGCGATGACTTTGGATCCTGAAGTTGAGCGCCGGCTGCGCGGGATCGCGGCGCCGCCAGAGCCTGGCGTTCCGGAGTCGGTCTATCGACACGCCGTCGAAGCCACTCAGCAGAGGAGAGTCGGGCATTTGCTCTGGTTCGGCCGGTCGCCCCGCCATGGGCCGGCGCGACTTCTGCCGGCGCTGGGAGTCGGACTCGCCATCGTGATAGCGGTGGCCGCCGCGGACCTGCTGCTGTCCGCGCGATCGAACGTGGTCGGTGGGCCGTCGCCCTCTGCATCGGCCACGCCGTTCGCGCCGGCCTCGCGCACGGCCTCGCCCGCCGGCCAGAGCCCCGGGCCCACGCCCACGACCCGGCCCCCGACGATGAGCAGCGCCAGCTTCATCACTCCGGGCCTCACGTCCGGCTGGACCGGGTTCACGTGGACGAGCGGACAGGCGGCGGGCACCGACGACCTCCGCCAGGTGCTGCGCTGGCGCGGCGGCTACGTGGCCACCGAGTCGGGTACGACCCCCGGCTCGATGTCGGTGTCGCTGGGACTCTGGACTTCGCCGGACGGGGAGACGTGGACCCCGGTCACGGCGATAACCGATCAGGTCGTTCTTGTCTCGGTGGCGCCGGTTGGCCTGGTGGCGATCGGCCTGGACACGACGGATCCACAGACGCCCGCCACGGTGCAGGCGGCGTGGGCCAGCTCCGACGGCACAAAGTGGCAGAACATCGGAAAGCCCAACTTGCCAGGGTCCATCCTCTCTATCGCCGGGACGGACGCAGGCATCGTCGCCACTGTGAACATCTCCGATGGCAGCGGGAACTCGGCCACCCCGAGCTTCCTGGTCGAGTTCTCGACGGACGGCGTGAACTGGACGCCCGAGACGGTAGGCGACCTGGCGAGCAGCGAGTCGGGTTGGGGGATGCCTCCGCACGTGCAGTCCAACGACGGCCACTTCTACCTGATGGGCACCGCGGGGCGGGTTGCGAGCTTGTCCGGGATCGTCCCCGTGGCGTCCGTGGCCCGGGACGAGATGTGGCTGTCAGACGACGGCAGAAGCTGGACGCAGAGCAGCGGCGGGTACCCTGTGTTCGCCGATTACATTGACTTCGGCCGGGAGGGCATGATTCTGCACACGAACGCAGTCGGTTACATGCCCGGCGGCACCGGGCTGGCTTACTCCACCGATGGCGGCAAGACCTGGCATGACGACGACATTTTCGGCCCCCTCGGGCAGGCGCCGTGCCAGGGCGAATGCGCAGTCGGCCCCGACGGTGTCATTGGCTCCAACGGGACGGCGTTCGTGGCCGTCAAGAATGGCGGCAAGAAGGCCTGGATCTCGTACGACGGGCACACCTGGACGCCGATCTCATGGAATGGGCCGGACCCGGCCTACTCGGGCGAAGGCGACCTCAGCGGTCTTGTCGTGCTGCCGCGCGGGGTTGGCCTTCACGGCATGTACGGCGCGGGTCGGTAGCCGGCATGGGCTGCGCTACTGCGGCCCCGTGCTACGATCGGCGCCTTCACGGCGTTGACCGAGAGGAGCCGTGCCGCCGGCCGGCGAGCAAAGGGCGGGGCCCGCGCCTGCCAGGCGCTCTGTGCCCGCCGGGTGCCGTTGCTGACCGCCATCGTTGATCGCATACCCGCCGGCCCGGCGTCCGAATGTCGGAAAGCAGGACCGGGTTGCGCCAGGAAGGCCGACGGGATCAAGAAGGGGTGGAGATGGTGCCCTCCGAATGGCGAAGCCGAACGCGCCCGGGCATCCGGCAGCTGAGCACCGTGGGCGCCATCGCCGCCGTGGTGGTTGTGGCCGTCGCCACAGCCGGCTTGCTCCTGAGCCAGCGCGGACCCGACACGCCAACGACATCTGGTTCAACGGTGACGCCCGGCGAGGCCGCGACATGGACCCTCACCCCTCATCCCGGCGCGGGCCAATGGACTGGCCTCGAGTGGCACGACATCACGGCTTCGGCCGGCGGCATCTTCCTCGACAAGGCGCCGTGGCTGGAGGGGAGCAGGATGGACGAAGTCGTTGCCTGGCGTGGCGGCTTCGCCCTGATCGGCGGCGACGACAGGTTGTGGACGTCGAAGGATGGACTGGCGTGGACCCGCGCCTCGGGAGCCCCTCAGTACTCTGGCATCGTCGGCCTGAACGGGATCCTCCTGGCCGGCGGTGAAGGTATCGATGGATTTGGGACGGGCCTCTGGATATCAGGCGACGCCGTCACCTGGCAGAAGGTGGCGCTTCCACACAGTTTCTACTCGGTCGGATGCGAAAAGGTCACGTGCTCCGGGCTGGCGGTCAGCTCCAAGGGTGTGGTGGCCGTGGCGACGGCAGGCCAGCCCAACGATTCCTTGGATCCATCCATCCTCTACTTCTCCGCAGACGGCACGACCTGGAGTCAGGCGAACTTGCCGGAAGAGGCATCGGACGTTGCCGTCCACTCGTTCATCGGCGGGTTCGTGGCGACCGGTATGGTCGCGGATCCCGGCGACCCGCCGGGCGGGCGTCACCAGCGTGCCTGGAAATCGACCGACGGCCTGAACTGGATCGCATACGAGCCGAAATTGCCGCAGCCCTTCATCGCGGGCGACGTCTGGCGCGGATGGCACACCCTCCAGCCATGGGACATGCAGTTCGGGCCCCTGGGCGCGGACAACGGCGACCTCCACTCGTCCGATGGCGTCAACTGGGCCGTCGACAGCGAACCGCGCGGGTGGTGGGATCAAGGCCAGGCTGTCTCCGACGGAAACCGGATCGTCTTCGCCGAAGAATGGGTAGCCAGGTTCTACCTGGGTGAGGGTGACGGGCGCTGGCGGGAGCTCGAGCAGGGAGGCGACATCGGCAACCTGCCCGGGGGCGGCTATGCCCTCCTCCTGCCCAACGGACTGCTGTGGGTCGGTGGCGGCCGGGTCTACTTCGGTCAGGCGCTCGCCGGGGTCGCACCGCGCGGGTCGGTCGCGCTGCCGACGCCCACGCCTTCTCCGTGGCCTGGACCGAGCTGATCGCACCCACGCGGTTAGGTCGAACCCACTGGACCCGCCGTACTCCTGTGCTACGATCGGCGCCGTCACGGCGTTGACCGAGAGGAGTAGCGCCGACGGCCGGCGAGCAGAGAGCGGGGCCCGCTCCGTGCAGGGCACGGGCGAGGCTGAAAGCCCCGCAGTCGGAACGGCGAGAACGTAGCTCGCGAGTCGTGCGGGAGGCGCCCGTTAGCGCGTCGAGAGGGCGAAGCCGGCGACTCAAACGTCGCCACGACGGCAGCCGGGATGACCGGCGGCGAGGCGACGCCGAACCAGCAGGTGGTACCACGACCCGTTCGTCCGCTGGACGAGGGGGTCGCTTCTTTGACGGAGCGAACGATGGCGGACCAGGCGAAGACGAAGGCGGCGACGGGCGGCCCGGGCGGGGCGGCCGATCGTGGCCGGGCGGCCGATGAGCCGGAACTGGCGAAGGCCTACCGGCCGAGCGAGGTCGAGCACGCCATCTTCCAGCGCTGGCTCGACGCCGACGTCTTCGACCCGGATGGGAAGGGTTCGCGCGCCGACTGGAGCAAGGCGCCCTTCGTAATCATCCAGCCGCCGCCCAACGTGACCGGCTCGCTGCACCTGGGCCATGCCCAGCGCTCCACGGTCGAGGATCTGATGACCCGGCACGCCCGCATGCAGGGCCGGCCGGCGCTCTTCCTGCCCGGCCTGGATCACGCCTCGATCGCCGCCCAGTACGTCCTGGACAGGCTCCTGGCGGCCAGGGGCGAGACGCGCCAGACGCTGGGTCGCGAGAAGTACCTCGAGGCGATGTGGGAGTTCGTCCGCGAGACGCGCGAGACGATCCTGAGTCAGCAGCGCCGGGTGGGCGCCTCGCTGGACATGAGCCGGCTTCGCTTCACCATGGACGATGTCTCCGCGCGGGCCGTGCGGGAGGCCTTCCTGCGCCTCTACCGCGAGGGCCTGGCGTACCGGACCGAGGCTCTCATCCACTGGTGCCCCGGCTGCCGCACCAGCGTCTCGGACCTCGAGGTGATTCCCCACGAAACGACGGGCAGCTTGTGGACGATCCGCTATCACCTGGTCGACGATAAGAGCGGCGCCCCGGACCCGGATGCCTGGATCGCCGTGGCCACCACGCGCCCGGAGACGCTCCTGGGCGACACGGCCGTGGCCGTCAATCCCGAGGACTCGCGCTACGCCGCCCTGATCGGACGCCAGGCAATGATCCCGTTCGTGGACCGGGCGGTGCCGATCATCGCCGACTCGGTGGTGGATCGGGCTTTTGGGACCGGCGCGGTCAAGATCACCCCGGCCCACGACCAGGACGACTACGAAACCGGCAAGCGACACGGTTTGCCGATGATCACCGTGCTCGATGACGCGGCGCGCATCAACGAGAACGGTGCCCAATTCGCCGGGCTGGACCGCTACGAGGCCCGCCGCCAGATCGTCGAGGCCCTGGCGGCCCGCGGTGACATGGAGTCGATCAAGGCCCACGAGATGCTCCTGGGCCACTGCCAGCGCTCCGACGACGTGGTCGAGCCGCGGCTCAAGACCCAGTGGTTCGTGCGTGTGGCGCCGCTCGCGGAGGTCGCCCTGGAGGCGACCCGCTCGGGCAGGACGCAGATCCTGCCGGACCGTTTCGTCAAGGTCTGGGAACACTGGCTGACCGAGATGCGCGACTGGAACGTCAGCCGCCAGCTGTGGTGGGGCCACCGCATCCCCGCCTGGTACTGCCCCGACGGCCATACGAGCGTCTCTGCCGACCCCGCGGGACCGGAATCCTGCGAGGTCTGCGGGCGGCCGGCGTCCGACCTGCGCCAGGACGAGGACATCTTCGACACCTGGTTCAGTTCGGGCCTCTGGCCGTTCTCGACCCTGGGCTGGCCCGAGAAGACCCGCGACTTCGAGCGCTTCTATCCGACCTCGGTCATGGAGACCGCCTACGACATCATCTTCTTCTGGGTCGCTCGAATGATGATGCTGGGCATCCACCTGACCGGCCGGGTGCCCTTCCACACCGTCTACCTGTCGGGCCTGATCCGCGACCCGTACGGCCAGAAGATGTCCAAGACGAAGGGCAACTCGGTCGATCCGCTCGAGACGATCGACGACGTGGGCGCCGACGCGCTGCGGTTCGCGCTGGTGAATGGCACGGCGCCCGGCAGCGACGCTCGCCTGGGCGTCGAGAAGCTCGAGAACGCCCGCAACTTCGCCAACAAGCTCTGGAACGTGGCCCGCTTCGTGCTGGGCTCCAGGCCCGCCTCCATCCCCGTGGGCGCGCCGCGGGAGCTGCCGGATCGCGACCAGGTTGGCCCGGCCGATCGCTGGATCCTGTCGCGCGCCGCCGCCACCGTGGCGGCCGTTGACGAAGCGCTGCGCCAGTACGCCTTCGGTGACGCCAGCCAGATCCTCTACGAGGCGATATGGAACGAGTACTGCGACTGGGCCGTGGAGCTGGCGAAGATCCGTCTGGCCGACGGATCCCTGGCCGCCGCCGAGCGCGAGGCGACGTGGTGGACGCTGGTCGAGGTCCTGGACATGTACCTGCGCCTGCTCCACCCCACGATGCCGTTCGTGACCGAGGCGATCTGGGCTCGGTTGCCGCACGTGGCTGCCGATGCCAGCCTGCTGATCGTGGCCGACTGGCCCACGGTCGCCGCCGACGCCGCTAACGCCGCCGCCGAGCTGGAAGTGGCGGCGCTGATCGACCTCGTTCGGGCCGTGCGCAACGCGCGCTCGGAGGCTCGCGTCGAGCCGTCCGCGTGGCTGCCGGTGGACGCCTACGTGCCGGATTCTCTCGGCTCGACCTTCGAGGCGCTCCGTCCGGCGATCGAGAGGCTCGCCCGGGCGAAGCCGCTCCGACGCGAGCCGAGCGCCGAGCCGATCCGGCGCGGCGCGGCCGGCGGGCTGTCGGTGATCGCGGGCGAGATAGAGGCGATCGTCCGCCCCGTGGCCCGAGACGAGGCCCAGGACGAGCGTGACCGATCTCGCCTGGAGCGCGAGCTGGCCGAGGCGGAGGGCCTGCTCGCGGCCGCCCGCGCCAGGCTCGCCAACGAGGCCTTCATCTCCAAGGCCCCTCCGAACGTGGTGCGGAATGCGCAGGCGCGCGCCACCGAGCTCGAGGAGCTGGTGAGCAAGCTGTCGGCCAGGCTCGGCCGCTGAGCCGTCGGACGGCCTGCGGCTGGGCGGCCGTGGGCCTGACGCGTGGAAACGGTCCGGGCACGAGCCCGGTGCGTCGGGCCCTGGGACGCATCGTACTGGGTCAAAGAAGCCGCGCGCGCTGCTAGCATACGTACACGTTCGCCAGCAGCTTCGAGGAACGATCGTGCCGCTGTTCGGGAAGACCCGCAAGTCTCGCTCGCCCGAGGCTAACCCGCCGCCCGTCCTTGAGGAAGTCAGCGCTCAGGACTACACGCTGAAGCTCTCCTACTCGGCCAAGAGCAGCGAGGGCGTCCGTGTCAAGCCCGGGCCGAGCGCCGTCGCCAGGCTGGCCCGGATAATCGAGAGTTACGTCCAGGGCGACCCGGAGCTCGTCGAACCGTACCCGGTCGAGCTGGGGCGGGCGGCCCCGTTCATCGCTCGGATGCCCGGCGCCGCGGAGTGGCTGACCTACCACCGCAAGCGATCGCCGGTCACGCGCCACGGCCTGCAGGTGCTCGAGTCCGTGGACGCGATCGACCTGGCTTTCGATACTCTCCTGTGCGGCCTCCTGGACGGTGAGGTGGACACATCCGGCTATCCCGAATACAACGCGATCGTCGGCGGACTGGCCTCGCATTACGACGAGAACACCGGCGACATGATCGTGCGCGCCGTCGTCGGCTGGGGCGGCAGGGGAGTCCGCGGCGACACCGAGCGCAACGCCTCGCGAATCCTGTCGGGCATCTTCGCCAATCTGCTG
>Ga0187885_10002650_pt1 | contig 17114 bp, 18 predicted proteins | sample June2016WEW_20_1_3_FD_132970 | JGI IMG/M metagenome (GOLD analysis project Ga0187885, IMG submission 132970) | Peatland microbial communities from SPRUCE experiment site at the Marcell Experimental Forest, Minnesota, USA - June2016WEW_20_100 | ecosystem: Environmental > Terrestrial > Soil >... | reverse complement strand
TAATAGTTTTTCCTGTTGTAGGAACTAGTTTTTTTAATTTTTCTTTAGGCATAAACAGTCTCCTGACAACAGAGTAATAGTAAATATTTCACAAACAAACTAAGCTACTTTAAGTTTATTTATTTTTTCTAAATTAAATTTAAAATGTTTATCATTAGCCACTGTAAAATCATATTCCCCATGAAGATTTATATGTCGCCAACTGATAACAGAATTCTGTTTAATAATTGCAATCAAATATTTTTTACTTTTTTCATTCTTAGCATTTATTACTTCGTTTGATAAGAATAAATAATTCCATAATACGATGCAGTTTTGAATAAAACTTTTACAAGCTACGATCAGGATCTGATCCTCTTTTGCGCCAACTTTGAACTCTTGACTATTTGCAAAAAAAACAGCTTTTGAAAATTTATTAGAAAGCTCGATTTTATTTAATTGCCTATCAATTTGCTGTCTTAATGTTAAATTTTCAATATAAGTTAAGATGTAAATACTTTTGTAACCGTTCACCTAGGTAGGTGTTTTTAAAATTTATTATGCACCACTCAGATAATTAATCATAATAATATGATTTATTCTTTCGGGATGCTACATAAATTTTAAAAACACCTACCTAGGTGAACGGTTACATACTTTTTATGATCCTGCCAAACTCTTTTAGTGCTTTATAAAGAGGATGCTCTCTATTTAGGTAAAAGTTAATAGGATAATACACTGTTTTGAAAATAGCGCACTATTATTTAACCAAACAACGTTTAGTTTCTTGAAAAACCTTTATTAAATTAAATAGCATATTTTCTGATTTTGATATTAAATCCACATAATTTTTATCTGTTTCAGTAAAAAAAGAATCTTCTAGCATTTGTCTATAATTTATAACCCATGATAAATTATGCTCTGTGATTAATCCCGGATAACTGACTGGATAAAATGAACAATCTTGCAAAAAAAATACAAAAAATGACAAATCTTTTTTTTGAAAAAGATTAAATATTTTTGTTACCTCTTTAATGTCAATTAACCTTGAAACCACGCTAAAAAAATACCCTAAGGAGCTACCTGTTTCTTTGTTAGGCGAGTTGTTATCTAAAAAGTTCCTTAAAACACTGCTTATAAACGCAATATCAAAGCTAAAATTTATATCAAACTTTTCTTGTAATGCCAATAAAAAACATCCCCACTCATCAGCCATATCAAACATAAAAATTTCTAAAAAATGATAGAAATAATGAACGCAAAATTGCAAAAAAGCATTTTTTTCGATATCTGGCCATACAGTTAATTCAGCAAGTTCTAACTTGCTTAATAACCAATGACTGTCGTATTTGTCAAAATAAACATTTATTTCTAACATTCTTGGAAGAAAATACTTAAAATCTTTTACATCTCCCCAAGTAGATAAAGCTTTACCTGGATATCTACCAAAATCGTCTATTGATAATGTTTCTAAAGGTTTTAATAATCTAGATAGTTCTTCTCTAGTTGGAGCACAGCAAGGACAACAACCATCTATAAAGTCAGTAAGCGGAAATTTATTCGAAAATATACGATATAAAGTTGAAGTTAAAGCTTTTAAATCTTTAAAAGATAAGTATGTTAAAGCTTTCTTATTTAATATTTTCAAAAACTCCTCCAGAATTGTACGCTAAATACAACCAAACCTCATATTTCCTAGTTGTTTTAAAGAGAGTATTGACATTTATTGAGACCCAACCCACACGTCACCCACATGAAAAACCGTAAGCTTCCCCATAGACTTATCTTCAATTTCCCAAGCATGACCAGTATCAAATTTACGTTTAATATACTTTTTGGGTAATCGTAATAAATCATCTTTATCCCAACTGTCTAGCTCTGTTCTTTTTTCCCAAATAAAATTTTGAGTATCAAGTCCAATATCTAAATCGGTATAATGATTGTGAGGGAAGATTATGGGTGTCTCATAATCCCCAAACAACTTTTGATACCGTTCTATTCTATCTTTTATTCCCAAAACAAGCTGAGATTCATGAAAATGTGGTTCAAAGATCCAAATTTTAAGATAATATTCTTCCCATAGGTTCTTGGCAATATCATTCCAATTCTCGTAAACTTCCATTAAAGCCTTAATCCATAATTTTTTATACCAAATTGGTGGGTTACGTTTTGTATATCGGTTGAACGGATCTATCATTAGATCCATATGCATATAATTACGATCATGAAAATATTGTTTAAAGTATTTTACATCATCCGAGACAAACAAATAATCTTCTTTCAGTTCGTTTAAACGTTTTATTAATGTTGGCCAGTTTCGAATCTTTTTCTTATTAGGATAAGTATAAAATTTCGTACTACAGTCCTTTTTTAAGGATTTCATATAAGAAAAATATTGTTTAACTTTAGTCTTATTTCTTGAATTATACATGATTATAGATTTCCTATAGGGGGATATTTCTATTTTTTAAAAATGCTATATCTATTCTATTAATTTTTACTTTTACAAACATACCGTGTAAGTATTGACAATCAGAAAATAAATCATTATCTAAAAGTAATCCATTTAAATTCAGTTTATTATCATCCAGTTTCCCATACAAATAATAACCTCCTTCTGTTTTTTCGAAACCATATTTTTTTTCATTACTAACTTCAATAAGGCAATCATCATCGCATAAAAAAAAGAATTCCACAGGGTAACTTTTTCCTGGAATTAATTCATATGGAACGTCATGCATGCTATGCACAATTATTCTTTGTTCATTAATGGCTATATAATATTCGAATTCATCATTCTTATTATTATCTAGATATTGCACAACATTGATTAAGAGTGGGCTGATCCCATTTAATATTAAACCATCCCAAGGTTCTTGGTATAAAAATTCTAAATTTATAATTAAATTATTATTTTTAAGTATACCATCCAATAATGATCTTTTTAGATCCTGGAAAGCCAAGGTGCTGTTTATGGAATATCTAGTTGGATTTTTATGCATATCAGCATTTAGCCAATTATTGAAAATCCCATAAAATATTTTTTCTTTAATTTCCCCTGGAGATCCTACTAATGTATTCATATACCACTCAATATCATCTTTAATGGAAAAAATGAAATCAAAAACCTCATCTATAAAATATACATCACCATATTGTATAAAACATAAAAATAAATTCTTAGAAAACGATTTAATAGCATCTTGTTCTTTTTGAGTCCAATTATCTAAATTGCTTAATTTATAGTTAATAGATTTATTAAAAAACCCTTGTCTGTCATGCCCATCTACCCAACACACACACATATACTCTAACAAACGTGGTATAAAATATTTAACTTCCTGACAACCACCCCAAGAATTCCATGTCTCATCATAAAATTCTAATTTACTAATAAAATTATATGGTAATCCCGGCAGTTCAAATTTTTGAAAAATCTCTATTTCTTCTTTGTTTGGACCATAATCTAAACACGTTAAATCTACAGGTGGTTTTTGGTAACTACTAAACACTTCGTAAATGGATTTCAAAGAAGCTTGTAAATTACTAAATTTTTTATCATCTATATATGCAAGCATTAGCATCAACCATTATAATTATTTAAGTTATTATTATTAAAATTATCATAAATAATACAATTGACGCAACAAATTTAGAACGTAAAATTTAAAAATAAAACTTACACTTTTAAAATTTTTTTTTAGTAGCGGTGTTGCAGAGTCAAATTTGGTATTATTTTGGATCGCAATACGTATTAAATGCAATGACACAACATGCTGCTTAGACCACAAATTTGTTACAGACCCTACTCTTGTATCTTAATTTTACTAATAAGGTTTGAACCTAACATATTCTTTTTTATTTACTTCTTTAAAATCGCTTGTAAAAGAACTAGAAGAAAATGTTTTAAGCAACGAAGTTCTTGCTTTTGCAGCCAATTGTTCATATTTATTGTTATAATCATCAATAGGCTCTAATTTACGGTGTACTCTCTCAAAATATAATTGTGATTCTGGATCATTTTTTCGTTCTAAGAAATAGTTAGCAGAGCTAGGAGCAAAGGTAAAATATTTTTTTTGAATAAATTCAGGAATATCGAAAGACATCACACAACCAACAGGTTCATTATCTTTGAGTCGATTTGCTTTTAATTCATCCTCACAATATATATAATACTTATTCAATGGATTAAAGTAAAACTCTTTTAATTTAGCCACATTTTCATCTGATTTTACATCGGTGGCAATAAGGTATCTCGAATTAACATGTTCGTGAGGTATACCTACACGAATCAAAGCATCCACTATTTGGCCATTACTATTAAAGAGTGCATCATAAACATGGTTATCGCCTACTTTCCTTATTAAAATATCAAATTTATTTCCAGTTACTAAATATAACATAGAAAACACTTCATCATCACGTGAATTATATGCATTTTGTAGTATTGTTTCGTAATATAAGTCTCCCAGTTGAAATCTATCGCGGCGCTCTGTTGACATATGTACCATTTTTGTAAATAGATCTATATTACTAGCATCAAGCATTTTCTGTTTAAAATCATCATTTGTACATAAATCTAACGGTGTTGTACCGTGTTTATCTTTAGCTGGCATTTTCAGATCAGCGCCAATTGTTAATAAAAATAATGCAGTGTCTAATGCATTATGCTTACAAGCATAATGTAAAGCAGTAAAACCGTTTGTAAAAGGAGTATCGACATTAAAACCAGGATGTTCTTGCAGCATCTTTACCATATCGGCAACTCTATTATTTTTAGCATGCGAGCAAAACATTTTAATTATTTGCTTTTCTTTTTCATCTTGTATCGAAAACATGATTCCTAATGGCATAATATTCCTCTGTATTATATTTAAAAACATTATCATAAAATACCATAGCGTTCAACTCAAATTGTTACGCAACAGAGTGGCATAAAATCGGATAGCTTTCATTTAATTTTACTCTTACAAAGATGCTATGTATAGTGTATTTACTACGAATGATGGTCAACTTTCAGCCTTCTTAATAGTAGGGTCGAACAATGGCGCGGTTATCAACTGTTAGTTTTGATCCAGTTTCCATCGTCCGCCTCCTCAAACGCACCGTGCGGATTTACCGCAGTACGCTTTCTTGCCAACTTCTTGTTAAGGTTTATGTGGCCTATTCACCCATCAACTCCCTCGCTATTACACTTGTCGGTCGATACCACTATCCTTGTGGGATTATTAGGATTATCCCGTGTTCAACTAATTGCTTTTATTACATGCCATGCTCTTCGACTCCGGAAGTGTAGATTTACTTCCCTATTCTTAGCAGAGTAAACCTATGTTGCCTTCGGTTTCTTGAATGACCTCGGCCACCTTCTCATATAAAATTAACGAAGCCAATCACTTCAGCCTTTCGGCTTACGGCCTGCAATATCTCTTGCCTACGCTTAGACACATCTGTTACCAGCATGTATCTCAAGGCTAGATCCGCAATGCGCCAGGGTCGCGCTTTTGCTATAGCTCTTTCAGCCACTAGTAATTAGCCGCTTTGCACGGCGCACTCAAAGATTTTTTTTAAATTATCATTATTAATAGTTGTTGGATGTTTTAATAAAATTTCAATTAATCCAATTAACACAGAAAGATCCTTGCTTGCATTATACTCAGTTATTTTCGCGATAATTTCTTTGTCTGCAAGCAATTCTTCAGGTAACAATTCATTAAAATCCTTTAACATAGCTAGTTTTTTCCCTTAATATTTATAAAATCTAAATGATTGACAATTTATACACCACTAGAATTATGGTTAGATTTTTGTTCAACAATCCGTTGTCGTGGTTGTCCTCTTTTAGCTTTACTAATCATAATATCTATATTTAAATTAAGACGATTTAAAAAGTTAAATAGGCGTTCTACTTTGAATCTAGAATATTTGCCAAGTTTTAAATTTGAAATTTCAGGCTGATCAATACCAAGTACTTTGGCGGCTTGAGTTTGATTTAACTTATGAGTTTTAATAGCTTTAAAAACTTGCAAAGCTAATTGAGCTTTTAATTCTTCTAATTCTGGCTCAACAAAACCTAAATCTTTAAAAATGTTACCTGAGCTTTTTTCATAATTAATTTTTCTAGTCATATGCCAACTCCTTTGCCCGCTTAAGGCGATCTTTAATTAAATCAAGTTCCTTTTGGGGAGTCTTAATCCCTTGTTTAGATTTTTTCTGAAAAGCATGTAAAACATATAAACCATGCGCAAGTTGTACTGCATATACAGTCCTATAAGTATCACTATTGAAATTCTCTACAATTTCAAATATACCTGAACCAAAACCTTTTATTGGTTTAGCATTTGGATGAAGTTCACCTCTTTGAGCAAAATATAACGCATATCCAATATTTCGTTGCACTTTTATAGGAAACTTTTTAAGTTGTTTTATGGAGTCTCCAACCCAAATTACTTTTTTTATTGTTTCACGCACATTTTAATTATGGCGGTATAGCCATAAAATTTCAAGCCCTATAATATAATTTTATTTGGTTCAGTTAAGTCGACCCTGTATGTAATCAACGTACATACAATATGACAATAATTTAGTTACGTTTATTATCCTAAATATATCAATTCTGGCTGTATAATTTAATGGGATATTTTTGGTTTTTTTAATTTTGGTTCCGACTTTTGTTTTTGTTCATGTTCTAAAAATATGGTTTTTATTTCATCACATACAGCATAATCTCGTGGTAATTTATTTCGATTATCAGGTAATTCTATGGCGCCAGCTATAAGTAAACTTTTTATGCACTCTTCAGTATCTTGGTGACACATAGAAGAAGCGAAAAGAAAATCTTATTAGATTCATCTATGAAAATTCTATAGTACCAAATAATATTAGAGAAATTAGCCCTTTTATAAAAAAATATTTAAATAAATATTAAATAATATAGAATGTATTTTAAAATACTAGGAAATTATTAATATGACAACAAAAAACAGACAAGAAACTGATTTACCTTGGAAATATATATTAAGTTTATATTTTAAACCTTTTATGGAACTTTGTTGGCAAAAAAGAGCAACAGAAATTAATTGGAATAAAAAACCACGCTTTCTAGATAAAGAATTGATTAAAATTACTAAAGATGCTGCTACTGGCAATAGGGTTATAGATAAACTAATAGAAGTAGAATTAATTGATGGTAATCGTTGCTGTATACTGATCCATCTGGAAGTACAAAGTACTAAACAAGCTGATTTTAGTAAGCGAATGTTTGTATACCGATACAGACTTCGTGATGTGTATGAAAAGCCTATAGCTAGCATGGCTTTATTACTAGATGATGATCCATCTTGGAGACCCTGTAGTTATAGTGAAAGCCTTTGGGATTCAGAAATTACTATGCGCTTTCCGATCATAAAATTAATTGACTATAACGAGCAAATACAAGGATTAGAACAATCAACTAATCCATTCGCTATAATAATATTAGCTCAATTAACTGCTTTAAAAAAACAGGAAATTGAGTTAAAATTAACTCAGAAGTTACAAATTACTAGAAAATTATATACGTTAAATTTCAGCAAAAAGGAAGTATTAGCTTTATTTCGATTTATTGATTGGATTATATCATTACCAAAAGAATGCGAGGCAGAATATATGAGAAATGTAGCAAAATTAGAAAAAGAAGAATTTGGTAAGAATTTTATATGCCCTGCTGAACAACTTTGGCTAGAAGAAGGTATGGAAAAAGGATCAGCTATTACTGCTCAAAAAATTGCTATGAAAATGTTAGGGAAAAAAGGGATCTCTATAGCGTATATAGCAAAAATCACTGGTATATCTATTACTGAACTTAGAAGATTAAAAGACAAAAAACACTAGAAAAACACTCTGTTGCATAAAGATTTAAAGTTAGGTAACGTTGTTTGTTTTTGCTAAAACAAGCTACTTCCTTAACATGTAAGACAATCTGATGGATCAAGCTTTTTTTGGTAAAAATATATTCCTTATAAATTCCTTTAATTTTTTTTAGATCAAAAAATTTCAAACCACTAGAGGTCACTTCTATTGGCTGGAGAACATTGTCTTTTAAAAAGTCAGCAACTTTTTTAGCAGCACAAGATATTTTTGTTAATATGGAGGCTTTTGATGGACGGCTAATGTTGGCAGCTTGAATAGAAACTTCTAGACTAAAGTTATATGTACCAAAAGCTGGATTTGGAGAGAAAATATACCAAGCAATTCAGGATGGCTATGAAAATTATGTGAAATGGCTGAATTGGCCAGCAAATATTCCAAAGGTTACGCAACTGAAGCTGCTCATGCTATGGCGATTCTTGCGTTTAGAATTCTAAAGTCCAAAAAAGTAGAAATTTATTGTGATGCTGAAAATGTAGCGTCAACACCTATCCCGTTAAAGCTTGGATTTAAGCTAGAATATGTACAAAAAGGTGGTTGGCCAAGGATAGACGACAAACTAGCAAAATTAAAAACATATTCCATTTTTCATGAGAATGATCTGCCTAAATTGGAAATTACTTGGTGATACTTAATAATTTAGAAATAACAGCATTTTTTTTAAGACTCGACTTTTAAACAAAATCGTATAATTTAGCGCCAGCGACTATATACTAAACACACATGAGTTATAAAGATTACAAATAGCTCTTGCACTAACAATTATGCTATAATCCACCCAAATGAACTTTAAGTGCTCAAAAAAACAAAGTTAACTTAGAAAATGTTATCAATAAAATATTTTAAAGAATTATTTTCATATGCTGCCAAACATACCAAAAATGCACCCTACCTATTACAAGAATTGGCTTTTATAACTAAAAATACCATGTTTGGCTCTGTTATGCTAAGCGATCATTATATTGGCAGACTATTAAAATTATTAGTAGCCATATCTGCAGCTAAAAAAATATTAGAAATTGGCACTTATACCGGATATGCAACCCTTAGTATGGCAGAAGCATTACCAATAGATGGCCATATTATTACTTGCGAAATCGACCCAACAGCTATAAAAATGGCTAACAAATTTTTTAATTTAAGCCCGCATGGGCACAAAATTACTCTAATGGCTGGGCCTGCATTAGATACTATAAAAACTATTGAACATCCATTAGATCTAGTATTTATAGATGCAGATAAAGCTAATTATAAAAATTATTATGAACAAGTATTGCCAAAACTAAAATCCGGTGGCTTAATAATAATAGACAATGCTTTTTGGGGCGGAGAAGTTTTAAATGCAATATCAACACAAGCAAAGACTATAGATCAACTAAACAAACAAATTTTTAATTGTAATCAAGTAGAGAATATATTATTAAATATTCGAGATGGCGTTAACATTGTACGTAAAAAATAATATAAAAATAAAATATTTTTTAATATTTTTAATATTTTTAATTAATACTAATTACTGTTTTGCTAAAGGAAAACAATACCATACATTACAAGTAGAAATTTCTGGGATCAATCAAGAACTAACAGAAGCTATAAAAAAAGATCTATTAATATTCCAAGCCACTTCCGATCCAAAACTAACTAAACTTCGTATAGAAAATCTATATGATAAAGCTAATCTAGAAATTATAAATAATTTACAAAGCTTAGGTTATTACCATGCCACCATTAAAACTAGCAGTCTACAAGAAATTAGTAATAATCACTGGTTAGTTAATTATAATATAGAACTTGGAATACCTACTAAAATTAAACAAATTGATTTACAAATTACTGGCGAAGCCAGTAATAATCCAAAGTTATTACAAAAAATACATAATCTTAGTATAAAATTTTTACATGTAAATCAACAATTAAATCACGGTGAATATGAAAAAACCAAGCAATATATTTTAAATAAATTACATGATTATGGATTTTTAAATGCTCAATTTAATACATCTATAGTAAAAATTAATACCAACAATTATACGGCTTCTATTATTTTTATAATAGATTCTAAACAACAATATTATTTTGGTCCAATAACATTTGAATCAGATCAATACCCACCTAGCTTTTTACAACAATATATTCCTTTTAAAGAACATGATTTATATTTAGCAAAAAATTTAATGCAACTTAAAGACAATTTATTAAACTCTGGATTATTTGCTAAAGTACGTATCGACACCTCTGCTTTATCAACAGATAGCAATAATATTATACCGATAACAGCCAGAGTATATGCAAAGCCTGCTAATAACTATAATGCTAGTGTTGGTTATGGCACAGATACTGGAATACGTGGTAATGCAGGTTATACTAGAAAAAGATTTTCTCATCCTGGGCATCAAATAAATATTAATTTAACGGGATCTAAAATTCGTAAAAATGCTATTATTGACTATAGTCTGCTTGGTGCCGATCCAACAATTGATAAATATAATTTTGGTGTAACTGCTGCAGAAGAACATATCCAACAAAGATATGATAAGAATGCTTCTTTATATATACAAAAGTCAAAAAAATATGATAACAGACAACAATTTTGGAAATTAAATCTTTTAACAGAAACTTTTAAAGAACTGCCAGCTAAAGAAAAACAACATGCTAATTTTTTGCTACCTAGCTTACGTTTAGTATGGGTTCATCATAAAAATAATACTGCAAACAATGATGACGATAACGATAATAACGAAAACCAAACTAACTTTGGAAATAAGCTAGACATAAACACTAAACTTGCTTCCAAAATCCTAGGATCGGCTAATTTATTACAATTTAATATTAACGAAAAATGGATCAAACCATTAATTTATGATCTACGGCTTATATGCAAAGGCACCATAGGCATTACCAGCATTAAGGATATAGAAAAATTACCACTAAGTTTAAGGTTTTTTGCTGGTGGAGATTATTCTGTACGTGGTTTTGCCTACGAAAGTTTAGGCCCAATGTCTACCGACTCGGCTGGTAATACTAAAGTAGTTGGTGGAAAACATTTAGTTTTAGGTAGCCTAGAAATAGAAAAAACTATATATCATCAAATTAGTGCTGCTTATTTTATAGATGTTGGTAACGCTCTAAATACTTTTAACCAGTTTAATCTTAAAAAATTAGCTATTGGCACAGGGGTTGGATTAATTTATAAAACTCCTATAGGATCAGTACGTGCTTATATAGCCAAACCGTTACAGTTACCTCAACAAATGGGTAACCTGCTTAAAAAACATATTCGTTTTCATCTAACTTTTGATGCCGGTTTATAGTAAAATTTATTTTTATGAAATTATTAAAAATTATAGCTATTGTTAGCGTTGGTGTAGTTACAAGTTTATGTATACTTGCAATAAGCATTAATTTTATTATCACAACTAACTACGGAGCTAGGCTATTATTAAATACTATAATTCCAATTGTCTTACATAATAAACTGCCATATAAAGTTAATATTAATAAAATATCCGGTAGTTTACACAGAGAACTACAATTAGAAAATTTTAGTTTGTCTACCACAGATCAAACCAACCCTGCTATTAATCTTCATATAAAAACTGCAACTATTAAACTAAATTGGATAGATCTTATAAAAAACCGACTATTATCAATAAAAATTAGTAACATTAAAGGTGCTTTAAATAATTATCCTCTCGAAGCCAATATTAATTTTTTTACTAAAAACCTAAACTATTTATCCATAAACACTCAAAATTTTATAAAAATTGGCAATAATATTTTAAACTTAGAACAAGCTAATAATAAAGAACAAATAAATTTTAAATTAATAGCCAATCAATTAGATGTTTTTAACAATATATTTAATAAACCACTAGAATTAATTTCTGGCAAAATAATAATAACTGGCCATATAACTAATAACCTTTCTCTGTTAATGGCAAATATTCGAACAGAACAATTAAACATTAATAATATATCCCTCGATCCAATCCTGCAAAACCCACATAATCAATTAAATATTGTATTAAAAGACCTTAAAACTATAGAAGCACAAGTTAATTTCCAAGATATTACCCATATAATGAAATTTATCCCTAACCTCACTAGATTAAAAGGTAAATTGCAAGGTTATATTAATTTAAACAACGAATCAAAATTTAACGCTAATTTAGCCTTTAAAGACCTTACCATGTCTTTACCAGAATATGGTATAAAAATAAAACCTTTAAACATTAATTTTACAGCTAATAATGGTCAAACTATTTTAATTAACGGCAAAGGGATTATGCGAAATGGACCAGGAGAATTTAATATAAAAGGCCATTTAGAACCGTTTTCTAAAAATTTTTCTAATCTGTTAGAAATTTCTGGTGATGACATAGAATGTATTAATACTCATGAATACTACTTAATTGCATCGTTACAATTAAAACTAGCATTTTTATTACAACAAAATGCTTTACAAATAGCAGGCAATATAATAATACCAAAAGGCTCTATTAATTTAGATCAACAAAAATCAAGCTCTATAGTTAAATCTAGAGACATAGTATTTCTTGAACAACAAAATACCACACAAAATAATTTTCGGATTTTGCCAAATATAGATTTAAGAATTGAACCAGAAACAGCATTGTTAGGTAAAGGTTTAGATACAACTATTAGCGGTAAATTAAGAATTTATACTGAAAACGATATGCTACTTGGTGATGGAAGAGTTAGTATTAAACAAGGAACTTATAAACTATCTGGGCAAGAATTTATAATTGAAAAAGGCAGATTTATTTATCTACCAGGAACATTAATTGCCAATCCTACTTTAGATATAAAAATTTTACCTAAAAACAAACAACAAGATCAATATTTATATATAGAAGGAACGTTAAATAGCCCTATTATAAAAGATAGTGGTTTAGTAAACGAACATCAAGCAATGTTACAATTATTGAGTTTTGGTAGTGATAAAATTATAACTAACATAAAAGACAAACTCCATTTACACGAATTTGGTATACAAGAAGATGATTATGTTTCTAACCAATATAAAATTAAAAACCCTGACGAATCAGTATTAACTAATAAAAACTTTGTAGTTGGTAAAAAAATTAACGATAAAATTCAGATACAATATTTAAAAACTTTAAATACTACTAACAACACGGTTCGTTTAAAGTATAGTTTATCTCCACATTGGTCTTTAGGTTTAGAATCTAGTACCGAATCTGGCCATGGGGCAGATTTAGGGTTTTCTTTAGAAAAATAAACTGTTTACTTAAACGTAATTAGCTATAACACGGCTATTTGTTAAAAAAATACTAATTAATGATCACATTCATGGTTATTTAATTTTTTTATTTCTTCTTTCGTTAACCCGGTACATCTTGCAATAATACTACAACATATACCTTCTTCTAGCATTTTTAATGCTATAGTTTTAACTGCTTCCAGCCCAAATGTTTGCTTACAACTTTTCTCTACTTCAACCATATCTATCTCCTAAAGTAAAAAGGTTTAAGAATATATTAATATAAACAGGTAAAATTACTACAAAATAATTTTTGTTGACAAACACCACAAAAATATATTAACATGCAGCAAGACGCTTTCTAACCAACACAAGTTTATTGGATTAAAATTTACGCACTATGTTAGTGCTACTATAAAATATTTTTACCACAGTAAATTTATGAACGATTTATCTTGCTGGGAAACTAAATTTAAATATTGTTGTTACTCGAAGCAACTATTAATAAAACTTTTATTACTTAATAAAACAGCAAAACCAAAAGTAGATATTTTAGAAATTAAAAAAGCTATTTATTACGCCAAAAAGTATCACGGAGCTCAATTACGCCAATCTGGAGAACCATATTATTCGCATCCACTGGAGGTCGCATATAATATTGCTGATTATGTTTTTGAAACAAATATTTTAGTTACCAGCATTCTTCATGATACGATTGAAGATACTGAATTAACTAAAGAAAAAATTGATTACATTTTTGGCTCCAAAATAGCCAATCAAGTTGAGTCTTTAACTAGAATAAAATCAGATCGAAAAATTAGCGCAGCAGAAATGGTAGAATTATTATGGCAACAAAAAAATATTGAACTACTATTAGTTAAACAGTTTGATAGACTACATAATATTCATACAATTAACTTTAAATCTATTGAAAAAATAAAAACAATCACAGAAGAAACTATTGATGCCTTCATAATTCTTGCTATATACCTAGAAATGCCCTCAATAGTAGAAGATCTAATACAACATTGTACTAAAATAATTGCTCCCAACTACCGTAAAGATAAAAAAAATTATGATGATAGTTTTAAGTTACCTGCTCTAAGTAGTTAAAAGATTTTTTGTATGTATAATAATTGAATTGTTTTTTTCTAAGTTTTCAAAATGTTGTAACCCATATTTAAAAGCTATAATTACTGGTAGATAAATAATCCACAAACCCCAATGCCCAAATTTTTCTGTAATATAAACAAGCACAAAAGAAGTAATTGAATACATTAGAGCCCTTGATAACGCAAACATAAAGCTTGCATAAGTAAAACGTTTAAAGATAGGAAAGTGAGTAAAGAAAATAGCATGTGCCGGTACATCATATATTCCAAACACGCAAATACATTGCATAATCATTAAATGTAAGGGAGAAGTAATGTTATATAATAAATATGGGGTACATAATGTAAAAATCAAAAATATTATCATTGTAGCTTTAACGATTTTTAATGGATGTATCTTATGACTTAATATCGTAAAATATGCGATACCTAAAAAATCTACTATTGCAATTACCAAATTATGGTTAACAATTTGTTCACCGCTATAATTAAATAAATTTTTCAATAGTTCACTGCTATAAATATAGGCAAAATAAAAGCGTAATGGCGTCCCGCATTGTATAAGAAAATATGCTAATGCGGTTTTTTTATTAACTTTTTCATTTACAATTAGACTTCTTTTTATTAGGTTTGTATTTCTACCAAGCCCTTCAATAATATTTTGTAACTTACGTTTTGCATTTACAAAATCTGGAGTTTCTCTCAGAACGTTTCTAGCAACAGCTCCTATTACCGCTATTAAAGCACCTATCCAAAAAACAACTCGCCAATCTAAATTAATGATAAATACTGCCGATGCAACACCTAAAGCCATAAAGCTACCCAAACCAGCGGCGCAATCCATTAAACAAACCGCTGGATAACGAGCAGGTGGTTTAATCAACTCTGTTAAGTAAATTTCAGCACCTATAATCTCTCCCATAGAAGACATACCTTGCGTAATACGACAGATAATCATTGCCCAAGAAGCTGTAACTCCAATTTGAGCATAAGTTGGTAAATTTGCCATTACGGTACAAGATAACGCCATCATCACGGTAGTGATTATTACCGTTGGTTTGCGTCCTATATTGTCGCCTATGTAACCAAAAACCAATGCGCCAAATGGTCGAAAAACAAATGTTGAACCAAATGCTGCTGTCGCAATTAATTTAGAAGTATATGGATCGGTTTTAGGAAAAAATAGTTCATTTAATACTATAGCCATGTGCACATAAAGCATTAAATCAAAATATTCAAGAAAGGTTCCAATTTGTAGGATCCCTATAGCTTCTTTTTGTTCTTTAGTTAGGGATGAAAATATTTTCATGTTTGTAATTCACTAGAAACAATATTCATTGAATTATTAGATAATTTTTTAGTTGGGTAGTTTCCAATTGCTTTTTCTAAATTTTCAAAATGTACAAGCCCAAATCCAAACCCCACAATTACTGGAATAAAAATAAACAATAATCCCCACACCCCATATTTTTCCGTTATCCAAACAAGACCAAATGAGGTTATTATATACATTAAAGCACGCGACAACGCATAAATAAAACTAGCACACGCAAATCTTTTAAGAATAGGAAAATGGTTAAAAAAAATAGCTTTTGCTGGAGCAACATAAATTCCCATCGCACCAGTAAAGAATTGTATTAATATCAAATATAGCGGTGAACTAATGTTAGACAATAAATATGGAATACATAAAATAAAGATAGTAGATATTATTGCAATTACTTTAATTATTTTTAATGGATATATTCTATAACTTAAAATTGTAATAAATATGGTCCATAAAAAGCCTATTGTTGCAACTATTAAATTATGATAAATAATATCTTTAGCAGTATAGTGAAATAAATTTTTTAATATACCTCCACAATATATATAAGTAAAATAAAAACATAATGGTCCTCCACATTGTATAAGAAAATATGCTAATATCGTTTTTTTAGTTAGACTTTGGTTTTTAATAATTTTCTGTGTATTCTGTTTTGCATTTATAAAGTCTGGAGTTTCTCTAAGTGCAGTTCTAGCAACAGTTCCTATGATCGCTATTAATGCCCCAATCCAAAATGCAACTCTCCAGTCCATTCCCACAGCAAACACACCAGTTGCAACAGCTAACGCCATTAAAGTACCAAAACCAGAAGCACAATCCATTAAACTAACCACTGGATAACGAGCCGGCGGTTTAACTAATTCTGTTAAGTAAATTTCAGCACCTATGATCTCTCCCATAGAAGACATGCCTTGTACAATACGACATATTGTTACAGCCCAAGAAGCACCAATTCCAATTTGAGCATATGTTGGTAAAGTCGCCATAACGACACAAGATAATGCCATCATCATAGTAGTGATTATTACTGTTGGTTTACGTCCCATAGTATCCCCTATGTAACCAAAAATCAGTGCGCCAAACGGTCTAAAAATAAATGTTGCGCAAAACCCAGTAGCAGCTAACAGGCCCGCCGTATGCGGATCAGTTTTAGGAAAAAATAATTCATTTAATACTACAGCCATATGGACGTAAAGCATTAAATCAAAATATTCAAGAAAGGTCCCAATTTGAAGGATCCCAGTGGCTTCTTTTTGTTCGTAGTTTAATGATGAAAATATTCCCATAATTATCCTTACTGTTCTAATTGTTTTCAAATAAATCAGGTTAAAATTAATGTTAATATTTATACAGTTTTTTTATATTATTTTAAGAATTTATTAGAGTATTCATCATAATGCTTAACCCCATTCAATCTCTTAAGATTAGGAACCGTGCAAAAATAACTTTTCACAATTTAAGCAATTTGTGGTGCAATTATATAATTCCATTCTCCATGGAAACCATTGCGCTTAATATTAATTAAGTTAAAATCTTGATCTGGTAC
>Ga0187885_10002639_pt1 | contig 17156 bp, 16 predicted proteins | sample June2016WEW_20_1_3_FD_132970 | JGI IMG/M metagenome (GOLD analysis project Ga0187885, IMG submission 132970) | Peatland microbial communities from SPRUCE experiment site at the Marcell Experimental Forest, Minnesota, USA - June2016WEW_20_100 | ecosystem: Environmental > Terrestrial > Soil >... | reverse complement strand
TGCGCTGTCCAGATTCCTGGACTTCTACAACACCGCTCGGCCACACTGGTCACTGGCCGGCCAGCCGCCGATCAGCCGGACGCCCGTCAACAACCTGACGGGGAAGAACAGCTAGGCCCACGTGGCGGATTCTTCACCGTCCCCACGCTGGTACCTGAATCGCGAAGCCCCATCCTTGTCGGGTCACGGAGGGTAGCCCGCGGCTTTGTGTGGGCGCGATCCTCAGTCTCCCCACCCTTTCGCGCCCGCTCGTGCGACCGAAGGAACTCGTAGACTCGCATGACCGAACTGAACCACTACGAACCGGTCCCGGAACCGCGGCCCCAGTGGCAGGCGATGCGCCAGGTTGAGGCGCCTACTCCCGAGCGCTGGTTCGAGCCGGCTCAGATGGATACGCCGCCGGGGCAGCGCGGCCCGGGCCGCGGCCTGGTCGCGGTGCTGCTGGCCACCTCCATGGTCGGAGCGGTCCTGGGCGGAGGCGGCACTTTCCTGATCCTGAAGAGCACGGGCGCCTTCGATGCGCCCGCGGTTGCGGGGGCCAGCCCGGCAGTCGACGTTGCCGTCGAGTCCGAGTCGGACGCGATCGTCAATGCCGTCCAGAAGGTCGGTCCCTCGGTGGTCACGCTGGTCACCCAGCTGGCAAGCGGCCAGGGAGTCGGCTCGGGCATCGTCTACGACTCGGCGGGCTGGATCGTCACCAACAAGCATGTCGTCGCCGGCGCGAGCAGCATCGACGTCCGGCTGGCCGATGGACGCACCTTCGAGGGCACGCTCTACGGCGTTGACACGTTGACGGATCTGGCGATCGTCAAGATCCAGGGCGCCTCGGGCCTCACGCCAGCCCCGATCGGCAGCTCGTCGGACCTGCAGGTCGGCCAGCTGGCGATCGCCATCGGCAGCCCGCTGGGCGTCGACTATCCCAACAGCGTCACGTCCGGGATAGTCTCGGCGCTGGGCCGCGACATCACCCTCACCAGCGACACGGGCGTCTCGAGCGGCTCCGACCTCAACGGAATGATCCAGACCGACGCCGCCATCAACCCCGGCAACAGCGGCGGTCCGCTGGTGGACGCGTCGGGTCGCGTCATCGGAGTAACGACCGCCGTGGCCGACACGGCCGAGGGCATAGGCTTTGCCATCCCCATTGACATCGCCAAGCCGATCATGCAGCAGGCCCTGGCCGGCACCCCGCTTTCCCGGCCGTACATCGGCATCAGCTACGTCTCCATCGACGCGGGCCTGGCGGCGACCGACAAGTTGCCGCTGGATCAAGGCGCGTGGGTTCACAAGGAAGACAGCAACGGCAACTCGATCGAGGCCGTGGTGGCCAACGGCCCGGCCGATCATGCGGGCATCAAGACCGGTGACATCATCGTCGCCATCGAGGGCCAGACGATCGACGCCACGCACCCTCTCGAGAACGCGCTGGTCCAGTACGCCCCCGGTCGGACCATCAGCATCGAGCTCTTCCGCGGCGGCAAGTACATCACCGTGCGCGTCACGCTCGGCACGCGCCCCAGCTCCACGAGCTGAGCTTCGCAGACCGAGGCCATCGAGCGCGCGACACTAGGGCAGTGGCTCGCGGCGGCGCCTGATCTCGATGGCGGCGTGGTCGAGGCGGCCGGGGAGCGGGGCTTTCGGTTTGCGGACGCGGACCACGACTTCCGTGGCGCCCGCGGCCGCGGAACGCTCGAGCACCGCTTCCGCAATCGACTCGGCCAGCGCCTCGATGAGGTGGCGGCTCGGGCCCTCGACGGTGGAACGGCAGATCTCGAAGACCTCGCGGTAGTCGACGGTCCGGGCCAGGTCGTCGGCGAGGCCGGCCGGCCGCGAGTCCAGGTGGATCTCCACGTCGACCTCGAACGGCTGGAGGTTCGCGCGCTCGGCTTCATCCACGCCGTGACGGCCCTGGAAGAGCATGTTCGTGAGCACGATCCGGTCGGTCATCGAAACCCTCCTCGAACGATGGCATCGCTCATCCGGGCAGTCCGGACGTTCGCCAGGACGTCATGGACGCGGACGATGTCGGCGCCGCCGGCAACGCCCAGAGCCGTAGTGGCCAGTGTGGCCTCGAGGCGTTCTTCGGTCGGCACTCCCCCGAGGACGCGGCCCAGGGTCGATTTGCGCGAAGTGCCCAGCAGGACGGGGTAGCCCAGCGCGCGCACGTCGCGGAGGTGGCGCAGCAGCTCCAGATTGTGCTCGGGCGTCTTGCCGAAGCCGAAGCCCGGGTCGACGATCAAGTTCTGGCGCGGGACACCCAACCCCTGCGCCCGAGTCAGCGCACCCGACAGGTCGGCCAGCAGCTCGGCCACGAAGTCCTCGTAGCTGGCCTCGGCGCGATTGTGCATCACGATCAGCGGGACCTGCCGCTCCCCGGCCAGGCGGGCCATGGCGCCGTCACCGCCCACGCCCCAGACGTCGTTGAGGAGCACCGCGCCTGCGTCCAGGGCAGCGGCCGCCACGTCCGCTTTGGAGGTGTCGACGCTGATGGGTAGCTCCGGCAGAGCGGCGTGAATCGCGGCAATGACGGGCACGACGCGAGCGGCTTCCTCCTCCGCCGGGACGGGTACGTGGCCGGGACGCGTGGACTCTCCGCCGACGTCGAGGATGTCGGCGCCCTCGTCGACCATGCGGCGGGCCTGAGTCACGGCGGCTTCGACGGCGGCTTCGAGGGCGACGGCAGCCGCTGCGGCGCTGGCGGCCGCATCCGTCGCGGTGCTGCCACCGGCGGCCATGAGCAGCCCGTCGCCAGAAAAGGAATCGGGCGTGACGTTGACGATGCCCATGACGAAGGTGCGTGTGCCCCAGGCGAAGACGTGCCGGCCGATGCGGGTCGCGGGCAGCGGTGCGATCGGGGCGCTCATCGGGACGGAGCCTCCACTGCCGGCAGCGGAGGGTCGGGCACGAGACGCGGATCGTCCACGAGCATCGCTCGCGCCGCGCCCACCAGGTACAGGGAGCCTGCCACGATCACGGGGCCGGCGCCGGAGCCGCTTCCCAGCGCTGCATCCAGCGCGGCGCCTGGATCGGCGAAGGCCTCCGGGGCGGCCACTCCCCTTTGAGCGGGCACTCCCCGTTGAGCGGCCACGGCCGCCCAGCGCGCGGCCAGCGCCTCTGGCGGCAGCGCCCGGCCGCCCGATGGGGCGGTGCAGATCACCCGCGCATCCCGCAACAGCGACGCTGCCGCCAGGGCGCCGATCACGCCGTCCACGTCCTTGTCCGCCATGATCGCCAGGACGAGCGTCGGGCGGCCAGGCGCAAGGTACGGGGCCAGATCGTCGAGAGCTTCGGCGAGGGTCGCCGCCCCGGCCGGATTGTGGGCGCCGTCCAGCAGCATCTCCCGCCCTCCGACGTCGATCAGTTCCAGGCGGCCCGGCCAGCGCACCGCCGCATAGCCGGCTCGCCGGGCCTCGTCGCCGACCCGGGCGATCCCCGCCGCCTCGAGCGCGTCCAGCGTGGCGTCGGCGACCGCCGCGTTGGCCGCCTGGTGGCGCCCTCGAAGGGCCACGCGGACCGGTCCCAGCCGCCCGAGCTCGACCTCGATCCCGTCGCGGTCCAGGCCGCGAAGCGGCGCCGGCGGCGTCACGGTCAAAGGCGCCGACACTCGCCGACTTCGGCGCTGGATGACATCGAGCGCCTTACCCCAGGCTCCCGTCACCGCCAGGTCGCCGCGCATGATGATCGCCGCCTTCTCGCGTGCGATCGCCTCGACCGTTGGACCGAGCCGATCCATGTGGTCGAGCGAGACGTTCGTGACCACGGCGACGCCGCCGTCCCAGGCGTGAGTAGCATCGAGCCGCCCGCCCAAGCCGACCTCGACGAGCGCCAGATCCACCCCGGCCCCGGCAAACCAGCGGAACGTCATCGCCGTCAGCAGCTCGAATTCGGTCGGCTGACCGTAGCGTCGCGCCACCCGATCGGCCAGGGCCAGGACCTCGGCAGCGACGCCGGCGAACGCGTCCGGGTCAATCGGCAGGCCGTCGATCTGGAGTCGCTCGCGGTACGTGACCAGGTGCGGCTTGGGAGTCTCGCCGATCCGGTAGCCCGCCGCCTGCAGCGCGGCGCCGACGAGCGCCAGGACGCTGCCCTTACCGTTCGTGCCCGCGATCAACGCCCCGCGAAACGATCTCTCGGGATGGCCGAGACCCGTCAGCAAGGCCCGGGTTCGCGACAGCCCCAGGTGGATCCCGAATCGGCCGCGCGCCTGGAGGGCGGCCACGGCCTCAGTGTAGCCGAGAGTCGCGCGCGAGAGGCCCAGGCCTGGATCCACGCTGCTGCCGGCCGGCGTCAATCCTTCGTCAGTTCGTCTTCGTAGAAGACGCACTGGTTGAACCTCGGCGTCAGGCACACGTCGTTGACGTAGCCCTGCTCGAGGTGAACTCCGCCGCGAAGCTGGCAGCGGGAGACGTTCTGATCCTGGCGGATAAGGGCCTTGAGCAGATGCGGAGCCTGGATCGGGATTGCCCCGCGGCTGCCGGTCATGTAGAAGTGCGGGCATACGTTACGGCGCAGGTTCGGCAGCCCGAAGCCCGCCCTGACGGCCGGCAGCGAAGCGTAGCGCCTTGGCTGGCCCGTTTCCGCGTGCGTGAAGATCGGCAGAGTCCGGACCGTCGGACGTGCGGCGACCCGGCCGGAAACCGGAAAGACGGTGGCGTGCCGCGGCCCCGTGTGGGCGGACGGTCGCGGCGCGACGCCGTCTCGAACGGCCGAGGGCTGACGCCCGGCGCTGCCGGGGTCAGCGGCGCGGGACCGATCGGGCCTGGGGTTGCGAGCCTCCACCGGTTGCCTCGTACCTGTGCGAACAGTCCTGCACGTCCGCACTCTGCAGCAGAGTACCTCCATCCGCCCGGAACTTGCACGCCCGTTACGCGGAGGATGGGACACCCGTACCCATGTGTACTCGTGTGTACTCGGCTCCGGCAGGCCGAATACAAGCGTCGCCAGGGAAGTTCGCGCCCGCCGTAGCCGCGCTCAACGCCGGAGCGTCCTCAAGTGATGCAACAATGGAGACATGCCGATGCGAGAACGACGAGCGGCTCATGTTCGTCCCCTGCCGCCCTCGGGCGACCGGCTGCGGTCGCGCCAGATCGCCGCGTTGGCTCCACCGCCAGAGCTGCTGCGGCGATACAAGCCGGTTCGGTCGGGCACGCAGATCCCGCCGCCCCTGAGCATCGGCGCGGTCGCGGTGTTCCTGGTCCTGGGAGTCGCCGTGCTCGTCGTGGGCGGCAACATCCTGGTGGGCGTGGCGGGCCAGCTCGGAGGCGCCTTCGACAACGCCATGTCGCGCATCACCTCGATGGCCCCGGCCACGGTCGCGCCCTCTGGAGTCGCGCTGGATACGCCGGTCCTCGAGGCGCCACCCAACTCCGGCTACACCAACCAGCCGGTCGTCTCTCTCGCCGGGACCGTGCCGGCCGACGTCGTCGGCAAGGACGGTTACATGGTGCGGATCTACGCCGTTGCCTCGGACGGCACACAGAGCAAGGTGGCGGAGGTCAACGTCGGTCCCACCGCCCGCTTCGAGACGGCGGCCGTGAAGCTGGTGGAAGGCCGTAACACCTTCGTCGCCACGCTCGTGACACCCACCAGCGAGGGCCAGCCCTCGCCTGAGGTCGTCTACATCCTCGACACCAAGGCACCCACGCTTTCGGTGAGCGCACCGACGGCAGGCAGCACGCAAACCGGCAACTCGGTCGTGGTGTCCGGCAAGACGGATCCCGGCGTGACGGTCACGATCCGGAACGTGATGTCGCCGGGCGGCGGGCTCAGCACCCAGATCGCGGGCCAGGACGGCACGTTCGCGATCACGGTCCCTTTGGTTGCCGGCTCGAACACGATCGTGCTCACGGCCACCGACCAGGCCGGCAACGTGACCACGACGCAGATCGCCGTAAAGCGGTCATACGGGCAGCTGGCCGCGCATCTGCGGGCCTCGCCGGCCAAGTTCCCCGGCAGCGGCCCGACCACTCTCGTGCTCACGCTCCAGGCCACATCCGCCGGCGGAGGGCCGATGGCCGGCGCCAGCGCCGTGTTCACCGTGAGCGTGGTCGGCCTGGGGCCGATAGTCTCGCCCGAGGTCACGACGAACGCGAAGGGCACGGCGACCTGGAAGGTGACCATCTCCGGAGCCTGGCCTGGGATCGGGCAGGCCACCGCCCTGGTGACCGCGAGCGACGGCGATCAGGTGTCGGCGACCACCCGGCTGACCACGACCTGAGGCCGACGGTCTGCGGAATCGGAGCCTATGTCGGCGTGGCCGTCGGCGCAGGCGCGGCCGTCGGCGCAGGCGTCGGTGTCGGCGCAGGCGTCGGCGTAGGCGTAGGCGTCGGTGTCGGCGTAGGCGTCGGCGTCGGTGTAGGCGTCGGCGTCGGTGTAGGCTGCGGACCCTCCGAGACGACGTAGTCCACGGTTGAGCCCTTCAGAACGCTCAGCCCGGCACGCGGGTTGGTGCTGACGATCTGGCCCTCGGGAATGGTCGGGTCGTAGGCCTGGGTGCGGGTGCCCGTCGACAGGCCCGCCGATGTGAGGGCGTTGATGGCGTCGCTCTCGGTCAGGCCCACGATGTTCGGAACGACGACCGGCGGCGTTCCGGTGACGACGGTGACGTAGATCGTGCCGCCCTTGTTCATGGAGCTGTCGGCACTGGGATCCTGGGCAACGATCGTCATGTCGGGCTGACCGCTGTCGTTGGCCTTGTACGTGGGCACGACCTGCAAGCCAGCGCTCTGAGCCAGCTGCTGGCCCTGGCTGAGCGGGAGGTTCACCAGGTTCGGGACATACACGGCGTCGTTGGATGGCGAGTTCTTGTTGATCCACAGGAAGACGAACAGCCCCAGGAGCGTTACCAGGAAGAGCGCCAGGAAGCCGGCCACCCAGGCCCAGATGCTGGGCGGGGAGACTTCGTCCTCGGGCACCGGCTCGGGCTCGACCGGATTGATCCGGCGGGTCGCCCGATGAGCGATGCCGTCGGGCGAGTAGCCACCCGGGCTGGCCTGGCCGCGTGAGCCGGACGCGTAGTCGTCCTCGATCTCGGGGCGGACTTCGGGGCGGGCGTACGCGTCGGCCGAGTAGGCGACACGAGCCGTGGGGTTGGGGCGGCGCGAGAGCGGCGCGATGGGCGGCACCGGGGGCGGGGCCTCGGGCACCACGGGGCCCACGGGCGCGGGCGGGGCGGGCGGGGACGGAGTCGCGCGATAGACCGGCGTGGGCGGGATCGCGGGCTGCGGCGCGGGCGCCGGCGCGGGCTCCGGTTCGGGCTCGGGCCCGGTCTGGGCGACCGCTTCAGCCCCGGCCACGGCCTCGGGCTCCGGCTCGGGTTCGGCAGCAGCGGAGGCGGAGCCGTACAGGGCGTCCAGCGCGGCGATCGTGTCCTCCAGCCTGTTCGCCAGTTCCGTGGCCGAATCGAACCGGCCGGTCGGATCGACTGCAACTGCCTTCTGCTCGATGGTTTCGATCTCGGCCGGTATGCCGTCCTGGAACTCGGATGGCCGCGGGGCCGGGTTCGCCTTCCGCGCGTCGAAGACCTCGGCCGCGGTGTCGCCGTCCCACGGGCCGCGGCCGGTCAGCAGCTCGAACAGCAGGACGCCCAGGGCGTACACGTCGGACGCGTCGGTGGCACGGCGCCCTCGCACCTGCTCGGGACTCATGTACCAGGCTTCCTCGACGAGCCTCTCCTCCACCGGGCTCGGAGAGTCGGCGATGACGTGAGCCAGGCCGAAGTCGGTCACCTTGACCACGCCGTCGCGAGTTACGACGATGCTGCTCGATCGCAGCCCGCCGTGAACGACGCCGCGCTCGTGGGCCGCGGCCACCGCCGTCGCCACAACGCCGGCGACGTTCGCCGCCCGGCGCGGTGGAACCGGCCCATTCCGGCGCAGCAGCCCGGCGAGATCCTGGCCATCGATGTACTCCGTGACGACATACGGGCCGGCTGCCTCGGTCCCGAAGTCGTAGATGGCCAGGATGTTGGGGTGGCTGAGCGGAGCCGCGGCACGGAGCTGGAGGCGGAAATCCGCCACGAAGTCCGGGTCTGCCCCGAACTCCGGGCGCAGGACCTTCACGGCCACGACGCGGTTGGATTGGGCGTCGGTGGCACGGAAGACCGTCGAGATTGAATCCTCGCTGCGCAGCTCGATGAGCCGGTAGCGCCCCGCGATCACCTGTCCGATCTCGGCCACAAGAATTCCTCAAAATGCCGGCGCTGAGGCGCCGGAGCTTGATGGCACCCCCGACCAGCCGCGCGCCGGCCAGAAGGAACAGCTAACTAAGGTCGAGCCCCTGCAAGTATCGCCTGAACTCGGTGCCGATGTCCTGGCGGCCCATTGCCAGCTCAACCGACGCCTTGAGCCAGCCCATCGTCGTCCCGGCATCGTAGCGCTTGCCTTCGAACGCATAACCGTAGACGTCCTGCTCCTGCATCAACGCTTCGATCGCGTCCGTGAGCTGGATCTCGCCGCCGGCGCCTCGAGGCGTTTGTTCCAGCTTGTCGAAGATCTTGGGCGTCAAAATGTAACGCCCGATGATGGCCAGATTGGAGGGGGCCGACTCCGGATCCGGTTTTTCGACCAGGCCCGAGAGCTTGTAGAGGCGTGGATCGAGGCCGCCGTTCGCGGGCTGGCCGTTGATGATGCCGTAGCGGCACGTCTCCTCGTGGGGAACCTCGGTCACAGCCACGACCGAGGAGTGGGTTTCCAGGTAGGCGTGGATCAGCTGCCCGATGCAGGGCCGCTCGCCCACTACGACATCGTCCGAGAGAATCACCGCAAACGGTTCGTGGCCTACCAGCTCCTTGGCCACGAGAACCGCGTGGCCCAGGCCGAGCTGCTCTTTCTGGCGAACGTAGGAGATCTGGGCCAGGTCCGAGATGGCCCGAATCTGTCGCAGCATGTCGATGTCGCCGCGGGACTCCAGGAGCTGCTCCAGCTCCAGGTTGAGGTCGAAGTGATCTTCGATCGCGCGCTTCTGGCTGCTGGTCACGATGATGACGTGCTCGATGCCGGCCGCGACCGCCTCTTCGACAGCGTACTGGATTACCGGTTTGTCAACGAGCGGGAGCATCTCCTTGGGCTGGGCCTTGGTAGCCGGCAAGAACCGCGTTCCCCAACCCGCCGCGGGAAAAACCGCCTTGCGTACTCGCATCTGCCCTCAGCTTCGATCGGCCGCCAGGGCGGCCGGGTCAACGAACTCGTGGTCGTCGCGATGGAAGCCGTCGCACAGGCCCAGCCGACGCGGCTCGGCGGGCAGCCAGACCGGTCGCATGATCTCGCGGACCTGGGATCGACGGCAGAAGAGGAGCCCGCGGCTGGCCATCCAGGCCAGGACGTGGCCGGGCTCGCTGTGGAACTCGAACGGGCCCGGGTTTAGGGCGGCCGTCTTCGTCCAGGAGACGGGCGCCTCGGGCGCCACGACGTCGAGAATGCTGACCCGCCAGGGCTGCCCTTCGATGATCTCGCCGCAGCCGGCACATCGAACGGCGACGTTTTCGGTGACGATCGTGGGGATGCGGACGCCGTAGAGTTCCATCTGTTCGGGATCGTAGCAGGTCGGTCGAAGAAGGTCCGCATCTGGAGCAACATCCAATGGACGAGGACAAGGTCCCGCCCGCCGAGGCCGCCCGGGACAGGAGGCGGGACCGCGACGCCGAGGCGCAATCGAGAGCCGGCATGCGGACCGGTCTGGCCAAGCAGTTCAAGCAGGTGCTCGACACGCAGCGCAAGCGGGCCGAAGAGGGGGAGGGCGGTCGCAACGGGCCGGAGACCGACCCCGACCGCGCGAGACGGCACCCTCGGCCCTGAGGGCCGGATCAGTCCTCCGGCAGTTCCCGGTCATCGTTCCCCGTGGCGTCCCGTTCCGGGTGCAGGTCGGTGCCGTTCAGCCGCCTGGCGACCCTGATGCCTTCGAGGCGGCGGCGCCGCTGTTGGCCGTGTTCGAGGCCTCGTCCGTCTGAGAAACCCCGGACGACCACGCGATCAGCTGGCCCGCCTCCACGCTTGCACGGCAAGCCCCGAACGGCGACCTTCCCTGCCGAAGGCCGACGTGCCAGACTGGTCTGACAGTGGACGCTACTCACCCGGAGGCGACGGCAGAACGAACCGAGAGCGCGGGCTGGCTGGGGTCGCTGATCGCCTACTGGCTCGGGCTCAACTTCCTGTGGGGCGGCTTTACCACCGTGATCCTGCCGCGCATGATCGAACTGGTCGTCAGCCCCGCCGTGAAGGGCACCGCGCTGGCCCTGGTGACCGGCCTGCAGGCGGTCGTCGCCATCGTGGTCCAGCCCATCTCCGGCGCTGCCAGCGACCGCCTGGTGTCGCCCTGGGGCAGGCGCCGTCCGCTGATGGTCGCCGGCGTGTCGATCCAGGTGGTGTTGTTCGGACTGCTGGTGCTGGCGCACAGCTACCTCTCCATCCTGGTCCTGATGCTGCTCATCGAGACCGCCTCCAACACGGCCCAGGGCCCCTACCAGGGGCTGCTGCCCGACCTCGTTCCGCCAGGCAAGCGTGGCCTCGCCTCCGGGCTCATGGGTGCCTCACAGCTGGGCGGTTCCGTCATCGGGGTGGCCCTGGCCGGCGTGGCCGTGGCCACCGGCAACCTGCCGCTGGCAATCGTGATCGTCGCCGTCGCCGTCTGGCTGGGGATGGCCGCGACGGTGGCCGGCGTGACCGAGAGCCAGGGCATCGCCGAGACGCGTGACTCTCCGCGCCCGAGCCTGAGCGAGATGATGGGCTGGCTGGGCCGGCTGCCCGACTGGGCACGCGCCCTGCGGGCAGTCGTCCTGGAGGTCTGGGGCCGGGACGTCCTGGAGCAGCGCGACTACCTGTGGCTGCTGGTCTCGCGCCTGGCGATCCTGATGGCGGTCGGCACGTTGCAGCCCTTCGTGCTGTACCTGCTCGAGGATTCGCTGGGCATGGCTCCCGGGCAGGCGGCCATCGCCGTCGCGCCGCTGGCCGGCCTGGTCGCCTTCGTGGCCCTGGCCTCGGCCGTGCCCGGAGGGGCCATGACCGCCCGCTGGGGACGGGTCACGACCGTCTCCGTCAGCGCAATCTGCGGGGGCATCGGTTCGGTCCTGTTCGCCGTCGCGCCCAACTACGCCTCCCTGTTCGTCATCGCCATCCCGTTCGGGCTGGCGATGGGCATCTTCCTCTCGGCCGACTGGGCGCTCATGGCCGACATCGTTCCGCCCGAGCATGCCGGCCGGTACATGGGCCTCTCGAACACCGTCACCGCCGGCTCGTCACTGCTGGCGGTGGCCCTGGGAGGACCGCTGGCCGACCTCGTGAACCAGTGGCAATTCGGGCTCGGATATCGGGTCATCTTCCTGCTCGCCGCGGTCGAGTTCGTGATCGGCGCCGTCTGCATCCGCCGCGTGCACGAGCCCCGGGAAGCCGGATGAGCGGCCCCGGCGGGCCCCACGGGCCCCCGGCCGGCTGGCGCGACGACAGAAGAGAGGCCGGGCGCCGGGTCGCCCCGCCGTGGCTCGATCCGATCCTTGCGCTGGCCGAGGCCGTCGACAGGCGCCGGCGCCATATCAGGCCGATAAGCCCGGACGGCGTGCTGGGCCTGGAGCTCGGCCGACACCGCGGACGGCCCGTCCACCTCGCCGATGGGTCGATCGTCACGCCCGGCGCCCCGGTCGGCTACATGCATCTGCGCAACGACCGGGTCAGGGCGCTGGCCACCGATGGCTGGCAGCTGGCAGGCTACCGCGCGGCCCGCGCCGACCTCGCCGCCCTGGCGCGCTGGTGGGAGCGCCAGCCCGCGGCCGAGCGCCCCGTGGCCTTCACGGCGTCGACGATCCTGGGCCCGCTCGTCAGGCGCGAAGGCTGGGAGGTCAGGTCCAGGCGGCGGACCCCGCGGGCCCGACTCGACGAGTGGTGGACGAGCTGGCTGATTGTCCACTTCAACGTGGCCGGCCGCGAACGGCTGGCCCGGCGCCACCATCGGCTGGAAACCGCAGAGGTGTGGCTCAGCGCCCCAGAACTGGTGGCGCGGTACGGCCCAGGGCCGCGCCCGGACACCCCGGACCCCCCGTAGCACCGGGTGGGGTCGGAGCAGCGGCCGGTGGAGCGTGTGGTCGCCGCGGAGTGCCGCCGGCCGAGTACGACGAGGAAGCCTACCATCGTCGATAGAGCAAACCGCCGCCGCCTGAATCAGAGATCGAGTTGCCCACGATTCCCCGGGCGGTTCAAACCGACAGGAGTGATCGGCCATGTCCATGGTCCTCGACGGATCGTCGCTCACCATCGACCGCCTCGTCCGCATCGCCCGCCACGGCGAGGAGGTCGCTCTCGACCCGGCAGCACTCGATCGGATCCGAGTCTGCCGCAGCATGATCGAGGAGAAGCTCGCGGCCCGAGAGATCATGTACGGGATCAACACCGGCATCGGCGAGTTCTCAGAGATCGTCCTGTCCGACGAGCAGGTCCGCGAGTTCCAGCGGTACCTCATCTACAACCACGCGGCGGGTATCGGGGACCCGGCGCCGATCGAGGCAGTGCGCGGCGCCCTGGCGGGGCGGATCAACGTCCACGCCCGGGGGCACTCCGGCTGCCGGCCGGAGATCACGCTCACGCTCGTAGAGATGCTGAACCGCGGGGTCACACCTGTGGTCTGCCAGAAGGGTTCGGTGGGCGCCAGCGGCGACCTCGCTCCGATGGCCCAGGCCGCGCTCCTCCTTATGGGCGAGGGCGAGGCGTTCTACCGCGGTGAGCGGCTGCCGGGACGGGTGGCGATGGAGCGCGCGGGGATCCCCGTGCCGGGGCTGCAGGCGCGCGACGGCCTGGCGACCATCAACGGCTCCAACCTGCTCACGGCGATGAGCGCGATCCAGCTCCACGACATCTCGCGCTGGCTCAAGCAGGCCGAGATCGCCTGTGCCATGACGCTCGAGGCGCTCGTGGCCAACCTCAAGCCTTACGACACGCGCCTCCATGAGCTCCGGGGCTTCCCGGGAGCCGTCCAGGTTGCCCGGGCGATCATGAGCTGCATCGAAGGCAGCGACCTCGCCACCGGAAAGATGAAGACGAAGGTGCAGGACGCCTACTCGATGCGCTCCTCGCCCCAGGTCATCGGGGCGGCGGTCGACGCCGTGGAGTGGGCGCGCCGGCAGGTCGAGATCGAGCTGAACGGTGTGGGGGACAACCCGATCTTCCTGCCCGAGGCCCGGCTCACCCTCACCGGCGCCAACTTCCAGGGGAGCCCCGTGTCGCTGCCGATGGACATGGTGGGCGCGGCGGTCACGATGGTGTGCGCCCTCTCCGAGCGGCGCCTGAACCGGATGACGAACCCGGCCCTCAGCGTCGGCCTGCCGGCGTTCCTGACGAAGGGGGCCGGCATGTTCTCCGGCCTGATGCTCAGCCAGTACACGGCCGACCACCTGATCGTCGAGCAGCGCATCCTGTCGGCGCCGGCCTCCATCCAGTCCATCCCGGCCGCGGCGGACCAGGAGGACTTCGTGTCGATGGGCATGAACACGGCCATCAAGAACGGCCAGATCCTGGACAACGCGTACGGCGTCCTGGGGATCGAGTTCATGGCCGCGGCCCAGGCGCTCGACTTCCGCGAGTTCAAGTTCGGCAGAGGGGTGTCGGTCGCACGCGATGTCGTGCGCCGGCACGTCGCGCACCTCGAGGAAGACCGGCCGCTCTACCCAGATCACAACCTGATGACGGAGCTCGTGAGGTCCGGCGAGATTCTCGAGGCCGTAGAGGCGGAGGTGGGGCCCCTAGCATAAGGATGCGAGCGGACTGAAACCAGTCGCGCCGCGAGGGCCCAGGAGGTGTCGGGTCAGTGACCCAGCGAGACGTCGAGCAGTTCAATGCCCGGGCAGAGCGCTACGACCAGAGCGTTTTCGGACGCCGATTCCATCGGCCGATTCACCAGGCGGTGCTCCAGATCGCCGCCCGCCTGACGCCGGAGCCGCGCGCGATCCTCGACGTCGGCTGCGGCACGGGGTCCCTGCTGCGGCTGGCCGCGGCGCGCTTCCCGGAGGCCCGACTGTGGGGCGTGGACCCGGCCGAGCAGATGCTCGCGGTCGCGAAAGCCTCTATGGGCGGCGAGCCGCGGGTGCAGCTCGTCTGCGCAGGCGCCGAGCGGCTGCCCTTCGATGACGCCGCGTTCGACCTGGTGGTGAGCAGCAACTCGTTCCATCACTGGGTCGACCAGGCCGGCGGCATGGCGGAGATCGGCCGGGTGCTCGCGCCGAATGGGTGCCTCGTCATGACCGACCCGTTCGCGGTCGGCTGGCTGCGCCCCTGGGCCACGCTCGTCCGCAGACGGGAGCGCATGCGCAGTCGCTCCGAGGTCGAAGCGATGCTTCGAACAGCGGGGCTGGAAACCCCTGCCTGGGAGGCGGTCTTCGGCCTAGGCCCGATCACCACCTTCTTCGCGGTGACCGCGCGGAGGCCGTGAATCAGGCGCCGCTGGGTGGTCGCGAGGCCAGAGGCCAAGCGGGCGCCGGGTGCGGCTGGGCCATCGTCATCGTCTTTGTCCGGGCCGGCGTTGACGATGCCGAGGGCAGTCGGCACACCCTGACGTTCGGATCAGTCGTGCGTGAACCTCTCTGAGGTGACGGCAGCGGCCGGGGAACCCGATTTACGTGTCGGCCGCGGTCTCCCGGGGCGGCGAGTGTCGTTGCCAGGCGCGCCGGCCGGAAGAACCGCACTGTGAGCGACGGCCGCCCGCGATTACACTGACCAGCAAACGGCGCCTCCTGGGGTGGCAGTCGGGTCGCGAGGGGCTCCGGGCTGGAGGGCATCGAGGTGGGTCGCGTATCGAGGATGGTCTCGAAGCTGGCGGTCCTGGCCGCGATTCTCAGTGTCATCGGTTGCGGTGGTTCCGTAGTAACCCCCCTCACGACGGTACAGGGAACCAGCAGCCCGGCGCCCTCGGCCGCGATCGGGCCGACCGTTGGGAGTTCGGCCCCGTCCTCCTCCGCCTCGACGACACCCGCCCCGACCGCCACGCCGGCCCAACCCGCTCACTGGGTCGCGGCAGGCTCGATGTCGAAGCAGCGAGTCCAGTTCCAGCTGCTGCTGCTGCACGACGGGCGGGCGCTTGCCATTGGCGCCGGATACAACGCCTGCCAGGGGGAATGCTCCGGGTTCCCCCCGGAAAGCACCAGCGTGCGGTATGCCGACCTATTCGATCCGGCCACGAACAGCTGGAAGACTGCCAGCGGCCTCAACCTCAACCGCTCGGATTACGCGGCCGTTCTCCTGCCCGACGGTCGCGTAGTGGTCGCCGGCGGCTATGCCGACGCTCCCTACGAATGCTTCTCGAGCACCAAGCTCCTCGATCCGACGGCCGGAACATGGACCCAGGCCGCGGGTCTCATGAAACTGGCCCGGTGCGACCCGGCTTATGCCCTGCTGCCGGACGGACGAGTGCTGCTGGCCGGCGGAACTGACATCCACAACAAGGTCCTGGCCAGTGCCGAGGTCTTCGACCCGACCAGTCAGAAGTGGTCCGCGGTCGCCTCGATGCCGGCCGTCCGCGCCGGCGGCGAAGCGGTGACGTTGAAGAGCGGCAAGGTCCTGGTCGTGGGGGGCTTTGGTACGAGCGGGGCCACGCTGAAGTCCGCCGTCCTTTACGACCCCGCCAGCGGCAAGTGGTCCTCAGCCGGGACGCTCAGCGCCCCACCGAACGGCCCGATCGTCCTCCTGCCCGACGGGGGCACCCTCGTCATCGGGGAGGGGTCCTACGACAACATCGCGGGCAAGTGGACGAGCCAGGCCAGCGAACGGTTCGACCCGAGCACGCTCACCTGGACCAAGGTGGGCGCGATGGTCAAGTCGCGCCGCTCGCCTTTCGTGGCCAGTCTCGCCGACGGCAGGGTGCTGGTCGCCGGGGGCGCCGTCGCCCAGTCCTTCAACTCCAACGGCCTGGTCACGACCCTCACGTCGAGCGCCGAGATCTTCGATCCGGCGACCAACAGCTGGTCGTCCACCGTGGCGATGCCGAGCGTGCGCGAGGCCGGCGACGCCGTCCTGTTGCAGGACGGGTCCGTCCTGCTGGCCGGCGGCGACCTCGGGGCGCACGGCCCGATACCCACGCCCGGCTACCCTGCGGTAACCCTCCTGGCAACGGCGATCCGCTACGTGCCATAGAGGGCGTGAGGCCGCACGACCGGCGGATCGCAACGGGCTCGCCTTCGACGACAAGACGGACTGGACCCGTCGTACATTGGTTGCCCGGGCTGAGCTGGCGAATGCACCCGGTGCTAGCCTTGGGGCGCCATCCTGGGGACTGCAAGGCGGCGAGCGGCGAGATGTTCGGCGAACTAGAGACGACCGTGGATCCGGACCTGGGGGAGTGCACCGTCTTTCGAGGCAGCCGCACCTGGATCCCCCTGGCGATCCTGGGTGTCGTGATCCTTCTAGTCGTCGCCGTGTCAGCGCTCCAGGGACCTGGGGCCTTGATCACGGCGACCCCGTCGCAATGGGCGCTGATGGCTGTCGTAGGTCTGTTGTTCTGCGGCCTTGCGGTATGGAACTCGCGCATGCAACTCGTCATCGCGGAGCGCGGGTTCCGGTATGTCAGGCCGTTGCGCAGGGTTCAGGCTCCATGGAGCATGGTGGGGAACTGCACCGTCGAAGCGACGCATGGCAACAGGAGGCTGGTCGTGCCGCTCTCCCAAGGAGGGCGCCAGTCCAACGTCTACCTGCCAGCCTTGTTCTCGGCCAGCCTCACCCAGATCTGTGACCTCATGAACGCACGCCGCACAACGTTCGGGACGACCGTCCCGGACCGGTCCGGAACCAAAGGCGCGCCTCGGAAAGAACGAACCCACAGAGCCTTAGCCCGTCGGATCCCGCGAGGCAAAGATAAGTAACCCGTCATCTCAAGCGGGTGGGGTTGAGGTGGGAGACGACGGCCGAGGTGCCATCCGGCCCTGATCGTGGTTTCCTTTTCTGGGACCCTCCTGTGGCCCGGTTTACTGGCCATCCCGGCCGGCGGCACCGCGTTCGAGTCGTCCTTCTTCTGGCGGATTCGACGCCGCGGTTAGTGCGCTGGCTCCTCCGGCGGCCGCTTGCCCAGGTTGAGTCCCCAGACTTGGTGTAACAGAGCGGGCGGGCCGTGAAGCGAGACGGCCACCGCGTCATCCTCGCGTCGTTGGAGTAGCAACCGACGACGAAAGGGACACCACGATGGCCGACGAC
>Ga0187885_10002600_pt1 | contig 17347 bp, 16 predicted proteins | sample June2016WEW_20_1_3_FD_132970 | JGI IMG/M metagenome (GOLD analysis project Ga0187885, IMG submission 132970) | Peatland microbial communities from SPRUCE experiment site at the Marcell Experimental Forest, Minnesota, USA - June2016WEW_20_100 | ecosystem: Environmental > Terrestrial > Soil >... | reverse complement strand
CTTGAGCACGACGGGAATCGTGCGGAGCAGAATTTTTAAGTCAAGCCAGAGCGACCAATTGTCAATGTATTCAAGGTCAAGTCTCACCCAATCCTTGAAATCATTGATTTGGTTGCGCCCGCTGATTTGCCAGAGGCAGGTGAGCCCGGGCTTTACACTCAAACGCCGGCGATGGGCCAAATCGTTGAAACGTTTGACCTCATCCACCGGCAACGGGCGCGGGCCGACAAGGCTCATCTCGCCGCGCAGGACGTTGAGAAGCTGCGGTAATTCATCGAGACTGTAATAGCGGAGCCGTTTGCCGACGCGGGTGATACGCGGGTCGTCGGTGACTTTAAAGACCGGTCCGCGCATTTCGTTCATGGCTTCCAGCTCGTGCTTGGATTGCTCGGCATTCGTGACCATCGTGCGGAATTTGTAGAGCGTGAATGGCGCGCCGTTCAGACCGGAACGTTGTTGTTTAAAGAACACGGGACCGGGCGAAGTGATTTTGATCAACATGGCCAGGAGAGCGAACAGCCATGACAATGCAATCATCATCAGCAAGGCTCCGAAGAGGTCCATGAGTTGCTTGATGACACCCTGCCATGAGACTTCCGGAGTTGTGCGAAAAACCAATAGCGGTCGTCCGAGCAATTCATCGAAGCTCGTGCGTGAAATTTGCGTGGCGAAGAAGTCGGCTACCAACCAAACTTCGACACCTTCCAGTTCACAAATCTTGATGATGTCTTCGACCTGTTTGAAATAGGCATGTTCGGCGCTAAGAATCACACCGAAGACAGAGTAATGATGAAGCGTGGATACAATCTGTTGGATCGGGATTTCAAGAAAATTGAGTTCAGCCACGATTTCAACGCCTTCGTTCGCGCGTTGTTCCAGTTCCTGCCGTATTTTGGCGGTTTCCCGTTCCGTGCCGATGAGAACGAACCGCCGCTTGTATTGCGACTGGGCGACTTTACTTTTGAGCAGGAGATGGATCAATTCTTCCTTCAAATACAACATGCAGAAACCAATGCAACCGAACGAAATTAAAACCGCCCGGGCCACTATCAGGTGAAAGACGTAAGCCGTCAGCGCCAGTTCCAACGTGATGAGCACACAGCCTTTTAACAATGGCCATAAAATGGCGCCGCGTTGGCACAATGGAGGATGATTGTAGAATCCCTGCGATTCGAGGATGAATGGCGCGGTGGGAATCAGGACAAGGTAGAGCAATGCAAGATATCCAAACGGGCCTGCAGGCCCCAACTTCAGCCACGCGATGATGTTCGGGTTGGAACGCAGCGCGTATGACAACAGGAGTGCAACCGTAAACAGGCAGGCATCAACCAGTTGATGAATCACTGTCCGAATCTGGCGATCGCGTTTTAGCATGACTGTTCAACAATGAAATGTTTTTAATTCCAGAATGGCCAGACCATGTATGCACCAAATTTCTTGGCGGTCCGGCATCCGGGCGCGCCAATTCTATTTTGGCTTTGGCTCCAATTGGAACTCCGGCACCGAGGCCACAATCAATTCCTTCATGCGCTCGAACGCGGCGTCTTCCTGGCCGGGCTCGCAGACGGCAAAATAGCTGATATAAGCCCAGCGTTGCAACACGCCAGTCGTCAGTAAATCACGCGTCATCCACCAGATGCGCCGCCAATGGCCGGTCGTTTCCTCGTTTCCCGCAACGAACCAAAACACGTAAAGGCCGCGCACTTCTTTTTTCCGGCCGTCGGTGTCCTGGATGAAATTGGTGATTATCCATTTTGCGACCTGCACTTGATGGGGATGCCGGCCTTCAATGAAAAGGTTGGCCGTTGTTTTTTGGTCAATGCGCCAACCCTGACCGGGGAGGCAAAACTCTGGTTTGTGAATGCTGGTCCGGTCCGTGCCCATTAAAACAATGTTCGCGTTCACCCAAAACCCATCCGGCGCGATGTAGCGGCGTTGGGCGAAGCTTGTGTCTTTGGGCAGCAGGTCCAAAACGGTTTTGTCCTCCAGCACTCTCTCTGAGGTGAAATTCAACACATGCTCCGGCAAATCAAAATCCATCCTCACACTTCCGGTGATTGGCGTGGCTTTGATGCCTGGCGCGCCGAGTTTTTGATTTGCCCGAAGCCAAACCAATGCCCAGGCGCTGCCGCCAATCAACGCGAGCACGACCATGAAAATGAGGATTTTTTGTTTTTTCATGCCTGGGGTCCTTTGTTTGGACTAGACTTTTTTCCCAGCCACCATCCGACAAGCAGCAACCCCAGAAAAACCGGGATGTAAGGCAGGAGGCTGATGATGGCGCTTTCATGAACACGGTTGCCCCATTGTTGACCTCCGATTTCCGCCGCAATGATGATCAAAAGCATTCGGAGGAGATTTCCCAAAACGGCGAATGGAAACGCCAGTGCCATCATGAATAACCGTTTCCACGGCGAACGGAACATCATAAATCCGCAGACGGTGGCGAACAAAAAAATCGCCACCAGACTGTGTATGCCACTGCAGGCCGCCGCGACATCGTATCGATACGTGCCCAGTGGATCGAACAATTGCGTGCCCATTCGCAAAACATCAATCCCAAGAATGCCGTGCGCCACCCACTCCACCAGTTCGGAGACGAGAATTCGCAATGGGAAAGTAATCGGTTCAATCACCGCGCCGAACGGCACGGAAAAAATGAAAAGAAAAAATGGGAAAAGACTTTTGCGCAACCCTGCAGGACCCCATGTCAATCCCATCAATCCATAAATGCCGATGAACAGCGCCACGATGGAGAGGCGCGGTTCCTGCATGACATAACCCAAAATATGCAGCGCCAGTCCCAAAGCGACGAACCCCAGGGAGGCCGGCCAGATTCTCAATGGCAATTGCAGCAGCTCCCTGCGTTTCCACCAGAACAAACCGATTACCAAAAACGGGATCAAATTTCCAAGAGCGTCGTCGTTGGAAACACCTCCGCTGTTGTATGCATTGAACATCCATCGAAACAGTGAAGGGGTGTTGATGTAACCAAGGGTTGAATTGCCCAAAAATTGAAACAGCGTCAGCCAAGCCGCCAACAACGCAAAGAAAAATGTTTTATTTGGCAACCGATGCCAACAGTCAACCGAATCCCGCCACCAATCCGGTCTCGTTTCGTTGATTTGATTTCCGTTCATTCGTGTGTCGTTACACTGAATAACTGAACAATTGATTCCGCTCAAACAAATTCGTCAAGGGCTCTTTATTCGGGTGAATATTTTTTCACGCCGCGGAGTTGTCCTGCAATTTTAAGTGCGAACAGCGGATTGTTCCGCAAATAACGCCTGGCCAGCCGTTGTGGTTCCTGGCACAAAAACGATAGCACCATTCCAATCCGCTCCGCTGCATCCAACGCGGCGCCTGCCGCCCGATGCCCGGCCGGCCATCCCCAAATAGCAGTTTTCTCTGGCAAATGCCTTGTCAGTCTGCTTTTGCCCAAGCCCGCCCTCGTAAGCCATCCCAAAGCAGATAAAACAAAAAAAGGAGATTGTACTTGAAATATCGTGCCGCCAGCCGGCGCGGTTCGGAATAAATGCGAAAAACCCAGGTCAAGCCCAACCGTTGCATCCAGAGCGGCGCGTCAAGCTTGGTGCCAGCGTTGACATCAAAGGCAAAGCCAACGGCCAGCAGGATGCCGCGTGCAATTTGATGCTTGTGTTTGTGAATCCACGCTTGCTGTTTTGGTGTGCCTAATCCTATCCATACAAAATCCGGCGAGAGCCGGTTGATTTCATCCACGATTTGCTGCTCATCATCCGATTTGAAATAACCGTTGCGGACGCCGATGATTTTCACGGTCGGATTTTGCTTGAGAAAAAATTCCTTCAACTTCCGGGAACATTCATCCGAACCTCCCAAAAAATAGTGTGTGAACGGTGCCGGACTGTTCAACACGCAATGTCGCATGAAAGTCGGCCCATAAACGCGACCGCGCAATTTCATGCCCTGCAAATTCAAGCACCAAATCAATGGCATTCCATCCGGGATAAAAAAATCAAAACCGTCGGTCAGCTCCCGAAAATTTGAATCATGCCGGCGCAGCGTGACAACGTGCGTGTTGGAAAAATCCACCGCGACGGAGCGCGGTTGCCTGGTCAACTGTTGCAGCGCGCCGGTGAATTCGCCATAAGTGGTCGCCGTCAGGGGCGTTCCCAAAACAAAAGCGGATTTGAGATTCATATAATCGGTGTGCAAAGGAACACCTGGTTCAAAATACGGCGAAGTTTTTCATCCGTCTGCGCCTCCATCACACCATGCACCCCGGTCACACCAATGTAACCCTTGCGCCGTTGTAGCACCGCGTCAGCGACGGCTGCCAGCGCCGTCTCCAAATTGATGATACTGATGCCGACACCGGGGACGTTGACACGTTCAATGGCCATGAGAAATTAAAATCGTGCGGCCTGTGGGATACGGGGCAAAAATGAAAAACGCCAGAAAACTTCCCCTTCGGCAAAATGAAATTGCTCCTTTTGTTCCACCTCTGACACAGGAGCAATCGGACAGCGGATTGGCGCGAAAAATCTTCCTTCCCATCCCATTTTAGCTCAAATTCAAGACCGAAGCCTGATTGAACTTTGCATGAAGCTGCTTGTTTTTGCCAATGTGCCGCCGCCCCATCACGGCCAGAGCTACATGGTTCAACTGATGCTCAACGGTTTTGGAGGCGACCATCGTTGGGGAAGGCGAAAAACAACCGTTGAACCGCCAAGCCGCTTTGGCATTGAATGTTATCACGTTGATGCGCGGCTTTCACGGGATTCAAAAGACATCGGCAAGTTTCGTGGAGGAAAGATTTTCCTCATTTTCTGGTATTGTCTTCAAGCCATCTGGTGCCGGTTCCGTTACGGCGTGGATAATTTTTATTATGTCCCCGCACCGGGCAAACGCGTTGCGCTTTACCGCGACTGGCTGGTCATGCTGTTCTGCCGTCCGTTTTTCAAAAATGTCATTCTCCACTGGCACGCCGCGGGCCTGGCTGAATGGCTGGAAACCTCTGTGCAAATTCGGTCGCGCACTGTCACCTACCGGCTGTTCAAGCCCGTGAACCTCAGCATCGTGTTGTCCCGATTCAATTTTGCCGATGCGGAAAAGTTGTTGTCCCGGCGCATTTGCGTCGTCAACAATGGCATCCCCGATCCCTGTCCGGATTTTGCGACGTCAGTGCAACCGCGCCGTCGCGCGCGGTTTGCCGCCCACGGCAAACTGTTGGCCAATGAAAGACTCGACGCCCAGGAAACAGCCGCCGCCGGTGGAGACCCGCAAATCATCAAGGTTCTGTTCCTGGCGCACTGCTCGCATGACAAGGGGTTGTTTGCCACGGTGGAAGGCGTCATGACCGCCAATCGCCAGCTCGCGGCACGCGGCTCGGTGGTACGGATGAAACTCACCATCGCTGGTAACTTTGTTACTGCCAGGGAGAGAGTGGAATTCGACCGGTTGGTTCAGGCCCGGGAATATGCCGAAACCGTCGAATATCTGGGATTCGTCTCCGGGGCGGAAAAAAGACGCATTTTGAGCGAGGCGGACTTGTTCTGCTTCCCAACCTGCTATTTTGGTGAAAACCAGCCGGTCAACTTCATTGAAGCCATGGCCTTCGGTCTGCCCATCGTCACCACGCGCTGGCGCTCGCTGCCCGAAATGCTGCCGCAGGATTATCCGGGTTTTGTTGATCCAAAATCACCCGGGCAAATCGCCGATGCGCTGCAACGCCTGGCTGGCATGGATCTGGCCGAATCATTGCGCGAAATGTTTGTCCGCTGTTTCACCCTGGAACACCATCTTGCCAACCTGGCTGAAGCCATTCACAGCGTGGAAAAACCCTGATACTGCGCGCAAATTCATTGCGAGATCGCCGATAATTATTATCCTCAACACATTTGAAAATCGGCCTGCTCCAACTCAACTCGACCATTGGCGATTTCACCGCCAATCGCCAGAAGCTCATCACTGGTTACGAAAAGGCCTGCGCGCGCGGCGCCGAATTTGTCCTCGCGCCCGAATTATTTTTATGCGGCTACCCGCCGCGCGATTTGTTGCTGCGCGCGGATTTCGTTGACACCAATCTCGCCGTCCTAACGGAAACGGCCAGAAGCATTGGCAAAATTCCTATTTGCGTCGGTTACGTGGGCCAAAATTCCGACCGTCCGGGGCGCGCGCTCCGGAATTCCGCCGCGGTCCTGCAAAATGGGAAAATCATCTGGTGCACACACAAATGTCTGTTGCCGACTTACGACGTTTTTGATGAAGACCGATATTTTGAACCCGCGAAAAACATCACGCCGTTCGAGTTTAATGGACGCAAGCTGGGCATCACGATTTGTGAGGACATTTGGAACGACCAGGATTTTTGGCCGGAGCGGCTGTATCGCCGCGATCCCGTCAAGGAACTCATCGCACAAGGTGCCGAAGCCATCGTTAATATTTCCGCGTCACCATGGCACGATGGCAAGGAGCGCGTACGGCTGGAAATGTTCCAGCGCGTGGCGCGGGACGAGGGCGTGCCATTGGCGTACGTGAACCTCATCGGCGCGAATGATGAATTGATCTTCGACGGTCACAGTGTCGTGCTCAATAAACGCGGTCAATCACTGGCTTTGGGCAGGGGATTTGCGGAAGACCTTTTGGTTGTGGATTGGGGGGCCGATTCGCCGCCGCAAAAAATCGAGTGGCCGGCGCGGGAACAGCAGTTATTCGCTGCGCTGTCCCTGGGTGTTCGCGATTACGTTGGTAAATGCGGTTTCAAATCGGTGATTGTCGGGTTGTCCGGCGGCATTGATTCCGCCCTCGTTGCCGTGCTGGCAGCGGACGCGCTTGGGGCGGACAAAGTCATGGGCATTTCAATGCCGGCGCGCTATTCGAGCGAGGGCAGTTTGAGCGATGCGGAGGCGCTCTCGGGAAATCTTGGCATTCGTTACGAAGTTTTGCCGATTGAAACGGTTTTTCGATCGGTTGAGAAGCAATTGGCAAAGGTTTTTGCCGGAACGAAACCAAACGAGGCCGAGGAAAACGTGCAATCGCGGCTCCGCGGTCTGACACTCATGGCGCTCTCGAACAAATTCGGCGCTCTGGTGCTGACAACCGGCAACAAATCGGAGATGGCCGTCGGTTATTGCACGCTTTACGGCGACATGTGCGGCGCGCTGGCGCCACTCGCGGACGTTTTCAAGACGGACATTTACAAAATTGCGCGTTGGGTCAACCGCGAGCGCGAAATCATTCCCGCTGCTTCCATTTCAAAACCGCCGAGCGCCGAGTTGCGGCCGAACCAAACGGACCAGGACTCGCTGCCACCCTACGAAATGCTGGATCGGATTCTCGACGCCTACATCGTGCAGGATTTGAACAGGGAAGAAATCATCAAACGCGGATTTGACGCAGCGGTTGTGAACGACCTCATCAATAAAATCACGTTCAGCGAATACAAACGCCGTCAAGCCGCGCCAGGACTGAAAGTGTCGCCGCGCGCCTTCGGCATGGGCCGGCGCATTCCCATCGCGCAGAAATTCCGCGCCAGAAATGCCACACAGGCTGAAGCAAATTGCAGATAAATGGTGTTGACAGCGTCGAAGTCATAATTTAGAATGGGTCGGTTAGTTGTCTTTTTGATTTTTTTTTATGATACTCGCCTATATAGATCCCGGATTTGGTGCGTTGCTCTGGCAAATGATTGTCGCGGTCTTTGTTGGATTCCTGTTCTACCTGAAACAAACACGGCGGTGGATCGTGGGTGTGATTGTGGATGTGTTTCGGAAAATGTTCGGGCGCAGTCAGAAACTTTCGGACACCGTTGCGGAAATTCCCGTCAAAGAAACAATAAAAGCCAAACTCTGATGTCCGGTAATGCCACAGTCCACGCCATCATTTCGCGATCCAGCTGGTTGTTGTTGTTCCTTCAATGGCCGTGTGCTGCGCTTCGTCGCCGCAGATGCCGTTTCTGAATTCGAAAAATTCCTGCCAACCAATTGTGCGCGCCAGTTCATTGCCCGGAAACAATTTGCCGGCACCCGCCGCCTGAACGAAAACGAAACTGCGGTGCTTCTCGAAGCTCCGGAGTTGCAGGCGGTTTTCCACGCGCAACCCAGGGGCGCGGTCTTCGAGCATGAGCGCATTCCGTTTCCGGGTTACCCGCATGAATGGCCGCCCGAAATGCTTTGGGCTGCCGGTCGCTTGACGCTCGAACTCGCCCAAACCGCGCTCGCGGATGGATTCGGGTTGAAGGACGCCACCCCGCACAATATTTTGTTTCGCGGCAGCGAGCCGGTCTTCATTGACGCGCTGTCGTTCGAACGCCGCAACCCGGGTGACCCGATTTGGAAACCGCAGGCGCAATTTATCCGGACGTTTCTTCTGCCGCTGCTGGCCAATCGGCGCTGGGGGACGCCGCTTGCGGATATTTTCACCACCCACCGTGACGGACTTGAGCCGGAGGATGTTTACCGCCTCTGCGAGCTGCTGGAGAAATTCAAGCCGCGAACGCTCTCGCTCGTTTCGATTCCCACCTGGCTCTCGCGCAGGGCCGGCCCGGGCGACCAAAAGATTTACCAGCCGCATTTGCTGGCGAACCCGGAAAAGGCGCGATTCATCCTCGAATCGCTTTTCAAACGATTGGAACGAACGCTGGATTCGCTCAAGCCGGTCACGCAAAAAAAATCGGTATGGTCGGATTACATGGCCACGCACAGCTACGATGACCCGGCGTTTGCGGCCAAGGAAAAATTTGTGAACGAGGCGTTGCGCGAGTTCAAACCGGCGCGCGTGCTGGATGCCGGCGCGAACACCGGCCATTTCAGCGCGCTGGCGGCGCAAGCGGGCGCGGAAGTCGTGGCGCTTGATCTCGATCCGGTCTGCGTCGGCACGATCTGGCGGCGCGCGCGCGAGCAAAAATTGAACATTCTACCGCTGGTCGTGAATCTGGCGCACCCCAGCCCGGCGCTCGGCTGGCGCAACGGCGAGTGCCCGTCGTTTCTTGACCGCGCGTCCGGCAAGTTTGATGGCGTGCTGATGCTGGCGTTGATTCACCATTTGCTGGTAACGGAGCGGATTCCGCTTGAAGAAATTCTGCGGCTGGCCTACGAATTAACCAATTCGTTGCTTGTGATTGAATTCGTCGAGCCCCGGGATGACATGTTTTGCCGCCTGACCCGCGGGCGCGAACATTTGCATGCAGCGTTGGATATGAAAATGTTTGAACGGGCTTGCACGCCGTATTTTGAAATTGTCCGGTCGCTCGCGCTGCCGGGCACGCAGCGCCGGATGTATTGCCTGAAGCGAAAAGGCGGCAGAAATTGAGCGCGCCCGCGCAAACCACGCCTCCGGCGAAGCATCACGAGGGCATCATCCCGTTGCCGCAGCCGCTGAAGCAAAAAATCAAGGACGGCATCGTGGCAGTGTCGCTCGCGAATTTGTGTTTCATCAAAGTGCAGTTTGATCTGCTATCCGACCACGATCGCTATTTCAACAAGCTTCCAGTCACGTCTCCGATGCTTTTGGCTTTGGTGCTCAACATACTCTGCTTTGCGTTGGTGTTCTGGTTGGTGATGCGAATGTTGCGACGTTTTCCGAACACGTTGCTGCAATTGCCATTCCATTTAACCTTTCTGCTTTTACTGTTGTTCCCGGTGGATTTTGTCCGGCTGCAATTAACCAATATTGCTGATTATCAAATTGTCGCGTTTCTAAAGCAGCCCATGGTAATCATCGCTGTGTTGGCCGTATCGGTGCTGGTTGTTTGGGAACATCGGTCTCTCACCAAAATCGCAGGGGTGGCGGTGGGCCTTTTATTCCCGTTGGCCCTCTTCTCGTTTGTCAAGATCGCACTCGTTTGCCTGAGCGTGACCCAACTAAAACAATGCACCAGCAACATGCTTTTGCCGCCACCCAGCCCCATTCGCGCAGGGCAGCCTCGTGTCTTGTGGATTATCTTCGACGAAACAGATTACCGGCTGGCGTTTGAGCAACGTCCCCCCGGCCTGCAATTGCCTGAGTTCGACCGTTTGCAGCAACAATCGCTGGCAGCGACCAACGCGTATTCGCCCAATGATGCCACGATTATGTCCATGCCCGCATTGATTCTCGGACGGCGCATTTCATCTGTTTCCTACAAGGATGCTTGCGATCTTTCAATCACATTCGCTGACAACGGAAAAACCACCACTTGGACGGCACAGCCTTCGGTATTTTCCGAGGCACGCAGCCTTGGTTTCAACACCGCGCTCGTCGGCTGGTATGTCCCGTACGATCGAATGTTGGGCAATGCTTTGAATTTCTGCGCGTGGTATCCTTTTCCTGTTTTTGAGCCCACCCGGGATGTCACATTTGCGGCAAACATGCGTTGCCAAATTTTTTCGTTATCTGAAACCTTCTGGCTCCGGCATTTATTCGCCAATCTCTGCCAGGACAGTTTGCAAACATCCCTCCGTGTGGTGACAAATTCCACTTATGGTTTGACTCTGTTGCACTTGATGCCGCCGCATAAGCCGGGAATTTATCTGCCGGAAAAGCATAAATTCATTCTCTGGCCCAAATCCAAGGTGCAGGGTTATTTCAACAACCTGGCACTGGCCGACGACGAATTGGGGGCGTTGCGCCACGCCATGGAGCAAGCGGGCCAATGGGATAAGACTTGGGTCATCTTAAGCGCCGACCACTCGTGGCGCGAATCGACATTGTACGACGGCCAGCGGGATCATCGGGTGCCTTTTTTGGTAAAGCCTCCCGGTGCAAATGGATCGATGACTTATTCGCGGCGATTCAACACCGTGTTGACTCATGATTTGATTCTTGCCATCCTGCACCGTGACGTGACCAGCCAACGAAATGTTGCGCTTTGGCTGGATACCCATGGTTCGGAAGCGGCCACCATCATCGGCGGACGCCAGGACTAATCAGCATTAGCAAATTTTCACATATACGAGGATTTGCCCGCCTTTCGGCTGGATGTTAAAAGTTTCGCCATGAAATTCTCCATTGTCACACCGAGTTTCCGCAATTCGAAATGGCTCAAGCTCTGCATCGCGTCCGTGGCCGACCAGCAAGGTGTCGAACTGTAGCACATCGTGCAGGATTCTTGTTCGGACGACGGCACGCAAGACTGGTTGCCATACGGCAAGCGCGTTCGGGCGTTCATTGAAAAAGACGGGGGCATGTATGATGCCATTAATCGTGGTTATCGCCGCGCGCAAGGCGATATTCTCGCATACCTGAATTGCGATGAACAATACCTGCCCGGCGCGCTTAAAACGGCCGGCGATTTTTTTGAAAAGCGCCCTGAAATTGAAGTTGCGCCTGCCGGCAGCATCGTCACCGATGGTGACAGCCGGTATATCTGCCATCGCCATGCGCTGGTGCCGCATCCGCAACACATTTGGTTCCGTTTCTCCGTGCCCACCAGTTCTGTGTTCATCCGCCGTCGGGTCATTCACGAGCGGGAATTGAACTTGATGCTGTCAATCAGGGGCTGGCATCTTCGTTTCCCATGAAGACAATCCAATCCGCCTCTGTTTTTGGCCTGGGGAAACTGGGTGCCTGCATTGCCGCCACGCTGGCCGCGCGCGGTTTCGAGGTGATGGGCATAGACATTGATGCGGAAAAAGTACGGCGGCTGAACGAGGGCCAGCCACCCGTTGAAGAACCACTGCTGGCCGAGACCGTCCAGGCGGGCCGTGCGCGTCTGCGGGCCTCGACCGACCCGCGCGAAGCGGTAAAAACCGATGTCTCTTTTTTCATTCCACCCACCGGAAGCCTCCCCGATGGCAGCTTCTCGAACGAGTTTCTCTTGAAAGCCATGCAGCCTTGCGCCAAGGCGCTGGCGGGTGCCGGCAAAAAGGGACATTTGTTTGTTTGCAGTTCCACCACCACGCCGGGCGCGTGCGACACGGTGCTGGTCCCAATGATCGAGAAGGAAACCCAATGGACCTGCGGTCGTGACTTCGGCTTCTGCTATAATCCGGAGTTCATTGCGTTGGGCAATGTCGTCAACGGGCTGCTGGAGCCGGATCTGGTGTTGATCGGTGAATCCGACCCTGAGAGCGGCGCGGCGCTCGAAGCTCTTTACAAAAAGTATAACCGGAACCGGCCGCAAATCAGCCGCATGTCGCTGGTCAGCGCGGAACTGACCAAGATTTCACTGAACAGTTACATCACCATGAAGATCAGCTTTACGAACCAGCTCCGCATGATCGCCGAACGCTTTCCCAAGGCTGATATCCACGCGGTGCTAAACGCCATCGGCAGCGACAGCCGCATCGGCAAGAAATACCTGCGCGCCGGCCTGAGCTACGGTGGCCCCTGTTTCCCGCGCGACAACCGTCTGGTGGCTTATACCGCCCGGCAGGCCGGCGTCTCCGCGCCCCTGGCGGAAGCCTCGGACAAAGTGAACGAGGACACCAAACGGGATTTGCTTGAAAAGGTGAAAGCACGGGTCACCCGGAGCGACCTCGTGGCCGTTCTTGGCCTGACTTACAAACCGGACACTTACATCACCGAGGAATCCGCCGGTCTCTACCTGGCGCAACATTTGAAGCAACAAGGTTACCGCGTGTTGGTGCATGATTTCGGGGCCAAGCCTTCCAACAATCCGAGCCTGCACGAATTTGAAATCATCGAGGACCTCGCCGCGTTCGCCTCCCGCAACGACATCAAACTGGCGGTCATTTGCTGTCCCTGGCCGCGATACAAGGAGGTGAAATTCACCGCCACGACTAAGGTGCTGGCGGCGTGGCAACTGTAAGGCCGCAGGAAGACCGGTCAGCGCTTCTCTTGCAGCCGCTTCATGTCGATGTTTGACACGAAGTGGGTTTGTTTTTTCGTCTGTCGGCGGAACCGGAGTATCCAAGATCCAGGGACGAGATCGATGCGCCCGCGGCAAACCAACTTCTGCCACTGCCGCTTCAGCCGGAATGCCGTGCGATAGACATGGCGCCGCCACCCGTCGGGTCTGCCGTATTCCTTGCTGATGATGGCCGCTTCGCGTTGCATGTTGCGCGTCACCCTCATATCGGCGGATTGTCCATGTTCATGGTAGCGATAGTTGATCAGGAGCCGCGGCACATGGCCAACCTGGAAGCCTTGCCGACCGAGACGCAGGATGAATTCGTAATCGCAGCAGTTCAGGAAATCCTTGTACCGGTACAAGCCGATCCGGTCATGGACCGGCTTGCGAACGAAAAGCGTCTGGTGAATCACGTAACCTATCGCGTACCGGAGCACATTGTAATCGTAGCAGGCTTCCTTACGCCGGTAGATTGGGCGTCCCTGGCCGTCCACATACTGGATGTCTCCAAAGAGCGCATCCCATTCCGGATGCTGTCGGAAGGCCTCGCCCACAGCCCGCAATGTCCCCGGCCGGAAGCAGTCGTCGGCGTTCAGGATGTTTACGATCTCCCCGGTAGCCAGGAGAATGCCCTTGTTCATCGCGTGATAATGCCCTTCGTCCTTTTCCGACACCCAGATCAGATGCGGATACTCTTTCAGCAATTCGATCGTGCCGTCCGTTGAGCCGCCATCGATGACGATGTGTTCGCAATGGGGGTAATCCTGGGATCGCACACTTTCGATGGTCTCGCGAATGGTGTGGATGCTGTTAAAGCTCGGGGTGATGACCGAGACCTTTGGCAGTCCGAACATGGTAAATTTATAACAGTCCCGCGGCGACGGGTCAAGAAAACCGCCATTAGCCTGCGGCGGCGGGTCTGGCTCCCGGGCGAACGTTTGTCTGGCGGCGCTGCCGAATGGCATTGATTTCAGAAACGATTTTGAGCATTTTCACCTTTGATTCGTGGTCTAACAGGAAAGCGTTCAGTGCAAATTTCCATCATCACACCGAGTTTCCGCAATTCGAAATGGCTCAAGCTCTGCATCGCGTCCGTGGCCGACCAGCAAGGGGTTGAGTTCGAACACATCGTGCAGGATGCCTGCTCGGATGATGGCACACTGGACTGGCTGCCGCAGGACAAACGCGTTCGGGCGTTCATTGAAAAAGACGGGGGCATGTATGATGCCATTAATCGTGGTTATCGCCGTGCGCAAGGCGATATTCTCGCATACCTGAATTGCGATGAACAATACCTGCCCGGTGCGCTCAAAACGGCAAGCGATTTTTTTGAAAAGCGCCCTGAAGTTGAAGTTGCGCTTGCCGGCACAATCGTCGTTGATGGCAACGGCAAATACATTTGCCATCGCCATTCAATGACGCCCCATCCCCAAGGCGTTCATTACCGTTTTCCAATCCTGACAAGCTCGGTTTTTATCCGGCGCGGTGTCATTCACGAACGGGGCATTTTTTTCGACACACTTTGGCGCGATCTCGGCGATTTTCACTGGATTCTGGCACTAATGAAAAACAAAGTGCCGATGGCTGTCTGCAAAAGCGTTACGTCGGTTTTTGCAGACACCGGTAAAAACATGAATCTGAAACCGAACGCGATCCGCGAAAAAAATGAAACGGCGGCCATGACGCCGCGCTGGGTGCGCGCGCTTAAACCGGTTTGGGTCGCACACCATCGCCTGCGCCGTCTTGCCGCCGGACATTTCTTCTTGCGCCCGACAAGTTATTCCATTTACACATTTCAAAGCCCAGGGCAACGCGTCCGTTTTGATGTGCCGAAACCCACGGCCATCTGGTGGAATCGCATCCGCCCCCAAAAAAGTTCGAATGTCATTGCATTTATCTGATTTATCGGCCAGTTTTCCGGTTCCATGCAAAGTAAAATTTTAGTCGCAGGCGCGGGCGGATTTATCGGCGGCCATCTTGTGGCCGAATTAATTCGCAAAGGACACAAGGACATTCGGGCTGTGGACATCAAGCCGTTCAGCGAATGGCATCAGCATTTTCCGAAGGTGGAAAATGTGTCGCTGGATTTGCGGCTAAGGGACGCCTGCGAACGCGCCGTCAAAGGCGTGGAGCAGGTCTATAATCTGGCCGCCGACATGGGCGGCATGGGATTCATCGAAAATAATAAGGGGCTTTGCATGTTGAGCGTGCTCATCAACACACACTTGTTGATGGCCGCGAAAAAATTCGGCGTGCAGCGCTACTTTTATTCCTCTTCCGCCTGTGTCTATGCAGCAGACAAACAGACTGATGTGAATGTGACCGGTCTTTGCGAAGCCGACGCTTATCCGGCCATGCCGGAGGACGGCTACGGATGGGAAAAGTTGTTCAGCGAACGCATGTGCAGGCATTTCACGGAAGATTTCGGCCTGGTCACGCGCGTGGCGCGCTTTCACAACGTTTACGGCCCGCATGGCACCTACGATGGCGGACGCGAGAAGGCGCCGGCGGCCATTTGCCGCAAAGTGATTGATGCCAAATTGAGCGGCAAACATGAAATTGAAATCTGGGGCAATGGCAAACGGACGCGCAGTTTTATGTATATTGACGATTGCATTGATGGCATTGACCGCATCATGCGAAGCGAGAAGGTGACTTTTCCAATCAATCTCGGGAGCTCGGAAAAAGTTTCCATCAACCAGCTTGTGGACATGGTTGAGGACATCGCGGGCGTCAAATTGAAACGCAGTTACAATCTTTCCGCTCCCAAGGGTGTCAATGGCCGCAACAGCGACAACACCATCATAAAACAAACATTGGGTTGGGAACCGTCCATCCCGTTGCGGACCGGCATGGAAAAAACTTACGCCTGGATTTACGACGAGATGACAGGATGCAAAACAAAGACCTGTCGGACGTGAATTTTTTCCGCCCGGCCTGTTTTGTATGGTTCAAAACAATGGCCGTCGGCTTGTTTCCCATTGACCATGGTGGAGTGTGAAATTTAGACTGGCCACCTATGTTTGAGAACACCGTTCGCCGGATACCGCGGCCGCAGGATGTCGCGCGGATGACCACGCAACAACTTCGGGAGACTTTCCATGTCGCCGACCTTTTCGCGCCGGGCGAATTGCGCGGCGTGTTCACCGAACTCGACCGGCTGGTGGTGGGCGGCGTGATGCCGGTCAAGCCGGTTGAACTGCCAAATCACAAGGAATCCGGATGCGCGTTTTTCCTCGAACGCCGCGAGTTCGGCGCCATCAATGTCGGCGGCGCGGGCGCGGTCCGCGCGGACGGCAAAACGTTTTCCCTCGACCGCTTGGATTGCGTTTATCTGCCGATGGGCACCAAGTCGGTCACGTTCGAAAGCGGCGACGCGAAAAAACCGGCGAAGTTTTATTTTCTGAGTTGTCCGGCGCACGCGGCTCATCCCGCCGCGACGATGAAGCCGAAGGACGCGTCGCCGGTGCCGCTCGGTTCGCCGGCGGCGGCGAACAAGCGGACGATTTACAAATACATCCACCCAGGCGGCATCCGGAGCTGCCAGCTCGTGATGGGTTTCACCGCGCTGGAGGAGGGGAGTGTGTGGAATTCGTTCCCGCCGCACACGCACGGGCGGCGCACGGAGATTTATTTTTATTTCGACCTTGGCGAAAACGTGCTGACGCATTTTATGGGGGAACCGCAGCAGACGCGGCATCTATTTTTGCACAACGAGGAGGTCGCGCTGTCGCCGGACTGGTCCATCCATTGCGGTTGCGGCACGGGCAATTACAAGTTCATCTGGGGCATGGCGGGTGAGAACCAGGTGTTCGACGACATGGATGGCGTGAAGCCGCTGGATTTGAGATAAAGATTTTCAACCCGGTAGGGCTGTGCTGCTGCACAGCCCAAATTTCAAGGATGCGCAGCAGTGCGTCCCTACTGGAAAGGGAAAACCAAACACGAAATTATGGAAACAAAACGTTTTAGCAACAAAGTCGCCATTGTGACCGGGGCCAGCCGCGGCATTGGCCAGGCCATTGCCCTTGCGTTTGCCCGCGAAGGCGCCCACGTCGTCGGCGTGGACATCGGCGACCAATCCGAAACCGGCGCGAAAGTCAAGGCACTCGGCGCAAAATTCAATTCTTACACCGAGGATTTCGGCAAGCTCACCCAAAAGGCCGCTGCTGATCTCATCGGCAAAATCGTCAAGGCCGCCGGGCGCGTGGACGTGCTCGTGAACAATGCCGGCATCATCAAACGCGCGCCGATTGTGGATCATCCGGAAGCCGAGTGGAACGCCGTGCTGCAAATCAATCTGACCGCTCCGTTTTTCCTGAGCCAGGCGGTGGCCAAATGGTGGCTGACCGGCGGGCGCGAAAAGTCCCCGCCGGACGCGCGCCTCAAGGTCGTGAACATCGCCTCGATGCTGTCATTTCAGGGCGGCATCTTGGTGCCGGGTTATACCGCCAGTAAGAGCGGCATCGCCGGTCTCACCAAGGCGTTTGCCAATGAACTGGCCAAGGAACGTGTGAACTTCAACGCCGTCGCGCCCGGTTACATCGCCACGGAAAACACGAAGGCATTGCG